>ERZ724519.567-NODE-567-length-15613-cov-3.411043_pt1 | contig 15613 bp, 10 predicted proteins | sample MGYA00376052_ERZ724519 | MGnify/ENA primary metagenome ERZ724519 (study PRJEB28724, sample SAMN07190883) | activated sludge metagenome | isolation source: activated sludge of sewage treatment plant in Hong Hong | place: Hong Kong | collected 2016-03-17 ... | reverse complement strand
GCGCGAAAGAAAAGATTTATCTCAATGGCACCCTGGCTAATGAAAGAGATTATGCCGGTGATCTCGATGCTACAACGCAACCCCTCGGCATGGGGTACTCTCCGGTAGACAATGCTTACTTTTTCAAAGGGGCTCTGGATGAAGTGACAATCTATAACGGCGCTCTCAATGATGTGGATGTAGCCAATCTGTACGCTGCACAATCTGTACCTCCGGTAGTGGTCAATGACCTTGTAGCTTCCTACTCATTTACCGGAAATACCCGTGATGCCTCTTCCTATGCCAATCATGCCAATGGTAAAAACATCGTGTATACGACCGACCGGTTTGGCTTTGGAAAAAGCAGCGTGAGCTTCAATGGCACCGATGCCGGTGTAACAGCGCCCAACTCTTCTGATCTCAACTCTCCCACCACAACCGTTTCCTTCTGGGTCAATGCAAAATCTTTGCCTGCAAGTGGCGAAGCCTATCTGCTTTCTTTTGGCGGATGGCAGGAACGGTATAAAATATCATTGCCTAGTCACGGCAAAATGGTCTGGACAACACATGCTACTGCATGCTGCTCTGATCTTGATGCAGGAGGTGGCAATGAGTTGATCCCCGGTACCTGGACACATGCTGTATTTGTACATGACGGAGCCAAGGACAAAATATACATCAACGGTGCCCTTGTCGCCGAAAAAGACTCTCCCGGTAACCTGGCCAATACCACCCATCCTTTAGGTATCGGTTATGACCCGATCGATGTGGCCAACTATTTCAATGGCTCACTGGATGAAGTTCAGATTTACAATTATGCTATGACAGACACCGAAATCGCTGATCTGTATACTGCACAAAACACGGCTTCCATTGATCCTGATCCAGTAGTCCTCAACCTTCCGGTTAGCGGAGGACTGGAAGATATCAGTCAATTTGAAAATCATGGTCAGCCGGCCGATGCTACATTGACCTACGATCGTTTTGGATATCCTAAAAGCGCATTGGCAGTAAGTCCAAATGATGTCACCGGCGTTACGGTTGACAACGCTGCACCTTACAATTCAGACTGGGCTTCGGTCAGCTTCTGGGTTAAAATGAATGAACTGCCGGCTAACGGCGAAGTATACCTGCTTTCATTTGGTGGATGGCAGGAGCGATTCAAATTATCACTGCCTTCCCACGGCAAGGTAGTCTTCACGACCTATGCTACCTCTTGCTGCTCTGATATGGATGCGGGTGATGGCAATGCCCTTGTACCTGGTGTGTGGACACATGTCGTAGCCGTACATGGAACATCACAGGATAAAATTTATATCAATGGCGTACTAGCCAACGCCAAAGATGTTGGTGGTGCATTACATCATACGACACATCCATTGGGTATTGGTTGGGACCCTATTGATAAAGGCAGCTTTATCAATGGTGAAATGGATGACATCATGCTTTCCAATCATCCCTACACCGATCAGGAAGTGGCTGATCTCTATGCGGCTCAAAGTGCAGCTCCTGTTTTCCCTGGTGATATCGTGGCTGACTATAGTCTCAATGCTGATGCCAAAGATGATTCACCCTATCGCAATCATGGAAAAGTATCCGGAGCAGTGGCTGCTGAAGATCGTTTTGGCAGGGCTAACCACAGCCTGAATTTTAATGGTGCTGCCGGTGTAACTGCTGATAATTCTCCTCAATTGAATTCAGGAGTAACCAGTGTAAGCTTCTGGGTCAATCCAAATTCTTTACCTGCAAGTGGTGAAGCCTATTTGTTATCCTATGGTGGATGGCAGGAGCGTTGGAAAATATCACTGCCCAGCCATGGTAAAGCCGTATGGACGACTCATGCTACTGCATGCTGCTCAGATCTCGACGCCGGAGGTGGCAACGAACTCGTTCCCGGTACATGGACACACATGGTCATGGTGCATGACGGTGTAAAAGACTATATCTATGTCAACGGTAACCTGGCCAATTCTAAAGATTCGCCCGGTGATCTTGCTACAACCGTTCATCCACTTGGTATCGGATATGATCCGATCGATGTAGCCAATTATTTTGACGGATCCCTTGACGATGTACAGATCTATCAGACCGCATTATCAGCCCAGGAAGTAGCTGATCTGTATGCGGCACAATCTGCTGATCCGGGTGAAACGGATCTTACCGCACCTGATGCTCCTATTGGCCTTGAAGGTTCGGTGAGCTTTACCACTGTGACACTGACCTGGCTGCCCTCAACAGACGGAGAATCCGGAATTGCCGGATACAATGTCTACCAGGATGGCGCTTTAATCAGCACCACCCAAGCCACAACGACAGTTATTGCCGGATTGACCCCGCTGACTGCCTATACCTTTGGTGTGTCTGCAATTGATTTTGCGGGTAACGAATCCTTGCCATCCTTCCTGACCCTGGTCTCCGGGATGGACGAGACACCAGATGTGACTCCACCATCAACACCTACTAATCTTGCGGTTTCAGCAGGAGCCAATTCTGCAGTCTTCTCATGGGATGCATCTACCGATGATACTGCTGTGAAAGGTTATGTGACTTTTGTGGATGGTGCGTATGCGGATTCATTAGATGCCGCTACACTTTCTATTTTTATTGGTGGACTTGAGCCTTCGACACTTTACACCTTTGAAGTCTATGCCTATGACTTTGCCGGTAATGTGTCTGAAACAGCATTCATTGTTGCTTCTACCACCGAGCCTATCGAAACCGCAGAGCCAGGCCTTGTCGCTCATTACAAATTTGAAGGTGATGCGAACGATGCGACACCATACAACAATCATGGAGCTATCGGTGGCAATCCTACCTTCCAGCCGGTCACCAACCGACCCAATGCTTCCGGAATGTCGATTGTATTTGATGGTGTTGGAGATTCCATACTTGTCCCGAATGCTGTACAATTGATCTCTGACTATGCTACTGTAAGTTTCTGGATTCGGGTGGATGGTCAAAATCTTAATGATCCTGAAGCTTACATTCTCGACTTTGGTCACTGGAACGAGCGTTGGAAAATTTCACTTCCTCAGCACTTGAAAATTGTTTGGACAACGAATGGTAACAACCTGCAGTTTGACCATTTCATTTCCGATATGGATTCCAAGGATGGTAATGAGTTGATCCCCGGATTCTGGTGGTATGTGACGATGGTCCATGATGGCACCGATGACATTATCTACATTGATGGCACCGAAGTCAATCGCAAACCGGTGGCGACCAAACTCAACAGTACAGCATTGCCATTTGGCATGGGCAATAACCCGGTGGAAGGCGGACAGTTTTTCCAGGGTTCGCTCGACGAAGTCAAGCTTTACAACAAAGCCCTGACCAGTGATGAAATTCTGCAACTCTATACGACCGGAACAACGGGCATCAAAGATCTGCAAAATGAAGTCACCAAATACGTAGAGGTCATCTATCCTAACCCAACCTTTGACCAGTTGACCATTAAACATGGATTTGATGCCAGCCAGGATCTTCTGATCCGCATCTTCGATCAGGCCGGCCGCCAGGTTGGAGCTCAGCGGGCCAATGCAAAGGATCTCGACAGCGGACTGATCCATCTGAATGTGTCCTCGCTACATGCAGGCATGTACAGCCTGAATTTCGTTCGTGGTGGAAAGGTACTTGGCTCTGTACCTTTTGTGAAACATTAATTCTGAATTTAGTTAGTAAAAAGCCTGTGCACTAAGTGCACAGGCTTTTTTTATTTAATCGCATACCTGAACCCTATATACACCTCTCTTCCAAATATCGGACCCCAGATCATGCCGCTGTCAAAGTAAGGACCATGCGGATCCTCAGCATCGATGATCACCGGATCCTGTTTAAAATTCAGTATGTTTTCACAACCTGCATACACTTCAAACGCTTTGTTGAAGACCCTGGTGATCTGGCCCAGCATCATCCAATATGGTGGAGATTGTGAAGGCAGTTGAAACTCAGCAGGATTCGATCCTGTGTAAGGAATACGCTGTATACCGGTGTATTGACCGGTGAGGCTCGCACGCCAATGCCCTTTGTAGGTAGCAACACTCGACACATAGGATAAATTGATAAAAAACCGGTCGCGTGGCGTGAATGCCTGGCGCACCAATCCAATATCTTTCAACGTCATCTGTGCATCCTGCCACTTGTAGGCCACTTTCAAATCCAGTCGTTTGAGCACTTCATACTGGGCTTCTGCCTGAAAGGTGTTGGCGTAGGATTGTCCATCGAGGTTATACACCAGCAACTGTTGTGGACTGTGATCCAGATCCACCACTGCCCTGTTGAGAAACTGTGTTCTGTAAAAATCAACACTGACGACTCCGCTCCGGTAATCAAGGGTAAACTCTTGAGTGATACTGGCACCAAAATTCCAGGCATCTTCCATCTTCAAATCCCCGTATGGATAACTTCCTTCCGGAGCATTCGGATTGCCAATGGTCCATTCGCGTGCGCTGGCCAGCCAACCGAGGTTTTCTGCAACAGGATTTGACACGCGCCTGCCACGACCGGCTGAAGCACGGAAAACAGTGTTATCCCAGGGAGCATAGCGGAGATGCAGACGTGGCGTAAAGAGCCAACCATAGATGTTATGATAATCAAGACGCACTCCGCCAACTGCTGTCAGTTTAGTGTTAGGCGCATACGTATACTCTGCGAAAGCTCCCGGTACGAGTTCGGTAAACAAATCTCCGCCGCAATCGCAGCTTTCCAGAAAATCGTCATAGCGGAAACTTAACCCTGCAATGTATTTGTGTCGTGTGTCTCCGATAATCGATTGGTACAGCAGATTGGCATAGAGTGTTGTTTCCTTCCCTTCATAAGAGGTATGTCCGATGAGTGCATTTTGCTTTTGACTGACATATCCCCATTGTGAACCGAAAGAATTGTAACGCTTTTCCGGAAAGATGTATCCCAATTTTCCATAGACCTGGATGCGGTCCCCATCGAGGTTGGCGCGATACAGATCATGTTGGGTTTCACTATGGGAGACCTGGCCGGCTTCCTTGCGGTCACGGACCCACTGCACATTGAGTTGCCCTTCCACTCCGGATTTATTGTTGTGATAATCCCAGCGATTGTCGAGTGTCAGCAGACTACCGGATGGCATATCCATAAAGCCATCTCCATTGCGGTCATGCTCGGTGGGATACAGACTGTAGTGCCCCATGAATGCCGTGCTGAACATCGGACTCACCTGCTTACGTGTAAAAGCGTTGAGCTCAGAGCGCAGCGATTCACCGAAAAAACCATTGAAGAGCCAGACATCTTCATCCTTTGGTTTTTTCAACTCCACATTGATCTGACCGGTCATACTCTCATAGCCCTGTGTGACCGAACCGGAGCCTTTACTGACCTGGATGGATTCGATCCAGGCACCGGGGGTATAGAGCAATCCATAGGGAATCGCCAGACCTCGAACACCGGGCATTTGCTCCTGACTCAGCAGGGAGTATTTTCCGGAGAGACCCAGCATTTGTATTTCCTTGGCACCTGTGACGGCATCGGTGAAACTCACATCTACCGTTGCATTGGTCTCAAAGCTTTCTGACAGATTACAACAAGCGGCTTTGAAGAGTTCTTGACTCGAGATTTTCTCGACTTGCCTGGGGTCAAGAAAAGAAACCTCTGTCGTACGTTTTCGATGGGCCACGACCACTTCACCCAACAGGCTCGCTTCTTCTTTGAATAAAACAGAAACATACTGACCTGGATACACCGTGATGGTATCCGGTTCAAAACCGAGGAATTGAACGATCAGTTTGAATCCGTCTTCCGGCGCCATGACCAGGAAAAAATATCCTGAGGTATCGGTAGTGGTATTTCTCGAACTTTTTTCAAAATACACATTGGCATAGGCTATCGGTTCGAGGTTACCATCCAGCTTTTCTTCCATCACTACACCGCGTATGGAAATATCCTGGGCGATGACGGTCATTCCTGACAGGAGGAAGACCGTCATCAGCCATATACTGATTTTCATAAGCGGTTAATGCTTTTCTATGCCCGTCTCATACTGGCAGCAGGCAGGCAGCTTGGCATAGCCTTTAGGATCTGCTTCGGACAAATCGGACTTGTAGCCCGCTTTCGCAATAAGGTCTGCCACCTTTTGCTTGTCCATTTTTTCTGTACCGACCAATACGAGCATACCGGACTGCTTGTCCCACTCTGCTTTTTTAACGCCTTTGCCATCCATGGCTGCGGATTCGATACGTTGTTTGCAATCACCGCAAACCCCATAGACGTGGAAGGAGACCGTTTGTTCTTTGCCTTTACCGGTTGTCGTTTGGGCTTGTGCCGGCAAGGAAAAAGCGATGGTCAGCACAAATATAAATGTGGAGGAAAGAAGACTTTTATATAGCAATTTCATGACTTGATATTTTTTAATGATGAATGTTACCTATACAAAGGGAGATACGCTTTGCTTTAAGAGCAATCCCTTTATATCTAATTTACATTACATCAAGTCAGGCATAAAACAGCAGCGCCCTGTGGAGAATATAGATCGGTGGGCCTGTATCCTTCTCATTCATCTCCCTCTGCCTGGTTTGATGACAAGGCAAAGCAGGGGTAATCACTGTCGGGACAGGGTCAGAAACAAAAGAGATATCTGTCCATTTCAGCAGATGAGGGGTCAATGAAGTGATGTCTTGTGTCAACACCACTACCTGATCATCACAACAATCATCTTTGGAAGAATTGCAGTGACTGGCTTCTACTTTTTTGCAGCAGGCCGGCAGATCGGACACTTCCTGGTGGTCATCACAGCCAGGGTTGACCAGCAGGGTGACGGATTCCAGGAGGCCCTTGCAATAGTGAAAATGCACTGGCAAGCCGATCTGGGAGACCAGAATCAGCGAAACAAGGACATATGACAGCGCCGGGCGAAACATCAGAAGTGTAAAATTAGGGGGTTTTAGCCATTCCGGGATCAAATATGTCGTTTAACGGATTCGTTTAACGTTTCATTCACCGCCTGAGGTTGTTGCCCGGTGCGAGGTATGACAAGAATTCCTTTACCTTGGAAGCATGATAGTACTGGTGATGGTATCCTGGTTGTGGTCAGTCCACATCGCTCCGCTGGACGCTGGTAGGATGTTGGAAAATCAGCCTATAGGTGACAGTCTTACGGTGTATGTTTTCCTTTCCGATCAATGCACCATCAGCCAGTTTTACACCCCTGAGTTGACCAGGCTTTATGAAACCTACCGGCTGCAGAAAGTAGGTTTTGCCGGGTATTTCCCAAATGCCATTTCTACCCGTGCACGGATGGATTCCTTTGCGATCGAATATCGTCTGGCCTTCCCATTGCTGGAAGATTACGATAAAAAATGGACCCGCAAATTTGGCGTCAGCGTCACTCCTGAAGTGGCGGTGTGGGATCATCGTTCCGACCGGTTGATCTATCGTGGCCGCATTGATGACAGTTATGTTCGTGTCGGCAAGCGGAAGCTGCATCCCCAGAGTCATGACCTTATTGATGTGATTGAGGCCTGGGTCAGGCACGAGGAACCTGATGTGATGACGCAGACGCAGGCGATAGGGTGCTTGATAGGGCTGTGAAAGAGGAAGCAGGAGATAGGGTGCAGGAGATAGGATGCAGGAGATAGGATGCAGGAGATAGGATGCAGGAGATAGGGTGCAGGAGATAGGGTGCAGGAGATAGGGTGCAGGAGATAGGATGCAGGAGATAGGGTGCAGGAGACTACCATTCTGCTCTTTCTGCCGTTCTGCTGTTCCGCCTTTTTATTTTCTTTCCCTACAATTTCCATATTCCCCCTTACTTTTATTCTATGAAATCATTCCATACCGCTTTTCTGGTGTTCCTGACTGGCTTTGTTTCTGCCCAGGTGACCTTTACCAAGGATATCGCTCCGATCATCTACAACAACTGTACAAAGTGCCACAGGCCCAATGAAATCGGACCATTTCCGATGACCAATTATGAGGAGATTCAGCCGTGGGCACCAACGATCAAATATGTGACGTCCATCCGGTATATGCCGCCCTGGAAAGCGGATCCGGAATATTCCAGGTTCCAGGGTGAGCGCTTTCTCAGCCAGGAGCAGATTGACCTCATCGCTCAGTGGGTCGATGCAGGCACACCTTATGGCAATGCGGCAGAAGAACCGCCCCTTCCAGAGTTTCCTACCGGATCTCAGATCGGTACACCGGACCTGGTCCTATCAATGGCCGAGTCCTATGAGCATTGGGGTGGCAGTGAGGATGAATACCGCGTGTTTGTTTTGCCAACCCATCTGACAGAGGATAAGCAAATCTCCACTATTGAATTGAGGCCGGGCAACAGCAAAGTCCTGCACCATGCATTGTTTAGTTATGACAATACTGGCCAGGCTCGTGCCATGGATCAGGCCGATCCGAAATACGGGTATGATGGATTTGGTGGATTTGGTATCAATGAGTCCCTACAGAATATGTTTCCGGGATATGTTCCGGGTCAAAAGCCGATTCCTTATCCTCAAGGTCTTGGACAGATACTTCCGGCAGGATCTGATCTGCTGATGCAGGTGCACTATGGTCCATCCCCATTTCCGACACATGACAGCAGTACGGTCAATGTGTTTTTCAAAAAAGAACCGGTGGAGCGCCAGGTTCAGAATTTCATTTTCCTGCCTTTTGATCCTTATATCACCAACGGACCATTTATCATGTGGCCCAATACCGTCACGACCTTCCATTGTCAGTTTACCGTACCGGTGAAAGTGAGTGTCTTTGCGATCTGGCCACATGCCCACTTATTGGGCCAGGATTTTACAGTGTATGCTGTGCACCCGAACGGGGATACGACCAACCTGATCCATATTCCGGAGTGGGATTTCAACTGGCAGGGGGCCTATAATTTCAAAAAATATATCGTTCTCGAACCGGGCACCACGCTGCACGCCTATGCGACCTACGACAACACCTCAGCCAATCCCAGCAATCCCAACAGTCCACCGGCCTTTGTGACCTGGGGCGAAAAGACAACGGATGAGATGTTGTTTTTGCCGATCTCCTTTGTCCTGTATTCCCCAGGCGATGAGGATGTCGTGTTTGAAGACGAGACCACTGCTGTCGAAGATCCACATCTCAGTTTTGTAGACCATTATCTCGGGCCCATTGTCCCCAATCCGGCCAATGACAAAGCCTATGTCAATTTCGTTCTCGAACAGCCTGATCATATCACCCTCCGGGTTATGGATATGCAGGGCAACGTGGTCCGTAATCTGGCTGTAGATGAGTGGATGCTCGCCGGGGCCCACACCATGAGTGTTGAACTCAACCAGTGGCCTGCAGGAGCTTATTTTGTGCAGATGAGTGGGACGAATTTTATTCAGGCGCAGAAGATGGTGGTGGCGAGGTGATTTGAGCTCGTTGCACGAGAGGCTTTTCATGTTACTTTTTTCATTGCCAAAAAAGTAACCAAAAAGTCTAGTCGCTCCTTAAACTCACCTTGGCATTCTGCTTGCGCTTGACTTTTGGTTTTGCTTTCGCCTTTTCGTTTTTCAAATTTTGTTTCTTATCAAAGGCTTTTTCCAATGAGTCTTGTTGTGCCCAGAAACAAATCGTCCGGACGGTTCGGACAATAAGGAGCGACAAGATCTACCCCTAATTCGAGATGATTATTTAAAATCAAAATGTACGGCCCCAAATTTATAAGTAGGAACATAGCATACTACGTGCTATTCCTACGTGCCTGCATTATCGTTCGGACAGTTTTGAGCGACAAGTTTTGTCCCTAATTCTAGATGATTCATTAAAAAAGGCAAATCAATGGGCATGAATAAGCCCATGCCCTGTAGGGGCTACAGGTCGGTAGCATGATCATAGTGAAAATTTATTTCGCGCTCCGTAGGTGCGCAAGACGATCCAGCAGGAGTTCCAATGTGAAGCCCATCAATTACGAAGGCACGTAGCATGCTACGTGTCTACGTAATTTATAATTTAAGTTGGGCGGAGGTTGTACCTCCGCGGTTGCTGAGCTGCGCCGCACTGAGCGGGAGGACGAGGTTGAGCGTCAGGCAGTCGAAGTGTAGCAAAAGGTTGAGGGAAAGCAGGTCGAAGTATCCGCGTACGGAAAATCAAAAGAGGTTGTTACTATTTAAAAATTGTGAGTGCAGTTTCTAACTGCAAGGAAAAACTCTTTTGGAAGGGAATTCTTTAGGCAAGTTCAAACTTGCAGACGCGAAAGCGTAAGTGAACTTACGCTTAGCAATGCATTTCAACTACCGCAACACCAATTGTTCGAACAAACGGTCTAGGGTGGCTTGTGGATCAGTGGTATAGCCGGGATGGACACTGGAGGGCTGGAGGATGGTGCTGCGGGTGGCGGTGAGCCATCGGAAGCGGCCAGGCATATCGAGGAGACCGATCGTCCCGCCTTCGGTGCCGCCGCGGCAGATCACATCAAAGGCGCAAAGATTGGCTTTCACTTCTTCGATGTCCAGGTCGGGCGAAAACGATTTAAGCAGCGCCTCGTCGAGGTTCCATTTGACATCGAGAAAACGAAGAGGACCACAATGGAGGATCACACCTGCATTGATAAACTCTTCGCGTTCCACTTTGGGGACTATGCGGAGAACAGCATATTCAAAAACGTGCGGCTCGGGCATCTTTGGCTTCATTGACCAGGATAGCGCTGTGGGCTAACCGAGTGGTAAAATACTGCACATATCGTTCCTTTGGTTCGGCGACGTCCATGGAGGCGTCGAGCCAATCTTCCGGGATCCAGGAGACGATTTCTTTGATTTTTTCAGGGGTCAACAATGTTTTGGCGCGGGCATCTGCGGCTTCCAACGCCGTGGCCTGACGCAGGAGCACATGATCTTTGATCAGGGTAAACGGTCTGACGGCCTGTGCTTGCCAGTCGGTCTGTGCATGATGAAAATACAATGATGCGCCGTGATCGATCATCCAGAGCTGGCGGTTCCAGATCAGCATGTTCGTGTTTTTGGCAGTGCGGTCCATGTTCATCAGAAGGCTATCGAGCCATACGATGAGGGAAGCCTGGTCGGCATCGATTTGATGAACCGTAGGGTCATACGTGATAGCACCGGAAAGAAAATGCAGACCTAGATTCAGGCCCACACTAAATTTGAGCAAATCCTGAATCTCCTCATCGCGTTCCATTCTACCAAAGCCTTCAGCCAGGTGGGCGAAGACGACTTCCGGTACGCGAAAACCTAGTGCTCTTGCGATTTCGCTGCCGAGGAGTTCGGCGATGAGGGCTTTGGGTCCTTGTCCCGCACCGCGAAATTTGAGGACGTATAGAAATTCGTCATCGGCTTCGGCGATGGCAGGTAAGCTCCCGCCTTCGCGTAGCGGAGCAATATATCTTATGATGTTGACCTGCCTTATCATTTATTTCTTACATCGTTTTTGATGTGCTTCGGCGGACGAGGCGCCTTCGCGTAGAGGTGACACATATCTGATGACATTGACTTGTCGGAGCATGAGGCGAAGATACAAGAGAATTTAGCCCTCGTTGATTGGGGGTGGACTGCTACAGATCTACGGGTAACTCACCCCCGTCCCCTCTCTTGTTCAGGTAGTACAAATGGTACCAGATTTAGCAGAGAGAGAGGGGAGGCATGATTGAGCAGGCCGATGGGTTTTGGGGGAGGCGAAAAAAAAGTTGTATCTTATCTGTATGAAACTGATACTACTGACCAACCTTTGGAACTTGCTATGCATCATAGGTCTCCAGGGCCAGACCTCTCAAGTTCGATGGATCGAACTCAATGGTGAAGGCATCACTGCTGTAGAAGGCAACCTTTCTGAAGGTGTGGATATGTCAGACTTGAGTTGGGCCTGGAACAGTGCTGTGGCCTGTTTTCCGGGTACACAAGCCGCCAAGTTTACCGGCAAACATGTGTTGTATGCCCTGGATCTGCCATCGTACACCGAACTGGAAATCGATCTGATCCCGGCAGATAAGAATGCCAATTTTAGTCTCTATGCTTATGAAGTGGGTACTGTGGCTCCCAACAATACGGTTCCCAATCTCAGCCAATGCATCCGGTGTGAAGCGGACTATAAATGGGACTATAAAGTCAAGGGAAAAACGCAGGATCACACCCGTCATGTACGCGACATCCTGGCACTGGCCAACCCGTATCAAGTTGTGATCGGTGTCGCGGGAGCCAATGGATTGAAAGAAGGCGCCTACAGATTGGAAGTAAAGAAAAAATAATTCTTTTCATTTCTCCATCCTTTCAACACACCCCACTATGATGATCTCACCTATCATGGACACCATCCTCAGCCTGGTAGTCCTGTTTTTCTTTTTTTCCGTATTGGTCAGTTGTATCCAGGAAGGCACTGTACCCATCTTCAAGACCCGTGGCAAGATGCTTTCGTATGCCATTGATGAAGTATTGAATGACAAATTCAATAAGAACTTCGGGTACCTGCTGTACCAACATCCCCAGGTGGATCTGCTCAAGCAAAAGCAGGATGAGTTGCCCTCCTATATTGAGGCCACCACCTTTTCAAAAGCTCTGATCGATCTGATCGCTGCCGAAAGCACGGAAACCGTGTATAAGCCAGAAGTCCCCGGGACCGATGACCCCATTGCTTTGGCCGGCAAGGCATCACAAACCGTCTCGACACGCAAAGACCTGCAGATCAAACCTGAATTGATGCCTCTGCTGGTAGAAAAAGAAAACAGCTCATTGTTTCAACTCGGCTCCTATCATCCAAGAGATATCCGACTGATGGATCGCTTTTGGCTTGGTGTAGAGTCCCTACGTAACAGTGACCTTAAAAACCTCCTGCAATCCTTTCTCTCTGCGAGTACATCCAATGATGGCAGGCCGGATGTGGTAGCCTTACAGAGCCACATCGAACAATGGTACAATGGATACATGGAGCGTGTCACCGGATGGTATAAAAGGAAAATACGTACCAATATCCTGGTCGTCTCTGTGATCGTGACTCTCCTGCTCAATCTTAATTTTATAATACTGGTGAAAACCATCTATGCTAGTGGACCATTACGTGAAGCGTTGGTCGCTGAGGCCCAACAAATGGCGCAAAACCCAAATGCCCTTGAAGAGTTGAAAGCCAAATTTGAAAAAGAAGAATCTCTCAACCATATTGATGTAGAGTCCATACTGGGTGCCAAACTTCCGATCGGTTGGGATCCCAACAAACCTGTGTCCTATTATTTTTCAAAAGAGGTACTCAACCTGACCAATTTCTTTGGCTGGCTCATTTTTGCCCTGGCCCTGTCCCGCGGAGCCCCGTTCTGGTTTGATGTGTTGAAAAAGTTTGTCAACATGCGTAACAGTGGCACGGCCCCTGTCAAGTCTACTTGACGATTAAGCCGTAGCAGGCATTCTTGAAATGAGTGTCGTGTGTTTCACTTTTCATAATCTTTTCACCTTTTCATCTTCTAATCCACTTGACCATGCCCTACGCAGATTTTCATATTCACGGCAGTTTCAAAGCTTACTTTACCGGAAATGAGGTAAAGGATAAAAAGAGCCCATGGGATTATATAGCTTACAAAGTGGACAAGATCCTCTTCAGACGATACAATGAAATTTTTTCCTCTCAATCCTGTTTCAGCCAGATGCTCAAGGGCAATGTAGGCCTTGCGGTAGTGCCACTGTATAGTGTTGAACATGGATTCGTCGGATCAACCTTATTGAAAATATTAAACCTTCTTTCCAAAAACATTGACAACAAACTCTTCCGCAAGATTATACGGCGGGAAGTGACGCATTACCAGCAGTTGCTCGAATGCCTCGAGCATCTGAAAACCGCGGCTGCCGGGAATAGTCCTGAACATCAGTTGGTCAACTTTACCCGAACCTTTGCGGATATCAAAGAGGGACATATCAATGTGATCTATTCCCTAGAAGGGGCTCATGCCTTTTTGGATCGTGACGAGGATGCCGCTTTACCGGAGGCATTGAACCGAGCGATGGAGCGGGTGAAGGCCTTTAAGAAAAGAGATCCACAGGCTCCGTTTCCCCGCCTCTTTATTCTGAATTTCACGCATCTGACCCGGGCCCCATTTGGCAATCATGCTTTTGGTATCAAGATGCTCAACCATGAGGATTTTATTCCAAAGGGCCGGGGCATCTCCGTTGCCGGATGGAAATTGATTGAGACCGCATTGACCTCTGATCAGGATCACTACCCGATTCTCCTGGACGTCAAGCACATGAGCCTGGAGTGTCGCAAATCATATTACACGTATCGCCGTCAATGGTTTCCAAACGTGCCTATCGTAGCATCACATGCGGGGTGTACCGGCATCTCCTATAATAAAGTCAACGATTATATTCTGGAGATCAATACCCCTCACCTGAACAAGAAGACCTGCAACCTGGTGTCGTATCAAAAGCCTGATGGACATCTGCCAGGGACAGGGTTCAATCCGTGGAGTATCAATCTCTATGATGAAGACATTGTAGAGATTTTGACCTCCGGCGGCATCATCGGATTGTCATTGGATCAGCGCATCCTGGGGACCGGAAAAGTGGCGCGGGAAAAGATGAGCCGGGATGAGACCTTTGTTGGAATCACCCCACTGCGGCCTGTTTTAGGAGCCGACCCCGATGAAGATCCTTCCATCAGGGATGCGGAGTTGCATTTACGACAGTTGTGCAACAACCTCTTTCATATCATCAAAGTGGGTCGCCGCATTGAAGGATTTGGGGACGATGCCTGGAAGCAGGTGGTTATCGGCAGTGATTTTGACGGCCTGATTGATGCAGTTGATTTGTGTCCAACAGCTGAACATTACAGTCTCATTCGTGTGCAGTTGTTGCAAAAACTTCCAGCCCTGGCGGATGAAGCGAGGATTGAATTGCCAGCGCCGCTGCATGAGATGGTGGAAGGGATCATGTATGAGAATGGGTATGCGTTTTTGAAAAAATGGTATTGAAAAAAGGTAAAAGGCAGAAGGGCGGAAGGGATAAGGGTAGAAGGGATGACCCTTGGATTGAGCAGCAAACAGGGGTGACTACTGAGCGAGGCGAAGTAGTCGGGGCGAAGGGCAGAGTGCGAAAAGGAATTTACGATATCAACTTATCTCCCCTTTAGGGATAAGGGTGCAGAAAAAGCAAAGGATCTCCCTCGCGCGAAATGGCGCTTCGGCGACCGAAGGGGGGCATAGAGAATTTACCAATACCCAAATACTAAATGTTGAGCGTAGGTTTACCAACGTTGGTACTGAGCTGCAGTACGAGGTTGCGGGAATGCGGGCCGAAATATTCGTGTGTCAGCAAATTTTCAATTTGCGGAATCAATGATAATTCTCCAACATCCCGCTATGCAAGGCGGAGCCGAGGTAGTGAAAAATCCATTCTATTTACCGGGGAAAGGCCACTTAGATTTTTACCACCCTAAAAACATAATTCCTTCCATTCGTAAATCTCATTTCTAAAAAATATAACCCCGGCCCACACCCGCTCAAATCCATACTTGATGATGAATGCACATCACGCTGTATAATCACTTTTTCCCCAATAGCATTTCGGAGGTTGATCTCGCTGACCAGCAAACCATCAAAGCCATTGATAAACAAACGGGATGAAACAGGATTTGGAAATATGCGTATCTCCTGATCTGTTTCGTCGATCTGAATGCCCGTAAGCGTTACCTGCACACATGCTGATGTATCCAT
>ERZ724519.561-NODE-561-length-15670-cov-8.238873_pt1 | contig 15670 bp, 10 predicted proteins | sample MGYA00376052_ERZ724519 | MGnify/ENA primary metagenome ERZ724519 (study PRJEB28724, sample SAMN07190883) | activated sludge metagenome | isolation source: activated sludge of sewage treatment plant in Hong Hong | place: Hong Kong | collected 2016-03-17 ... | reverse complement strand
CACCCGCGACTTCCGACGCCCAGCACTCACTTGACAGCTATAGGAGCATCAACGCCGCCGCCGAGGCGTTCATCAGCTCCCTGGAATGGGAGGTCCTGTCCCGACACACCTTCGACAACACGCGTCAGGCCCAATCGGTTGTGATCGACTGGTGCTACGGCTTCTACAACCACGACCGGCGCCACAGCACGGTCGGCATGATGAGCCCGATCACCTACGAGAACACCGCGGCCCCCGACCGGGAAGCCGCATAAGGAAGCCCTCCACGATTCGGGGGGAACCACACACCTTGGCCAGCGACGACAAGAGCGTCGGCTTACCGATCCGCCAACTATTGGCGCGCGCGCCAGTGTCAATTCCTGCCTTCATGTCCCCCGCTTTCGGGCGTGCCGCGAACGGGCGTCAGTCCGAGACGTTTGCGACCGGCTTCCGCGAGGCGGCGCGCCGACCGCCACGCCGCGCCATCAACCGTGACATCGTCACTTCCGAGATGCCCAGGTAGCGGGCGATTTCGCGCTGGGTCAGTTGAGAGACCACCTCGGGAGAGCGTGCGAGAAGTGCCTCGTAGCGTTCTTCGGAGGATCGCGTCAACCGCTCCTCTTCGCGCTGCGCCTGCCTGAGCGTCTGCTCCAGCAGAATGCGCGAGCGCAGCGTCGCCCACTCCGCGTGCCGACCGGCGAGCGTCGAGATGTGACGCGCATCCAGCAGGATGACCCGCGCCTCTGTCACCGCGGAGACCCGGTAGGACAGCGCCGGCGCCCTGTCGTACCCCATCGCCGCCGAGGACGGCTCCCGAAGCACGTCGCCGTACAGGGCGAAGAGGTTGCCCGAGACCTCGCCGCGCTCGAGGAAGGCGACCGTCATCTCGCGTCCCTCGTGGGCCACCGTCTGCGCCAACAGGCCACGCTCGACCAGGACCAGGTAGGGGAACGATTTGCCGGGCTCGCACAGCAAATCCCCAGAACACAGGTGCAGACTGGACGCCGAGGCCAGCAGAGTGTCCAGGCGCGGCAGGGGGCCGCCGCCGATCTCGGCGAGCAGCCGCGACGCGAACCCGTGGCGAAGCAGGGGACGGATGATCTGGGGGGCCGTCAGCAGCACCTGGTCCGGATACAAGGCACCAGATGGATTCGTCATGGGCACCCACTCGACTCACTTGATGGAACGCTCGGCAGCATTGGCCAGGGCATTCGTCACGGTAGTCTGACCCAGAGCGCCAACTACTACACACCGTAGCAAATGGGCAAGCAGCTCGAGGATTGATCAACACTTGACTACCCACGTCCTGACAAGGCTCCGCGGCTGGGCGGCTGTGGCATGGCCGCGACGACTCTCCATAATGACATGGTGTCCGACCAGAGTGTGACCCCAGCGCCGTCATCGAGTGACGAACGCCCGCGTCCGGAGCGCCGGACCAGCCGGCGCGCCCTGCTGGCGGCGGGCGGCGTCCTCCTGGCAGCCGGGCTCGGCGGCAGCGCCTACGTCGCCTGGGAGCTCTTCGCAGACCCGCTCATGGACCCGGCTGAAGCCGCCAAGGGCATCTCGGATCTGAAGGACGCCTGGGAGGCCGGCACCCCGGATCCCTTCACGCCGCACACCGTGCCGGGCACCGCGATCGCGTTGCTGCGCATTCCCGACTTCGGGGCCGACTTCGAGGTGCCCGTCGTGTACGGCACCACGAACGCCGCGCTGTCGAAGGGTGTCGGCTGGTTCGAGTCGACCGCCAAGCCCGGCGAGATCGGCAACTTCGCCGTCGCGGGCCATCGCGGCAGTCACGGCCCGTTCGTCAAGCTGCCGGGGCTCGCCGTCGGCGCCCGCGTCGAGGTGGAGACCCGTGAGTCGTTGTTCGTCTACGCGCTCGACAACCACCCGGCCGACACGGTGGTGCTGAACTCCGACACCTGGGTGCTCGATCCGGTGCCTGGTCAGCCGCCGACCACCAAGCCGACCGTGGCCAGGATCACGCTCATCACGTGCGCCGAACTCTTCCACGCCCCTGATCGCGCCGTTGCTTTCGGCCACCTCGTGGAGTCCCGCGCCAAGTAGCCGCGGCGTGGGGCCCCGCCTCCGCGGAGCAATGCCACACCCCGCGACCTGTCGTCCTCCTGCGTCGCCGTCACGCTGCAGAAACAGGTGAAGACCCCCGGGCTCGCCCAGGTGGTTGTCTCGCCAGCACAACCTGAACCGCCTCCCCAGCACAACCTGAACCGCCTCCTCAGCACAACCTGAACCGCCTCCTCAGCACAAACCAAAGGGGTGGGCGGTGACCCTGTCGGATCACCGCCCACCCCTTGGTCGAGCTAGTCGCCCCTTACTTCGTGGTGCCCGCCGTCTTGCGACCGCGGCGTCCCACGAACAGGAGGCCAGCGCCTGCCAGCAGCAGGAGCAGAGCCCCGACGCCGGCCCACAGCGGGATGTCTCCACCCGTCTGCGGGAGCGTCTTGTGGCCGACCGGCACCGTCTCGTCATCGGTGGCGTTCACCGTGTCGTGGGTTCCAGGCACACGACCGGTGGTCGTGGCCGTGTTTTCGATCGACCTGCGGTGCTCGACATCGTCGGACGTGACCGTGTAGCTGCCCGTCGTGCTGCAGGTGGCGGTCTCGCCCACGGCCAAGCTGTCGACGCAGTCGGCGTCGTTCAGGCCCAGCATCGCGTCAGAAATCGTCACCGGAGCCAGCCGGACACCACCGATGTTCGTCACCTTGAAGGTGTAGTGGATGGTCTCGCCCGCGTCCGCGTAGCCGTTGCCGTTGAAGTCGTCCAGGTGGGCGATCTTGTTCAGCGAAATGGCCGGCGGCTCGAGGCGGAGCTCAGCCTGCGCGTCGTTGTCGGTGCCCGTCTCCGAGGTGTTGGTGTCGGTGTTGGGGACGTCCAGCGGGTTGGTCTCGGGAACCTCGTCCGGGTTAGTGGACGGGGACACGTAGGCCACGTTGTGCAACTTGCTGTACGCCTTGTCGTTGATCTTCGCGACGACCTTGATCGGCGCCCCGGCCGCACCGGCCGCGAGCTGCACCTTGGAGGTGCAGGTCACACCCGAGCAGTCGTAATTGTCGCCGCTCATCGACACCAGGGTCAGACCCTCGGGCAGAACCTCGGTCACCGACCAGCCGACCAGGGCGTCCATCGGGCCCTCGTTACGCGGGCTCAGGAAGAACGTCACCTCGTCGCCCTGGACGAACGGGCCGTTGGTCACCAGGTGCTTGTCGAGGATCAGGTTGATCTTCGACCACAGGCCGGCATCGATCGTGGGATCGTCCGCCAGGCCGGGATCAGCAAGGTTGTTGCCCGAGGTCGGCGTCGTGAACACCGGCGTCTTGCCGGTCGCACGATCAGCGTTCGAGTCGGACGCCGTGTCGCCCTGCAGCTGGTAGGTGAACACCGAGCCGTCAGGCTTGATGAACTCCACCGAGTACGGCATGCCGGGCTGCAGCGACGTGAAGGCGTAGTACCCGTTGTCGCCCGTGGTGGTGGTGTCCACCAGGGTTCCGAACTCGTCGTACAGGTTCACGACCACGCCGGGAACAACCGGCTCGGAGGCGTCCTGCTGGCCGTCACGATCGACATCCCACCAGACGTAGTCACCGATGGAGACCGGCTGGACCTTCAGGAAGGCCTGAGAGTCGTTGTCGGTCGGGCTCGCCGACGTGTCGGTGTTGGTGTCAGGAACCACCAGCGGGTTCGTCTCGACGACCTCGTTCTCGGACGGGCTGACGAAGGCGACGTTGTGGATGTCACCCAAGGCGTCCCGGTTGATCGTGGCCGTCACCGTGATCGGGTTGCCGTTCGCGCCGGCAGCCAGGACGGAGTCCGCGGTGCACTTGGTGCCGGAGCAGGCGTAGCCCGTGCCCTCCATCTTCACCAGGGTCAGCTGCGACGGCACGACCTCGGTCACCGACCAGCCAGCGAGCGCGTCCGAGGGACCGTCGTTGTGCGGGGTCAGCGTGAAGGTGACTTCCTGCTTCGGGATGAAGGGACCGGCGGTGTCGAGCGACTTGGCCAGGGTGAGGTTCAGCTTCACCAGGCCTGCATCGATCGTCGGGTCGTCGGCCTTGGTGGCCTCGGTCAGGTTGGAACCCGTCTTCGGCGTGGTCACGTCAGCCTTGCCGGTCGTGACGTCCGGGTTGGAATCGGACACCGTCGCGCCGAGCGTCTGCGTCGTGAACGACGTGCCGTCCGGCTTCACGAACTCAACCGTGTACGCCGTGTTCGGGTACAGGCCGGCGAAGGCGTAGTAACCGTTGGCGTCCGTCTTCTTGGTCGCGACGACCTGGCCGCCCTTGATGAGGTTGACGGTCACGTCGGGCACGACCGGCTCCCCGGCGGTCTGCTGACCGTCGCGGTTGTTGTCCCACCAGACGTAGTCGCCGATGGAGACCGGCTTGACTTCCAGGTCTGCCTGGGCGTCGTTGTCGGTCGCGGTCGTTGAGGTGTCGGTGTTGGTGTCCGGCACGACGAGCAGGTTGGTCTCGGGCACGTCACCACTGACCGGCGCCACGTAGGCGACGTTGTGGATCTTGCCCAGGACGTCCGCGTTGACCGTCGCCGTCACCGTGATCGGCTTGCCGTCGGCGTTCGCCGCCAGCGGGTTTGCGGCGACGCAGGTCACACCGGTGCAGGTGTAGTCCTCACCCTCCATCTTCACGAAGGTGAGCTGCGACGGAACGACCTCGGTCACCGACCAGCCCGCGAGGGCGGCCACGGGGCCGTCGTTGTGCGGCGTCAGCGTGAACGTGACCGTCTGGCCCGGGTACCACGGGGACGCCGTGTCGAGCTTCTTGGCCAAGGTGAGGTTGTACTTCACCAGGCCCGCGTCGATCGTCGGGTCGTCGGCCTTGGTGGCCTCGGTCAGGTTGCTCCCCGTGTTCGGGGTGGTCACGTCGGCCTTGCCGGTGGTGACGTCCGGGTTCGAGTCGGACGCCGTCGGGCCGGTCGTCTGGGTCGTGAACGAGGTGCCCGCGGGCTTCACGAACTCGACCGTGTAGTCGGTGCTGGGCTGCAGGTTGCCGAAGGCGTAGTAGCCGTTGCTATCCGTCGTCGTGGTCTTGCCGGTCGGCTGGCCGTCCTTGAGCAGGTTGACCGTGACGCCCGGAACCGGAGCCTCACCCTGATCCTGCTGACCGTCGCGGTCGGCGTCCCACCAGACGTAGTCGCCGATCGAGACCAGCTTGACCTCCAGGTCGGCCTGGGCGTCGTTGTCTGTCTGGGTCTTGGACGTGTCCGTCGTGCCGTCCGGAACGACGAGCGGGTTGGTCTCGGCGATGTCGCCGTCCTTCGGCGCCACGTAGGCCACGTTGTGCGCGGTCCCGTTGAAGCTGGCGCCGATGGTCGCGACGACCGTGATCTTGTTGCCGTCGGCACCGGCCGCCAGCGCAGACTTCGCGGTGCAGGTCGCACCGGTGCAGTCGTAGTCAGGACCGGTCATCGACTTCAGGGTCAGACCGGCCGGCAGGATGTCGGTCACCGACCAACCCGCCAGGGCGGCCACAGGGCCGTCGTTGTGCGGAGTCAGCGTGTAGGTGACATCCATGTCGTGGATGAAGGGACCGGCGGTGTCGAGCGACTTGGCCAGGGTGAGGTTGTACTTCACCAGGCCCGCGTCGATCGTCGGGTCGTCAGCCTTCGTCGGCTCGAGCGAGTTGCTGCCCGAAGCCGGGGTCTTCACCGCGGCCTGGCCGGTGGTGACGTCCGGGTTCGAGTCGGACGCCGTCGGGCCGGTCGTCTGGGTCGTGAACGAGGTGCCCGCGGGCTTCACGAACTCGACCGTGTAGTCGGTGCTGGGCTGCAGGTTGCCGAAGGCGTAGTAGCCGTTGCTATCCGTCGTCGTGGTCTTGCCGGTCGGCTGGCCGTCCTTGAGCAGGTTGACCGTGACGCCCGGAACCGGAGCCTCACCCTGATCCTGCTGACCGTCGCGGTCGGCGTCCCACCAGACGTAGTCGCCGATCGAGACCAGCTTGACCTCCAGGTCGGCCTGGGCGTCGTTGTCTGTCTGGGTCTTGGACGTGTCCGTCGTGCCGTCCGGAACGACGAGCGGGTTGGTCTCGGCGATGTCGCCGTCCTTCGGCGCCACGTAGGCCACGTTGTGCGCGGTCCCGTTGAAGCTGGCGCCGATGGTCGCGACGACCGTGATCTTGTTGCCGTCGGCACCGGCCGCCAGCGCAGACTTCGCGGTGCAGGTCGCACCGGTGCAGTCGTAGTCAGGACCGGTCATCGACTTCAGGGTGAGACCGGCCGGCAGGATGTCAGTCACCGACCAACCCGCCAGCGCGGCCACAGGGCCATCGTTGTGCGGCGTCAGCGTGAAGGTGACGTCCTGACCCGGAACGAACGGACCGGCCGTGTCGAGCGACTTGGCCAGGACCAGGTTGTACTTGACCAGGCCGCCGTCGAGCGTCGGATTGTCCGTCCCGTTGGCGCCGGTGGCGTTGGAGCCGGAGGCGGGCGCGGTGAAAGCGATCTGGCCGTTGGCCGGATTCACGTCCGAGTCCGTCTTGTCCGTCGCCGGGTCGTTCGACGTGTCGTTCGAGGCGTTCTGCGTGGTCCAGGTCGAACCGTCGGGGGCCGTGAACTTCAGGATGTAGTTCTGGCCGGCGACGAGGTTGTTGAACCAGTAGTAGCCCTGTCCGTCCGTCGTGGTGGTACGACCCGTCGGGGCGCCGGTGGCGTCCAGGAGGTCGACCTTCACGCCCGCAACCGGGAGCTCGTTGGCGCTCTGCAGCCCGTCACGGTTGGCGTCCCACCAGACGTAGTCACCGATCGAGACCGGGGCGTCGTAGAACCCGAAGTCCAGCGTCGGGTCCTTCTGGCCGTCCGTGGTCATCGGCACCGAGGTGGCCGAGCCGGTGGAGGAGTCAACCGCGGTGTCCCCGCCCTGGTTAGCCAGGGTCGGCGCCAGGCCGGCCAATGCGGTCGCGGAGGCGGCCGTATCGATCGACACCGTGTAGGTGTGGCCGACCGGGAGCAGCGGGAACAGGTAGTAGCCGTTGTCGTCGGTCGTGACCGAGCCCACCGCGTGGCCGAGCACGTCGGTCACCGCGTTGCCGGACTCGTCCTTGATCGTCAGCACGACGCCCTTGATGCCGGGCTCGCCGGAATCCTGGATGCCGTCGTGGTCGGTGTCCTTCCAGACGTAGTCGCCCACGCTGGCCTGCGGGATCGGCACGATGAGACCGGCGTCGAGCGTCGGGTCATCGGCCTTGTCATGCCCGCCGAGGTTCTTCGACACGCCCTCGACCCACGTCGGGGCCGTGAAGCTGATCGTGCTCGTGGTCGGGTCGACATCGGAGTCGGACTTGTCAGCGCCGGAGTTCTGGGTCGTCCAGTTGTAGCCGGACGGCTTCTCGAACTCGAGCGTGTAGTTGGCCTTCTCGGTCAGGTTCTGGAACCAGTAGTAGCCGTCCGCGTCCGTCGTCGTCGTTCCGACGACGTTGCCGTCCTTGTCCTTGAGGGTGACCTTGACACCCGCGGCCGGAAGCTCGCCGGCGTCCTGCTGGCCGTTGTAGTTGGCGTCGTACCAGACGTAGTCACCAATGGAGACGTACGGAGCCGGAATGATGATGCCGACCTTGCGGGGCTCGGTTGCCTGCAGGCGGACGGTGCTGCCGTTCTCGGCGACCTGGAAGGCGCGCTGCGCCGCCGAGTTCCACGCGACCGACAGGTCGAGAGGATCGATGGTCGAGCTGATGGCGTCAGCCGGGGCCTTCAGCGGGATGACGAACACCAGCTTGGTGCCCGGGGCCCACGTCTCGCCGGCGCCCTGGTACGCCTTGATCCGGAACGACTTCACCGTGGACCAGTCGGAGACGCTGGTGACCCAGTTGTCGTCACAGGAACCGCCCTGCCAGTCGGAGTCGGCTGCGCCGGCGGCGACCTCGGGACGGCAGGGGTTCGAGGTCGTGTTGTACTCGATGATCGCGTTGGAGCCGGTCGCCGAGCTCAGCGTGCCGTCCAGGGTGATCGGACCGGTGAGGACCGGCCGCCATTCCGTCTTCCGGTTGCCGGTGGACAGCGTCTGGCTGACGCCCGTGTCACCGACGTAGGGAAGGATGTCGTAGACGACGGTGTTCGTCAGGGGCACGTTACCCTGGTTCGACCAGCGCAGACGGTAGGTGAAGTCGCCACCCGGCAGGGTCTGGGCGACACAGGGGAAGCGGGTGAAGCCGTCCCAGTCCGGGCAGCTGCTGGACGCCTTGCCGGTCGCTTCGGCGACGTTCGGCTCGGTGCCCTTGTCCCACTTCTGCAGGCCGACCGCGGCGGCGGTGTCGATCGACACCGAATCCTGGGCGGAGCAGGAGGGCGCCACGGAGTTCAAGTTGCAGATGGTTTGGTACTCGTCGGGGAAGCTCACAGCCATGGTGTTGGTGTACGTGGCAGCCGCGACCCCGTCCTTGGCCCGGACCGCGAGGCGGATCCGGTGCTTCTGGCTGTCCTGGCTCCCGCGCTGGGGCAGATCGATGTTCGAGAAGGTGATCTTCGTCGTGCCATCGGGCTGAACCTCGGCCGTGTAGGGCGGCGTCGTGGCGTTCGCGCTGCAGCCGGTGCCGTCGCCATCATACGTTCCGGCGACCTCGAGGCAGGGGGCAGTCTCGGTGATGAGTTCGAAACCCGCGGGCAGCGTGTCGACGATGGTGGCCGTCGTCGGCTCGTTGATCGAGAAGGTGCGCCACGCGAGCAGCCACTCGAACTCGTCGCCCGGCACCAGGTGGCTACCACCGGAGGCCGTGACGTGGGTCTTGCTCGGGAGGACCCCCGCCTGCGGCTTGTCCTGGACCGTGTAGGCGGCGCACGGGCCCGTGGCCTGCTGGCTGCCTTCGATGCTCATGCAGTTCTTCAGTTTGAAGCCCACCGGGGCATCGTCCGCGACCGTTCCGGTGACGTTGTACCCGGCGTAGTAGCCGCTGGGCAGGTTGTGCGTCGTGACCCTAACGGCCTTCGCCCCGTCCGGGACGTTGAAGGTGTCAGAGTGGGCGAAATCGATCTCGGCGCTCCAGTTCGTGCCGTCCATCGAGTAAGAGAGCTTGCCGGCCCCGGCCTGGCTGGGCATGTACCAGCCAGAGGCGTCGACCTTCACGTTGACCAGGTTCGCGGGCAGCGTGTCGATCATCGTGAGGTCGGCGGCCTCCACGTTCCCGTCGTTGCGACCCACCACGACCCAGGACACCGTTTCGCCGGGCTTCGGGTTGGTGTACAGGGTGCTGGACTTGTTCATCCAGAACTTGACTTCGGGTTCGACGAGCTTGACCTTCGCCTCGGCCGTCAGCTGGGTACCGGGGTGGCCGTCGGCGTAGGTGATGTCCGCGGTGGCCTTGTTGACCGGCTCGTCGCCGGCGCCGAAGGTCGGCGAGGGGAACTTGACCTTGATGTCGGCAAAGAAGTAAGAGGTGCACGGGTCGCCGTTCCAGCAAGCCATCTGGTCCGTGGCGGAGATCGAGGCACTCGGGAACGTGATGGTCCCGGCTCCGTCGTACGTGCCGATGCTGTGGGGGTATTCAGTGTTCGCCGAAATGAACTCGGCGCCGGTCGGAAGGGCGTCCTTCAGCACGACCGACGTGAGGTCGACGCCGCCGGGCGCGACGGTGCCGTTGACCATGGGGCGCGTCAAGCGAACCTTGTAGGTGACCGTGCGGTCCACGGCGGGATCCCCGCCCGGGGACTCCTTGTACTTGGTGAGCCCCCAGTCGTAGACCGCGTCGGGGGCGGGATTCACGACGATCGTCACAGTGTCCGACTTGACAGGCGTCGGGGCGTCCGGGGTCGACGCGCTCGCCTGATTGTCGATCGTGCGATCGGTGTTGGTCGGGACCGACGTGACCTTGGCGTTGACCACGATGTCGAGGGAATCGCCATCCTGGAAGTACTTCGTCTCATCGGTCGCGGAGCCGATGACCCAGGTCAGGGTCTGACCCGTCTGGGTGAAGGCCACCGGGAGGTTCTTGGGATTCCCGCCCACCGTGTAGTTGGTGTACGTCAGGTTCGGGTCCAACACATCGGTGATGGTGCCCGTCTTGCAGGGGTCCTGCAGGCTGGAGCACTGGATGTTCAGCCGATACGTGACGGTGTCGCCCTTGTCGTAGGCGTCCTTCTTGTTGCTGATGGCCTTGGTGATGCCGACGACAGCGCCCTCGGCGTGTGCCGCTGGTGCGGTGAAGCCCAGGGTGCCCAGGGCCAGCACCAGGGACAGCACCATCCCGAGCCAGCGTCTTGGCCACGTACCTGCGCGCCGTTTGACGGTGCGTGATGAATCCATTTTTCGCCTTCCTACCGGCGGGGTATGGGAGGTTGCGCTGGTCCGCGTATCCCCCTGGCCGGAGACAGACCCCACCCCGATCAGGCGGAAGGCTATTGAGGGCTCCGACCCTGAGCCACGCGGGCTTATCACGCGATAAGGCGGCACGCGGCGCGTGACACCCCCGAGGAGACCCTGAGTCTCAATGGATCGTCGAGCCCTTGTCAGGCACGCGACCGGAAGGCCGGTGGCGAACCCCGTGCCAGTACGGTGGGGACGTGCCCCTGCACCTGCAGCGCCAACGCGAGATCGTGGAAATCCTGACCCGGAACGGGTTCGGGATCCTGGTGGCGGCGTCCGGGTTGGGCAAGGCCTGGCCGAGCCGCCGGATCGTCCACGCGTTGAACCCCGAGGGATACCGCATGGACGCCGCGCTGGCGTCCCCCACGATCGTGCGGCGGACGCTGGAGGAGCTCGGGCCCACGTTCATCAAGCTGGGGCAGATCCTCTCGACGAGGCCAGACCTGGCCCCCCTGCGTTCCAGGCCGAACTCCCGAGTTTTGCACCCGGTGAGTACAGATTGCTGCTCTGGCAAGGGGGTTCGGGCTGTTTTCGGGGGTTCACGGACGTAGTGAAACAAGCCGTTTTGGCGGCCCGGGCGAGGTCACGTCGCCAGGCGCGGAGTTCGGGCAGGGTGGCCCAGGCCTGGTTCAGGCTCGTGCCGGTGGCCTGGTCGATGGTGTCCCACGCTTGGAGCCGGACGATCCAGTGCACGCCGTCCCCGACGCGAATGGCGTCGACGTGGCGTACGGCGTCGAGCAGTTGTGCGGCGGGCATGCCGGTCCAGCGTTCCAACAACCGGGTGACGTGTATCGCCCCGCAGCAGCTCCGCCTCGGCCGCGGTCAACCGGGGCGGCTCCACAGGCGGCTCCAGCAATGGCACCTTGTCCTCGATGAACGCCGCCGGCAACCCCGACAGCGCCGTCTCCTCTTCAGATGGCTCCACAGCCACCAGTGTTCCGGTCATCATGACCCTCCCTGCCCAACCGGGCGGTAGAGCCACTTACACCGTTCATGCGAAAGACCCATGCTGAGTGCCCCCACGAGTCACTGGTCGCAGATCCAGAACTGGGTAGCAAACAAGCAAAGCAATCCAGGAGCCGGCTACCTGGCGAACTGTCAGAACTCCCTCGATGCCCTGGTAGCCACCCTCGCAGGCTGGCCTGTCCTCGGATCGCGCGCCTCAGCTGAAGGCAAGGGGGTGCTCACAGCTGCGGAGAAGACCCTTGAAGGGCTCGTGGCTGCAAACCCTCCCCCTGGCCACAGTGTCGCACTGGCTCGGGCACGCCTCGGTACACATCACCAGCGCCCACTACCTCCACTACCTGGCCGACTCCATGGAGCGCGCAGGGCTCGACCAACTGAACCGCTCCCTGTGCGCCGACCCGCGGGACGCCACCTGACGGGGCTGTCACTGCGCGTCGAAGCCCCAGAGGCGACCCCATACGTCCGCATCTCCCACCGTGTCCTCCAACCGGCGCAACGCCCTGGAACATTTGCTCAGCCGTCTGAACGCCTCGGCCATCTCGTCGGCGGTGATCGTGACCTCGGTCTGCCGACCCCGGTACAGACTGACGAAGGTCGCTCGATCATCGGTCGCGGCAACCACCCAGGCGTGGGCTAGCTGATTCCGCAGCCGGGACAGGTACACCAGGTGGTGCGCCGCCACCTGTGGGTCGATGGTGAAGTGGTCGAGCGAGCCCAGCGTGTCGACCCTCTCGCCAAGAGGTGCGCGGGCAAACAGCCTGAAGACCCGCTCAAACGACTTCTCGTCGCGGCAGCTGTCCAACGCCAGCGTCAGATTCAGAGGTGCTTCGAGTGCCGCAACGTCTCCGATGAAGCGATGCGCGACTGTGTTCCAGCGGGTTCGCGGCTGCATGGGGTAACCGTAGGCGCAGCAGGGCCCAGCGTGGGGGCTTCGGAACCTTGGGGCGCGGGGGCGCAAGCACCAGCCCGGACGAGAGCGGAGCTGGTCGAAGCAATAGGGGTCTGACTAGGCGAAATGCCTTGGTGGAGCTAAGGGGATTCGAACCCCTGACCTTCTCATTGCGAATGGCATCTGGGCTTGTCAGGATCCGATTCAGGGGCAATCTGAGCGGTAGGGGTGTCCACGATGCTGCATGTGTTGCACAGCGGGGGTAACGACGGGGCAACCGGGTGACAGTGCCTTGGCCGAGCTGTGTCCAGCTTGGGAAGATGGAAGACCTTAGGGCGAACGACGCACTCGCGCTTCGGACTGGTGTCCTTGGGGTACCTGCCGGGACCGCGTAGGGCTACCGTCTTGGGCACGGATCTCGGGTCTCGTTCGATTTGCGCCGCGCCCCGTGAGGTAGCGGTGCCACGCCCGCTTAGCAGGTCTCTCGGCGTTGCCCTGCGTGGCGTGCCTGGTGGCCCGGCTAGGCTCCCGGTGGCAAACCACCCACGGCGTCCGAGGGACCGGGAGCCTAGCCGGGCCACCAGCCGGGCAAGACGGAACCCCGGCGATGTGGCAGTGGCCAGGGATCGTTCCGGGGTCTTCAACTTAACCTGGGGGTCGACCCGCGTCAGTAGCGCTCGAGTACCTCCGGCCAGATACCCGGTACGCTCTGTGCTGGGGTAGGCACCGGACCGGGGGCGGCGCTCGTTTCCGGAGGGCCCTTGCCCAGTTCTCTTGTGGTACGCCGGCCGCGTGCTACAGTGATCCCGTAGTCCCAAGGGACCTACATGCCCATGCGCCAGCGAAACCCTATGCACAGTCGCCAGCTCAGTCGCAATTGCTTGCCAAGTCGGAGTCGTACGCGATGGCAGAATCGCACTCGACGACATAATCACATATTGAGACTCACGCCCAGTCCCATATAGATCCTGCAGAAAAGGACTACATGATGGACAGGGAAACCATCGTTCTCATTTTGTGCATCTGTATGCTGTTGACCGCGGTAGCGATGAAGCTCTCGCCAGACTGGACCATCGCGGTCCTGCTCGGGATGCTTTCAAACGCTCTGGTGAACATGGCGATGCGCAGCAAGTAGCGAGTGTAAGGTTAGGTCCTACTCGCTCAAGGACCCTCTGGGGCATCCGACTTGGGTCGGGTGCCCCAGATTCGCGTTCAAAGGAATAGGATGATGTGGCTAGTGGACCTCACACGTGCGTTCAGCGGATCTGAGCGCACCGTCGTAGATCGAGTTGAGACTCTGGACGGCTATCCGGGTGACGCGTCAGTAACGCTTCTGGCCCTGACCGGTCAAGTCGGCGCGCTCGGCAACGTGCGACAGACGGTGCGCAGCATCGACCGAGTATCTACGGACGAAGACGGCATCCTCCGGGAGTGCATGCACATCGTCAACGAGAATCTACAACAGGCTGGGCCGGACGACGCCGTCATCCTGCGAACCTTTCGTCCCAAGCTCATGAATGCTGCATTGGCCTTGGCATTAGCAGATTCCCGCCTCATCGTGGAGCGGATGCCTACCCATGAACAGGCTGGCACGGAATGGCCCAGGAACTTCATCCCGCTGGAGGAAGCACTGCGTCACCTTACTCAGGCGGTCGGGGCAGCAGCCGTTGAGGTCAATCAGACGTCCCTTCGGCAGGAATTGGAGCGGGTGTCTCCGAGATGGGCAAAGAAGAGCGAGCCAGCGGCCCAGACCCCTGGCCTCATATCAATGCTGGTGAGTGAGGGGATCAAGCGGCAACTTATCCGCGAGGAAACGGTTCCCGATCGTCCGGGTCGTCCAAATTTCGTACCGGGACCGCAGGCAGGAACGTTTAGACCTCCTTCGTTTCCCGCGCCACACGCAGCGGGAGTCGGTGCGGCGGACACAACCATCACGCTGTCGACCAAGTACATCGAAAGCCTTCGAAGTGCGAGCATGGGCCCGTTTCAAGAGGTACGCTGGGACATTTACGACGCCGTCGAAGCCCACCTCCACGAAGAGCTGTCCGCTCGTGAGTTGCTTCGAGTCGCGGTCGCTGAGGTCAGGGCCGAAAAGGATGCGCTCTTATCACGTCGGAAGCCGTTTCCGTGGTCCAGAGTGCGGGTATTTCTCGTTCGTCTAGCTAGCAGGGCGGGCGTCTTCCTGCATGACAAGGACGTGGTCTGGCACTCCCTGAACGACTCAGGAATAGCGGTGAACGGCCTGGTTCCGGAGTGGCGACTCGTGCTCGATGCGGAGCTCTTCAAGGAGTTGCTGCGCGCAGGCCTTGAGATCAATCAGTTCTCCGTAGATGAATTAGCAGGCGCGCTCTACAACAAAAGGGATGACGTTCAACTCGACCGCGCGATGGATTTGATGAACTACGTGGTGAGGGCGGGGGTCGCCTGCGAAGACCCTGATAAGCAGGGGAACTTCGTTCTGAAGGAACTCGTTGCGTGACGGCCGTCGCGAGGATAGCCTTAAGGGCTTCTGTTGCGGGGCCGTTGATCTAGTGCGGCGTTTCTGAGGTTGTTGAGCGTTTGGCTTTCTTGAGGATTTGGTCGGCGGTCTTGGTCCAGACGAAGGGGTGGCAGCGGTCGTTCCAGCCGGTGATGAAGGCGCGGATCTTGGCGTTGAGGTCCTTGACCGAGCCGAAGGTGCCGCGGTGGATGGCCTGACGTTCGATGATGCCGAACCAGACCTCGACCAGGTTCATCCAGGAAGCGTGTGTCGGGGTGAAGTGACACTTCACGCGCGGGTGTGCCTCCAGCCAGGCCTTCACGTTCGGGTGCTTGTGGGCGGCGTAGTTGTCCATCACCAGGTGTAGGTCCTGGTCGGGGTAGGCGCGGGCCACTTGTTTGAGGAACGCCAGGAACTCGGTGTTGCGGTGCCGCGGCTTACAGGCGCCGGTCACCCTGCCGGTGGCGATCTCCAAGGCGGCGAACAACGTTGAGGTGCCGTGCCGTACGTAGTCGTGGGTCCGCTTCTCGCACGAGCCCTCCCGTATCGGCAACAACGGGGCGGTCCGGTCCAGGGCCTGGATCTGGGACTTCTCGTCCACGCACAGCACGATGGCGTTCTCCGGCGGGTTCAAGTACAACCCGACAACGTCGTTCACCTTGCCGACCAGCTCGGGGTCGGTCGAGAACCGGTGAAGTTGACCCCGTAACCCGGACACCGTCTTGGCGGGTTCCCTTGTCAGGGGCCCGCCGGAGAGGATGTCCTCGATGGGTACAACGAAGAAGCGAAGCACGTACACGCCGGAGTATCGGCGTGAGGCCGCTCATCTGGTGATCGACACCGGCCGGACGATCGCGGCGGTCGCGGCCGAGATCAGGGTGGGCGCGCAACTGCTGGGCCGCTGGGTCCAGCTGGAGCGGGACCGGATCGGCGCGCCACCGGAGACAGCGTTGGACGCCAGCGAGCGAGCCGAGTTGGAACGGCTGCGGCGGGAGAACACCGAGCTGCGGTTGGACAACGAGTTCCTGGGAAA
>ERZ724519.558-NODE-558-length-15735-cov-4.331314_pt1 | contig 15735 bp, 11 predicted proteins | sample MGYA00376052_ERZ724519 | MGnify/ENA primary metagenome ERZ724519 (study PRJEB28724, sample SAMN07190883) | activated sludge metagenome | isolation source: activated sludge of sewage treatment plant in Hong Hong | place: Hong Kong | collected 2016-03-17 ... | reverse complement strand
CCGCCATCGTGAAACAGGTTCTGCATCGTTACAAAACGGGTCAGGTCGCTGAACAGGGCAACACAGTAGTTGGCACAATCTTCCGCAGGCGCATTGCCGAGCGGCGACATCTTGTCGGCATAATTAAAAAAGTCGTGGAACCCTTTTACGCCCTGACCTGCAGTGGTCATGGTCGGCGACTGGGAGATGCTGTTGACGCGCACTTTTTTGGCCGTTCCGAAGTGATAGCCGAAACTGCGCGCAAATGATTCGAGCAGCGCTTTGGATTCGGCCATTTCGGAATAATCGGGAAATACCCGTTGGGCGGCGATATAACTCAGCGCCACGATGCTGCCCCAATCGTTAATCGCGTCGAGTTTCCACATCGTTTGCATCATCTTGTGGAAGGAGATGGCGCTCACATCGAATGTTTTTTGCATCCAGTCGTAGTTCAGGTCGGTATACGACTTGCCCTTCCGGACATTGACGGACATACCGATGGAATGGAGGACAAAATCGACTTTCCCGTCAAAATGCTCCATGCTTTTCCGGAACAGGTTTTCCATATCTTCCAGGGAAGTGGCGTCGGCCGGAATCACCGGCGCCTTGCATTTTTCCGCCAGGGTATTGATCTCGCCCATGCGCATGGCGACGGGTGCATTGGTCAGCACGATCTGTGCGCCTTCTTCCACGCAGCGTTCCGCGACCTTCCAGGCGATGCTCTGGCTGTCGAGTGCTCCGAAGATGATTCCTTTTTTACCGGCAAGAATATTTGTCATGTGTAGAGAGCGGTTGAAGTTTCAGGCGGCAAAGATAGAAAAGGGCTTGTTGGAGGAAAATTTTACGGTGTTTTTTGGTCCATACACGTGCAATTCTGCCCTGCAAGTCACTTTTCCCGGATTTTAGTTGCATTTTAATTATCAGATGACTGGTCGTTTACCGGGGTTTAATCTACCCCCCTGTTACTTTGTATCAAGTTCAGCACGAAAAAGTTCTACAGCAAAAAACCGGGTGAGTGCCCATCGGTATCGGGGAAAAGAACGCCTCAGTTGAACTTGGTACCGACCGAGTGCTTCCTAACAAAACTTACATACCATGCCTAATCTCATTTCTGAATTGACCCTTGACGGCATTTTTGATCTCAAAGGTGTAGGAAAAGTTGGAAACCTGATTGAATTCGGTTCCGGCGGCGGCTTTACCCTGGGTAACGTACTCGAAAAAAGACTCATCCAGACCGACCAGCGTGTGGATTTCGTATTCGAGTGGACCGTGAAAGGGATGTTTGCCCACGCATTCAACCCCAACTTCCGGTGGAGAATCGAAGTATTTATGGAAAGGTACGGCCCGCTTGACTTTGATCTTGGCGCCAACGGCATTGCAACGTTGAACTACGGCAGTGGCGACCTCGTAGCACCGGATGAGGTTTCGTACCCCGGTGTCGGCGCCCCGAACTCCACGACGGTGTCTATCCCGCCCAACACGATCCCGGAAGGCGTTTACGACGTAGTCGCCGTACTGCGCCTGCTGCACCCTGCAGGAGATGACACGCCATGCTTCCTGGCTGCCTTTGCCGAATTTGGCAAGATCAACTTCTACCAGGAGCACTAAGCTCGACGAACGGTTAGTTGTACCTGAACGGAAAAGCCGTCCTGCCCTTCCCGGGAGGGCGGCTTTTTCAATCCTTTACCTTCAAATACCAAGGACCATGTCAGCAAAAAATAAACGAAACATCGAAACAAAGGACAAGCGCACCAAAGAGCAGATCCTTAAATTGCTCGATCGTGCAATTGAACAGGAAGAGCGACTTTCGGAAAAAATCAAGATTCTGGAAGGCGATCTGAAAGATTGCCGCAAAAAAGTCGAAGATCCCCGGCATGAACTCACCGACGAGGCGCTGTCTGCCAGTAAGATATCTTTCCGGATCGACTACTACCGCACCTCGGAAGAGAGCCCGTTAAAAGGAATCATCGAACACCTTCCCTCCCGCCAAAATAAATCCTTCGAAGGGGAGGGTACCGAATCTATCAGCGGATTTATCGGTCGTTATTTACAGGAAGAAACAAGCCCGAATAAAAAGGGCAAACCTGCGGAAACCGCCAAATCAACGGAGTTGCCTGCAAACCGGCCAACGGAGACGGCACAGGACACGCCACCACCGGAAGTAGTGCGTTCTAAACTTCAAACCCAGGAAAACGTTGCCGAAAAGCAACACAAAGTCAGACTACTCCCCCACGAAGAAACAGCAGATTCCACCTCGGCACTGATGCAGAGACTCCGGGATAAATTCGGCACTGAGACCGGGATGAAGAAAACCACCGTACAGCCTGCCAGCAGGCGCAAACCCTTTTTCCAGTCAAACGATGCTCCTGAAGCCGCCAGAATACAAAGGAAGGCGGCAAGCATGCCGGACTGGACCGGGCAAAGACCCAAGCGGGAAGTACCGGATGTAAAGCAAGAAAATGCCGGAGAACAATCTGATTCAAGGTTGCTGCGAAAATTACGTGAAACGTTGCAGCATAAATCCTGATCAATTATGACGCCCGTTCAATTGTTGCAAGGCCTCCAGGTTTTGCTCCCGATTGCTAAAACCGGTATGTTGGGCAGTCGACCCGTTCCGGGTTACCTGCATCTTTCCGGTTTTCCAATTGAGCCGGCGTTCATAACCATTGCAAAGCGGGCATCGCCATGTAATCCATTCGCCGTCGCGGTGGCTGGTGCAGTGGTGTACATCTGAAGGAAGGCCCTGAAATTGTAATTCGCCCATCGTTAAATAGCGCTATGTTGAAGAAATAATGGCTTTGGAGCGCTGTTTTCAAATATTCGGGCTGTGAGGAACTGTTAAAGGGTGCATGATAGCAATAATTACACCGAAAAACATAATCGAACATATTTTAACACCTGCCTGGCCATGTTGTTGCACTTTTTTTAATAATATGTGTTAATCCTGTTCACACTTTAATCGATAATAACATATATTTGTATGTTAACTTGTTACCCCAATTGATTGCATTAATCGCGTAAAAGGAAATGAATTTAGCAGGCCCCATAATCCAAATCAGAAAACAGATATCCTCCGGGTCTTGGACCTGTGCCGCCTACCAGATTCGCTTTCCTGCAGACGAGTAGCATTTAACATGCTTCAAAAGAACAATTTCTTCGAGCTGCCCCGCCCGAAGCCTAACCTCTGTTTTAACCAAAACTCGTCCGTAGCATTATGGCCTATCAACCAAAAATATTGCTCTGCGGTAATCATTCCTCCCTCCTTCAGCGGCTTCGCGCTACAGGTGGCACCTTATTGCAGGTTGAACAATTCCAGGAATCTGTACAAGCGCTGACGCCTTCCCGTCTTCGGGACGTGGGCATGGTATTCGTACTCCATATGCCGCCCGATACCAACGGCCTTGCTACCCTGCGCAACTGGAAGCGCAAAAACCCCGATATGCCGGTCGTCGTATTGACGTCAGACTATTCCGGCTCTACCACACGGCTGCTCCTGAAATCGGGCGCCGAAGATGTGCTGGAACTTCCTGCCAGCGACGACGAAATACTGGCCTGCTATGAGGCATATCTTCCGGGATTCAGGCTGAAAGCAGGCAGCAACAGAGGTCTGAAAAAGATCGGCGGCAAAGCGCTCCTGGCTGCCGTTACGCCGGGTATGGTTGCCGCCGGTGTTCAGTTATCCTATGCGATGCCGCCAAACGTGTTATTTGCCAATCCGCCGGGTATAGCCCAGGATACGGAAGATGCCTACAAAGGACTGGAAATATCCTTTTTCGGCACATTTACGGTGCATCTGAACGGCCGAAAAATCGAATTTACCAACCAGGCCAAGCATCTCTTTGCCTACCTCGCCTACCACCACCCGAGGGTGCTGTCGCGCGACCACCTGGCACGAACCTTCTGGACGGACAAATTTGAAAGCATGCCCGAGTTTGCACGTAAAAGCCTGAACGTCGAGTTGACGCATATCCGCAAAACATTCAGCAAGCAGGCCGGGATCGACCGTAACTTCCTGATCTTTGAAAAGAACTCTTACCGACTGAACCTCGACCGCCCTCCCATTTCGGATGCCTCTACATTCAAGGAGTTGCATCAAAAAATACAGGAACACCTGAGAAGAGGCGGAGAGGTGCCCGATGAGTTGCTCCAAAAGGCTATAAAAACCTACAAAGGCAATTTTCTCGATGATTTCCCTGCCGACATGTTCAGTTGGGTGGAAATAGAACGCCAGCACCTGAGTGCTGTATTCGAACAACTGGCCGATCTGTACAGCGATCACCTGTGCGCCAAAAAAGATTTTTGGAAAGCAATTGCCGTTTGCAATGAAATACTTTCGCGGGATGCACGCATGGAGGTCATCCATCGGCGCGCCATGCAATGCTACGCCAGCTTGGGAATGGCGCATAAGGTGGAAGCCCAGTACAATCTCTGCTGCAAGATGATGGAACACGAATTCCAGTCCAAACCCTCACCCGAAACGGTGCGCCTGTATGAACATATCATAAAGAAAGTGGCTTGAACAACCCGGTTAGTCCAGGCTGAATATCCGCTCCATCAGCATCCACTTTTCCCCGGGTTTTGCCGTGGGAAGTGCCTGCTGATACTTCCACATCAGCGTTTCCCACTCCTGAACCCGGCGGTTGGCGGCGTCCAGGGCTGCTTTGCGTTCGAAGGAAAACGTGCTATCTGCCTCAATGATCATAAACAGGCGATTTTCTATGCGGTAAATTTCCAGCAGCCCGATACCCGATTGCCGGATACTGTCCAGTATCTCCGGCCAGACAGCCCGGTGGTAGGCTTCGTAAGCCGCAATGAGTTGAGGGTCCGGTTTCAAGTCCAGCGCAAGGCAATATCGCGGCATAAACAGTATCTCTTAGTGGATAACCGTAAAGCGCTCAACCTGCACGCCCTGCTTCGACTTTATCCACAACAAATAAAGGCCGGGCGAAGGCCGCTCCAGCATTACCATATGACTGGCCGCCGATGCATTGTCGGCCGCGCCGTTCCAGATTGTTTTGCCATTCATATCGGTGATCCACCACTGGGCATTTGAACCGTCGCTGATTTCCTGTTGCTCTACAGGTCTCACCTCAAATTGGCCGTAATTGGGATTGGGCACCACCTGCAAGGCTTGCGGCTTTTGATCAGGTTCATTTGTATCTGCTTCTGCATCGATTAATACCACCGCATCATTGGTACAAATCACCGAACTTTGATCGAATGAAATACAGGCATGGTTCAGGATCGACTGGCCGGGAACAAGAAACGGTCTCGGGTTGATGGAAAACAAAACATAACCGATAGAATTGTTCCCACCGGATGCGCTGTCAGGCAATTGTATGTCTTCAAAATACCAGCGAATATAATTGCCGCCTTCTCCAAGCAATTGAAATTCGGCGCTGGCGCTGATTGTGACAAAGGTCTCCAGATCAAGGCGCGGGTCCAGTGTGTCGCGTACCACAACCTGCTGGACGGTATCATCGCCAACATTTTGAAAACGAATGAGGTAGATGATAGAAGTGCCATCCAGAATTTCTTGCGGGGAAAGAACCGGATCGCCGATTACCTGTTTGTCGTTCTGTGCCGTTACGCTAAAAGCATAGCAGGACAAACCAAGCAATAAATGGAGAAAACGAAGGCGTAGCATTGTGTGCAAAGCAATTTGACCTGGCAGCAAAGCCGAATAGCAATTTTACGGATATCGAAGGTAGAAAAATATTCTTCGCCTAAACCAATATTAACAAACACGACGCATGAAGCTGCGCTGGAAAATTGCCCAATTTTTCGAATTGCTGTGGTGGCGGCACTACCTTGCCACAAAGCACAAAACCGAATACCTCGCCTGGAAGCGGCAATACTGGCATCATCTGTTGCAAAAAAGTGGCATCCTGATCACCCCGGAATCAAAGGTTCTGGATGCCGGATGCGGACCTGCCGGCATCTTCACCATACTGCATGCACAAACAGTCGATGCTGTCGATCCCTTGCTCGATGCTTACGAACAACGGCTTGAACATTTCCGCAAAAAGGATTTTCCCGGCGTGACCTTTTATACCCAACCACTGGAAACATTTGTTCCCAAGGCGCCATACGACGTTGTATTCTGCCTGAATGCCCTGAATCATGTGGCAGACCTGTCGCTTTGTCTCCGGCAACTCCATACCCTCACAGTACAGGGCGGTACACTGGCGTTATCCATCGACGCCCACAATTTCTCCTTGCTCAGGCGCATATTCAGGAGTATTCCTGCTGATATCCTGCATCCGCATCAGTACGACCTGCCCGGGTACAGGCAGATGCTGGAAGCGCACGGCTTCGTTGCCGAACGCAATATTCTTTTGGATAAAGGGCTGATTTTCAACTACTATCTGATCGTATTCAGCAAGCCGCACACGCAGGGTCAGGTCAGTCCCTGATCTTCAGAATCTTGATCTCCACCCGCTGGTTGGTCTTGCGTCCCTCTGCCGAGGTGTTCGGCACCAGAGGCAAACGTTTGCCATACCCTTTATACACGACGCGCTTCGGATCGATACCTTTGGCAAACAGATAGTCGGCTACCGCTTTGGCGCGCGCGGCAGAAAGTTCGTCGGCAAAGGCATCGGAAGGAACGTTGTTGGTGTGGCCGCCAATCTCGATCGCAGCCCCGCCATTCTCCATCATAAAGTCGTACAACTCATCCAGCATGGGCAGGGCATCCGCTTGCAGGCTGTAACTGTCGGAATCAAAATTGAGCAGGCGCATCCGGATAACCTGGCCGCTTTCGAGCGCACCTGTCAACTCGGGCAAAATGCGCTTTTCCGTTTCGAAATCAATGTTTTGCACACAACCGTTGGCATCTGTCACAATAACGCTGTGTTTGCCCATCGGCAATTTCGACACCGACGTACCGGTCTGTTTGGTATCCCATTCGATATTGTAATTGCCGGTACCGCCCGTTACGGCGACCTGTGCCTTGCCGTCGTTGCTGCGGTCAGTGGTAGCACCCATGTTGCGCGTTAACTCCACAACCAGCGGTTGAGGTGCCACTACGTCTATCTCCGCTGTCTGGGTGGTACCCGTCGCATCCGTAACTGTGACGCTGTAAACACCTGCATCCAGACCGGCCGGCTGATTGCCCTGCACAGAAGGATTATTCCAGGTATAGGTGAACGGACCTTTACCGCCACTGACCTTTACGGACAACGTGGCTTTCTGGCCTGCACATTTTATCGGCGACTGCGCCGAAACACTGACGACCAGCGGCAAAATATTTTCAGATATGTCGATACCCGCAGTTGCGGTACAGCCATTGGCATCCGTGACGGTTACCGTACGCTGGCCCGGAGCGAGTTTGACTGCTGCTGCCAGATTCTCGCCATTATCCCATTTGTACTGGTATGTTCCTGCGCCACCGGCAGCCTGCGCCGTTGCCTTGCCGTCGGCCTTGCCCGTGGAAGCAGGAGCAACTGTTTCGGTGGTGACCGACAGCAATTCGGGCTGGACAATACTGATGGACGCCGTACTGGAGGTACCGACAGCATCGGTAAGCGTCAGCTGGTACGTTCCGGCAGACAGGCCCGATGGCTGATCGTCGCGCAGTGCGCCGTTGTCCCAGGAATACCGGAAGGGCGCCTTACCACCCGTAACCTGCACGGAAAGGGAGGCTGTTTTTTCACCGGCGCATTTGATTTTATCCTTTTCGGTGATGCGTACCGAGAGGGGCAATATGTTTTCCGTTATTTCGACTGAAGCGGTTGCCGTACAGCCGTTGGCGTCCGTAGCAGTTACGCTGTGTACGCCTGGCGGCAATTTTGAAGCCGTAGCAGTACCCTCGCCGTTGTCCCATTTGAACTGAAAGTTACCCGCACCGCCACTGGCCTGTACACTGGCTTTGCCGTCGCTGTTGCCCGTCGAGGCTGACGACTGCACCTGTGCCGAAACGGCAAGGGGTTGCGGCTCTGTCACATTGATCGTGGCTGTACTGCTTGTGCCTGTAGCATCTGTTACCGTTACCTGATAAGAGCCGGCCTTCAGACTGGAAGGTTGACCGCCGCTCAGGGTCGGGGCATTCCAGGCGTAACGGAATGGTCCCTTTCCGCCTGTAATTTGCACCTCAAGAGCGCCCGAGCCGGCGCCCGAGCATTTTATTGCCGATTTTTCAACAATGCTCACGGCCAGCGGCAGAATATTTTCTGTAATGCTGACAGCAGCCGTAGCCGTGCAGCCATTGGCGTCCGTAACGGTTACGCTGTGCTGTCCGGCAGCCAGTTTGGCTGCCGAAGCGGTTGCTTCGCCATTATCCCATTTGAACTGAAAAGAACCGGCGCCCCCACTGGCCTGTACACTGGCCTTGCCGTCGCTGTTGCCGATGGAGGCAGGCGACTGTGCCTGTGCCGACGCGGCAACAGGCTGTGGTTGTGGCATGCTGATCACAGCCGTGCTGCTGGTACCGGTAGCATCTGTTACAGTCACCTGGTAATTGCCGGCTTTCAGGCCGGCGGGCTGACCACCGCTGAGTATAGGATCGCTCCAGGAATACCGGAAGGGACCTTTACCGCCGGAGACTTCTACGTCGAGGGCGCCGGAGTTGCCCCCTGCGCATTTTATGGTCGACTTTTCGGTGATTTTAACGGCAAGCGGCAGAATATTCTCTGTTATACTGACGGTAGCCGTAGCCGTGCAGCCGTTGGCATCTGTGACGGTAACGCTGCGTTGTCCGGCGGCCAGTTTTGACGCGCTGAAGGCCGATTCGCCATTATCCCATTTAAAAAGATAGACACCCGTGCCTCCTTTGGCCTGCGCCAGCGCTTTGCCGTCGGCAGTGCCGATACCTGCGGGCGACTGCACCTGAACAGTCATGGAAAGTACTTCAGGCTGCTTCACACTGATATTGGCCACGCTGGTTTTACCCGCAGCATCCGTCACGGTCAGTTGATAGTCGCCTGCCGGTACGTTTTCGGGTTGTTCACCATTAAAAGCGGGATTGCTCCACTTGTATTGGTATGGGCCTTTCCCCCCGGTAACCTGTGCCACCAGCACAGCGGATTTTTCACCCGCACACCTGATCCCGCTTTTTTCGGAAACGGCGGCCTCAAGCGGCAATATTTTATCGGCAATAGTCACCGTAGCGACCGAGCTGCAACCTTTGGGATCGGTTACCGTGACACTGTGCGTGCCGGCCGGCAATTTGGAGGCGACAGCCATCGTCTCGCCATTATCCCAGCGAATGGACAAACCCGATGCGTTACTTTCAATATCCACTTCAGCGACGGCATCGGTCTGGCCCGGAGCGCTGACGGGTTTGCGCTGACGCGCTTTTATCCGGAGCCGCGAGTCGGGAACAGGAACATCGGCCACCCTGGATTTACCTTTGGTGTCGGTAACAGTGACGGTGTAAGTGCCCGGCGCGACGTTTTTAGGGTTCTCGCCGGCCAATCCGCCGGTCCAGACATAATTATAAGGCGGTGTCCCACCGGTAATTTTAGCCCTTAGCACAGCGTCTTTACCATCGCCGCTGCAGCTGATGGGTTGTTCGACGTAGGCATTGAGGGTAATGGCGGAAGCCTTGTCCACGAGGTAAAGCCCCTTGTCTTCCGTCCCGAGCCAAACGGCGTCATCGCCGTCGATAGCTATGCAGGAGCCATACTGACTGGTATAGTATTCAGGGCCGCTGAAGGTTTCATAGGCACTGGCCAGCAGATCGAAACGAGTGAGCATACCCGAAACAATCCACATTTTACCGTTTTTGTCGATATCGAAATCGGCGATTTGCCCCTCCAGTTTTTTGGTATCCAGGCCCAGGTCCGACCATTTATCGCCATTCGGTGCGAGGGATATTTCACCGTCGGCCAGTACGTAGATGACGTTGCCGTATTCCCGGATACGCTGCACTTCATAGCCGGTAAAATCGGCTTTCCAGCGCCCCGGCGTGCCATAGGTAAGGCCCCTGTCGGTACCGATCCACATGCGACCGGTTTTATCCTGGAAGATGATCGTTACGTTATCCGATTTAAGTTTTGAGTTGGCGCTGGTATAGCGTTCCTCCAATTGCAACTGGGGCGCTGTCTTGAACTGAAAGAGTCCTGATTCTTCGGTACCGATCCAAAGCGTCGCATTTTTTTCGTCGTACCAGGCCGCCGTAATTATACATTCGGCTTTGACGAGGTTTTTGAAAACCTCATCGGACCACGAAAAATCGGCATTTCCGCCCCGATAACTCAGGACGCACTTTTCACCTGCCGCAAGGGTGCGTGTCGACGCAAAGTCGGCCGCTTTGATCTGGAAAACGCCGTTGCGGTTGGCAGCCCATTTGCGTCCGGAGGCATCCACAGCGACATTCGTAACCGGCAATTCACGGCTGATGGCACTGGTCCGGGTGACTTCCAGGCCGGCTTTTTGGGCATTTAAGGTGTGAAAAAAACAAGGTAAAAGACTTAGGATCAGCGCCGTAGAGCGGCGGAGCAATATGTTTGGCATTGTCAAATGATAGGTAAAAGCAGTTGTTTGAGCCCGCAAAGGTAGGAGTCGGTTGGTGCAAAAACAGGAGATAAACGAAAAACGGCCGGATAAAGTGTTCAGACACCGCTCAATTCCTTGCACGGGCAATACAAAACGCCCACCCTGCCGCATGGTTACCACACGGGGGCAAGCCCAGCAACTGGACAAGACAGTACGTTCAATACCGGTCGGATTTACCGCACCCGTGCAGCTCCGATCAGAATCTTCACGCGTTTTTCGGCGCGTTTTTTCGTCTCGATATCACCCAGACGCTGAAGGCCCTGCCACGAAGAAAAACCTTCTTCCTTGGCAACCATTTCACGGAACCCCGCTTCGACAGGCGCCATGGAAGCAGCCGGTTTGGCTTTTGCGACAGTCGCTTTTTTCGCCGTACCGGTAGATTTGAACGATGTGGTCGCATTAGCCGAAGCGACAGGCATGGGCGCCGGGAAATATTTGGCGAGATCAAACTGCTGCGCCACCTTGCCGACGCTCCAGGCATAGTCGTAACTTTTTACCGCCGCGCTTGCCGGTACCGCCATATCGCCTGCATGTTCGGACACATCGCGGTTAAATTCGCCGGCGGTGTAGTTGCCCAGGTAGGATTTAACGATGACGTTTGCCATCAGCAAATGCGGTTTTACAGAGTGGGTTTCGCTGGCTGTCGCCACATTTTTTTTCCACTGGCTGACCGTGGAACGCACAAATGCGCCGTCGTTGTACAGGTCGCGCAGGCGCTCCGTAACAGAGGCCGACGATTCGGTTTTGGCAATGGTGTAATCCGCGACAGAGCCTTTTGGGGTCTGGCGCTTTTCCTTGGAAGCTTTCGTGCGTGATGAAGAGATCGGGGCGAATTCCGGAGCAGATTCCGGTTTTTGGACGTTGTAAGCGGTCAATAACTCATCCGTCATGGGCTTGTCGGTATTCTTTTTATGGCCAACGTAGCTGAAAACGAGAAAACCGGAAATGAGGGCAGTGGATACGAAACCGATGAATTCGAAGAAGTTTTTCATGAAATAAATATTTAATAGTGAAGGATGTGCGGGTGGAGGGGGTTGTGGGGTTGCGGGTTCGGGTTCGGGTTCGGGTTACTGGTTGCGGGTTAAGGGTTGCATTTGCGGAATGATTGAAGAAAACGCAACCCGGAACCTGCGCAACCCGAAACCCTAAACCCCAAACCCGTAACCCCTATTGCTCCATAACCAGTTCGTAATCAATCTTCCAGCGTTGATATGTCTCAATGATCAGGGTTATTTTTTCTGCGTAATTTTTTGCCGTTGCATAGCCGGACTGTTTTAATCCCACACTCCAGGCGGCGTAATACGGGACGCGATCGTGTCCGTACAATGGCCTTGCTATGGGATATATTTCGCCTACCTCGTAGGTGCGGATCATCCAGCGGTAGCGGTCGCCCTGGAGCAGCATACTGTGCCGGCGAAAACTTTCCCGGGCAGAGGGATACACTTCGAACCGGTCCCAGACATAGTCGTCAGTGCGCTGCACACATCCGATGGCCAGGGAATGGTGGTCGAAATCGTCGTCGCTGATACGCCCGTCGCGGCGATAACCCGGACGCAACTGGCATTTGATCCCGAAATGGTTATTAGCCTGGGCCGCCAGATAACCCCTTCCGGCGTTGCCTTCGAATAGTCCCTGGGCCAGTGTGACCGACGCAGGTATTTTTGTCCGCTGCATTTCGGCCAGTGCGATTTCACGGTATTGCTCAATATAGTCGAGATAGGCTCTGACGCTTTGTTGTTTGCCTGCAGACAGTCTTTCGGCAAGTTGTCGTTCGAGCGTATTCCGGTCCCACCATACATTTTTGGCATTCGGACGAGGGCGCTCAGGCGGATGAAAATGGAGCAGCGAAGTATCGGCCTGGTAAAAATCTGCCAGTTTACTGCCAAACAAGGCGCCGATGACCTCTGCGCCGGTCAGATAATTATCCTGCATCCGGTCGTAAACGGGCAATTCGGAAATATCGGAAAGCGACGATTCGATGCTGTCGTAATAGCGCAGGATGAAGAACCCTGGCAGTGCAAAGAGTATCAGTGCCAGGAATACACCTTTGCCTAAACCGTAAAAGAGCCCATGGTCACTTTCTTGTTCTTTCATAGAAATCAGCCGAAATGCGAAAACCGGAAGGAGGGATGAACCTGGGAAAAGTGCCGCAAACTTACCTGCAAAAAGCCGGCCAGATGCGCAATCATCAAAAAAGCCGCCCGGGAAATCCCGGACAGCTTTTGAAGAGAGCAGGAAACGAGACTCGAACTCGCGACCCTCAGCTTGGGAAGCTGATGCTCTACCAACTGAGCTACCCCTGCAAGAAACTGTAGATCAATTACTTTGCCAAAGGTAGGTGTTTTTAAAAAATAATTCACCGGGATTCATAAAATTTGCCCCTGAAACCCAACAGCATGTCCGGCACTCTTCATATTTTTTTATCCTTTAACACACCTGATTCCGGCACCGCCGCTGATCTGCAGAAACAACTCACCCTTGTTTTTCAGCCTAAAACCATTGTTTTTTGGAACCGGGACGACCTGCCCCCGGAGGATTATCGCGTTAAAGCAAAGGCGTTCCTGGAAAAAGCCGACCTGTTCATCGCGGTGCTTTCCATGGATTTTGAAATCGGCCAGCATGTTCACTGGGAAGTGACTACAGCGGTCGAAATACAGAAGAGCCGGCCTTCCCTGCAAATACTGGCGGCCCAAGCCAGGGTGGCTGCCATACCCTTTTCGCTTGCCGCTTTTGATACGGCGCTGCCTCCGGGCGAAGCTATTGAAAACAACAAGGATTATCGCGACAGGCAACTCAAACGGGTTGCCGACAAAGCCAGATTGATGGTTGCTGCGGCTCCCCGCACCAATGATCTTCCCGAGTTCAGCATCGACCTGCCCCTGACCATCGAGGATGTACGCGAACGGTTGCAGGCACAAACCGACCGGATCAACCACGCACCCCTGCTGACAATTCTCAAACGGATGGTGGAGAATGTAACCACCAAACGCGTGATCCTGGATGTTGAAGAAAAGTTCAAACAACTGCGTGAGTTGACCAGGCTTTCCAAGATCACCTTTGCAGAACTGGAAGAAAAGGCCACACCCGCCCAGATTGACCTGCAACACTTTATCACCCATTTGCAGGAAGATGCCCTTGTACACAACTGGAAGCAGGTTTTTATCCGCGATTACTTCCACTTTGTGACCAGCAGCCGTGAAGCCAGCACTATCCCGCCGTTTTTTGTGCCGGTCGACGATGTGGCCATCCCCGAAACGCTCAACCTGCCCGTCGGGCCACGCGAACAGGAGTCGCTCGAACAAATCGGCTTGCTGTCTTTCGAGCAAAAAAGCGATTTCCGGCGCAGCCTGCTGTTGGCCAAGGACGCCCTGGCGGTCAATAACTTCTCCGCCGCCTATGCGCACTGCGACCATGCGCGCACCAGGATCGACCCCCAATCGGCACAACTCTACGAATACCTGCTGATCACTTTTGTCCAGCAGGAAAAGCCTTTGCGCATCCTGCAGGAAGCCGTCAACGGCAACGAACGCCTGCTCAACTATGTGCTGCTGTTTGCCGGTCGCTACCGCGATTACCAACAGCAGAACAAGTGTCCTTCCTCCACCGGTCCGCACAACCTGGCCATCGCCTCCGAAGCGCTTTCCGACGCCGCATTACGGATGTACCACGGCATCCCCAACGATGCCGTGCGCCATACCGGCAAACACGCCGATTCGGTACCCGAAAGCAGGCGGGCACTACGGATCATCCTCGACAGTACCCTCAAGGTGGGCCGGCTGGTGTCGCCCTCCGAGGAACTGCTGGAAGCGGCCGTAATAGAGAGCTGCGGCGGCGGCAAATGCCACTGGCTGAAAAGAGTGGATGTCGTGAAAGGGCATTTTCAGTTTATGCCCGACGGGCATTTTGACCTGCTGGGTGAAATCCAGGAACTGCTCGATTTGCTGGAAAGCATGGAGGCAAATGAAAGCGGCAAGATCGTCAAACAAAGCGGGCTGTTGCGGGAAGACCTGTTTTTCAGCCTGTTGGCCAAACGGCAGGGTTTGTACCAGCAAATTCAGGAGGACAAAAAACGCCTCCGGCCATTTACGGATCAACGGGAGTCGGTGATCCGGTTCGTCTACGCCTGCCTGATGGGTGCAGAAGTTTTCGGCGACAAGGATCAAAGAGGACGGGATCTGTCATTCTACCGCCTGGCACTCGAATACCTGCTTCCGGGGCTGCTTGTTGCGCCTGATCAATCGGCGCAAATCCCGCTCCGGTGGTTCGACCTCGATACCAATGGAGCAGTAACGGCACATCCGGACTGCGCTGCTTACGAATTCGATGTGCAGGCTATTGTGGAGAAGATCATACGCGACCACGCCGGACAGGCAGGCTGGATGCAGGTACAGCCAAACATCAAGGAAAGTGTTTACCTGCTTTTTACAGCCGACATAGAGGTCGAGTACGAGGAAGTCAAAAAGGGTCTGCAATGGACCGACTTCAGGCGCATGGACGAGCAGGAAGCCCGCCGCAGGCTGATCAGTTGTATACGACGCTGGGTGATTGCCTACCGTGCATACCCGGAACGCGGAGCGACATTTTTGCATAAATGCCTTCATGAACTCAGTGGAAGCGGTTTTATGTTGTGGTTTACGCACGATCCGGACAATTTCCAGAGCCATCCGGACAGCATCGAACTTGGGCTGGATACCCGGGCCGCGCTTAAGACTATCTACGACATAGCGGCGCCCGGCCAACTGGAGAACGAGGAGATGCTGCGTAAATCCATAGCCGACAACCTGTTCGACAAGCATATCCTGGACAACTACAACAAAATAAAGCCCGGAAAGGAAGCACAACGCTCCGATGCAGTGCGCCTGTTGCGTGAGGCCATGAGCAACTTCCGGCTCTACCCCGACTTGCGCTATCTTGACTTTATTTTCCGGGAATTGACTGAAGAGGTGAAGTTCTGCTGGATCGACATCACCAAGGAGGGCATGGAGGCCTCTTTTACCCGGGACTTTAATCCACTGCAAATTATCCGCGAACTGAATGAAATTCAACCCGATCGCTACGGGCTACTGCAAGTACGCGAGCGCATCTCGATTCGACGACATGCCAATCAGATCGAGCGGTATTTCCTGGAAATCAGCGAGTTCAAACACGAAAACCGCAGACCCGAGCGGGAGGTCGCAATAGACATACTGCGCAATATCAAGGGCATTTAATTGTATCTGCTCATAGAGGAATTCATCGAATTGCGCTTGAGCGAATTGC
>ERZ724519.549-NODE-549-length-15813-cov-4.550451_pt1 | contig 15813 bp, 12 predicted proteins | sample MGYA00376052_ERZ724519 | MGnify/ENA primary metagenome ERZ724519 (study PRJEB28724, sample SAMN07190883) | activated sludge metagenome | isolation source: activated sludge of sewage treatment plant in Hong Hong | place: Hong Kong | collected 2016-03-17 ... | reverse complement strand
ACAATCTGTGTCATCAGCGTGCCATATGCGTGCCATCAACCTCGAAACACCTGTCCACAACCCTTATTGAACCTTTAATCTGTGAACATCTGTACAATCTGCGTCATCAGCGTGCCATCAACTTCGCCACCGCACCCAAACACACAAACCTTATTGAACCTTTAATCTGTGAACATCTGTACAATCTGTGTCATCAGCGTGCCATATGCGTGCCATCAACTTCGCCACCGCACCCAAACACACAAGCCTTATTGGACCTTCAGCAAGCGCTCCACAGTCCGTTCCCGGCCTTCGCCACTGATACTCAACCAATACAGACCTGGCGCAACAGATTCGGTTTGTATGGCAACCGGGCCGGTATCCCTGATAGTTTTTTCCAGTACCGTTACTCCAGTGGCATTCAACAAACGGATGGTGGTCTCGGCGCCTTCCAGTCCGCGTGCCGCAAGGTCTACGACCACGATATCGGAAAATGGATTGGGATAGACCTTCTCCGCTTCAACCGTATCGTTTTGGTCCTTTTTCTCCTGGGTCGGGATGTCGCAATACGTGATCGCCGCCACGTCTTCTCCCATGACACAAAAGGTGGAGCCATGGAAATATATCCTGGAATTGCCGATCTGGTAGAAAGGCAGGTCCAGACCGAAATCGCCGTGCACATCGGCGTTCATGCCCGAAAAGTCCATCGGACAATTACCAACGGGGTTCACCGTGCCGGTGCAGATAAAAGAGATGTCGGCGCCGTCCGTCAGATGGATATTGTAGACCCTTGATGATTCCAGGGAATAATAGGATGACTGGCTGCTGTTGCAGGTGCCCTCAATTCCCGGCGCCTTGTCGCAGTTACAGGAACTGCTGCTGCCGTTCAGCATAACCACCTGATCCTCAATGATAATATAGCGAAAGGTTTTGTACGAACAGACATAATTACCCGTTTTGGAGCACAGGTAACAGACGCTGAATTTGTATTTTTTGCCTTTGACCAGTCCGTTCACCATGATATTGTTGACCGGTGTCATCGTGTCAAGCAGGACGTTCTGATTCTCATCCGTTAGTTTGACAAAATACTTCGGCACACCGGGTACGGCGTCCCAACTGACCAGGGCTTTGCCGCCCTGAAGCATTTCCACTTTGATGTTGGCGACCGGCAGGCAGTCCTTCTGGGCAGAAGTATCCGGGGGGGCGACGGGCGAGTCCGTAGCCGGGCGTGTGCTGACGGGTTTAAATGAGGCGGGGGCGTCGTGGCCGAAAGCGTGCGATCCGAGGAAGATCAGTGCAATAAAAGCGATAAGACTAGCAGTTCTGCTTTTCATCGTTTATAATTTTGTAAAATGGACAATTTAACCGGGCATCCCGTTACGGGTCCGGCCGTGCTTGAATTCGGTGGAAAATTGGGGACTGGCCGGCTTTTCTACCTGTTAGATTTTCGTCCTTTTTTTCGGAGGAATGGATATCTTTGAGAAGAAAAAAATTCTGTGGCGTCGATTTCGCTCATATTGTTAAGTAATGTTTGACAGCAAATTACTGGAAACTATACGCGCCATGACCCCGGAAGAGATCTCCGGTTTTTGCGAATCCCCCTTTTTTAATGATCGCCGGAACCGAAAGGAGGTCGCCGCCCTGTTTCAATACATTATCCTCGACCATCCTGCCTGCTCGCGCGCGGACTTATCCAAGGAACAGGTTCATCGTCACCTGTTCGGCGACAAGCCTTTCGGGGAAAACCGGTTGAACCACATCATGTCCGCGCTGTTGCGGTTGATCGAATCCTATATCAGCCACCTCTTTTCCGGCGTTGGTACCGAGACCGGGCATCTGTTTTCCCTCAGCCGTTTTTACCAGGAGCGAAACCTCTCCCAGCGTTTCGAGGCGAGTGCAGGCCGCCTGGGCGAGATGCTCGAACATGCCGGCCCTGAAGATGAAGAATCCCTTTGGCTGCGTTTCAGGCTCGAATATCTGAAACACCTGCATGTCGGGCTGTATAACCCGCGCAGCGCCGACCTCAATCTGTTACACGTACTGGACAACCTGGAAAAGTACTATATCACCCAGCGGCTCATGTTGTCTGCCGGACTGCTGGAGCAGAATCACTTTTACCGGCTGGATACATCCCGCACGATGCTGATCTTCGATCAGTTGTCGGAGCAGGGCGATTTTGCGGCATACGCTGCTTCCAACCCGTTGATCCTCACCCATCACAAACTGTTGCCCCTGCTGACCGATACCGCTGACCTGGCTTATGTAAACGAATACCGGGATTTGCTCAAGTCCTTGCGCGCCGAATTGGCGCCGCAACATTTAAAGGGACTGTACACCCTTGTCCGGAACTTTCTGGTCCGGGCATATAACCGCGGCAACAGCGAGATGCTGCCGATCCTGTTCGACAACCTCAAGGAAGAATACGAACAGGGCTTTTTGATGGAGGCCAATAAAATGTACCGCGCCAGTACGGTGCAAAATGTGGTGACCACAGCGCTAAAACTAAAACAATTCGACTGGGTATACTCCTTCCTGCAGAGTTGCCGCGACCATATTACGGGCACTTCCCAGCCCGAGAACATTGTCATCTTCAACGAGGCCAATTATTTCTTTCACACCGGCGATTTCGACGCGGCATTTGATACCACTTTTCACCTGTTGAAATACGACAACTTCTATTACAGCCTCGGCGCCCGACGGATGGAGATCAAGATATGGTTTGAAAAAGCCGATCATGACATGGCTGAATACCGCCTTAATGCCCTGAAATCGTACCTTTTTTCCAATAAGGATAAAATGCCCGAACAGATACGGCGTAACAACGACGACTTTGTCGATGTCATGCGGCAGATCATGAGCCCGCGCAACCGCAACAACCCCAAAAGAATGGCAGTGCTGGAAGATAAAATGCTCCACACCTACAAGGGCATCGCCGAGCGGGAATGGCTGTTGGAAAAGATACAGGGCGGCAGGTTTGAAACGATTGCCGGCTAACAGGCAGACGGTCTTGCTTCTATTTTCCGGCCGACAGGTCAAAAATATACAGCTTTTGCGGCGTACTGCTCAGGTTGAAGACCAACGGGCGACCCGGCGAATCGGCGTAGGCGCCCAGGTGCAGCCTGGACAAGTCTGTTCCCGCATAAGCCCAGAACCGCGCTCCTTCCTCGCGCCGGAGCCGTTCCAATACCACGGCATTCAGGGCGGCCTCCTCCACCGACCAGCCCCTGCGCCGGGCGCGGTACAGTATCTTCGGGTTCCTGCAGTCGAGGTTTTTGTATGTAACGACGACCAGTGCCTGCTCCGGCGTGTTGTCCCGGATCAAACGGCCGATTTCCACGTGGTCGGCAGATACTTTGAAATAAGCCGCTTCAGTGTACGCGATATTGGCTGCGACCAGCAGACCCAGGAACAGGTTCAGCCGCCATTGCCGGCCCGAGGCAGCCGTTTGCAAGCCCCGGGTGCAGAGAATGGCCGCCGGCGCAAGCAAGGGTATCTGGTAATAGTTGTGGACAAAGTTGAGGTTGAAAAACACCAGCACATACCCCGCAAGGCCCAGTATCCACCATAGCAGGAATCGGTAATGGGGGAGTTGGGCCAGGTGGCGCCAGCCCAACAGGAAAAACGCCAGGCCGCCGATGCCCGTTACCTCGAGGACACCCCGCTGGAGCAAAATCCACCAGGAGTAGAGCGAGAGGCGCTGGTCCAGCGAACCAAAATACCAGTGGATTTGCTGCGTCATTTTTCTATAGTGCAGGATGTAACTCCAGTCGGGTGCAGCGCTGTTTACCGTGTTCACATGCTGCTGCCAAAGCAAAAAGGCGACGAGTGCCGGCAGGTACATCCAGGCACAGCGCAGCGTCCACGGCAAGGCTTTTTCCCGAACGGCAAAAAACAGCATCGGCGGCGCCAGACAGAAAGCGTAGGGCGCTTTCACCACTGCGACAAATATGGCAGCGAGGCCGCTGAGCAACAGGTATTCCCAACGTCTTTTTTGAAGAGCGGTCAGGTAGTAATACAGCATGGCATGTGCTGCAAAAAGGACCGAAAAGTCGATATGCACCGCGCGGGAATAATAAATGCTCAAGGGCAGGGCCAGGTAGACCAGGGTAGCCAGCCGGGCCTGCTCCCTGCCGAAAAGCAGGTCGACTATCCTGAAGAAATAATAAAGCGCTCCGGCAAAAAAACAGAGAAAGACCAGGCGCGCCAGGGGTATGGATTCGCCGAAACCCCGATATGTCAGGGCCACAAGCGCCTCGGGTAGTGGAAATTCCAGGGCAAGCGTATCGGAAGCCCCCATCCAGCATACCGCCGGGTTCAACAGGTCAATACCGTTCAGATAGAAATCGCGGATATACCAGGCCGTATCGCATTGCCGCCAGTCGTGCGGAGCATCGATTTCGGCGCCGAAGTGCCAAAAACGAATCGCCAGCAGCGCCGCTACGCACCAGGGAAATGCCGCTTTACGGAGCATTTTGATTCAGGTCCTTGGTGAAGCAAATGCTGTCTGCCACGTCCGCATATTGTCCGTAATTGGGAATGATCCGGTACCCGCGTCTTTTGTATAGTTCGATGGCCTCCGGTTGACGGATGCCTGTTTCGAGTATGCAATGCATGTACGACAATTCCGCAGCCCAGCGTTCCAGTTCCGACAGTATGCCGGTGGCAATGCCCGCTTTGCGGTGCCCGGGTAAAACATACATGCGTTTCACCTCCGCCGTGTGGTCGTCGTATTCTTTTATGGCTCCGCAACCCACGGGCAGGTTTTCCAAAAAGGCCAGTACGACATGCCTGATCCGGTCAATTTTATTGAATTGGGCATAAAACGGGTGATCCTCCCTGTCCCTTTCTGCGAGTTCAGCGTCGAGGCGATTGACCAGTGCAACAAAGGCCGGATCGTGGGAATCGGTTCTGACTAGATCGATCAATTTTTTGCTTTTTCCTTATTGCCGGCTCATTTGAGTTACGCCGGACGGGTAACAGGACTCAATTTGTACACATTTACCCATCCGATCAGACAAAAGGCAGCCAGGGTTGTGGCGGTACGGATGAGGTGAAACGACCACCATTTGTCCCTGAGCCCTGCCCAGGAAGCCGGGATATCTCCCGTATCCCAGGTAATGACCACACTGTTGATCGGCTGGTTGCCAAAGCGGGTAACAAGACCACTCGTTATCAACAGCACAGCAGCCACCAGCAGGGTCGCCCGAACCACCTGATTATCCTTTTGCAGGAATGCAAACGCCAGGGTGAGGACAATGGTTATCAGCCCAAGTATCGGCATGAGCGTATTCAGGGCATTGATCGCGCTTTGTTGTTGTTCGACATAGGCCGTGGCGGACAGATGTTCAGGGTTGTAGCCAATGGAGATGCCAAAGAGAATACCGGCAATCAAACCAACCATAATCAGGTTGACCAGTCGAATAGTTTGCAAAATCATGTTGGTTTTATTTTGATGGCTCAGGTAGCCTCGTTGCTAAAACCCCGTCAATATTCGGCTCAAATATATACAAAGCCCGGTATCGTGGCTGGTCATATTTCAGGAGGAACCCGCCCGTTGCTTCCATTGTTCAAGACGTACCCCCTTCACCATCAGCCAAAGGCAAAGCGACGCTTCCGCAACAAGGCAGGGCAATAAAATGGCGGGGAATAATCCGCCCGCTATGGCAGGCGCGAGAAACCAGGCAAAACTGTTCGCGATGTAACAAATACCGCATATCACCATCAAAATGCCCAGCGTTTTTGGGAAATAGCCCGATTTGAAGATAAGATATCCCCATATCAGGCAGTTTATGCCAAAAAATACCAGGCTGATGTTGTAGCCGACGGAATGAACCCGGAGCGATACATACGCCAGTGCGTGCAACTGATCCGGTTCGAACGACTGCAGATAGGCGGCGTCGCCCGAAAACAACAATACGGTGAAGAGGCTGAGTTTGCCGACCAGGTCTACTGAAATGGATACCAGGTTGAAACTGGTTGCCAGCAGCGCGAGGGGTCTGCTTACCGGTCGCAGCAGCACGTAAAAGATTAGGGCAACGGCAACAGCGCAGGCCAGCATGATAATGGTGCCGCTAATACCGATCCGGTACAGCAACTCCGAAGCCCTGATATTATTAACCGTTGCGGTGGCGTCGCCCGATACAATGAGTTTGTCCAGCACAAATGCCTCATTGAAAATGCCCGCAACAATGATGAACAGATACAGCACCCCGGCGATTCCGGCATAGCGCAGCGGGGATGTTTCAGCAATTCCGTGGCTTGAATTCATCTTTTGATATTTTAGGCGATTTCAAAATAAGAACAGGACTGACGTGTTTACCTTGCGGAACGGAGTTGCTATCCTTTGCCTAAAAATCAATAAAAATATTTTCTGCTGTTGCAGTTTATGAAATTTGACCCGAAAAGCACGACGAGTTTACCTTGTTAATAGATCAGGGGATGAAAAAACTGTTCGCCATCGCCATACTGCTCATACAACTTTCTGCCACGCTGCCGGCGCAAACAAATGTGGACAGTTTGTGGCATGTATGGAACAATACTGCACTGGAAGATACCGTCCGCCTCAATGCCTTGCATCGCGTTGTGCTCAGGCGCATGAACAGCAATCCTGACTCCGCCCGGATGCTGGCCGGAATAGAACTTGCTTTCGCCAGGGAAAAAGAACTGACGCGCTGGCAGGCAAGGGCACTGAACAATCTCGGATTGACCTATCGTTTGCAAAGCGATTACGCCAATGCCATTGACAGTTACGAGCAAAGTATTGCCTTGTCGGAAAAGTCCGGCGACAAGAACCTGATGTCTGCCATTTACGGCAACCTGGGTGACGTCTACCGCCTTCAAAGCAATTTTCCCAAAGCCATCGATTGTATTTCCAAATGCCGCGCACTTGCAGAGGAAACGGGAGACCGGAAGAAAGTCGCCGACGCTTATGTCAGCATTGCTACCATCTATTATGAAGTCCCGGATAATGATGCAAAAACCCTGGAATACCTGGACAAGGCGCTCGAAATTTACAAGTCACTGGATAACCAGATGGGTCTGTCCCTCGTATATGGCAATATGGCGGCGGTTTATCTGGACCGGAATGAACTGGACAAAGCTCTTGATTTCAATGACCGTTCCATGGCGATCCAGCAAAAACTGGGTGACGAACGAGGAATAGCCACTTCGCTGCACAACCGTGCCGTTATCCGGAGCAGCCAGGGGCGGTATCAGGAGGCGCTGGCTGATTTTAACCGGGAAATCAGGATTTTTGAAAAAATTGGCGACCAGGACGGACTGGCAGACGCCTACAACAGCATGGGCGACCTCTGGATTCAACAGGGACGCTATCCGCTTGCGATCGATGTCTGCCGCAAGGCGCTTCAAATGGCCCAAACACTCGGGGAGTCTAACCTGAGGACGATGCAGGCCTGCAATTGCCTCTACATGGCTTACCGGAAACAGGGCAATTACCGCCTGGCGTTCGAATATCTGGACCGCTATACAACCATCAGAGACAGCCTGCAAAAAGACGAGACAGACGAAAAACTCAGGCAAATGGAACGCCGGCGCCAAACTGCTGTCGACAGCCTGCAGCATGAAAAGGAAAAGTTCCAGATGGAAATTACGCATCAGCAGGCCTTGCGCAAAAAAGACCGGACGCTCGGTTGGCTTGCTGCCGGCGGGCTGGGAGGGCTTGCGATTGCACTGGCATTCTGGGTGCGCATGTTGTATTTCAGGCGGCGCTCCCAACAACTCCAGTTGCGCGCTGAAGCCTGGGCCAGGCAGGAATTGCTGTATGAGGTGGCGCTGTTGCGCTCCCAGGTAAATCCACACTTCCTGTTCAACAGCCTGAGCATCCTTTCCTCCCTCGTGCATGTGGATGCCAACCTTTCGGAGCAGTTCATCGAGCAGTTGTCCAGGTCCTACCGCTACATTCTGGAGCAGAAGGAACAGTCGCTGGTCACCTTGCGCACAGAGATGGAATTCCTCCGGTCCTACTCATTTTTATTAAAGATCAGGTTTGAAAACAAGTTCGATCTGGCAACCGCGTTGTCGGAGGAAATTCTGGACAACTGCAAGATCGCGCCGCTGACCCTTCAGTTGCTTCTTGAAAACGCCGTTAAGCACAATCGCATGTCGACAAAGGAGCCATTGGTGGTTACCATCGATGTTGAAAACGGCGATACCCTCGTGGTGAGAAATCCCCTTCAGCCCAGGGCTGCGACCGAAACATCTACCGGGATAGGGTTGCAGAATATCATCAGCCGCTACGCCTTGCTCACCGACCGACCGGTATGGGCCGGTGAAACGGAAGGGCAGTTTGTGGTGAAGGTGCCGCTGCTTTGACGGCGAAAACACGGTGTGCCATTGATTCAATATTTTTCGCAGGGCTGCTTGTTTTAACAAAATCGGGTGTAACGTATTCCCGCAGGTGTCTGTCCGATATGGCAACCTAAATCGCACACCCGATGTATCAACGTTCTCTTTTGCTCTGTCTGGCCCTGCTTTCCGGGGCATTTAAAGGTTTTACACAGTCTGAAACACCCGACTGGCGTTCGTCCGCCAACGCTGCTTTTATCTTGCACTTTACCGCGCCCGACAGTGCCGTGGCTCCTGCCATTATGGAAACGCTTGCACAAGGCATTGCAACAAACACTGCTTTCTTCGGGCAGCCATACCCGCATCCGTTCGATGTTTGGTGTTTTCCCGATCGCAGTTTGCTCGACCGGCAGTGGCAACAGGATTGGGGCGACAGCACCTTTCAGTCTGCCTGCTGGATGGTAGCCTCCGGTGTGGGCAAACGCCTTGATATACTTTCCCCCCGGATGTGGGACACGCAGGCCTGCGAACACCGCGATCCTTTCGCCGCCGCTGATTCGGCAGCATATGCCCGGCGTATGGACGATTTCCGCCGTTTGTTAACCCACGAACTCACCCACGTGTATCACGGTCAGTTTTGCCGGATTCCTGATTTTACCGGTATGGACGCCCTGGGCTGGTGGGTGGAAGGGTTGGCCACGTATGTATCCGGCCAACTTGATTCCGGTCGGCTCGAGCGTACACGTACTGTGGTACTCACGGGCAAAGCGCCGGAGAGTCTGGACCGGTTCTGGAGCGGTCCGCACCGGTACGGGTTATCGGGTTCCGTGGTGGCCATGCTGGATGCCCGTTACGGAAGAGCGGCACTGGTCCGGTTGTTGCCGCACACGACGCCGGCAGAGGTGTTTGAAGGGCTGGGAACCGATGAAGCGACCCTGTTGACAGCGTGGAAAAGTTGGTTCGAAAGATGACAGGCGCCTTTATTGCTCCGGATTTTTTCTTCTCCGTTTTTCCCTGATAATTGCAAAATCGGCATACAAATAGGTTCCGCAAATCAGGAACAGTAATGCGGGAATCAGGATGGATTTTAAACCGGTGCCTTCGAGGAGCATCCATATTCCAAGGCCTGTAAAAAGAAGAATCAAAGGGTAGATGATTAACCTTTTCAATAGATTCTTTCCGGAAAACTCCTTCTCCTGCCAGAATCGCAATTCCCGCTCTTCCTGATATCGGGTTGCCTGCTCGACCACATCCTCGCCGCTTATCGCCAGTAACAGTTGTTTCCTGAATTTGTTTTTGTTTTTAGCGTTCCAGCCGAAGGAAAAAGGATTTGATCCCAGGGATGGCTCTATCATACTGTTTATATAGATATTATTTTTGGTCCGTATTGCCGTGATCCTTATTCCATCCCATTGCCAGCCGGTGTTTTTTATTGCTTTTGTGTAGTTTTGGGTATTGTTTATCATATGCCAGCCTAAATATTTTGCCGTAGCCAAAGATGCGTTTTTGAATTGTTCTTCTGAAACCGTTAATTCCCATATGTCGAATTTTCGGGAATTTAATTTATGCCGGAATAGTAGTACGGCAACGGCAGTCAGTACAATGACAGGAAGCGATATTCTTCCGTTTGACCAGCCTGCTTGAATATTCGCCAGAATTATGGTTACCCAGAAAAAAAAGATGAACACTCCGTTTATCCAATGTCTGAGGAGTTCTGTGGTACTCAGGTAAACCCTTTTCCCGGCCAGGCTTTTTTTGATTTCAGCGTTATTCATATTGGTTGAGTTAAGTGCGTGTTCGGAAATAAATTCCCGAACACGCTCAAACAGACTTCAACGCCTTTCTACCCGGATGTTTCCCGGACACCCCAACCTTCATACTTCACCACCCTAGCGCAACACCGTTATGTCCCCGCTCAGGTGAACCACGCGTCCGTCTATGGTCTCTGCTTCACAAATCCATAAAACGACACCCGGATCGATCAGTTTTCCGCGATAGGTTCCGTCCCATACGCTGGCAGCATTGGGAGACAGACTTTTTTGCTCAAAGATCATGTTGCCCCAACGGTCGAATATTTGCAGCGACCGGATGTGTTTCACTTCGGGCCCTGCAGAAATCGTCAGATAGGCATTGGCGCCGCCATCGCCCGGACGGATGGCATTGGGGACATATACCCGCACGCCTTGTTCCACCTGTACGGTAAGTTTGGCACTGACAGAGCAGCCATTCGGGTCGATCGCAGTCAGTGTGTAGACGCTCGAGTTCAGCGGGGCAAAGAAAGTCGCCGGACAATCCGGGCAACGCACGCCGCTGACCGGCAGCCATTCGGCCATTGCAATCTGAAAATCTGCAACAGGGTTTACCCATGCGCTGTCGCCCAGGTGGAGTACCACGGGCTGCTGTGTAAAATCAAGTTGAAGCGCATTGCCTTCGCCAACTTTAATTTCTTTGGCCAAGGTGCAGCCTTCGGCATTGGTCGCCACAAGCGTATATACGCCGGCGGAAAGGTTTTCCCAGACCAGCGGCGTTCCCGAATAAATCCGGGCGGTGCGGTTTATGAGTTCAACCTCTACCGGAAGCAACGGGGTCAGCACAGTATCGAGCCTGATTATGCCATTCCTTCCTCCAAAACAAGGTACGTCTTGCGCCAAAGCCTCGAAATCAAGGCCCGTAAAGGCCGTGGCAGTGATGACCAGGCTATCGCAGCCGAACTGGTTGGCCAGCGTAACGGTGTCGACCCCAACCAAATCAGGGTCGCAGGACGTTGCCGTTAAAAATGTCTGGCTTTGCGGCGCCAGGCTGGTTGTTGTGACGACCAGACTGTCGCAACCCGCCGCGCTGGTAAAGAAAACGGTGTCGACCCCGACAGCGGCAGGGTCGCAGTTTTTGACAAACAATGGTGTCACGGGAATGATCGTGACGTCGAATGCAGTGGTGGTAATGACCAGGCTGTCGCAGCCGAACTGATTGACCAGTACGAGCGTGTCAATCCCCACCAGACTGGGATTGCACGAACTGGCGGCCAGCATGGTCTGACTAAAAGGCGCGAGTGTCGTTGTGGTAATGACCAGGCTGTCGCAACCCGCCGCACTGGTCAGGAAAACGGTGTCGACCCCGACGGCAGCAGGGTTGCAGTTTTGCGTAAATAACGGGGTTACGGAAACTGCTGCTGCATCGAAAGATGTGGAGGTGATGACCAGACTGTCGCAGCCAAACTGATTGACCAGTATGACGGTGTCCACCCCGACCTCGCTGGGGTTGCAGGAGGCTGCCGTTAACATGGTCTGGCTAAAAAACGCGAGGCTGGTTGTCGTGATAACCAGACTGTCGCAACCCGCCAGATTGGTCAGGAACAAGGTGTCCACACCAACAGAAGCAGGATCGCAACTGGTTTGAAACATCTGGTTCTGGCTAACGGCCAGAATTTCAAGGCTGACATTTATGATACTGTCGCATCCGCCCGAGGCCATATTTTGCAGAATTACTTGTCCGTCAGGGTTTTGCGCGCCAAATGTTTCCCCGCCAACCACGATTGTTTCACCGGGACACAACACGGCCTGAATGGAGGCCGTCGCATTGATCTGCGATACGAGCACCGTGTCGGTTCTTGAACAGCCATTCAGTTCGACCGTGACCCAATATTTTCCCGGACTGTTCACGCTGCGGGTCGGCGCGTTGCTGCTGTCGTCCCACTGGTAATTTGCGTTGGGAAAAGTGGCATCGAGCACAGCAATGTCCGTATTGCACAGTACGGCGTCGGATACGTCGAAACCTGCCAGGTGGTCGGGAGTGCTGAAGGCAAAGTCGACAAAAGCACTGCTGCCTTGCGGACAGACGGACTGGATTTGTACTTCGTAATTATTGCAGCCGGGCAGTGTATCCACATTCCAGGAGTTCTGGGTTGTGGTAACCTCCAGCCATATCGGATCACCTGCTTTCCGGTACTGGATCTGATAACTGCCGGCGGATAACGGGCCGTTCCAACTCATGTCGGTTGCGGTAGGCGAGCCGGAAATAGCCAGGTCTGTCGGCTCCGTACAGGGCCCCAGGGGGACAAAAAAGGCAGTGGCCATACCGGTAGTTTGAAAGGCCATCGAGATAGCCGCCGTATTCTGGTTGGGGCCAAAGGTGTTGCCGCTGATTTCCCAGTGGTCGAACTGCCAGCCGGGCGCCGGTTTGGCGACAAGGTCTATATTGACATCGCCGAAATAATCTCCTGCAAACGGGTAACTGGCAGGGGTAATGGTGTTTACCATGACCTGGTTGGGCGATGCAGCCGGAGAGATTTTTACCGTCAGCCCAAAGGGGCCCGTTACATCGTAGCAACCGACGATACTTTGATCGAGCACCTGGCACCGGGTGTTGATAAAATCGTGGAGGGCACTGACATTTTGGTTCCATATACCCACTGATCCGCCCCAGCGCGCGCAATGCTGGGCCATTTCGGGGGCTATGACACTGGTCATGGAATCCAGTAACGCGTTCATGTAGTCACAGGAAAGCGAAGTATTGAGCAAATCGGCATACCGGTTAACATACAAGGCCTTGAATTCGGGATTGGCAAGCAGTGCCACCATGATATCGATGTGGTTCTGCGGATCGCCGGTGTTGGAGATTTGTTCGACATCACAGGGAGCGGCTGTGGGTCCGGTATTCGGGATGCCGGTATAATTGATGTAATGCCCGAACGTCGCATCCATATCCCAAAGCGCGTAGCGCCAGCGTGTCGCGGTGCCGTCGGGGTTGCGTCCGCGCCACCATGACGTATTCCAGTTCAGCCAGTCCTTGCAAACACTGTGTTGGTTGATAATGATATAATCCACCAGGCTCAGGAGGTCGAACTGTTGCTGGACATAGTCGTAGTTCGCCGGAATAGCCATGTTATTGCCGAGAATAAAACCCTTCAGGGCATACCATGCTGTCGATGTGCCGTATTCAGTCCAGGTGGCGCCCCAGGTTTTAATATAGTCAATGTCCGGTTCGTCCTGATCATAGTAATAAGAAGTATAATCGGCATCATCCACCTTTTCCCGTATGTCGTATACGCCCCAGTATTGACCATTGACGTACATGACACAGGACCGGTGCGTCCGGACGTCGAGGTCCATGCCGCCATCCAGGGCAAGTGTATGTACGTATGAATCGCGGATATGGGCGCCACCGTTAGAGGAAGGGTAGTTGTCGTTGGCTGCTGCTTTAAGGATAAGCCGCTGAAACTTGGTTCGGTTTTTTTCCTTGAAAAACTTGTGTTTCAGTTCATCCTTGTAACCCATTTGGTCGCGTGTGATCCAGTCGACCCCGCGCTGCTGATACGCCCAGGAGTCGTTGCCGTGTTTGTTGAACTCGCCGTACGCCTCGTCTTTAAGTACATTGTTTTCAAAATATTCAAAGGAACCGAAAGGGCGTATCTGAGAGCCGCCCAGCAGGGTTTGGATATTGTCGCCTGCAATGGAAAGAACCGGAACCGTATGGTTTACGTTTATAAAATAGGTATTTGCCGTGACAAATCCCGGCAGGATCTGAGTATTCGAACTGAAGGCGCGCGCTTTCAATACGGTGGTTGCGGCGATATTTACCGGCACGGAATAGAGTGGGGAAGTGGTAGTGGGCTCGCTCCCGTTTGTGGTATAGCGGATATCGAAGCCGGCGCCGGTACTCAGGCTCACCATGACACTGCCTGGATAAAAACCGGCATTCAGGCTGGCCGCCACGGCCGGCGCATACGCCTGATAGGAGGTCGTATTGTTTGTGGCGCCAGGGGTTGGCGATGCAAAAATTTTCCAGGTCGCTCCGCCGTTGGGCGAACGACCATAACTGTGGTTGGCCTGGTTCGGAATGGTAAAGGTGTAACTGTCGACTGTTGTGCCGTTCGTCTGGGTCAGGATAACGGATTCGCCCTTTGTCTGGGTTATCTTAAAATTGGTATGTACGTTGGTTCCGACAACCTTGTCCTTGCCGGAGCAATATATGACGCGAAACCCGCCTGCCGGTATGGTTTGTCCGTTCGGTATGGTCCATTTCTGGGGTTTGTTGGGGTTGTCGCTCAAAAACCAGCCTCCGATATTTACGGCTGCGGGGCCGCTGTTGTACAGCTCGACCCAGTCTTCCCGGTCGCCGTCACTATCCAAAAGGCCGTTCATGTTGGCCGCAGAGACTTCGTTGATGAAAACTTGCGCGAACAGGGCTGGCGCAAACAGGCAGAGTAGCAGGGCGAGTAAAAATCTCGTCATCATGTGTGATGTGTTTGGTGTGCGCGGGTAAAATTATACCAGATTTCCGTAATTCGAGCATTATCGGAATTTTGAAAGACTGGTAATGACGGGATATTACATTATCGCAGGTATCCTGCCCCGATTGAGATAAATCGCAGGTAATTGCCTTGCAGTGACAGACGACCGCAGGAAAGATGTCTTGCTATGATACCCGGCGCCGACAGATGAATAGCGCCCAGTACAGATGCACCAAAAAGGCCACATAACTTACTGTCCAGAACAGCAACCATCGCCGGGCGGCGGTTTCCGATTGTTTTCGGAAAAAGAACCAGATCAGGGCAGGGAACAGTAGTATCATGGTTGCCCAGGCCGTGTAAAAGGTCTGATAAAGCCGGAGTGCACCGACCTGATCCAGCACATCAGCCGGCGGTGCAGGGTTATCAGGCGTCGAAGGCGGAGAAAAACTGAAAAAATTTCGGTCGACCGTGGTCCGGGCCATGATAAATGCGGCAGCAAGCAGCAGAGCCGTCGTACCAAGCGCAATGTACCAGGAGCGGGCGGGAATAGGGGAGGAGGAGCGGAGGGTTGACATGTTTTCTTGTTGATTTCAGGTGAACCGGTTGTTTCAGGATTCCGGAAAAGTCGCACAGCACCTTTTAATCAATTATCCTGTGCATATCTTTATATATAACCTCTTCATTGCCGTTTCTCAACTCAACAACCCATTTCAAATCAAATAGTTCCTCTGGATATGACCGGCCGTTGGTCCGTCTCATACCGATCAATTTATCCCAGTTCTCTACCAGTATTTTCACGTCGAAGCAGGATTCCTTATTTCTGAAGTTTGTAATCATATAGGTGTTGTCGCCTTCCTCCACAAATGTTTTAAAAAAATAGCGGTAGTCTTCCGGTTTGTTCTTACTTATCTTTTTTATCAGCAACTTTTGACTGGCTTCTGTTAATTCATCCCCTTTGTCCCGGTTTGGGGCTCCCGCATTACATTCCGGTACAGGGCTGAAATAATGCTCCGGAAAATCGCAGGAAGCCAGCGTTGTAAGCATCAGAAGCAGAATGGCGTAATTTTTCATGATGTCGTTTTTCTTTATAAGTGACTGACAAGTGCGAAATTGCAGGGTTGACGACGAACAAAGGAATGCGTTCAGGTATGAACGCAACAACGGGTAATTACGCTGTGGCCTGTTGAATGGTGACAGTTGGACAGACAAAACCCGGGCAAAATTTTAATCTTTACAGCAAAACAGATTCCGTTTCCTGGCTAATTTCGCTAGGATGCATGTTCCTCACGTCGAAGCATTTT
>ERZ724519.543-NODE-543-length-15878-cov-5.484358_pt1 | contig 15878 bp, 10 predicted proteins | sample MGYA00376052_ERZ724519 | MGnify/ENA primary metagenome ERZ724519 (study PRJEB28724, sample SAMN07190883) | activated sludge metagenome | isolation source: activated sludge of sewage treatment plant in Hong Hong | place: Hong Kong | collected 2016-03-17 ... | reverse complement strand
GAGCTCCGCGACGGCTACGAGGCGGGGAAGATCCGGCTCTGGACGATCCCGTTGCCGGACGGACAGGTGATGGTGTTCGAGTCGGTCGGCGCTGGCGCCACGCCCTGATGGCTGGCCATCGAGGCGCGCAAGGTATTCACGATGCGGGCTCAGGCGTGACTCCAAGTAGCACCGCCAGTGCGGGCAAATCGAGGTCGGCGCCGCCGGGCCACAGGCGCAACCGGCGTGTCGGGTTGCCGGCCCGGGCGCCTAACGGCCTGCCGACCTTCCCCCGGGCGGTAGTCAGGCGACGACGAAGCTCGGCGGGGTCAGAGATCTCTGCCGGATCCCCCCGAGATCGAGGGCTAGGCCGACCGACCATCGTACTCGAGGCGCGCGGCGGAACGTGCGGTTCGTCCGACGCACGCAACACCGAGTACGCCGAGGGCCTCGGGTGTGGGTTCGCCCTCACCGACGCGGCGCTCGACACACACGAGACAGCGCACCTCCCCCTGGAGACACGGCGCCGCGTCGATCTCCGCCAGCCGTCGCAGCTCGACGTCAGCGAGACGAGGCGCGCCGACCACGTATCGCGTTCGTGCAGTCGCCCGCAGCGCCGTCGCCGCCCCTCCGCCTGCCCGAGCTCCTCCGTCTCCTCGCCCACGCGGGCCGCTGGCACCAGCATCGCGCAGGCTGTGTCGATCCCGCGCCGAGTCGATCGCCGGCGCCGCCCGCTCGACCTCCGCCAGGGCGCCCGCCAGCGGCGTGAGCCGCTGCTCGCCGGCCTCAACCGCCTACGCGGACTCAATGACGAGCGGACCCGAATGGTACACCGGCTGCTCAGCGCGGAGCACCTGCCGCACCGCGCGGTCGAGCTCGGCTTGGCCGTCCTCGACGAGGAGGCGCAGCACAAGCGAGCGGTCGAGCAGGCCCCACGAGCTCGCCGGCGATGCCTGAGCGCTTGCCTTCGCGCAAGCGTGAGGGATAAGCTGCGTCGCGTCATGGAGCACGAGGAGCTCGAGCGGATCTTGCAAAACCGAACCGGCGGCCAGGCCGACGAGTCGGATCGCGTCGAGCTGACCGAGTCTCTCAAGAAGTTCGACAAGTTCGGCGAGGCGCTTTGCGCCTTCGCCAACGACCTGCCGAAGCATGGGCGACCAGGCTACCTTTTCGTCGGCGCGTCAGCCGACGGGCGCGCCAGCGGTGAGATCATCAGCGACGAGCTTCTGCGGCAGCTCGCCGACATGCGCAATAACGGCAACCTTCTGCCGCCGCCGCGCATGAACGTGCAGAAGCTCAGCCTCGGCGGCGGCGAGATGGCTGTCGTCGAGGTGTTCCCATCGGACCTGCCGCCGGTGCGCTACAAGGGGCAGGTCTGGGTGCGGGTCGGGCCGAGCCGACGCGTCGCCACCGAGTCCGAGGAGCGCGAGCTCAGCGAGCGGCGCGCAGCCCAGGCGAAGACGTGGGACGCGCGGCCCTGCCACGAGGCCGCGCTGGACGACCTAGTGCTCGATCTCTTCGTTCTTAGCTACCGCCCGCTCGCGGTGTCGCGGCGGGTGATCGCCGAAAACCATCGATCGATCGAAGACCAACTCGCGGCGCTGCGTTTCTTCGACCGCCGCGCCGGTTGCCCGACGAACGCGGGGGTGCTGCTCTTCTCGAGCCGGAGCCGGGGTTTTTTCCCCGGCGCCTATGTCCAGTACGTGCGATACGCGGGGGAGAGCCTGTCGTCCGAGGTCCTGCGCGAGCGGGAGATCGACGGCGACCTGCTGACGGTGATGCGCGAGCTCGACGGGCTCGGCGACGACCTGGCCGGGGGGCGTCCGGTCGCGCTCGGGCGCGGAGCCGCGGAGCGGACGGCGTACGACTATCCGCCCCGGGCGCTGCATGAATTGCTGATGAACGCGGTGATCCACCGCAACTACGAGTCGAACACCCCGATCATGATCAATCATTTCGTCGATCGGGTCGAGCTTACCAATCCCGGCGGGCTCTACGGGGACCTGACGCCGGAGGAGTTCCCGGGGGCAACGGCGTACCGCAACCCGGTCCTCGCCGAGGCCGCCAAGGTGCTCGGGTTCGTCAACCGTTTCGGCCGCGGGATCCTCACCGCCGAGGACGAGCTTCGTCGGAACGGCTCGCCGTCGGCGAGCTTCACACCGCGCGCGAATCACTTCCACGTGGTAATAGCGAGGCCCGCATGAACGCGAAGACGATCGCGTTCTTCAACAACAAGGGCGGCGTCGGGAAGACCACCCTGGTCTACCACCTGGCCTGGATGTTCTCCGAGCTCGGCGTACGGGTGATCGCGGTGGACCTCGATCCGCAGTCCAACCTGACGAGCGCGCTGCTCGAGGACGATCGCATCGAGGAGCTGTGGGGCGATGACGGCGAGTCTGCGACGATCTTGGGCGCTGTAAAGCCGTTGATCGATCGACTGGGCGACGTCGGGCCGGCGCACGTCGAGCAGCTCGAGAACATCGGGCTCGTCGCCGGGACCCTCGAGCTCAATGAGTTCGAAGACCGGCTGTCCCAGGCCTGGTCGGCATGCCTCGACGATAACGCCTCCAACGCGGCGGACGCGTTTCGCGTGATGAGCGGATTCTACCGCGTGATTCAGCGGGCGGCGGCGGACTTCGAGGCTCCGCTCGCGCTGATCGACGTCGGTCCCAACCTCGGCGCGATTAATCGCGCGGCTCTGGTCGCAGCCGACGAAGTGGTCGTGCCGCTGGCGCCGGATCTCTTCTCCCTGCGCGGCCTGAAGAACCTCGGCCCCAAGCTGCGAGAGTGGAGCGAGGGGTGGCAGAACCGAGTGCGGCGCGGCAAGGTCCCGAAGGGGCTCACGCTTCCTGGTGGGTTGATGCGTCCGCTTGGCTATGTCGTGCTCCAGCATTCGGTGCGGTCGGATCAGCCGCTCAAGGCGTTTCAGCGCTGGCTCGATCGCATTCCCGAGGTCTATCGCATGGCGATCGGCAACCGGCCGGCGCGGCCGGCCAGGCTCGCCCGCGACCCGGAGATGCTAGGCTCGTTGAAGAACTACCGCAGCCTGATGCCGCTGGCGCACGAGGCGAGGAAGCCGGTCTTCAAGCTCACGCCGGCGGATGGGGCGCTCGGCGCGACCGCCACGGCGGCGCGCGAGTCGTTCCATGACTTCGAGGCGCTGGCGCGGACGATCGCCCAGCGGATCGGGCTGCCGCTCGCGGATCGAGAATAGCGTAAGAGCCCGACACAACCGATCTGGCGGGCTGTGGGTGATGCCGGGCAACCTCCAGGCGCCGTGCAGGTGGAGGAACTGCGGGTCGTCGGGCTCCCGGAGCAGGTCGACGTTCGCCGGGTCGCGCCAGGTGATGGTCGGCAGACGGGTAACGTGCTCGGGGAGGAGGTCATAGTTGGCCCCACCGCGCGACAGGCGGCAGCAGCACCGCCTCGCCGCCCTCGCGCGCAGGGAGTTCAAGGCGCCCCCCCTACCGTGAACCCGGCCGAGCCAGCAGGAAAAACTCCACCTTCGCCTGCGTGTGGGCCGCCCCGGACCCGCCGGCAAACACCGTCCCGACCAGCACCTTGCGGAAGCACCCGCGCAGCGCGATCGAGTCGATCGCCGTCTTGACATCGATCGACTCGACGCTGCTCCCGCGGATCTCGAGGTTCACCGCGATCGTTCCCGTGATGTTCTGCCCTCGCTGCAGCGCCGTATTGTGACAATCCCGCAGCCGCCCCAGCGACGGCAACAGTCCCGCGCGAACCTCGGCTGCGGACATGCTCCCGGTCGCCGAGAACCTCGACAGCGTCACCTCGGACGTCGGCGTAGCCGGCTTGACCGGGGCCGGTACCTTCGACCGGGCGCGAGAGATCTTCTTCTCCGCTCCCACCGGCTGGTCCACAACCACCGGCGCGACGACCAGCGGCGCTGCCTGTACCGGCGCCGCCGCCACGGCGGGATTCTCAGCCGGCGGAGCACTCACAGAAACCACGTTCTCGGGCTCGGGGGCCTGCGAAGGGACAGGCGCCGGGGCCATCTCCCTCTCGGGAAGCACCGACTCCGCTGACGCCAACACCGCCGCCGTCGCGCCGCCGCCGACCACAAGAACGCCAATCAGCACGCCCCACAACCCCGTACGTCGCCGCGAGAGCAAGGGCTCCGGCGCCAGTTCGACGACCTCGGCGGGCACCTCCAGGACCGGCGGAACCGTCACCGAAGGTTGGCGAAGCCCGGCCGCGACGCCCTGGTAGCGGAAGACCTGCGGCTCGTCTCGCCGCTCAGGCCCGGTCGACATGCATCCTCCCGCACACCCTCATGCATGTACCACGAGCATGAGCCCGAAGATCATGTTTGGATCCACGGCAGGAAGCCGAGGAAAATGAACCGGCGGGTCCGACTGGAACACGCCGACGACCCGTGAGAAGGTTCGAGTTCCATGAGGAGACCGACCCCCCATCGCACAGGGTGGCGCGTCAAGCTTGCCTGGATCGCGGCGCTTCTGTTGCCCGGTCTTGTCTCCCAGGCGCTCCTCGCCGCGGGCGCAGACCTCGGTTCGCATAAGGTCGACATCGGTCGTCGATACACCCTGACTATTTCTGGGAGCGCCTACGTAAAATGCAACGACTCCGGTTGCAGCGGCTCCCGCCTCTATCCTGTGCCCATCGACGACCTCGAGCTCGACGTGACGCTGCAATTCTCCCCATCGGACGCATCAGGCCGTGTGTATCGATTCGACGTCCGCTCGGGAAATCACGAATTCATCCCGCCACTTTCCGGCCGACTCACGCTCGAGAGTCCGCCGCGCTGGACGGAGCAAGCCAAGCAGGCCGTCCGCAACGAGGCCGACGGACGGTGCGACGACCTCTCCTTCGAAGATATCGTCCCCGAATCGTTCAAACCGACCCCCCTTTGAGAAGGGCCATCCATGAGCACGCCCCAGACATCCCTTGAGCCCCCCCAAAAGGCAGTGGACCGGCTCGGCTTCATCGCCGACCTGGGATTCATCCTCTGTACAGTCTGGTTCATCCTCTGGCGCAGCGAACTGTCGGGTGCCGCCCGCGGCTCGCTATGGGCGACATGGTGGCCCGCGATCGGCCTCGGCGGCCTCGTCCTCGCGGCTCTGGCGATCGGATTCGTCCAGCGCAAGCCCCGCGGATTCTTGCCCTATTCGCTCCGCTGGACGTTCCTCGGCATCCTCCTCGTCCTGCCGATATGGCTCGCGCTTTCGATGATCGAAGCCGGCTCTCGCGAAAACTCGCTCAAGAGCATCGCCAGCGAAGCGCGCCAGGAGGCGATGCAGAGCCTCGCACTCGCCAGCAGCGACGAGGAGCGCCAGGCCCAGCAGCAGGTCATCGAAGCCGCCGACGCCGGGCTCAAGCTCGCCGAGGTGCTCGACGCTGCGGAGGCCAAGGGCATCGCCATCCCGAAGGTCGATCTCGCCTCTACCTTGCCGCCTGAGGCCCTCGATCGCCTCGATCCCGGCACTGTCGACACGCTCGAGCAGGCGCTCGGCATGGCCGACGCGCTCGATCACGGCGGTCTGCCGCCCGAACTCGCCTCGGCCATCCAGGCCGGCGGTCTCGACAACCCAAAGGTCCTGCTCGCGCTCCTGGGCCTGATCGCCGTGCTCCTCGCCCCCGCGCTCGGGATCTCGGCCGGTGTGATCCTCAAGGCCCTCCAGGCCCTCGTCATCGGCGGCAAGCTCAGCCTCGGCGGCCTGCTGCGAGTCGTCCCGGCGCTGCTCGGCTCGATCGGTCCGAGCGGCATCGACGAGGCCGTGTTTAGCCAGCGCATGGACGAATTTGGCGCCATGGCCAGCGACTTCGTCATGATGATGAACACGATCGAGCAGGTCGGCGGCGACACCGTCCGCCGCTCGGAAGCTTTTCAGAAGGTCAAGGGCATCGCCACCGAGGCATCCGGCCGCCCCGCGAACAAGCGCGCCTGTCCGCACGAGCAGGAGGCGCGTCAAGCTGCGGGCGGTGACCCCGCCAAACTGCGCGCCGAGCTGGCGAGCCGTTGTCCCCACCTCAAGCCGAGTGATGTCGACACGATCGCGGGAAAGCGCCGATGAGCTCCAAAGTCCTGCAATATTTCGGCCTCGGCAAGAAGGGCCGCCCGGCTTCCGTCCTCGACACCTCGCCCGACGACGAGGACGATCCGGCCCTGATGATGACCGGGGATGGGCTGACCACCGCGATTCTTGAAAACATCCGCCTGCGACGCTCGGTGCTCGTCACCGGCCCGCGCGGCTGCGGCAAGAGCTACTGCTCCGAGCAGGCGATCAAGCTGGCGACGATGCAGGGCCTGATCGGCGGCTCGCGCTTCCTCCAGGGCAACCGCGAGATCCCACGCGACGCGCTCAGCGAGGACATGCTCATCGTCGACGAGGCCGGCAAGGTCAAGCTGCTCAAGGCGCTGGCGCTGCGCCCTCTCGAGGAGAGCGGCACCGTTATCCGCGAGGGTTTTCCTGACTGGCCGGGGATCCCGCGTGGCATCGGCATCGACGACCCGACGCGGGTCTGGACCAACCGCGACTGGATGGTCCTCTTCCTCGACGAGATCAACCGCTTCGGCGACGGGTTCCTCGACAGCCTGCTCGCCCTGCTCGAGGAGCGGAAGATCGTCCGTCGCGGCCAGGACTACTATGTCCCGATCATCGTCGTGGCGACGGCCAATCCGCCGGGTTACGACATGACCGCGAAAAAACTCAGCCCGCCGTTGCAGGCGCGGATTACCCGTTCGTTCCGTGTCTCACAGCCGGACGTCGAGGTTCTCGTCCACGAGATCATGCCGTCGAAGATCCGCGACTTCGCACGATCGTACCCGGACGGCCAGGCGCCCGAAGTGCCGCAGGATATTCGATACCTCGCCGCGGGCACGACCTTGTGCCTCTGGGGCGATCCGTCCGCCGGCTCCAAGGGGCGCTACTTCCTGACCCGCAGCACCCGCGATCTCCTGCAGCGCCTGATGGCCGCTAGCGACCCGCTCGCGCGAGACATGCGCGAACTTGCCGCGTTGATCGACTTCGGTCCCGACGCCCGCGCCATCACCGACTGGATCGGCTGCGCCATGGCCCGCGCTGCGACCGAGCGTTCGCGGACCGTCACGGCCAAGCACCTCGAGGAGACCGCCGTCCACGTCCTCAGCCACAAAGTCCGCGAGAAGTTCAACGAAGGCGCCAACCCGAACCTCGGGATCCGCCGCGATCGCCTGATCCTCAACATCGTCCAGCAGATCATGACGACGCCCGGCTACGCCGCCCGACTCGGCTACACCGCGCCGAAGCAGGGCGCCCCGCCGCAGGCGCGCAGCGCCCAGGGGATCTTCGCACCTATCGCGCTGACCCAGCAACAGGTCGCGGCGATCATCAACGAGTTCGCCAACGCCTGCGTGTTCGTCGAGACACTGGTCCGTGGCTACCCCCACTACCGCGATGTGGTCCTCGTCGGCCCCGATCACGTGAGGATCTGGGTGAACACGATCGACGGCACGCTCCAGCCCTACGCCACGCCTGGCGACGTTCAGCAGATCGTCAAGCAAGGCTTCTGGGCCCTCGTCCACGCCCTGCGCCCCGGTCAGCAGATCGTCGACATGCGGGTGATCCGGCTCGTCAAGGAGCTCTACGAGCGTTCTTTTACCGCGCTCGCGGAGGCGGCCAACCCCGCAGGGCAGGAGCGAGCCCGCCTGGCACACCAAATCGTCGGCCAGATCGTCGATGCCGTCGTGAATTCACCGGCGAACCCGCAGAATACTCCGCACGAGACGCGAACCGGGACTTGGTGAGCGATGCTCGTCTCGCTCGCATGGCTCGCGGCGCTCGCCTTCATCGCGCTCGCGCTCGGTCTCACGATCGCCGCCTGGCGCGTCCGTCGCTCGACTCCCCGGACCCTCTCGCTCGCGCTGTCAACGGCGATCTGCGCCGCGCTTCTCCTCGTCGCGTTCGACTTGCCCGTGCCCGGCGTCTGTCGTGGCGAACCTCCGACAATCCGCCCCGATGCGCTCGAAGCGGAGCTCGGTCGCTGGCGCTGGTGGCTCTCCCCCTGCGGGCGAGTCGAGGTCACCGCCGGACCGGAGGATCTGGGAACTCCGCTCGACCTCGGCAAGCTGACGAGCATGGCCGTCGATGCCGGCGTCGTCGTCGACGTCGCCTTCCAGCGCGGCACGCCGGCCCACGCGCCACAGATCGTGCTCGGCCGGATCGGCGACCAAGAACGATCCTTCCCGCTGAAGACGCCGATCCCCGGGCCCTACACCGATGAGATCGAGCCCCGGCTCGGCGGCGCGACGGTGTGCTCGATCGACGACGGCCCCTTCTCGAGCGGTTCGCTCGCCGACCTCTTCGGTGGCGCATACCTCGATTACTTTGGTTTTCACCGCATCGTCTGTCGTGTCCCGGGCTCGACCGACGCTGCGACGATCTCCGGCTACGTGGACATCACCAAGGCCGGCGTTGTGATCGCCGGCGACGATCCCGACAACCCCACCGTGCCCTCCGCGGACGATTGCAGCAAGACATTTCGCCGTTACGATGGCTTTGAGTCGTCCGGAAGCCATGCCTATGGGCTCGACCTGGCGACCCGAACAACGGAGCGCTGCGCACCCGCGTCGGCGTCGATGCTCGTGCTCGATCGGCCTCTGCGACCCGAGACCTGTCGTCTCGCCCAGGAGCTCCTCGACCGCGGCGCGACGGTCGTTCTTGCCATGCCCGGCGACGATTTTTTCGCCGACGACTGTCGCGCGTTGCGCCCCGTCGACCCGGTCACACCGGCGCGCAATCCGCCCTCCCGTAGTACCAAGACCATCCTCTTCGACCGGACCCCGCGCGTCACATTTCTCCTCGATGAGACCCTCGACGACCTGAAATTCGCCCCGACTTGCGTTCTCCAGGATCGGGTTCGCCACACGTGTGCATCACCGAGTCAGTGGTCGTCATATTCCTCCACGCTCCAGTTGAACCGCGCCCGCGAGCTGTGTCGCTCACTTGCCGAGGGCGACATCCTCTCCGGAACATCCTGCGCCAGCCAGCCCGCGGGGCTCGAGGCGCGCACGGACGCTCACGACCCGGTCCTCTATCTCCGCCGTTCCCCGTTCAAGCCTGGGGGAGACCTGTCTCGTCTCGAGCACACCGCCCCGTCGGCCGGGCTTGAAGACCTCGCCACCGAACTGGCCGCAAAGGACGCCCGGGTATTTTGGGAGAACGAGGTCGTCGTTACCTTCACCCACGACCTCCGCCCGCCGACCGGCGTCGACGCCTTCGTGGAGCGTTTCGGTTCGCGGGTCGATGTTGTCCGCGTCCAGGATCCCTACGGAACCTCACTCCACACCCTCACCTCCGATGTTCCCCCTCGTCAACTCGGGACCGAATCACTGCTGAGCGTGCCCACGACCCCGCGTTGGTCCGTCGATCCCGGAAAGTGTGGCAACGACGTCTCTCGTTGTATTGCCAGCATCCAGACCGTGTACCCTGCCGGACCCCAGACCGAGGCACAAGCGACGCTGCCAGAGTTCAGTCGATTCCGTCACGGCTCCGCGCCGCAAACTCGTGCTCCCGTGCGGTTCTCCTGGTACAAGCTCCCCGACCCGCGGCAGGGGCGACTGTCACCCGTGCAACTCGCCCACACGACTGAGGACGTCGGTCTGGCAAAACGACCGCTCGCCGTGGGTACGATGGTCGGGCGCGGGCACTTGCTCCTCCTCAGTTACTCCCCATTCGAGACCGTCAAAGATCCCTGGCGCGACTTGCTCGACAATAAGGACCTCCCCGACCCGGCGAAAATGCGCCTGATCGAGCAGTTTTATCTCGGAACCGAGGATATCCTCGCCGAGATGAACGGCCCGGTGCTGTCGGTGGCCATTCAGCCCGACGGAGCCCTGTGGGTTACCGTCCTGCGTGACACCTCGGTCACTTCGCGGCTCGACATCCTGGAATTTCACGGCGTCGGGACTACCGAATCGATCCGTGCCCCGCTCGTCGATTTCGACCCGACCGGACGCACGTTGACCTACGCCATCCCGGCCGTCGAACTCCGCAACCTGACCCGATGTACACCCTTGCAGGCCAACTTGCCCCGCAAGAAGGGCACGTCGGACGAGAATCGCCCGATCTACGCCTGTCCGCCGCTCGACACCGGCGCGAACCGTCAGCGCTGGGACGCCGCGCTCGCGCTCGAACAGCTCGCGTACTACACCGGTGGCCGTACCAGGCGCCCCGACGACGCCGGTTCCGCTCCAGCCTCGGACGCTCCGCGGACCCGCACCTTCGGTCTCGGCATGCTCGCCAGCCTGTTCCTGCTCGCCTGGGGCCGTCGCGGCGTCCGTCGAATCGGAGCACACCGGGCCTATCGGAAATTGCGCAGGATTGATGCGATCGCCCAGCGACGCTACGACGCACCCGAGGCCGTCGTCGCCGCCGCTGGTGACTGGGACGGGCGGACCTCGACCTGGCCGCGGATGGGCGCCTTCGGTGGCTATCGTCCCCTCGAGCCCGGCGATCGCGCCGCGGCGATCGTGTTGCACGACCTCGTGATCCGCGAGCAGCGCGGCACCCAGGTCTTACCGCGCGTCGCCTTGCGGATCGAAGAAGCGGCCCCGTCCGTGTGCGTCCTGCTCAACCTCGGCGAGTCGATGCGTGTCCCCGAGCGCACCGACAGCAGCAAGGCGCTGTTCGCCGGCCGCATCGCGGCCCATGTCGCCGCCTCGACCTGGAAGCTCCGCGGCGAGGCCGCTCTCCACGCGGTCGGAATCCACGGCGACACCGAGATCCTCGCCCCCGTGCATCTCAGCCCGGGTCATGAGGAGATCGAGACGAACCTGCGCGCGCGCCTGCGCCAGCGACCCGCGCGTGACGCCACCCCGTGGCCCGACGACCTTCCCGAGTGCGGTGCGGTCGTCTACATCTCCGACTTTCAGCTCGAGGACGAGCGAGCCCTGCAAGCATGGGTCACGCGCCTCGAAGGGGAGGGCATTCGCGTCGGCGGGATCATGCTCTACAGCCCGTTCGAGTTCACGATGATCGAGGGCGGTCGCCTCGCCGCCTCGGGTGTCTGGGCCGATCGTGCTGACTGGGATCCGGACGATCTTTTCGAGGCGTTCAGCCGCCGGCGCGACCAGATCGAGCGGATCTTTGAGAACGCGACCACGGGCGGCCTCGTCGTCGTCGCTACCACCTTCGGCCAGGACGACGTTGAGCTCGCGCTCGCAGACGGGCGCCTGTTGCAGATCCTGCGGTGATTCCATGATGTTGCTGTGCATCCTCGCAGTCGCTTCGGGAAGCACGACCACGCTGCTCTGGCTCGCGCTCGTCGGTGTTGTCGGTCTCGCGCTCGTCCTCTACTGGCCGCGCAAATTCTCGGGGCCGTTGACCGAAGGCGAGAGGCGACTCGCCCGCCGCCGGCTGCGCTGGCGCTCACTCGCGCTCACCCTCGCTACCCCGTTGTGCACGGTCTTCGGGCTCATCCTCCTGTTGCCGCCTCGGATCAAGCTCGAGGTCACCAGCCACGTGCTTGGCCAGGACCGATCGGTCGAGTGCAAGCGCCCCGTCCCATGGCTGTCCGGCCTCGCATGGACCGAACGAACCTACCCCTGGGTCGAGGCGGTCTGCTGCGAACTCCCGGAGTACAGCCGCGGGCGGGATGCCCTCCGCGATGCCCTCGTGCGCGCGACCGAGCGCGGCTTCGCGCGCCCGGCCGACTGTGACGCCGAGCGCGTCCGTCGCTGCTCTCCCGCTGACATCGTCGACATCGAGCTGAGCCTGGTCGAGATCGCAGCGCGGGCGTACGCCCTGACGCGCGTCGAGCTCGACGTCGGCCCGCGGATGACCGATCCTGATCCATGGGACATCATCGTCGGCACACTCGATGCCCGCGACATCCCCGTCTGCCCGGATGAAACCCGCGACGGCGTCAGCGGTGACAAGGACACGATCCTACGGCTCACCCGGGCCCGGTTCGACGAACGCGCGCAGCGGATCGAGGTTTTTGCCGTCGTGGGGGGGAACCCATGCACGAAATACCCCGCCATTCTCGCCGCGCAGGACGCCACACAGCCTGTCTCTTGCACCCTGTCCGCCGAGCCAGCCTCGACGTGCGACACAGACGGTCAGCGGGTCGTCCGGATGAACCTCGAAGGCGAAGAATGCTCCCCCGCGGCGCTCGAGCGCCTGCGCGAGCGTCACCGCGGCGTCGTGCTGACCGCCGGACACGGCCGAACGCGTGTGCAGATGTTCGGCGAGTCCGAGCTCATCCGCGTCGAGGCCGCCGACGACTTCATCCGCGCGGCGCTCGCCGTCGTCGAGCCGCCTTCCGCCTTCACGGACGAGCTCACCGCGCGTAGCCTCGCCCCGCTGAAGCACGTCGACCAGGCCGGGGATATCGTCGTCGAGGTCATGCCGAACACCATCGTTGTCCGGACGCAAGAGGCGGCAGGGACCGGCGAACGAAGGTCGGTCAACCTCGACGAGCTCGATGACGGACCCTTCTCGTGGTCGGGTTTTTCGTCACGCCCCACGATCACGTGCGCCGAGCACCGGGTCGAGATTGGCCTGTCCCCGGTCGTTCTCGACCCAAGATCTTCGACCTATGACCCGACGACGCTGTACGCCGTGATGAGCACGATCGCCTGGGCGGCGAACGTCCTCACCTCTGGCACCTGCACCACGGGGTTCCAGCCGCTCCCCGCAGCTCCTCACGTCGGCGCCCGTCCGCTGCTCGCGGCGGCCGAGATCGACGCCGCGGTCGCCGCGATGCGACGCGGGCGCGAGGCCCTTGGGCTTCTCCTCCTGGCGATTGCGCTCGGATCGCTCGCGCTGGGGCTGCGCCGCAGCGTTCGCTAGAGCGCGCAAACTCCGGTCGCCTGGGTCGCGCGGCGACGTTGCCGCAGCTCGCGGTCGCCGTTCGGAGCGTCCGAGAAGGACGATGGCCCCCACGCGTCGGCATGCCCGAGTCCGATCCAGGGATACGGCCCGCGGACGTACTTGCACGCCTCCGGTGACGCGGAACCCTGCAGGATCGACTTCGATCCCTGTGTCTGGATCATCTCCCGCAGCGCCACGCACTCCGAGCCGAGCCGTCGGCACGCGGTGTGATCCTCCCCGGTCCCCGTCTTGTAACAAATGCACCACCAACCGGAACCGGCGGGTTGCGGGTCGATCTCAGGCTTCCCGCTCCACAATTGAGTGCCTGTGAGCCCGCCCCAGATGTCGGGAGCCTTGTCGCGGACACGCTTCTTTGCCTGCACATCACTGCCAAGGGTCGGTCGCGCCGGGGTCGCCAGATCCGGGGCGATGACGCGGGGGGGCACCGCAGGCGCAGCCGCCTCGTCGCTCCTGGTGCGGCCGCCGACCCAGATGACCGCCATACCGGCGAGCGCCAGTCCAACGACGGCTGCGACGCGAAGCCAGGTCGGCCGCGGTTGAGCATTCTTGGGTACAAGCGAACGGTCAGGCTCCGCATCGGCGACCTTCTCCGCTTCCGCCGCCCGGCCCCTGTCCGCCTCGGCGGCCTCGGCGCGGGCCCTCGCAGCAGCCTGGCGCGCAGCCCACTGCTCGCGAGTCTCAACCGGCACGCCGTGATGCTCGAAGCGCTCCTGAGGAGGCTTATCTCGCATGACGCGCGATGGTAGCCGATCGGCGCCGGGAGAAGGACCTGAATTGAACGAGGGCCGGTCACACGGGGCGACGATCCCCCCCAGTGCGGGGCTTGGGCACGCGAGCCGGCAGAAATCCCGGCCGGGTGCCTGTAGCCCCTGGACACCGAAACTACCTCGACCGTCCGTAGAAATAGGAGCCGAGCGCAAGCTGTCGGGGTGTTGACAGGCGCGAGATCGCTCGTCGATCCTCGGGGTGTGGCCGAACCGAAAGTCACCGTCGTCAACCCGGCGCACTGGCTCGATGAGCACGGCGCGATCCCCCACGAGCCTGTCGAGCTGCGGAACCGGGCCCTCCGCGTGGCGCAGTGCATCGAATATGGCGGATCGCTGAAGCGCGGGCACGCCCGTGAGACGTTGATCCCGTGCAAGCGGCGCCCGAACAGGGCGAGCTGCCCGGGGCTCATGTGGGTGCTCAAGCAGAGCGACGACGCGATCCTCGCGTTCTGCATGACCTGCAAGTGCGACGAATATCTGATCTACGCGTGGGAGGAGACGCAGTGGGCAGAGGGGCCAATGGAGGCCGTCTCGGTGGCGGAGATGGCAGGCGTGGATGTGACGCCGAAGCCGCCGGGCCCTGAGTCCCGCGACGAACAGCTCGCGCGGGCGCTGACACTGATCGGGAGCCCACTGGCGCCGGCAGAGGTTCGACGGATGATCACGGCGGCGCGTGTACCGTCGGAATTCATGCACGCGGTCCTCGGGTCATGCACGATCGGGCCGGATCTCTCGTCCGTCGAGCGCTGCATTCCGGTGCTGATCAACGTATGGAACGAGGTCCAGGGACAGTCCCCGCCCAGGCCGCCCGCCCCCGCGCGCAAGGCAAAGATCGGCCCGAACGAGCGCTGTCCGTGCGGCAGCGGGAAGAAGTACAAGCGCTGCTGCATGCTGGAGGAGCGGCTGCGCTGAGCCTCACACGTCAACGCTCGCTCGTCGAGACTCGTTGTCCGTGTTGAGCGCCGGAGATGCTCAACACCATCCCGCGTAGATCTCTGTACTCGTTGTCGTCGGTGCCAATCCAGTAGAGCCGTTCGATGCGCTTCTCCTCGTCGTGGAGCGTGCGAATGAGCGACGATGCCTCCCGCCAGTCCTCTCCGGCATCTTTGTCCCGGGTATTGTCGAGCCTGGGGGCCGCGTAGCGTCCGTCGCTGCCCCGGCGGAGCAATACCGCGCCCTTTTCGAGATCTTTGGTGGCCTCCAAGCGCGATTTTGCGAACCTGATTGAGTTGTTCGTGTCGGGACGAGCGGCCCGAAGGGCGGCGCTCATGCGCTCGGCCGTCATGCTCGGCGAGGTCTCGTACAAGCGCCGATAGAGGCTCTGGCGCTCAGCGATCCGCCTCGCCAAATTATTGATGTCTGGGATGTCCCGCAGGCGATGACCTTCGCCGCAGAGTGCCCGAAGAAACGAGTCGTCGGAGTCACCGCAGTAGCTTCCGATCAGCTCATCCACGGTCTCAGCCGGGAAGATCTCATAGTCCCCCTTGTCGAGAAACTCTCGGATCGTCTCGATCATCTCGTGTAGTGCGCTGTTCGTCTTGTGGTAGTAGATCTGGGCGAACATCTGGAAGCGCGCCTGCAGGAAGACCTCGATCGCTCGGAGCCCGCTGAGCTTCCATCCCAGCCGAAATGCGTCGGCCTCGCTGCGATAGCACAGCGCGCTCTTGAGGAGTCGGTTGCGATCATAGAGGCCGTAGTTGACGCCGCATGAGCGGCTGTCCCGCTCGACGTAGTCCAGCCGATCGGCGTCGACGGGGGCGGACGAGATGATATCCTGGATGAGCGGCAACCACTTTCGGAGCCGCGAAGGTATACGATCCGGGACGGTGGTGACCTTCTTGCGGCCGAGTACGGCGGTGGCGACGGCCAACGGGATCCAATCAGAATTCTTGGATCCGTGCTGCGACCAGTGCCAGCAGAACATGAGGCACGACATCGACTCGTGTGCTACGGGATTTCGTTCTCCGTCGGCCTTCTTGTCGCCGAAGAGAGCCTTATCGAGCGGAGCGAGTTGCTTGAACTCGTCTGCTCCGATGAGGGCGCGTACTCGCGCGCAGTCGGGCGCGAACTTATCAAATGTGTGCGACAGAGGTCCGTGACCCATGTCGTGAACGAGCGCCGCGAGCCGGGTGACCCGGAAGATATCCTCGAGAACTTGTGGCTGCACCCTCGAAAAATCGACCGCAAGCCCCGCCGCGGCGCACCTGGGGTCAGGTAGCGCCTCCTTGGACAAGCCCTTGTTCCTTTCCGCTTCCGAGTTGAAGTAGAGCGCTTGCAG
>ERZ724519.540-NODE-540-length-15944-cov-4.533514_pt1 | contig 15944 bp, 10 predicted proteins | sample MGYA00376052_ERZ724519 | MGnify/ENA primary metagenome ERZ724519 (study PRJEB28724, sample SAMN07190883) | activated sludge metagenome | isolation source: activated sludge of sewage treatment plant in Hong Hong | place: Hong Kong | collected 2016-03-17 ... | reverse complement strand
AGGCGCCGCGCATCAGTGGGTGGATGCGGCAGAAGAAGGTGTAGGTGCCGCGGGGCAGGTCGGCCGGGGTCTTCCATGAGGTCCGCTCGACCGTGGGCGCTCCGCCGACTCCGAGCTGGCCGGAGTCGAAGGTGAACTTGCCGTCCGGGATCGGGTAGGCGATACCGGTCGACTTGTTACAGGGCGTCTTGCAGGAGGTCAGCGAGTGCCAGATCTCGTCGTTTATGTCGTCCTGGTTGAGCTGGAAGGTCAGGCTCTTGCCTTCATCCACCACCGGCGGGCGACCGGCCGCGCCGGGCAGCCGGAAGTCACCGCCGTTGAAGGAGAAGCCGCTGATCGTGAACGGGTTCCCGTCGGGGTTTGCTCCGTCCGGCAGCCTGGTCGGGTCGGGTCCGACCACCGGCAGCTTGCCGCCGTGATCGTTGTTCTCCGCGTAATGACCGTGGATCAGCTGGCCCTTGTAGTCGACCTTCTTCCGGTACGGGTTGGTGCCGTGCTCGCCCTCGGCCATGTAGACGACCATGATCCCCATCGACTCGGGCCAGGAGGCCAGCTTCGTCTCGTAGGTTGAGTTCATCGAGAGGACGTCGCCCTTCTTGACCTCGGGCCGCCAGTCGTCCCTGGTGCCGACCATCGCCATGTCCCAGGAAACGGGACCGGCCGGCTCGAAGTAATGCGCCTGGGAACGGAAGAGGTGGACCTTGCTGCCCTTGACGCTCGGCATCGAAGCCTTGCAGGATTTGTACTTCTTCAGCTTCGCCCCGTAACGACGGATGTTCCTGCGGTTCGGCGGTCTGGCCGCTTTGGGCTGCACGCACTTCGGACCGGCGTACCTGGCGCCGGGGCGCTGCAGGTAGAGGTCGGTGTAGAGACCACCGGTGTGGACGTGGCCGGCGGTGGCGAGCAGGACGCCGTCGCGATCAACGGTCCAGGTGTTCTTTGCCACGCCGTTCGGGTAGGGATTGTCGGCGTCATCCGGGTAGGTGAACTTGCCGTCCTTGCCGCCGCTGCCCTTCCAGATGTCGAAGACCGGGTAGACGCTTCCGTTGTCCACGTCCATCCAGATCGGGGTGACCGGCTTGATCCCGTCGGCGGCCGGTGAATCGGCCGGGATGAAGTCGATCGTGTAGGTCGCGTAGAGCGTCATCGCTTCCGGCGTCAGGTTGTGGATCATGTGATTGAGGAGCCAGACGTCGGATGCCTTGTACTGGTAGCCGTAACCGTCGGGGAACCGGGTGATCGTCTTTTCCTCACCGGTTGCGAAGAAGCGTTCCTGGCCACCCGAGGTTGCGTCCTGGCGGCTGAAATTGAGCCACACACCGTGGTGGAACATGACCTTGCTCGAAAGCGGGATCGAGCCGTCCTCGTTGACCATGTTCGGCTTGATCCGGGTGATCCAGCCGTCCACCGAGGGCTTCTCGATCCCGGTCAGCGGCTTGAAGGCGATCCGGTTCTGGCCGGGCGTAACGGTAAGCGGGCCGATCCGGTAGGTGATTCGTTCGGTCCCGTCATCGAGACGTTTGGTGGTGCTGTGAGGAAGCAGTGCCGAAGCCGACTGGGGCAGGACCAGAATCGCGGCGAGCATCAGAAATGCGACGAGGAACCTGCGGAAGCTCATCTGGCTACTTGACCTTTCGGGAGGCGCTCGCCGACTTGCCGTAGGGCACGGCGGCGCTCAGTTTGATCTGGACAGACTTCGGCCTGGCGATTGCCTTGCGGCCGGCCTTGGTCAACGGCAGGTTGACCGTCTTCGACTGTCCTGCGGTGAAATCGAGGGCGCGGCTGGTACCGAGCGTGACCTTGCCGGCCTTCGCGGTGACCTTGACCTTGCTGCTCGCCGTGGTCGCCTTGATCTTGACCTTGACGCCAGACTTGCGGACCTGCTTCAGGCTCTGGGCCGGGAAGGTGAGCTTGACCGAGGGGCGGGGCGAAGCGCTGCCGCTCGAACCGTCGATGGTCAGATCGCCGCTCATGCCGGCCCCGTGGAAGGAGCAGATGAAGTGGTAGGTACCGGCTGCGAGGTACTGGGTGCCCTGGACCACCTTGGTCTCGCCTCCCCGGGCCAGGGGAGCCGAGAAGAGCGGCTTGCCATCGGGGCCGTTCTTCGTCGCGACGACGTCGTGCCAGTTCTCCGACACCGAGTTGTCCAGAGTCGCGGTCTCGCCCAAACCCTGAACGTAGGGACCCGGCAGGAACGTGTACTCGACCGGATCGGTCTGGATCACGGCACCCGCATATGCGGTTCCGGCCAGCACGAAAAAGGCGGCAACGACGGCCGCCAGCCCCAACGCAATTCTGGAACTGATCCCTCCCACAGCGCTCCATTATGACGCATATCAACTCCGCTTGCAACGGTAAATGCCGCGACGGCCCGGAATCTGGCGCTCGGCCCTGCGGCTTCGGCGCGTCGCCCGCCGGGATGTGACAGTTTTCGGGAATGTCGCAGAGTCCCGAAGAACGGCCCGATCTGACCGAGCTCAGGCGCCGGCAAGAGCTCACCCTTGACGAGGCCCGCCGGGAAGCCGTAGCCCGGCGTCACCAGCGCGGCGGTCGCACCGCCCGCGAGAACCTCGAGGACCTGATCGACCCCGGCAGCTTCGTCGAGTACGGCCGGTACGCGATCGCCGCCCAGCGGGCCCGCTTCGACACCGATGACCTGATCAGTCGCACGCCCGGCGACGGACTGATCGCCGGCACCGCCACGGTCAACGGCGAACTCTTCGGCGAGAACTCTCGATGCGCCGTACTCTCCTACGACTACACGGTGCTGGCCGGCACCCAGGGAGCGGTCGGCCACCTCAAGAAGGACCGGCTCTTCGAGCTGATCGAGAAGATGAAGCTGCCGACGATCTTCTTCGCCGAGGGTGGTGGCGGCCGCCCCGGCGACACCGATTTCCCGGTCGTCTCGGCCCTGCAGGTGAGGGCCTTCGCACTTTGGGCCGGGCTCTCGGGCCTGGTCCCGAGGGTGGCGATCGTCAAGGGCCGCTGCTTCGCCGGCAATGCGGTGATCGCCGGCTGCGCCGACCTGATCGTCGCCACCGAAGACTCCTCGCTCGGCATGGGCGGCCCGGCGATGATCGCCGGCGGGGGTCTGGGCGAGGTCGCCCCGGATGAGGTCGGTCCGGTTTCGGTCCAGGAGCCCAACGGTGTGCTTGACCTCGTCGTCGCCGATGAAGCGGAGGCGACCGCGGCGGCGAAGAAGCTGGTCGGTTACTTCCAGGGCCGCAGCCCGTGGACCGACGGCGGGGAAAGCGACCAGGCTCCGCTCCGCGAGATGGTCCCCGAACGCGAGCGGCGGGCTTTCGACGTGCGCCCGGTGATCGAAACGATTGCCGATCCGGATTCGGTCACCCTGCTGCGCGAGAAGTTCGCTCCGGAACTGGTCACCGCGCTGGCCCGGATCGAGGGCCGGCCGGTCGGCGTGATCGCCAACGACTCCCGCCACATGGCCGGCACGATCACCAGCGACTCGGCCGACAAGGCGGCACGCTTCCTTCAGCTATGCGAGAGCTTCGGCCTGCCCGTCATCTCCCTGGTTGACACTCCCGGCTTCATGGTCGGGCCGGCCCACGAGCAGACCGCCCTGGTCCGGCACACCTCCCGCCTGCTGGTTGCCGGCGCCGCCCTGACGGTTCCGCTGATCTCGGTGATCCTGCGCCGGGCCTACGGGCTGGGCGCGCAGGCGATGGTCGGCGGCAGCCTCCACGAACCGCTGCTCACCGTCGCCTGGCCGAGCGCCCACCTCGGGCCGATGGGTCTCGAGGGTGCCGTACGCCTGGCGATGCGCAAGGACCTCGAGGCGATCGCCGACGAGGAGGAGCGGGAAAAGCGGGTTCGCGAGCTGACCGCCCTGGCCGAGCAAAACGCGCGGGCCATGAACGCGGCCCAGCTCTTCGAGATCGATGACGTGATCGATCCGGCCGAGACCAGACCGGTCATCGCCTCGACTCTGGCCGCCGCGCCCGAACGGGTCTCAGAGCGTGCGCCGCACCGCTTCGTTGACACCTGGTGAAGCCGGCGGCGGGCCGGTCTCTTTCGGCCAGACCCGCAACCCGGAGGTCCCTCTGCGGTTATGGGGTAACTTGAAGTTGTCTTTTTACGCAGTCAAGGGAGAGGGTTGATGGAAATCGGGAAAGCCGAATCGTCTGCTGTGCCGGGCCGCTGGTTCATCGCGGCAGGAGTTTTTGTTGCAGCGGTGTTGACTTTGCTGGCGGTCGCCAATGGCGCCCGCGCCGAGATCCTCAAGACCGAGGTGCTGCCCGGCGGGGTTCAGAGGACCACCTATCGGATCGGCCCGGTCGACGTGACCCCGGGTCAGAACCGGATTGCCTATCGCCCGATCGAAGGTGCCTCCCGGCCAGCCGTCGACGGCTGGATCACCCGGATCAAGCCGGACCTCGTCTATGAGGACGGCTCGATTCCCGACTCGAGCAAGGTGATGTTCCATCACGGGGTCTGGATCAACCTCTCGACCAACGAGCAGTTCTATGCGACCGGCGAAGAGAAGACCATCCTCGACCTGCCCGAAGGCTTCGGTTACCGCTACAAGACGGACGAGGGCTGGTTGCTGAACGACATGATCCACAACCTCACCCCGCAGGCGATGAAGCTCTACTTCGAGTACACGCTCGACTTCATCCCGGACACTGCGGCTGAAGCCGCCGGCATCGTGCGGGCCCGTCCGATCTGGATGGACGTCCAGAACGGCAGCATCTACCCCGTATTCGACGTCTGGCGTGACAGCGGCGGAGACGATGGCGAGTTCACTTATCCCGAGGACGCGACCAACCCCTACCCGCCCGGCAACCAGAAGAACGTCAAGTCGATCCCGGCAAACGGCATGCTGATCGCGACCACGGGCCACGTCCACACCGGCGGACTCTCGACCGACCTGTACCTGCGCCGCGAGGGCGCCACCTACCAGGGGCCGAACTGCCCGGAACGGATCTCCTACGAGGACGAGCTGAAGCCGCTTCAGCAGAAGAACGACAGCTTGGTGGCGCGGATCAACAAGCTCAAGCAGAAGAACGCGAAGATGACGCGGACCCAGCAGAAGATCCGGCGCTCGATGAAGAACCGGCAGAGCAGGTCGAAAGCGAAGAGCCTGATCAAGGACATCAAACGGCGCAAGAAGTCCAACTCGAAGACCATCGCGATGGTCAACCGCCTCCGGGCGAAGAACAAGATCCAGCTCGACAAGGTCAAGGCCATGGACAAGGCCGAGCGCGAGCGCGACGCCGCCTGCCGCGGTACCCAGCCGTCGGTCGACGACGGCAACCGCGTCCACCTGTTCAAGTCAACCGCGGACTATTTCGACCCGCGCGGTCCGATCTCCTGGGACATGGCGATGGTCAGCACCGACAACGACTGGCGGGTCCGGGTCAAGGCCGGGGACAAGCTGGAGTTGCAGACGACCTACGAGACGAAGCGGGCCTCCTGGCCCGAGTCGATGGGCATCAACATTGTGTACTGGGTCCGTGATTCCGCCTACGCCGCCGCGGCCAACGCTCCCGACCCGTATGTGACCAACGTCGCCCAGAAGGGTGTGCTGAATCATGGCCACCTGAAGGAGAACGAGGACTACGGTGGCGAGACCGGCAAGAACGGCAGCAAGCTGGTTGGACCCGATCCGACCAAACTGCCTGACGGCCCGGAAACCGGCGGGCCGTTCACGATCAGCGGTTTCAGCTACAACCAGGGTGACTTCCGCCTGCCAGGTTCAGCCGGTCGCCCACCGGTCGTCCCGCAGGGCCAGTCCTTCACCTTCAAGCTGTCCGATTCGGACATCACGAACGAGGTCTGGCACTCGATCACCTCCTGCGCGGCACCCTGCAACAAGTCGACCGGCATCTCGTATCCGATCCCGAACGGCGAAGTCCAGTTCGAGTCGGGCCAGATGGGACCGGGCAAAGCTCCGACGGTCGGCTACACCCAATGGTCGACGCCCAGCGATCTGAAGAAGGGCACCTACACCTTCTTCTGCCGCATCCACCCGCTGATGCGCGGCGCCTTCCGGGTCAAGTAACCGGGGTCGCCCGGCCCGCCGAGCCGAGGAGCCGGTCCCTTTCGGGGCCGGCTCGTCCGTGCTCTAGCGGAGGATCTCGACGAGCAGGATCCAGGCGTTCATCACCGCCGCCAGGATCGCTCCGAGCATGCCGGCGAAAACCCAGTACATCGCGATGTCACTGCCCGTGATCAGCAGGACCGCGCCGGCCAGATAGGGCAGGGTCCCGAAGACCGGCAGGATGACCCGGGAGGCCAGGCGACCGCCTCCTTCACCGAGACCGGCCGCACTTCGCCTGATCAGGAAGGCGATGACGAGCGTCCAGAACGCCGACTGGACCAGCAGCTCAACCCCGAAGGCATGTTCCGACTGGTCGGGAATCAGCCCGAACATCGAGACGACCAGCACCCCGATCAGGAGCAGCAGGGTGACCAGGCCGAGTTCCGGTACCCCGTCAAGCTGCAGGATTCGCGCGACGTTGATCGAGATCGCCACGAAAACGAGGCCGGCCAGGGCCGCCGAGGCCCCGGCCGAGGCGACGAAGAAGTCGCTCCATTCCGAAAGCGGAACGGCGGCGATCAACCGCTGCCCTTGGGCACCACCCGGATCGCACCGCGCATCAGCGGGTGGATGCGACAGAAGAAGGTGTGTGTGCCGACCGGAAGATTGGCCGGTGTGGTCCAGGTCGTCCGGTTGACCGTGGGCGCTCCGCCGACGCCCATCTGGCCGGAGTCGAAGCGGAAGTCCCCGTCGGCGATCGGATAGGCGATCCCCGTCGACCTGTTGCAGGGTGCGGCGCAGGAAGTCAGCGAGTGCCAGATCTTGTTGCCGACGTCACCGTCCGAGAGCGAGAAGGTGAAGGTGTCACCCTTCTCCACCACCGGCGGCCTGCCGGCCGCGCCGGGCAAGCGGTAGTCGCCCTGGCCGTAGCTGTAGCCGCTGATCACGAAGGGGTCGCTCGCGAACGGCCCGTTCTCGAGCCCGGTCGGATCCGGCCCGACCACCGGCAGCTTGCCGCCGTGGTCGTTGTTCTCGGAGTAATGCCTGTGGTTGATCGGCCCGGTGTAGTCCATCCGGGTCCTGTACGGGTCCTTGCCGCCGGTGCCGTCAGCCATGTAGGAGATCGCGATGCCCATGTTCTCGTACCAGGAGGCACGCTTCGTTTCGTAGGTCGTGGTGACTTCCAGCGTGTCGCCGGCCTTCAACTGGACCAGCCAGTCCTTGCGCGTGTTGCGCATCGCCATGTCCCAGGAAACAGGTCCGGCCGGCTCGTAGTAGTGGGCATTCGACTTGAAGAGATGGACCCGGTCACCTTTGACATCGGGCATCCTGGCCAGGCACTTGCGGTATTTCACCGCGGCCTTGCTCCGCGCGCTCCGCAGCGAGCGGGGGGCGTTCTTCTTCAGCTTCTTCCTGAGGATCCGCGGCTTCGGGCATTTCGGCCCCGCGTACTTCGCACCGTCGCGGTTCAGGTAAAGGTCCGTCGCGAGGCCGCCGGTGTGAACGTGGCCGACCGACCAGACCAGCACGCCGTCCCGGTCGACGGTCCAGAGGTTGCGCTTGATCCCGTCCTTGTAGGGATCCTCCTTGGCCTCGTAAGGCCAGACGATCTTGCCGTCCTTGCCACCCGATCCCTTGTAAGTGTCGAAGACCGGATAGGGATTCGGGTTCATCACGTCCATCCAGATCGGGCGCACGCCGCGCATCCCCTCGGCCTTTGGTGAAGTCAGCGGGACGAAATCGATCTGGTAGGTGATGTAGAGAGTGTGTTCGGCCGGCGTCAGGTTGTGGATCATGTGGTTGAGGAGCCAGACGTCGGTCCCCTTGTGGAAGTAACCGAAGCCGGGCGGGAAGACGACCTCGGTCTTCTCCTCGCCGGTGCCGATGAACCGCTCGGACATTCCGCCCGAAGTGGCGTCGCGACGGGAGAGGTTGATCCAGACCCCGTGGTGGAACATGATGCTGCTCGATTTCGGGATGGTCCCGTCCGGGTTGACAAGGTTCGGCCGGAAGGCCGTGATGTACCCGTCAACCGGCGGCCGCTCCTCGGCGGTGACCATCTTGTAGACGATCCGGTTCTGGCCGGAAGTGACCTCGATCGGACCGATCCGGTAGGTCAGGCGCTGGACGCCGTCACCCAGATCTTCCGAATCGATCAGCTCCGCCGAGGCGTTGCCGACCCCGGCGAAGAACGCAATTGCGCAGACGAGGCTGCCCAGCAGTCTGTAAAACCCTCTCCCCAAGGACATGGGGAAAGAGTAGCGCCAGTATCAGTTATCGGTTGAACCAGCGTGATTTGCGGCTCGAACCGAACTCTGCCTTCTCCTTGCGAAGGTCGAGTGACGGTGCGTTGAAGACCCCGGTCTTTTCCGGCCCGGAGAGGAAATCGATGTCAACGCGGGCGATCCGGTCCTCGCCGAATTCGATGTAGCAGGAGCCCCTGCCGTCGTAGGGTTCCGGGCTGGCCTCGCCCCGGATCTCCGCCACGAGTTCGCGGGCGACTACCTTCGCCGCCCCCTCGGCGAACACTCCCGCCTTGGGCACGCCGGCCGTGGCGACGTCCCCGACCGCATAGACCCCTTCGAAGCGGGTCTTCAGGGTGGCGGAGTCGACCGGCACGTATTCGTCTTCGGTGATGCCGGAATCGATCACCACTTCCGGGGCCCGGTGCTTCGGCACGCCGAGCAGCAGGTCGAAGGGAAGCTCGGTCCCGTCCTGGTAGATGATCCTGTCCGGTTCGACCCGCTTGGGCCGCATGTCACCGAGGAAGGTGATGCCCCGCTGCCCGAACTCCGCCTTGAGGGCGGCGGAGGTTTCCGGCGAGGGTGGCACCGGTGTGCCGAGCGGCATGGTCAGGGTGATCTCGCATTGCTCGCGAACCCCGCGCCGGGTCAGTTCGTCGTCCAGCATCAGGGCGCATTCGCTCGGGGCCGGCGGGCACTTGAAAGGAGCGCCACAGACCGCGATCACCGCCTTGCCGGAATCGAAGCCGGCGATCGGCCCGGCCGCGGCTTCGGCCCCGGCGAAGGAATAGAACTCGTGTCCCCGTTCGGCCAGGCCCGGGGTTGAATCGAGGTCGTAATCGGCGCCCAGCGCGATGACCAGGGCATCTCCCTGATGGGTTCCGGCGTCGGTTGTGACCGTGCGGGTTTCCGGGTCGATCGCCGTGATCTCTTCCCTGAGGAGGGTGACCCCGGTTTTGGCCACCGCCGAATAGGGCAGGCTGACCGAGTCCCGGCTGGCCCCGCGGAACATGATGTCGAGCTTCGAGTAGCCGAAAGAGAACGACTCGTTTCGATCGATCAGGGTGACCTCGACCTGATCCCCCAGCTCTTCGGAGAGCGTCGTGCCCAGTTCGAGTCCGCCAAAGCCCGCTCCCAGAATCAGTACCCGTCTGCTCACGGGGCCAGCATACTGCCGCCCGCAACCCCAGGCAGGCAGCGGTGTGGCCTGCGATTACCCAACCGTGCCGGGACGGCGGATGCGTGACTTCCGTGTCCGGTTCGGGTTGCAGGTTCAGATTCTCACGTGGCTCTTATGGTCACGGCGTAACCTGAGGGGAAGAGATGGCGGCAGAAAATCCAGGATCGATCCGGCCACTGGCCCGGGGCACGCTGAAACTCCAGTCGGATGAGCGGCTGCTGAAGCTGTTTCGTCGCGGAGTCGAACCGGCCTTCGAGGAACTGATCAACCGGTACCGGGTCACCCTGGTTGCCTATGCCGGATCAATCGCCGGGCCGGACCGGGGCGAGGACGTGGTCCAGGACGCTCTGGTCAAGGCGCACCGTTCCCTTCGGGATGACCGTGACATCGACCCACGGCCCTGGCTTTACGCGGTCGTCCGGAACACCGCTCTGAATGACGTGCGCGACAACCGCAAGCACCGTCACGACGGGCTCGGCGAGACGGCCACCGGTGGAACCTCCCCGGATGAGCTGGTCGAACAGCGCGAACGGTTCGCCGCCGTACTCGCCGCGGTGGCCGACCTCCCTCCCGCACAGCGCCGGGCCTTGGTCGATCACGAACTGAGTGGTTTCTCGCACGAGGAGATCGCGGCCGAACTCGATCTCAGCACGGGGGCAACCAAGCAACTCATCTACCGGGCCCGGCTTTCGCTTCGCAACGCCTTCGGGGCGATGATCCCGATCCCGTTGATCGCCTGGCTGGCCGAAGGCTCGGGGGTGGTGGCCACCGGCGCCGCGGGCACCGGAGCGACGGCGACCGGGCTGATGGGGGCGATCGGTGGCGGCAGCGCCGCCAAGCTGGCCGTTGTTGCCGTGGTCGCGGGCGGGTCGCTGGCCGGCGGCATCGCAGTTGAACGCCATCAGGCAGACCGCGGTACCCATCCGGACACCGCCCAGGCGGCCGAGCCGGGCGATTCCGGCGCCGCGGCTCCGAACGGCGAGGATTCCGGTGGCGATGACGGTCCCGGTAACGGCAGCCTGGTCGCAGACCGAAGCCGGACGGGTTCCGACAAGGGATCGGATGGCGCCGAAGACCGGGGCGAGAGCGATCGCGGCAGTCAAGGGGGCCGTCAGACAGGTGAAGGCGGCCGCGACTCAGGCGACTCCCGCCCCGGCGGTTCCGGTTCCTCGGGCCCGGGTTCGGGCGGTTCAGGTGGCGATGACCATCCCCTGGGCGTCCGACCCTCCGGCGGCCGGCATGAGCCCGGGGAAGATTCAGACGAGGATTCCGGGAACGGCGGCCACGGCGACGATCGGCCCTCCCGCGGGGTCAGTGGCGGTGGTCCCGGCCCGAGCGGCGGTCCTCCGCGCGAGGACGACTCCAGCGGCCACGGCCCCTCCGGCGGGTCAGACGAATCCGATGATTCGGACTGGCATCCCGGTTCCGGCGGTTCGGGCGGCAGTTCGGGCAGTTCCGGCGGCAGCTCAGGTGGCAGTTCGGGCAGTTCCGGTGGCTCGTCCGGTGGTTCGTCCGGTTCGAGCGGTTCGGGTGGCTCGCATGGTTCCGATGACTCGGGATCCGGGTCGTCGGGGTCTTCCGGTGGCGAGGGCGGCAGGACGCCCCATCCTTCTGACGACGATTGACATCCCTTTTTTCGCTTCTACAGGCGAAGAAGCGAATCCAGCTGAACTTTTCGCGTGACTTTTCGTTTCGGCTCGGGTCTCCGGTTCAGAAGCTCCAAGCAATCGCACGAAAGGAAAGCATGAAGATCAGGAGGAGAGAAAGGTTCGGCATCCTTGCGGCGGCCATTCTGGCGCTGTTTGTGATCGTGATGCCAGGAACCGCCTCGGCAAAGGATCACAACAAGGACCGGATCCCGGACCGCTGGGAGCGGAGCCACAAGCTTTCGCTGAAGCGGGACCAGCGCAAGCTCGATCAGGACACGGACGGGCTTCGCAATCGCGGCGAGTGGCTGGCTGGAACCAACCCGCGCGACAAGGACTCGGACGACGACGGTGTCAATGACCTCAAGGAGAAGGCCGGTGTCATCTCGGCCTACGATTCGGAAACCGGCGATCTGACGATCACCCTCTACGCGGGCGGCGAGCTGACCGGTTCGGTCACCGATGAGACCCGCGTTCACTGCGAATCCGAAGACGTCGCTGACGACAACGGAACCGACGAAGGTGACGACAACGGAACCGACGAAAGTGACGACGACGGAACCGACGATCAGGGCTCCGGAGAATCCGAAGACCGCCACGGCGGCCCCGGCAGCAATGGCGAAGGTCATGACGATCACGGCAACGGCGAAGGCCGCGGCCACGACGGAGAGGGCCCCGGTCACGAAGGTGACTGTGGCGGTGACTGCTCGGTTGACGACCTCGCCGAAGGCGTGGAAGTGACCGAAGCCGTCGTCAAGTACACGGCCTCGGGCAAGGTCTTCAAGGAACTGGAGATCGTTGTCCCGGCGGGGGACACCTCCACCCAGGCGTGATCTGACCCCCAACAGATCGCATGGAAAGGGGCCGCTGATGCGGCCCCTTTCTTGTGTCAACACAGCCGCTCCCCGTTTTCTGGAAGCATCGGGGCGTGGCCGAAGCCGGAGAAAACGTCGAACTCGCCCCCTTGACCACCCTGAAGCTGGGTGGGCCGGCCGAGCGGCTGATCAAGGTCGAAGACACGGCCGAGTTGATCAGGCTGGTGCAGGCGGCCGACGCAGAGCGGGAACCGCTCTTCTTCCTCGCCGGCGGGTCGAATGTGGTGATCGCCGACCAGGGGGTGCCCGGGACCACGGTCTGGATCCGGACCACTGGAATCGACGAGCGTGAACTCGATGACGGCCGGGTCTCTCTTACCGTCGCTGCCGGCGAGAGCTGGGATGCCCTGGTAGCCCGGACGGTCGATTCGGGTCTCTCGGGAATCGAGTGCCTCTCGGGAATCCCCGGAACGGTCGGCGCCACCCCGATCCAGAACGTCGGGGCCTACGGTCAGGAAGTCTCATCGACCATCGCTTCCGTCCTGGTACTCGATCGCGAGGACGCCGAGGTCGTCACCCTCGCCGGAAGCGAATGCGGCTTCGGTTACCGCTCGAGCCGCTTCAAGGGTGATTCGCGCTTTCTCGTGCTGGCGGTCGAGTTCATCCTCAGCCCTTCCGAGATGTCGGCGCCGGTCGAGTACGCCCAGCTCGCCGGGGCGCTCGAAGTGGAGGTCGGCGAACGGGTTCCCCTGCCGGTCGCCCGCGAAACCGTGCTCGAGCTGAGGCGCTCGAAGAGCATGGTGGTCGACCCGGCCGATCCGGATTCGGTCAGCGCCGGCTCGTTTTTCACCAACCCCCTGCTCGATCTGGCCGGCATGGCGGACCTGACCGCCCGGGCGGAGGAACTGTTCGGAGCCGATGACCTGCCGCCGGGCTACCCGGCGCCGGAAGGCCTCGCCAAGACCTCCGCCGCCTGGCTTATCGAGCGGTCCGGATTCACCCGCGGTTTCGGGGATGGACCGATCGGGCTGTCAAGAAACCACACCCTTGCGATCGTCAATCGCGGCGGGGGCACGACCGCGGAACTGGTCGCCTTCGCCCACGGCATCGCCGACCGGGTGAAAGAAATCTTCGGCGTTGCGCTGGTCCCGGAGCCGGTCTTCGTCGGCCACGCCTGGCGCTAGGGGAAATGGTCAGGGCTTGCCGGTGAGCTTGCCGACCGTGCTGTTGACCGTGTCCTTGACCTCGTCAACCGTGTTGTTGACACCCTGGGAAACCGGGTCGTTGCCGGGCAGGGAGGGGATCGAATCGGTCACCTGCTGGGTGGTCTGCTGAACCTGCTTCTGCACGTTCTCGGTGACCGTCTGGACAGGGTTGACCGCGGTCGTGCCGCTGCCCGACGAGCCGCCGCTGGAAGAGCCGCCGCCGCTGCCGCCACCGGAGCCACCGGAGGATCCTCCGCCGGACCCGGAGCCGCCGTTTGATCCGGAGCTGGTTCCGCCGCCGTCCCCAGAAGTGCTGAACGTGTTATCGGTTGATCCTTTGCCGCCGTTGGCGTCTCGGGCGTTCCTGCCGCCGGATGACGACTTGCGGCCCTGCTCGCCGGTCCCGGACTGGCTGCCGGCCGTTGCGGAGCCGGAATCAGCCACCGACCGGGCCGAGGTGGAATCCGACTGCCGCACGATCGGGTTCTGCTTCGCCGGTTCCTGCTGCTGGTCCACCCTGGCCGCGGGGGCGACACCGATCACTGCCGCGGCCGCCCCGACCGCCGCGACCTGCGAAGCGCCGGTTCCGAAGCTGATCATCGACTGGCCGGCCTGCCTGCCGAGCCCGAGGACCGTGGCAACCAAGGCGACCGGCCGGCGGCTGGAATAGCGGCCGTCGAAAGCCTGGACCGCGCCGGCGTCAAGCTGCGCCCCGGCCTCTTCCCGGAGCACCCCGAGCGCCTCCTCATGCGAACGAGGCTGGCGGTAGGAACGGGCCGAGGTGAGGGCATCGAAGGTGTCGGCAACGGCGATGATCCGGGCCCCGATCGGGATTTCGTCACCGGCGATGCGGTCCGGGTACCCGCCGCCGTCAATCCGCTCGTGGTGGTGCCGGACGATCGCGACGAGCTCCGGGTCACCCATCCCTTCGACCAGGCGGGCCCCGGCGGCGGAATGTTTCTTGATCTGGGCGAATTCCTCGTCGGTCAGGGCGCCGGGCTTTTCGAGGATTTCCCAGGGCACCTCGATCTTGCCGACGTCATGAAGCAGCGCCGCGGTGCGAATCCGGGCGACTTCGGCATCGGGCAACCTGAGGCCCCGGGCGATCGAGGTGGCATGCCTCGCCACCCGGCGCGAGTGGCCGTGGGTGCGTGGATCACGGGCCTCGAGGGCGCTGGCCAGGCGTTCAAGCTCACGGGCCCGTTGCTTCGGAGTCAGCCCGCGGCCCGCCTCCGGGCCGACGAAGTCCTCCGAGCGGGAAAGCAGCCTTTCGAAGCGGCGGCGGCGGAGCCAGCCCCACAGCATCAGGTCTTCGAAGAGCAGGGGACTGCCGGCCCGGCGCCGCTTCCAGAACTCGGAAATCGAATGGGAAAAGAGAACGGAAACCAGCACCGGGATCAGGATCAGCAACACCGGCGAGGTCACGATTCCGGTGGCCCTGAGCGCGATCGCCGCGGCGCAGGGGACAACCAAGACCAGCGCGGTAAGCCCGATCACCAGCGGGAGACTGCCTGTGTTCTGTTGTGGCGGGACGCGCTCCATCAGTCCTCCAAAGGCCTGAGTACGGAAGTACCCGTCAACTACAAATGTAAACACCCCTGTTCACGAAGCATACAGCCCGTGGAAGCCAAAGGGGATGTGATGCGGCACGGAAGCACGCGCAATTTCCTCCATGTTCCGCGCGTCGAGGACCAGCAAAGCCGACTTTCGCCGCCGGCCGTCGAGAATGACCGAGAGGATCACCCCGTCGTCTTCGGCCTTCCCTCCGGGCCTCGGCACGAATACCGGTTCGCCCGGGTATACCCCCCATTCGCGCCAGAGCTTTGACTCGCCTATCTTCACGTCGGCCTTGACCAGCTGGTCGATGAAGCCGCTCGATCCCTTGCGCAGACCTACCCCGTAGGCGTAGCGATAATGCCTGCCGTTGACCCGGCCGTAGTTCTTCTGCGGCAGCTCGATGTAGGCGTCGATCAGGTCGCGCTGGCTCATCTTCCCCTGACCTTCGAGCCTGATCTCGAACCGGCGATACCTGGCCTGCGGCACCTTGCTGCCGGAACGGATCTTCTTCAGGTAGAGCGCGTCGATCACCCCGGCGTCCTTGTGGGCACAGACGTCAACCACCACCTTGCCCTCATGCTCGTAGGCGTTGATGTGATGGAAGGCGAAGAAGGAGTCGGTCTCGACCGTGTGGGCCACACCACCCCTCTGGCGGTCGACCAGGATGATCCGGGTCGGCTCCTCGCCCTGCCATTCGTAGTTGGTGATGATCGGGCCGCGGTCCGGGCTGAGGAATTTCGAGAGGTTGAAGTTGAAGGGCTGGGAGACAATCACCACGAACCGCCGGGTCAAACCGAAGGAGTGAAGGTAACCCGGCATCGCCTGCGGGATGAAGGCGAGCTCCCGCCGGGTCCTGCCTTTTTCGGAGACGATCCGGAGCCCGCTCGGCGGCACCAGTTCAACCTCGTAGGAGAATCGTTCCCGGGTTTCCGGGTCGAAGTGGGGATGGGCCGTTCCGAGGCGGCCCTGCATCTGCCCGGCATCACCGATCCCCATCGTGTTCAGGAATTTCGGGTTGAAACGGACCGGGATCGGGATTTCGGTGTGGGCCCGGAACTCGCCCGCCAGTTTCTCGATCGAGACGTTTGCGTTGGGGATCCGGCCCAGCACCGGCAGGGTCGAGACTCCGGAGAAGATCTGGCGGCAGGGGTCCGGGGCCGGGTCGGTGGCCAGCTCGGAGAACTTGATCCGGCCTTCACGCTGCCAGGCCCAGTACTGGCTGGAGCGCAGGAAGCGGTTGCGGTAACTGACCTTGCCGCCCTTGAAGGAGAAGGCGTGGAGCATCGCGAGGCCG
>ERZ724519.538-NODE-538-length-15977-cov-4.196018_pt1 | contig 15977 bp, 14 predicted proteins | sample MGYA00376052_ERZ724519 | MGnify/ENA primary metagenome ERZ724519 (study PRJEB28724, sample SAMN07190883) | activated sludge metagenome | isolation source: activated sludge of sewage treatment plant in Hong Hong | place: Hong Kong | collected 2016-03-17 ... | reverse complement strand
CGTCGCGCGGTCGGAGATCGTCGCCGAGCAGGGCCGGATCGCCCGGCAGCTCGGCATCACCGAGCGCTGGGTGCTGACAAACACGAGCAGCGCGGCCAGCGGCGGTCCCGTGCAGGGCGCAGCGACGATACCAGCCACAAGACCCATCAGGAACGCGCCAATCGGTCCGCGTCCACCGACTTGGGACAGTCGACCTTGTAGCTCGTTTGGCAGCGACAGCTCAAAGGCACCAAACATCGACGCAGCCATCAGCAAGAAGAACAGCGCAACCGGCACGATGACCCACGGACTGGTCATAAACGAGCCAAACTGACCGCCGAGCAGGCCCACAGCCAGTCCGAGCGTGGTGTAGGTCGCGGCAATGCCTCCGACATAGCAGGCGGCCAGACCCAAGGCTTGGGCGCGCGGGGCTTCGCGGGCTCCGAACAGGCTGATCGTGATGGGAATCAGCGGGTAGACACACGGGGTCAAGCTGGTTGCGAGCCCACCCAAAAACGCGAGCAGGTAAGCCAGGCGCATCGAGCCGCCAGGTGCCGTGATCGCAGAAAGCGCGGTGGACAGGCGCTCTCCCAGGTCGGTTTCCAGCGGAGCCGCCGAAGCAATCGCCGGAATCAGCAGCGCACAAGCCACGAGCAACCGGCGCAAAGTGATGGTGGGCAACATGATGTTCCTAATAACACCGACCCTATGGGCTGACATTCCCGAAATGCGGACGCGTTATGGTTCGACCGGGCTTTTCGGCTCGATCTCGCTGGGGGATGTGATGCCGCCGGTTTCGCTGGGAGCCAAGGCGGACGCGATGGCAGCGGCGGGACTGCGACGATTGGGCTCGCGGGCATCGTACGCACGAATGATGGCAGCGACGAGCGGATGTCGCACGACATCGACTTCGGTGAAGTGAACAAACTCGATGCCGACGATGCCGCTGAGCAGTCGCATCGCTTCGACCAAGCCGCTCTGACCGCGTGTCGGTAGATCGATCTGGGTGATGTCGCCGGTGATGACGGCTTTGCTGTCGTAGCCCAGGCGCGTCAGAAACATCTTCATCTGCTCGCTGGTGGTGTTCTGGGCTTCGTCGAGGATGACAAACGAGTCGTTGAGCGTGCGACCGCGCATAAAGGCCAGCGGTGCGACTTCAATCTGGCCGCGTTCCATCAGGATCTGCGCGCGCTCCATGTCGAGCAGATCGTTGAGCGCGTCGTAGAGCGGTCGCAGATACGGATTCACCTTGTCCTGCATCGTGCCGGGCAAAAAGCCGAGCTTTTCACCAGCCTCGACGGCGGGACGACACAGCACGATGCGTCGCACTTGCTTGTCGAGCAGCGCTTTGACGGCCATCGCCATCGCCAGATAGGTCTTGCCCGTTCCGGCGGGACCGATGCCAAACACCACGTCTTCGCTGCGAATGGCGTCGAGGTAGCGCTGCTGGGCGACGCTCTTGGGAATGACCGGACGGCTGCGGCTGGCGACGACGACGGCGTCTCGCAGGACATCGCTCACCGCCGCATCTTTGTCGTGTCGAATCATCTGGAGCCCGCGCACCACATCGTCGGTGGTCACGGCGCGACCTTGCTGCTGCATGGTGCGAAGCTGCTCGATCAGACGATGTGCCAGCTCGACGCTGTCTTTGGACCCGATGAGAGACAGCTCGTTGCCGCGTGCGTGCAGCGACAGACCCAGCTGACGTTCAATGAGCCGCAGGTGGCTGTTGTTTTGTCCATAGAGCGCAACGGCGACGGTGTTGTCAGCAAAAGTAAGCTGCTCGCGCACCAGATCGCTGCTGTGGCTGGGCCGGGGATCGTGACGTCTGTGTTTGTCCATGTCGCGTGTGCGAGGGTGTCGCAAGTGAAAGAACCCAGCTTACAGGGGATAGCCGATTCCGGTCCACAAGTGCGGACCAATGTGCCCTTGGGGCTGGACGTTTCGACGCGTCGCGTCAAGGCTCCCACGCGCAGGTCCACACCACCAAGCAACATGGGCGTCTGCATGACCGAGTGCAAGACCGACCGCCATGCGGGCCACAATGACGCGTCGCAGCATGCCTCTTGGTCGCACCGTGTCTGGCTGAGCCATGCCGAATCTGTAGCAGGTTCAGTCGAGAGCGAACAGGTTGGATCTTCATCCGAAGCGAGCGCGAAATCACCGGGTGCATGGGCTGCGTACGCGGCGGACGGTCGACGCTTGTACGCCGTCTCCGTGTGGTAGGCTGCGGCATGCGCTTTTCCAGCCTGACTGTGACCGCGTTTTCACTGCTCTGTGCGTGTGCTCATTCACATGTTCCGCTGACGGAGCCCGCTCGAATCACCGACCCAGCCAAGGCCGTGACCTGCCCAAAAGGAACCGAGCTGTCGCGCGGCGTGTCGTTTCAGACGTACATCTCGGCGTGGTGTCAGCGTCCCGACGGTGTCAAGCACGGTGAGTTTGTCGATTGGTGGGAAAACGGCAACAAGAAGTCCGCTGGGATGTATCGCGAAGGCCGTCGCGAAGGGGTGTGGACGTTCTTCCGCGAGACAGGTCAAGTGGACTCGCAGATCGAATACCGGGATGGCGTGGCCCTCGGTGCAGGCGGAGTTCCGATGACCACGGTTGATCCTGCTGCTGGCGTGTCCAACGCCCCACCTCCTGCAGAGCCTGGCACTCCCGTCGCCAAGTAACCTCGGTCTTTTGCACGCATCCGCACAGGGAGAGACAGCCGATCATGCCGTCTGATCCAGCCATACGTCGTCCGAACATGGACCTTCCTCTGGACGATGTAGAACAGCAGCTCTGCGCGCAAGTCGTCGCACAAGATGCATCGGCGCTGGGACTGCTGCTTCAGCGCTGGCGTCCGTGGCTGCTCGGGCGGGTGCGTCGGAGCCTTGGACCAAGCCAGCCCGCTGGACGCAGACCGTCCGATGTCGTGCAGGAAGCGTGTGTGCTGGCGCTGCGGTTTCTGCCGGACTTTCGCGGTGACAATCGGCATGAGCTGCGTGCGTGGATTGCGTCGATTCTGCAGACCGCGATCATGCAGACCCAGCGGCACAGTCGCGCGATGAAGCGCGCGGATCGACAGACGATTGACATGGACGAGCAGCAGCTGGAACTTCCCACGCCGCGACTGAGTCAGCTTGTGTCCAATCGGCAAGGGTATCGGGAAGTCGTAGCGGAGATCACGCGGCTCCCGAAGCGTCAGCGCGAGGTGCTGTATCTGCGTTTGCTGGAAGAGCGGACGCTGGATGAAATCGCGACGCAGCTCGCGGAATCGGAGCAAGCGGTGGCGAGTCTGCTCAAGCGAGGTCTTGCGACGCTGCGAGTGCGGCTGGATCCACACACGCCGCGCATCAAGCGACGAGCCGCGGGTGACTTGGATGCAGCCCTTCAGGACTATCTACGACGCTCGGATCGTGGACTGAATCCGTCGCCGCGCGCCTTTCTTACGGAGTATGCGGCGCTGGCAAGTGATCTGGCACCGCTGCTGGACTGGCTTCACACGGTGCGCTTGCGGCTGACGGAATCAGAGTCTCGGTAGACCGCTCATCCACTACTTTGCGATGAGCAGCGCAGAGACTTGGCTTTGGCCGGACTGACAGACAAAGCCCCAGCTTCCCAGTTGGAAATGCGACGACGTAACAGAGAGCATTCCCGAACAGATGGGATCATCAGAGGTCAGGTCGGAGTCCAGGTATTCGATGTTGATTCCCGATTGGAGCGCGGTGGCGGTGGCCGCATTGAAGCTGGTGTTCCACGTCGGTGTGTAGCTGTCCTGAATGGTCTGCGTGCAGCTTCGAGATCCGTTGATCGTGAGACAGACTTTGGGGTCTGGTGCCGATAGATCTGCATCCCAGCTGGAACCACTGGAGTTGCGCGAAGCGACGGTCCCAGAGGTAATGCGTATCGTCCACAGTCCGGTCGGATCGAGCACGCAGCTACTGCCCTGACAGACAAAGCCACTGCTGCATCCGGGCGAACAGCCGACGGTTCCGCCGCCACCTGTTCCGCCGCCACCTGTTCCGCCACTTCCGGTTCCGGGGCCATCAGTTCCTCCACATCCAGCGATGAGGATCAGGCCCGATAGCAGCATTCCTACGATGTACTTGGTGTTTGTGAACATAGGTCCTCCATGTCTTTGAGGTGTTGTGAGTTCCCTCTGCTTGGGAGGACGCGGGCGCGGATGAGAGCGGGCGCAGAAAATAAAAAAAAGAGAGCGCACGATCTAGCGCAGTGCAAAGAATCGATCTGCGCACTGCTGCGCGCTGGGACGGACCGACGGACGCTTGGCCAGCATGTCGAAGATGATCGACGCCAGGGCTGTAGGAATGCGAAGAGGAAGCGGCGGGGGCGGGCAGACCAAGTGCTGGTACATCAGCACTTGTCGCTTGTCATGAACAAACGGGGGCCGACCACTTGCGAGCTGATACAGGATGACTCCCAGCGCGTACACGTCCGCAGATCCTGTCACGTACTTGGCGGATTCCCACTGCTCTGGCGGCATATACAGATCGGTGCCAAGCAGATCCTCTTCACCGGTTGATATCGGCAGAAAGACTTCGTCTCCGAAGACCTTGGCGAGCCCAAAATCAATGAGGTAGGCGTCGGGAAACGTCCGATCTCTGTTTCGATCGGACGGATGCGCAAACAAGATGTTGTCTGGGCGGAGATCGCGATGAACGATGTGGTGCCGGTGAACCATCGCTAAGGTGCGCGCAAGCTGATGTCCAAGCGACAGAATCCATGCCAGCGCGTCTGGTTTCGTTTCGACATCAAACGCGGACAGATGTTCTGCGAGCGGATCTCCAAGCCGCTGGAGCAGCAGCGCAGGACAGCCATTGGGCAGAATTCCTAGCTCCAGTAGCCTCGGGATTCCTGAAAAGGAAGGATCCTTCTGAAGACTTCGCAAGATCAGTCCTTCGTTGATGCAGCGTGCAGCGAGTCCTGGATCTACGCGATGCTCGGGATGCATCTGCTTAAGGACGGCTGGCGCTCCGGTATCGATCACCGTCACTTCTTCTACGGAACAGAGAGAGCCAACCCAGAGCGTACGGACTCTGTGAAAGCGCTGGGGATCGATTCTGGACAGAGTGGGTGTGTCGTCGAGCGCGGCTGTCATATCGGTGTCGTGTCGCTGGCGAATTCGCTGTGATCGGGAAGGACTCTGTTAGCCGCCACAGTTGTGCTTAAACGGCGTACCGAAGATCCGAACCAAGTGATGCAGCGATTCTTGATGATTGCTTTTTCGATCCAAATCCACTGCGCGCTGCATATCGACGCGCGCTCGCTGGAGCCACTCTGCAAGCTCATTGATGTTCTGATCGATCCAGTCGTGCGTCAGGTTGTTTTCGGGATCAACCGGCTCTACAACCATCCAGGGAGTCTTCGCTGCATGTCGTCGTCCCTTGGGCGGCGGGTAGTCTGAAAAGCGGATGGTCGTGCGTCGTGAGACCACATCATGCAGATGATCAAACCAAGAGAGCAGCGTCTCGCTGTAGGTGGCTTGGACTCCTTTTTGATCGAAGGCATGCGCCGCCATCATTTCAACGAGCAAGCTGGGAATGCCCGGAATGCTGTTCCGATCGTTGTTCATACGGAACTCACGCCACCACTTCAGAAGCCGTACGCACTCATTGAACTTCACGCGACCAGGCTGTTGATTGCTATTGGCGGTTCGCGTTTTGACAAAGCGGTTGTGACGTTCCACGGACGTCAGTCGTCGCGTTCCGTCTCCACGTAGGAGCCACTGATAGTCTCCTTCGTATTCCGGTGCTTGAAGCATCGGTACAAGATCGAAGGACAGCTTGGCTCCCGTAAACTCGATCTTGATCGAGCTCTTGGTTCGGCTCTTGTTGGGAGGACGCTGCGGATACGCGCGATCGGCGTAGCCTTGAAAGCGGTCGAGCAAGCGGCTGATGCGCTGTTCGCTCTCTGTCATGGGATGCAGCACAAACGGAACGTCTACATCTTGTCCTTCGATGTCTGATCCGCCGGTGACATGACGACGCAGACCGGTGTTCTTTGCAAAGGAACCAGCAGCAGGCGTAGACGCAACCTTCAGTCCATCTGCGGCTGCTTGTTTGCGAATATTGTCTCGGATTTCATGGGCTCTCTGCGCCATCGCAGACTCTGTTTCCTGATCCGGCTTGAGCCAATCGACGAAGTGTTCTAGACGACGTTCAATGACCGACTGTAAAACGGGGGGCATGTTGTCGACTCCCTGTTCGCTGTGAGATGCGCCAAGCAAGAGCGCTGGGCGATAGCTTGGATGAAGTTCTCGATCAAACTGATACGTTTGGATCGGAGGATGAACGTTGGGATTGATCTGCATTCCGATGCGGAGCGCGAGTGCTCCAGGAACGGCTGCAAACAGATGCACCACCGTGGTGTTTGGACGTCTGACCGCAATCATGCTGAGCGCATGCTGAACCGCTGCCGCAACTTCTTGTACGTCCGCTTCTGATTGGAGTGCATCTGGAGCTGGATGCTTCACGGCGATATCAATCTCTGCGAGAGGTGACGAGACGATCTCTTTCGTTCGTGCTGGATCAATTTGTACAAACGAAGAGACGCGCATCACCACCGGACCAGATGAGAGACTCACATCGGTTGGGAGTCCGTTCACAAGGACGTCTTGGGTCTGCTCCTGTCTGGGAAAGCTCCAGCGTCCGTGCTTGTGATCGCGCTGATAGACAGACACAGCAACCAGCCCGCTGAGCTGTACGCCCAAGTGAATGGCCAGTGGAACAGGTGCCAGACCAAAGTAGGCAATGCGCGGGGTCGGACTTCGACGCAGCGCTGGCACAACTTCTGCGCGAACCTGCGCGGATTGTTGGGCAGCCCAGCCGGACCAGTCTGGCGCAACCAGTTTGGCACCAAGCTGTCGAATGGGTGCGATGTCGATTCGCTGAACCGGGGGCTGGTGCGCTTCGGTGGCTTGCTCGATCTCGTCATCACGAACCAGTCCCAAGATCGGCTGAGTGATCGCGACATACGGCGCAGCTTTGACTTCGCGCGGGACCGCTGCCTGCAACGCTGCGGCACGGCCTCTGTGCGATCGCACGACGGCAAACATCAGACACGCTGTACCGGTCAACAACACTGCGAGCATCCAGACAGACAGATGCAGTCGGTCTGAAAACAGGGCACGTTTTTTGGGCGATGATGTCCGATCTTCGGAAGGCGCACTGCCGCCGCGAGACAGCAGCGCACTACACACCTTCACCACTTGACGGACATCAGGCCGGGACCGTGGTGTCAGTGCCAACAGAGAAGCGATCAAGGCTGTCAGCTCAGCGGGCGCATCGGGTCTACGCCGTCGCAGCTCGGAGATGGCATCCAGCAGATCGCTGCGCTGTGGGCGAACACCGGTTAGCAGTTCCCAGCCAACAATTCCAAGTGCATAGGCATCAATCGCCGGACTTTGATGCTGGGTATCGCGATCCGTCTCGGACTCTGTTCCCAGCTCAGGGGCCCTATACTGTGGCGTTCCGATGCGGGCTCCTGGCTGGGTATCGAGCTCGGTCAGCTGCTCAGGCCAGGGAAGCTTCGCGCGCTCGCTCTCTGACTGGACATACGCCAGGCCAAAGTCGATCAGCTTGAGTGCAGGCATCTGTGGCGAGGGTTCCGCGTCCGACGTCAGCAGCAGATTTTCGGGCTTCACATCGCGGTGAATCACGCCATGCGAGTGTGCATACGCGAGCGCTTCTGCTGCCGACTGAAGGAATCGCAAGACCGATACGATGGCGAGCGGTTCCTTTTGCGTGCAGATTCGCTCACGTAGCGATCCAAACGCGACATGCTCCAACACCAAGTACTCCGTTCCATCGGGCAACGTATCGGCATGAAGCAGTCGGGCGATGCTGGGATGCGCAAGCATTCCGAGCGCTTGTCCTTCGCGTAGAAAGCGACCTCTTTGCTCCGCGTGATTCTGAAGAGGACGAAGAATCTTGATGACAACCAGATGTCCGAGCCGTCGGTGTCTCGCCAGAAATGCCATGCCTTGTCCACCCTGGCCGAGCAGACGCTCCAGACGGTACTCTCCCACGATGATTCCGTCGCGCCATTCACTTGTCATTGGGACTTTCTTGATCTGAATCCGATGGATGCTCAGACCACTCTCACGGACCTTTGCGTCCATGGTACGCCGTTGTAGGAATCGAAAAAAGTTTCGATCGCAGTGACCCGATCGGGGGTGTGGATTCCTCCTTGCTGACAGAGGGCGCGCGGGCTGCGCGCTTTCATCAACAGCCGTAGGAGTCTGCGAATGAATCGGAAGGTTGAGATGAGAAGGCGCACATTTTTTCAGGCGCTGTCTTTGGGAATCGCGGTTCCTCTCGCGATGCGTATGTCCCAGCTTGCGGTGGCTGCTCCGAGTGCAAGACCGCTGCGAATGCTCTTTTTCTACATTCCGCATGGTCTTCCCAACGAACACTTCAACCCCAAAGGAACCAGCGACAACTTCACGTTTACGATGACGGGAGAGAGCGCGTGGGGACCGCTCGAACCGTACAAGCAGTACGTGAACGTGATGCGCGGTTTGGAATACCAAGGCATTAACAATCATCCTGCGATTCGCTGGACGCTCACGGGAAATGAAAATGCAAGCCAGTCGATCGATCGCGCGATTGCGAAAGCACTGGGAACGCAAGCGATTGCGCTCGGAGCGGTTCCCTATCAGACGTACTGGGGATCGGACAATTATCTCATCAAAGATGGAACGTGGATTCGACCGGAAGCGAGTCCGGTGGCTGCGATGGAGCGTCTGTTTCCCAGCGGAACGATGATGTCGTCGGATGCAGCGTTTCGGAAAGCCGCGCTCGGACTGACGGAAAAAGAGCTAGAGATCTTGGTGCAGACCCACAAAGATCTGTCGCGTGAACAGAGCAAGCTAAGCGTTCATTTGGATGCAGTCCGCGCGCTCAAGTCAGGGGGCACAACGGGCGTCAATGCGTGTATGGGACAGCCAAATCTTCCGACGGTGGCTGCGCTCAAAGCAAGCAACGCGAACGTGCTGGAAACAAACAACCTTCCCAAAGTCCTCGATGGTCAGCTGGAGCTGGCTGCGCAAGCGATGATCTGCGGTGCGGCGCGCATCCTGTCGATTCAGAATCTGTGGGCGACCTCGGATGTGAACTTTGGTTTTATGGGAATCTCGAAGAATCATCATGATCCGTCGTCGCATTCCTGGGATGCAGCAGGACGCGCAGAGTACGCGCGGATTCAGCGCTTCTACTATCAGCACCTTGTCGACAAGCTGATCAAGACGCTGGCGCTCACCGATGATCCGCTCGATACCAGCGCGCCAGGACGCAAAGTCTTAGACAACACACTCATCTATGTCTTTAGCGAGATCGCGGATGGAGCGGATCACAACTCGAACAAAGGAACGGTGTGGCTCGACGGAAAACCGTACGTGAGCTACCTTCCTCTGCTCACGATTGGGGGTGGTGCTGGCGCGATCAAGACAGGACGGATCTTTGACTTTGAAAACCGCTCGCATGGCGACTTGCTGTTCACATTGAGCGAGATCGCTGGCGTTCCACAGTCTCAGTTTGGCAAGTCGATCACGGAGGTGAAGGCATGAGCCCGAAGTCTGTCACCCGAACCGCAATTCCCATGGGCCTTGTGGCGATCTATTTGTCTTCCTGCACAAGCAATCCGCCGATTGATGTGACACCCAGTGATGAAGCGCTGTGCGCAAGTACGGATGTGGGTCCGCCGCTGCTACGTCGACTGACGAACATCGAGCTGGAGAGCACGCTGGGAGACATCTTTCCTGCGATCAAGGGCTCATGGCGCGGTGTGAAGTTGGGCGTCGATCCGGTGTCGCGATCGGGCTTTGCCAACGATGCTGCGGTGCTGCAAGTCAACCAGCAGACTGCGCAAGAGATCTTGGACACAGCGGAAGAGGTTGCGTCCTTGGCGACGACAAGTCCTGCGCTGGATGCGATCCTTCCGTGCGCCAAGACCAGTCCCACGCGCGACTGTGCAGCCTCGTTTGTGACCACGCAAGGACGGCGTCTGTTTCGCCGAACGGTCACGGAATCGGAAAAGGAATCGTACCTTGCGCTGTACGATAGCGTGCTGGCCAAGTCGGACTTTGCGACGGGACTGAAGTGGACATTGGTGTCGATGATTCAGTCTCCGCATGCGCTGTATCGATCGGAAGTAGGAACCCAAGAAGGAGACAGTCGGAAGCTGTCACAGCATGAGCTAGCGACAGAGCTGGCGTACAACTATTCAGGAACGACACCGAGCGCTCAGCTGCTGGACAGAGCCGATCGCGGAGAGCTTTCTTCACCGGAAGTGCTGCAAGCAGAGGCCAAAGCACTGCTGGAAAGTCCGCGCGGTCAGGATGTGGTTCGACAGCTCTTCCGGTACTGGTTCCGATATGAGCGCGCAGCGACGGTAACACGACCCGATGTTGCGAACTACTTTACGGTACGGACCTCGCTGGTGGAAGAGACCAAGCGCTTCATCGATCAGGCGGTGCTGACAGACAGAGGCGGACTGAAGACGCTGCTCACTGCGGACTATACGTTTGTCGATCCAATGCTTGCTACACACTACGGATACGGAAGCTCGACCGGAGGCTTTGTGAGGACGCAGCGACCGCCGCAGTGGGGCGTTGGACTGCTGTCGCAGGGATCGATCTTGGCGGCGCATGCACAGGCACAAGGATCGTCGCCCACCCAGCGCGGACTGCTGCTGTATGAAAAGCTATTTTGCAAGCATCGTCCCGATCCGCCACCGAACATTCCAGCGCTTCCTACGACGATGCCGGGCGTGACGACCACGCGTGAGCGCTACGAAAAACAGCATGTGCAGTCTGGCTGCGTGTTCTGTCACAAACAGTTCGATCCAATCGGCTTTGCCTTTGAACACTTCGATGAAGTGGGTCGCTATCGCTCGACGGAAAAGGGACTCCCAATTGATGCTTCGGCGCGGATTGTGAATGCCAGCGATGAGCTGCTGATGACGGCAACCGGACAAGTGGATCTGGCGGAGCAGCTGGCGAGTCGTGATGATGTTCGGGCCTGCGCAGCAGACATGATGGCGACGTATAGCTACGGAATCAGTGACGGACTCCCAAGCTGTTTGGTGCGAAAAGTTCGTCCTGATCTCGGATCGAATGAAGCCAGCTTGACCGACTATCTCCTTCAGCTGACTACGTCTCCGCACTTTACCCGCCGTCGCTAACTGCCGCGATTCCTTTGCGCATCACCGCTGCATCGCTGCGGCGCAACCATGAAGTCCTGTTACAATTCGCTGGGTGTTGCCGCGCGCTCGGCTGTGGATTCTGCTGCTTGGTTTGCTGTTCCTTCCGCGCGTAGCGCTGGCTGATTCTCCGTCGATGGTTGTGCTGTGGATGCAGTCACCTGATGACAGTGAACTGGCCGCACGCATGAGTGGACAGCTTGCGGACTTGCCCGTGCAGCTTCAGACCGTGGGAAGTGAAGACAGTCGTCCGACAGCGGAAGAGAGACTGCTTCGTGCGACGCAGCTGCGGAGCCAGATGAGCGCACTCTGTCTTCTGTATTGGGAGAAGGAATCACGCGGAAGACGACTCCGTATTGTGACAACAGATAGGCTGTTTGAGCGTCTGATCGAGCAGCCAGAGCGTGCGCAGGGACTGTCCGCAGCGATGGAGAGTGCCGCGGTGGTGACACGCGCGGTGGTCCGTACGCTGCTTGCGGGCGAACAACCTGGCGTCAGTCTGGCTGACGTCATGGCGGCACAGCCGGTGCGGCAGATGAATCGAGAAACAGAGCCAACGATTCCTCCTGCAGAAGTGGAACAGACACCGCTTCTGCTTGGACTGGGCTGGCAGGGAGGCGGTGATGGACAGAGTCCGTTTGGCCACCATTCCCTGGGTCTTTCTGTGTCGGTTCCGCTTCATCGCTTTGTGCTGCGACTGGCGCTGTGGGCGGGACTCCCTTCGCTGCTTTCCGACGAACAGTTCACGGTTTCCCTGTCTCGCTATAGCGCGGTAGGGAGTGCGCAAGTGGTGCTCTGGCAGACTCCTTCGCTGCGACTGCTCACCGGACTTGGCGTCAGCGGATCTGTCTTTCATCGAGCCACGGTGTCGGCTGCTGCGGGATATGAACCGACAGCCGATCTGACGATGTTCGGAATCGGAGCTTCGCCCATGGTGTCGCTGTGGATTCGTCCTTCGCGGCGCATTCCGCTGTGGCTTGAGCTGTCTGTCTCGGCGGACGTGCTGCTGCGCCAGCCTCGATTGGGCTACGTCGAGACAAGTGGGTTTGTGGTCTACAAGGAGCTGTGGCCCGTGTGGCCGCTCGGTGGTTTGCAAATTCTGTGGAGTCCACTGACCCGATCGCGGTCCGCGACGCCTCCATCATCGGAACGCGCTTCTGCGCCGAGTTAGGGACGCCGTCCTGTGAGACTGATTGCCACACCAACAAGTGATCCTCCGCTGCTGCCCGTTCCGACGGTGACAAGCGAATCCCTACCGCCAGATCCTCGGATTTTGGCTGCGCAACAGGGCGATCGCAAAGCGCTGGCGTCTCTGCTTGCAGAGCTGCTTCCGCGCATGCGCAACCTCATTCGCTACCTGATACGTGGTGACAGTGACGTAGATGACATCGCGCAAGAAGCGCTGATTGCGATTGTGCGTGGGCTTCCTTCCTATCGTGCGGAAGGAAAGCTGACATCTTGGGCGGATCGCATTGTGGCGCGTACGGCGATCGGCTGGCGTCGGAAAGAACGTCGAATAAAGGACAGAGAGCGTGAGTCGGCAGCGAGTCCTTTGACAAGTGCAGCAGAGCTACCGGATGAGTACACGCTGCGTCGACAAGCGGTGGCTCGTCTAGATCACCTTCCCGATGAACAGAGACAAGCGCTGGTACTTCATCACATGATTGGACTGAGCATTCCTGAAGTGGCTGCACACTTTGCGGTCTCGCAGGAAACGATTCGGAGCAGGCTACGGCTCGCACAAGGAAAGCTGCAAGATCTGGCGCGAACGCAAGATGACTCTGCAAAGACGGAGAACAAATCATGAGCAACCGCAGCTCGACAGAGTCACTTAAGATGGATCAGCTACTGCCTCCGCTCGACGATCGGCTTGGTCCTGCAGCGCCCTTGTCCACCGCAGCGCAAGCGGCGCTGATCGAACAAGCACTCGATCGAAGTGCTGCGATTCCGATGCAGCGTATGCGTCGCGGTCTGGCCTTTGGGGGAGCGGTTGCGATCACTTCTGCGATCATCTATGCACTGTTTCGGCGATGGCTGCGTACGTCTAGTAATCCTGTCTCTCCGACGAAAAAGGAAGCAGCTGCGGGCCCCAGTCCGATGTCGGACACCTTGGCAAAGACGGTCGATCCGGGGGTCGATTCCCACGCGGCAGTAGATCGTGAATCAGTCAGTCCAGACACCTCCAGCACGCGTAGCACATCCGCGAAACGGACCAGCTTGCGCAGCACGCAGGACTTGCTGCGGATGGCCAGCGAGCGTCGAAGACAGAAGCGCTTTGCGGAAGCGCTCCAAATCTATCTGCAGATCGTGCAGCAAGATCCAAGCAGCGAAGAGAGCTATGTTGCGAAAGTGGCTGCCGGTGGACTGCTGCTGGAAAAGAAGAAGCAACCGCAGTCCGCCTTGCGGATGTTTCGATCGGCGCTTCGACTTCGTCCGCAAGGAACACTGACCGAAGAAGCACGGATGGGAATCTGTGATGCGCTGGCCCTGCTGTCCGATCGCACGGCGGAAGCGCAAGCCATTCGAGAGTTTTTGGCGCATCACAGCGACTCTCCTGCGAAAGGGAAAATGGAAGCACGGCTTCGTCAAGTCACGGAGCGTCTTGCACGATGAGCAGCAGGCCCTTCACCTTCCGCGCGGCGCGCTGGGTCTTGCTGGTTGCGCTGGCTGATGCTGGATGTTCCGTTGATGATGTCATCGCAACCGTGCGCTGCGCAGGCAGGGTATGTGATGTCCCACTCCCTGGATTCTGTAGTGAACAGGGTCCGATGATTGCGGGCGCGCAAGATGCGTCGCTGTGTGGTGGCAAGCTGTTGGCATCGTCTCTGCCCTCTCCGCTCTGTGTCTGTGGAATGCTGAGCGGAGGCGACTTGCAGCTCGACTCCTTTGACAGCGCAGTCGGTCCGTATCAAGCGGGAAGCACAGGTGGTGATGTTGGTGTGGTCGGTGGCATCAGTCCGCAAGGAAGCTGGAACATTGGCGGCGCACTCCGTAGCTCCAGTGCGACGACCGCACAAGTGCTGGGAACGCTCTGGGTTCGCGGTCCGCTTTCTCTCGCTGGTGATCTCAGCGGAGACACGGTTCGGGCCGCAGCCGATGCAGAGATCGGGGGGAACATCTCGCTCGTCAATCTATCGGTCATGGGAACGCTCACAACGCCGATTGGAAGCACGACTTCGGTGACTGGACAGCGTGCGATAAACCAAGCGCGAAGTGCTGCGGTTCAAGTGGCTCCTCCGTGTCCGTGTGACCTCGATCCGTATGTCTCTGGTCCCATGTTGGCGATTCAAGCTGCGAGTCAAACGAGTCGCTTGGGACTGGATCAGAACGCACTGGAAGGCTACGCAGGGAGTCCTGTGCTGAGCCTGTCCTGTGGTCGCTACTACTTTCAGCGTGTCTCGGGACTGGGAAGCCTTTCGATTCAGATCAGTGGTCGCGTAGAGCTGGCAATCGGAGGCGGACTCAGCGTCGGAAATGCGCTGACGATCTCGCTGGCTGAAGGGGCGCAGCTGGATCTGTATGTTCATGGGGATGTAGAAGTCGGAGGCGTGGTCGCGATCGGAGATCCCAGCTCTCCACCGCGTGTCCGTTTCTTTGCAGGCGGAGTCGATAGCATCTCGTTGGCAGGTGGCGGATTCATTGGCGCGGTGCTGATGGGACGTAGGCGCGCCGTTTCGATCAGCTCTCCGCTTGATTTCTACGGAGGTCTGATCGTGGATTCGCTGTCCCTAAACAGCTTGTTCCGTGTCCATTACGACCAGCAGATTCTGAACCTGACTGGAAGCTGTCCTTCCCAATAAGAGTCTGATTCAGCGACGGAAACAGAGACACAAGCAGAGCCATAAGCAGAGATGGATCTACAAATCAATGGTCAACGACACAATGCCAGTGGGAGACTCGGACTGACTCCCAATCCAGCGCTGAATGATCGGAATTTGAAGCTGAAGCCGAAGCAGCCAGTCACTCCGAATCGCAAGCAGCGCACCGTAGGTCAAGGACAAGAGCGATCCTCCTGTGTTCGGAGCCAGCGCGCCACTCGATAGAACACTCTGCGCGGTCCATGACGCATCCAGTCCATGGCCGATCGCGAAGCTGCGCACGATGGGAAGCTGCACAAAGGCGGTAGCGCCGAGGACACTGCCTCTCCGATAGTCGACATAGCCCGTTCCGGTCAGTCGATAGCTTGCGGATACAAACAGAGATACCGCGTCGCCAAAGTAGTTGTACTGCGCGCCAAACAGCGCGTCCCAAGATCCACTTCCGGGCTGCATATCCGATGGCGCAGGATAGCCACTGCTGTCCGTTCTGCGCGGTCCGGTTGGGGCCTTCATCCCAGCCAGCACTCCCACCACGTGACGAGGAGAAAACGATCGATCGCGGAAGATCAGCGCGCGTGCCATCACTTCTAGATCACCGATTCCGTACACCGTACGTGCATCCTGTGCAGGCGTCTTTGTCTGTGCGAAAAAAAACGGAAAGAGCGCTGCAAAGGTCAAAAACGTCGTCGGAGAATACGATCCAGACAGCGCACTGCGAGAGATGACGGTCTGCTCGCTTTCGGAAGGAGACGTGTGAACCCCTGCGCGCTGCTCCAGAGACAAGCGGACACGATGCTTGAACGGCTTTTCCATTCCCATGGCGGTTAACGTGGGATCTCCACAGCCGCAGGATGCGCATGCGCTTGCAAGGTGCGGCGTAAGCAGCAACGCACTGATGCCAAGTAGTAGGACTCTGGAAGCAGACCGAGCGATCATCACCGCAGCACGCTACAAGGTCCGAGCGGGCGTGGA
>ERZ724519.531-NODE-531-length-16184-cov-5.474425_pt1 | contig 16184 bp, 11 predicted proteins | sample MGYA00376052_ERZ724519 | MGnify/ENA primary metagenome ERZ724519 (study PRJEB28724, sample SAMN07190883) | activated sludge metagenome | isolation source: activated sludge of sewage treatment plant in Hong Hong | place: Hong Kong | collected 2016-03-17 ... | reverse complement strand
CCGGCATCACCTACAGCCTCGTCGACCGCGTCGCCAAGGACAAGATTCCCCTGGTGACGATCGGCTATGGGCGCACCGACACCACCGACGGCCGCGTCTTCCCCTACGTCTTCCCGATGATCACCAACTACTGGAGCATGACGACCGACATCGTCAAGTTCATCGCGACGCGCGAGGGCGGTACGGACAAGCTTGCCGGCAAGAAGATCGGCTACCTGTACCATGACTCCGCCTTCGGCAAGGAAGCGATTCCCATCCTGCAGGACATGGCCGCCCGCTACCAGTTCAGCGTCGAGCTGATTCCGGTCGCCCCGCCCGGGCTCGAGCAGCAGAGCCAGTGGCTGCAGGTGCGCCAGGCCAAGCCCGACTACGTGATCATGTGGACCGCTGGCGTCATGACGCCCAGCGCGATCAGCGCCGCCGCCAAGATCGGCTACCCGCGCGATCGCATCATCGGCATCACCTGGGCGGCCTCCGAAGAGGACACGGTCGGACCCGGCCCCGCGGCCAAGGGTTACATTGCAGCCAACTACACCGGCGTCGGCGCTGGCTTTCCCGTGGTGCAGGAAATCGTCAAGCACCTCTACAAGAAGGACAAGGGCAACCTGGCCAACAAGGCCCTGGTCGGCGCCACCTACCACAACCGCGGCATCGTCGCCGGCCTGATCACCGTCGAGGGCGTGCGCAAGGCCCAGGAAAAGTACGGCAAGAAGCCGCTCACCGGCGAGCAGGTGCGCTGGGGCCTGGAGCACCTCAACCTCGATGAAAAACGCCTCAAGGCGCTCGGCGCGGAAGGCTTCATGCCGCCGCTGAAGATCACCTGCGCCGACCACGAGGGCTCGGGCATGCTCAAGTTCCAGCAGTGGGACGGCACCAAGTGGAACAGCATCTCGGACTGGATCGAGCCGGAGCGCGCCCGCGTGCGCGCCAAGATCGAAGCCTCGTCGACCGCCTACGCCAAGGAAAAGGGCATCACCCTGCGCGACTGCAGCAAGGAGTCCTGAGCGCTGTCCGCGGAGCCGCAACCGGCGCGGCTCCGCGCTTGTGCAGCTAGCCGCCGGGTGCGGTAGATACTCCGTCCCGACGCAGGCCCCACTCCTTCACCAGGGCATAGATCGCCGGAATCACCGCCAGCGTCAGCACGGTCGACGACACCATGCCGCCCACCATGGGCGCGGCGACGCGGCTCATCACCTCGGAACCGGCGCCGTGGCTCCACATGATGGGCAGCAGGCCGGCCATGATCGCCACCACGGTCATCAGCTTCGGACGTACGCGTTCCACCGCGCCTTCCATAACCGCGGCGTAGAGGTCGGCACCGACCGGGCGACGCCCGGCCTCGGCACAGCGCACTTGCGCCGCCGCCCAGGCGTGGTCGAGGTAGATCAGCATCACCACCCCGGTCTCGGCAGCCACCCCGGCCAGCGCGATGAAACCGACCGCCACCGCGACCGACAGGTTGTAGCCCAGCAGCCACATCAGCCAGACGCCACCGACCAGGGCGAAGGGCACCGAGAGCATGACGATCAGCGTCTCGGTAAGGCGGCGGAAGTTGAGGTAGAGCAGCAGGAAGATGATCAGCAGCGTCAGCGGCACCACCACCTTGAGCTTCTCCAGCGCGCGCTCCATGTACTCGAACTGCCCGCTCCAGGCAATGTAGTAGCCGGGCGGGAACTTGACCTTCTGCGCTACCGCCTGACGCGCCGCGGCTACGTAGGAGCCGATGTCGCGATCGCGGATATCAACGTAGATGTAGGCTGAGAGCAGGGCGTTTTCCGTGCGGATCGCCGGCGCGCCCTTGACGATGGACACCCGCGCCACTTCGCCCAGCGGCACCATGGCCGGCGGCGCCGACGCCTCCATGCCGGCCCCGTAGGCCGGCACCAGCACGTCGCGCGCGATGCGCTCGGGGTCCGAACGCAGGTCGCGCGGATAGCGCACGATGACGCCGAAGCGTTCGCGACCCTCGACCGTGGTGGTCACCATCTCGCCACCCAGCGCGGTACCAATCGTGTCCTGCAACTCGCCGACGGAAAGGCCGTAGCGCGCAAGGGCACGCCGGTCCGGCTCGATGTCGAGGTAAAAGCCGCCGGTGATGCGTTCCGCGTAGGCGCTGGTGGTGCCCGGCACATCCTTCACCGCGGCCTCGATCTCGCGCGCCAGCCGCTCCATTTCGACGAGGTCCTTGCCGAACACCTTGATGCCGATTGGTGTGCGGATGCCGGTGGACAGCATGTCGATGCGCGCCTTGATCGGCATGGTCCATGAGTTTGCGACGCCGGGGAACTGCAGCGCGCGGTCGAGTTCCGCGATCAGCTTGTCGATGTTCATGCCCGCCCGCCATTCCGACTCCGGCTTGAGGTTGATCACGGTCTCGAACATCTCGGTCGGCGCCGGATCGGTCGCGGTATTGGCGCGACCGGCCTTGCCGATCACCGAGGCGACTTCAGGGAAGCTCTTGATGATCTTGTTCTGCGTCTGCAGCAGCTCGGCGGCCTTGGTGATCGACATGCCGGGGAGCGAGGTCGGCATGTAGAACAGCGTGCCCTCGTTGAGCGTGGGCATGAACTCGCTGCCCAGGCGCGAAGCCGGTACGACGGTGATCGCCAGCGCCGCCAGCGCGAGTGCAATGGTCACGCCCTTCCAGCGCATCACGGCGGCGATGATCGGCCGGTACAACCAGATCAGGAAGCGATTTACCGGGTTCCGCGCTTCCGGCAGGATGTGCCCGCGGATGAAGAACAGCATCAGCACCGGCACCAGGGTCACCGAGAGGAGTGCAGCCCCCGCCATGGCGAATGTCTTGGTGTAGGCAAGCGGGGAGAACAGCCGGCCCTCCTGGGCTTCCAGCGTGAATACCGGCAGGAAGGACACCGTGATCACCAGCAGCGAGAAGAACAGTGCCGGTCCGACCTCCTTGCCGGCCTCGATGATGGCAGCCGCTCGCTGTGCCGCGCCGGCACCGTCGCCCAGGCGCTCGAGGTGCTTGTGCGCGTTCTCGATCATGACGATGGCGGCGTCGACCATGGCGCCGATGGCGATGGCGACACCGCCCAGGCTCATGATGTTGGAGTTGATGCCGAGCACGCGCATGGCGATGAAGGCAATCAGTACGCCGACCGGGAGCATCAGGATGGCGACCAGGGCGCTGCGCGCGTGCATCAGGAAGACCAGGCAGACCAGCGCCACGATGATGCTTTCCTCGATCAGCGTGCTCTTCAGCGTGGCGATGGCACGCTCGATCAGCTCGGAACGGTCGTAAACGGTCTGGATGCTGACCCCGGCCGGCAGGCCGGGTGCGATCTCGGCCAGCTTGTCCTTGACGCCGCGGATCACCTCGAGCGCGTTCTGTCCGTAACGGGCCGTGGCGATGCCGGAGACCACTTCGCCCTCGCCGTTCAGTTCGGCGATACCACGCCGCTCGTCCGGGCCCAGTTCGACGCGCGCGATGTCGCGGATCAGCACCGGCGTGCCGCGCTCGGCTTTCACCACCAGGCCCTCGATGTCGGCCCTGCCGCGCAGGTAGCCGCGGCCGCGCACCATGTACTCCGTCTCCGCCATCTCGACGGCACGGCCGCCGACGTCGCGGTTGGAGTCACGGATCGCCTGCACCACCTTCATCAGCGGTACGCCGTAGGCGCGCAGCTTCACCGGATCGACGATGACCTGGTACTGCTGGACGAAGCCGCCGATGCTGGCCACTTCGGCAACTCCGGGCGCCTTGGTCAGCTGGTAGCGCAGGAACCAGTCCTGCAGCGTGCGCAGTTCGGCGAGCGTCCGGTCCTTCGCCAGCACCACGTACTGGTAGACCCAGCCGACGCCGGTAGCGTCGGGGCCGAGCTGCGGCGTGACCCCCGTGGGCAGCCGGCCCGCGGCAAAGTTGAGGTATTCGAGTACGCGCGAACGTGCCCAGTAGATGTCGGTGCCATCCTCGAAGATGACATAGACGAAGGAGGCGCCGAAGAAGGAGAAGCCGCGCACGACCTTGGATTTCGGCACCGACAGCATCGCCGTCGTCAGCGGGTAGGTGACCTGGTCTTCCACTACCTGCGGCGCCTGGCCGGGGAACTCGGTATAGACGATCACCTGCACGTCGGAGAGGTCGGGCAGCGCATCGAGCGGGGTCTTCAGCAGCGCGTGGATGCCCGCCAGCGTCACCACCGCCGTGACGACGACGACGAGGAAGCGGTTGCGCGCCGACCAGCCGATCAGGGCATTCAGCATGTCAGCGGCCCGTATCCGGTTTCGCCGCACCGGCAGGCGCCGCGTCGCGCAGCGTCAGCCGGGTGATCACCCACTCGCCGGGGCCGCGTTCGACGAACTCGATGTCGATCGGACTCCCGGCGCGGGCCGCGCCGAGCAAGCCTGGGTTGGCCAGGATGAAGTCCATGGTCATCGGCGGCCACTTGAGGCTGGGCACCGGTCCATGCGTGACGGTAACGATGCCGCCCTTGGCATCGATGGACTCGAGCGTGCCGCTGGCCTGGTGGCCCACGGCCTTCGCTCCGGCCTTGGCCTCGCCGGCCGCAAAGCCGCCCAGTGCCGCCTTTAGGTTGCTTTCGGCATCGATGAGGAAGTTGGCAGCGACTACGACCTGCTCGCCCGCCGCGAGGCCTTCGCGCACTTCGACGTAGTCGTCGCTGCGCACGCCGAGCTTCACTTCGCGCGGGGCGAAGCGGCCGCCCTCCTTTTGCACCAGAACGACCTGCCGCATGCCGCTGTCGATGACCGCGGAGGCCGGCACGGCCAGAACGGTACCGCCGGCGCCGACGCCAAGCTCGACGCTGGCATACATGGCGGGCTTGAGCAGGCCGCCCGGGTTGGCCAGCTCGATGCGCACGGGCACCGTGCGCGTCTCCGGCTTCAGGGTCGGATAGATGTAGGCAACCGTCCCGGTGAACGAGCGGTCCGGATAGGCGTTGATGCCGAGCTTGACGCGCTGCCCCACCTTGAGAAGGGCGATGTCGCGCTCGAAGACGTCGGCCAGCACCCAGACCAAGGTCGTATCGGCGATCTGGTAGAGCATCTCCCCGGGCATGAAGCGCATGCCGGCAATGGCCTTCTTCTCGAGCACGACGCCACCCGCCGGTGCGCGGAAGGTCAGCGTACGCCGCGGCTCGCCGCCGGCCGCCAGCGCGCGGATCTGCTCTTCCGAGATGTCCCAGTTGCGCAGGCGGGCCAGGCTCGCCTCGGCGAGCTGGCGCATCCCCGCCTGCATCTCGGCGCCGGCATCCTTGAGGCTGGCCACGCCGGCCGCCGCGACGGCGTATTCGCGCTGGGCTGACACCAGTTCCGGGGAGTACACCTCGAACAGCGGCTGCCCCTTGGCCACCGGCTGGCCCGTCGCGTTGACATGCAAGCGTTCCACCCAGCCCTCGAACTTGGGCGCCACGGCATGCACGCGCCGCTCGTCGACTTCGACGCGACCGGCCGCATTCACCTGGCGCGCCAGCACGCGAGTCGCCGCCGCCTCGCTGCGCACGCCGAGCTTCTGGATCTTCTCGGTGCTGACGCGGATTTCACCGGCGGCACCTGAACCCTCGTCCTCGCCTTCGTACACCGGGATGTAGTCCATCCCCATGGAATCCTTCTTCGGTACCGGCGAAGTATCGGGAAGCCCCATCGGATTGCGGTAATAGAGCAGCTTGCGGCCCTTGGGGGCGGCATCCGTTGCCGCCGGCGCCGTGGCGCCGCTACCGGCGTCGCCGTGACGGCCGGCCCAGTAGCCGGAGCCGGCCGCAAGCAGGATCGCGAGCACCAGCGCGGGGATGTGCTTGTTCATAAATCCTCTCCAAGAACCCGTTCGATTTCTGCCATGCGAACCTGCTGGTCGCCGCGCGCCCTGACCAGGTCGAGCCGTGCCTTGCGCAACTGGCGGTGCGCGTCGAGCACGGCGGCGAAGTCGGTGCGCCCGGTTTCGTAGCCGGCGAGTGCCGCATTGAGATTGAGCTCCGCCTGCGGCAGCTGCGCCGTGCCGACAAGCTCCTCCAGCCGCCGTGCCACCTCCAGCCCGGCCAGCGCCTCGCTGAGATCGGACAGCGCCTGGTTGAGCGTTCCCTGGCGGCGCAGGCGCGCGGCCTCCAGGTTCAGTTCGGCTTCGCGTTCCTGGGCGCGCCGGCTCTCCTGCTGCAGCGGAATATTGATCTGGAACATCAGTTCCCATTCGGAGACGCGGTTGCGGGTCTGAATCGGTGCGACGCCAAGGCTGACGTCCGGATAGCGGTTGCGCTCGACAAGTTCGCGACCTTTTTCCGCACCGGCAATGCGTGCCGCGTCGGCCGCCAGTTGCGGGTTGCCGGCACGCAGGCGCGCCTCAAGCGCCGCCGGGTCGAGAACCGAGGCAGGCGGCAGCGGACGCAGTTGCTCGGGTGGACGCAGCTTGACGTTCTCCGGGCGTCCCAGCAGCGCGCGCATGCGCGCGCTTGCCTGCGTGCTCTCGCCCTCGAGCATCGCCAGGTCGGTCTGCATCGCCGTGACCTCGGCCTGGGCCCGCAGCGCATCCTGCTGGCCACCCAGCCCCGCAGCGTAACGCGCGCGCGCAATCTCCGCGACGCGGCGCATGAGGTCGATGTTCTCCCGGGCGTAGCGGATGCTGGTCAGGTGCACATGGTGCTGGGCATAGGTGAGCTTGATGCGCGTGGCGAGCTCGGTCCAGCCCGCGCGCGCCTTGGCGCCGGCCTCTTCAGCACCGGCACCAGCGACGTCGCGACGCAGATCGCGCTTGCCGAACCAGGGCAGGGGCTGCTCGAGGACGTAGCGCGTGCTCCCCACCCGGGCGGGCAGGACGTTGCCGCTGGCGTCGGACCCGGCATTGGTGACGTTGCGCAGTTCGGTGCGCAGGGTCGGGTCGGGCAGTGCGCCGGCGGGCTCGATGCGAGCCTCGGCGGCAGCAGCTTCCGCACGCAGCGCGGCAAACTCGGGATGGCGATCGCGGGCGAACTCGAGCAGGCTCTCGACCCGCCCGCCGATCACGCGTTCCGGTTCCGCCGCCGTCACCACCGTCGCCAGCAGCGCCACGGCGCACAGCACGAAGGCGCGCAGCATAGCGCTACTTCGCTGCTTCGACGCGGACTACGACGTAGCGGCCGTCCTTCTCCTCGGCACGGAAGCGAACGCGGTCGCCTTCCTTGACCCCTGCCGGAACCACGCCCTTGGCATAGGTGAAGCTCATGGTCATGGGGGGCATGCCCAGGTTCTCGATGGGACCGTGGGATATCGTGATCTTGCCGCCTGCCGCATCCAGTTTCTTGACCGTGCCTTCGGAAAGGGCCTGGGTCGCTGGCTTGGCACCCTGGGTGCCGTGCATATGGGAGGAATGGTCCTGGGCGACGGCCGGGACGAGGATGGAACCAAAGGCGGCGGCCACGGCCGCGCGCAGAAAAGCTTGCTTCATGGGAAATCTCCGAAAGGTATGCAACATCCGGCGGGCTCTGCCGCCGGGCCGACTGTCAGGTCAGGCGTCCACCCTCGGAGGTCGCTGCGGAGGTTCAACGATATGGCTCGGCGGCGCGGAGAACGCCTCACGACCGAAGTGGCGATCTTCCGGAACCGGCGCGCTGGCCAGCGGCGCGCTGGGCATGAACCCGGCGCTCGCCATGTGGCACATCTCGCAGTTGTCGCAGCCGGCATCGTGCACCTGGGGCGCATCGACGCTGCCCGCTTCGTGGCAATGCGACTCCAGCTGCGCAGTTGCCGCCGCGTGGTTCGCATGCTCGAGTGCGTGACGGCACAACGGCATGGCCTTCGCCGCCATGGTCTGCACGGGCAGCCAGAGGGCGGCGAACAGCATCAGGACGCGGACAAGACGTCGGCTCATATAACTAGCGTACGCCTCGTCCGCGCAGATGGCAAGCCGGTGCGCAGGCTACTCGTCCTCGTCCTTGAGCTGGAAGCTCGCCGCCAGTTTGTGCTGGACCTGCGGCGGCACCTGGGCGTAGCGCACGAATTCGATGCTGTAGGCGCCCTGTCCGCCCGTCATCGACTTGAGCCGGGACGCATAGTCGGTGACTTCGGCAAGCGGTACCTCGCCGGTGATCGCCGCCGTGCCGCCCGGGCGCGGATTGGTCCCCGTGATGTGCCCGCGCCGGCTCGACAGGTCGCCGGTGAGGTCGCCGATGTAAGCCTCGGGAGACACGATCTCGATATTGACGATGGGCTCCAGCACGATGGGACTTGCCGCGCGAATCGCCTCCACCGTCGCCTTGCGTCCTGCCGTGACGAAGGCCACTTCCTTGCCATCCACCGGATGGGTCTTGCCGTCATAGACGATGACGCGCAGGTCCTCGACCGGGAAGCCGGCTGTGACGCCGCCGGCCAGCGCCTGACGCACGCCCTTTTCCACCGCCGGCATGAAGACGCCCGGAATGACGCCACCCTTGACGTGGTCGACGAACTCGAAGCCCGCGCCGCGTTCGAGCGGCTCGATCTTCAGATACACCTCGCCGAACTGCCCTGCACCGCCCGACTGCTTCTTGTGGCGGCAATGGCCTTCCGCCTTGCCGGTGATGGTCTCGCGATAGGGAATCAGCGGCGGCCGCGTGTCGAGTTCGAGCTTGAACTGGGTCGCCATCTTTTCCAGCTTGTAGCGCAGGTGCATCTCGCCCAAGCCGCGGATCACGGTCTCATGCGTCGTCGGATGGCGCTCGACCTCGAAACAGGGATCCTCGAGTTCCAGCTTGTGCAGGATTTCGAACAGGCGCTGCTCGTCGCCCTTCTTCTTGGTCTCCACCGCAAGGCCTTGCATCGGCTTGGGAAACTCGAGCGGCTTCAGGTGGATGTGGTCCTCGTCGTGGGAATCGTGCAGGACGGAATCGAAGTCGATCTCCTCGACCTTGGCGACGGCGCCGAGGTCGCCCGGCACCAGCTCATCGACCTCGACGTAGTCCTTGCCCTGGATCTGGTACAGATGCCCGGCCTTGAACGGCTTCTTGCCGTCGCCGACGAAAAGCTGGCTGTCCTTGCGCAGCGTTCCCTGATGCACGCGGAAGATGGCCACCTTGCCCATGTAGGGGTCGGCGATGATCTTGAACACGTGCGCCAGTACATGGCGGTCGGCATCCGGCACCGCAGCGAAGGCCTCGCTCGCCTGCCCCGGCTCGCCCTTGTAGAAGGGCGGCGGGTTGCCCTCGGCCGGATTCGGCGCCAGCGATGCCAGGACGTGCAGCAGTTCGCCGATACCGGCCCCGGTGCGCGCCGAGGTGAACAGGATGGGTACCAGATGGCCCTCGCGCAGGGCCTTCTCGAACGGCGCGTGCAGGTCGGCCGCGCTCGGGTCCTGGCCGTCGTCGAGGTATTTGGCCAGCAGCGATTCGTCCTCCTCGACGAGCTGGTCGATCAGCTCGCGGTGGGCATGGGCGACGGAGTCGAAGTCGGCATCGCCCTTGTCGTGCTCGAGCACCTCGACGACATCGTGCCGATCGTGTGCCGGCAGGTCGAGCAGCAGGCACTGCTTGCCAAAGCGCTCGCGGATGTCGGCCACGAGGCCCGGCAGGTCGACGTTGTCGGCGTCGATCTTGTTGATCACGATCATCCGCGCCAGCCCGCGCGCTGCCGCCGCACGCATCATGCGCTCGGTGGATAGTTCGACGCCGGTTTGCGCATTGACGACGACTATGGCCGTATCGACGCCGGCCAGCGCCGCGGTCGCCTGCCCGGCGAAATCCGGGTAGCCCGGCGTGTCGATCAGGTGCACATGTATGCCTTCCGCGGCGAAATTGACCAGTGCCGAATTGAGCGAGTGGCCCGCCGACTTCTCCTGCGCATCGAAGTCGCAAACGGTGCTGCCCTTTTCCACGCTGCCCTTGGCCGCGACGGCCCCCGCCTTGAACAGCAAGGCTTCGGCCAGCGTGGTCTTGCCCGCGCCACCGTGGCCGACAAGGGCCACGGCGCGGATCGCTTCGGTGCGGTATTTCGCCATGATGCAAACTCCCTGGTTTTGAATTGTGTTGCGGCGATTTTACTCCGCCCCACCGTCGCGGTCGGTGCCGGCCCGCTTCAGCCCAGCGCGTCGACGATGAAGCGCCGCGGAACCGTGGTGCGCGGCACGCGGCCGGCGAACCAGCCGCGCACGTCGCGCTCGAGGCCGATGCCATGCATGTAGTTGTAGAGCGCCTTGTTGAGTGCCGCGCCAAGCCGCTCGTGGTCGGTGCCGACGGGATCGTCGAACTCGACGTCGTTGCGCGCGAAACGCCCCGCCGGCAGCGGTCGCAAGCGAATCCCGTAGCGCTCGGGATGGCGGCCGACCGGCGAATGGACGGTGCACGCAAAGCGATGGAAGAAGCCGGACTGGATGCAGCCGGCGGCGAACAACTGGCGCACGTACTCGAGGGCATCCACGGTTTCCTGTACCGTCTGCGTCGGGAAGCCGTACATCAGGTAGGCATGCACGAGGATGCCGGCTTCGCCAAAGGCATGCGTGACACGCGCCACCTGCGCCACCGAAACACCCTTCTGCATCAGCGCCAGCAGGCGATCGGAGGCAACCTCGAGGCCGCCGGATACGGCAATGCAGCCACTGGCGGCCAGATGGCGGCACAGCTCGGGGGTAAAGGATTTCTCAAAGCGGATGTTGGTCCACCATGAAATCGTCCGCCCGCGCCGCAGAAGTTCGTCGGCAAGGGCGCGCAATGCCTTTGGCGGCGCCGCTTCGTCCACGAAGTGGAATCCCGTCTGTCCGGTCTCGGCGATCGCGGCCTCCATGCGGTCGACCAGGGTTCGCGCCTCCGCCGCCTCGTAACGGGAGATGTAGGGGAGCGAGGTGTCGCAAAAGCTGCACTTCTTCCAGTAGCAGCCCTGCGCGACCGTGAGCTTGTTCCAGCGCGCGTCGGACCAAAGGCGATGCATGGGGTTCAGCATGTCGAGCAGGGACAGGTAATTTCCCAGCGGCAGCCCGTCCCAGGTCGGAGTCCCTGTTTCCTCGAAGGGAATGTCTGCATCCGTTCCAGCGGCGAAGACGACGCTCCCCTTGTCCCGCAGGAAGGTGCGGACAAGAGCGTCGCGGCTGCGTCCGCCGGCGAGGTGGTCCAGCAGAGAAAGCAGGGGACGCTCGCCGGCATCGAGCGTGACGAAGTCGAAGTAGTCGAAGACCCGCGGCTCTGCCAGCTCGCGCAGTTCGGTGTTGACGAAGCCGCCGCCGAGTACCGTGACGACGCTTGCATCGACGCGCTTGATCGCCTGGGCGATGCGGAACGCCCCATAGACGTTGCCCGGAAACGGCACCGACACAAGGACCAGGTGCGGCGTGTGCCGCTGCAGAGCCTCTTCGGTGAGTTCGCGCAGGGTACGATCGACCAGTGTCTCCGGCGCCGCCAGCGCCTGCGCCAGGGGCTCGAAGCTCGGCTGGCTGCGCGCGAGGGACTCCGCGTAGCGAACGAACTCGAAGCGCGGGTCGGCCGAGTCACGCAGCACATCGGCCAGGTCGTTGAGATAGAGCGTGGCGAAGTGCCGCGCCCGGTCCTGCACGCCAAGGGAACCGAAGGCCCAGGCCAGCGGGTCTTCGTCGGTCTCGGCCACATAGGCCGATAGGGCGTCGAAGCGCGGACCTTCGGGCAGGAAGTTCCGTCCGGCGATCCGATGCGCCAGCGACGGGTCGCGCCCCTGCAGGAAAGCCACGGCCGGCTCTATGGTTGCCATGTACTCCCGCAGCCGCGCGGCAAAGGCATCAACCGAGGGCGTGCGCCGGGCCTCCGGCAGCGTCGCAACGAGGTCGCCCAATGCACCCAGGCCATCGCGCGACAGCAGGCGCAACGCCAACGCCAGCGCCAGGTCTTCCTGCGCGGCGGCCAAGCCCTGGGCGCGCAGGAACCCGGTCAGGTAGGCCGTCGACGGATACGGCGTGTTGAGTTGCGTCATGGGCGGGATGACGCTGAGCACCCGCAATGGATGTTCGCGGGCAAGGCTTCCGGGCTGGCGCCGTGGCTTCACTGGATTGGGCATTCGTCGTGGATTTCCCGGATGGCGGTGGTGCGGCCCGTCGCTGGAGTGCACCACCATGCCTCGCGGCAACCCGACTATGCCCCAATTGGAATCGATCCGGGCGAAAAAGTCACCCGCTTTCGGGCGCGACGTTAGGCCCACGGACCACTGCGCCGCGCCGGCGGCGCCCCGCGGGGCGCCGCCGCACAGAAGCTAGAACGGCAGGCCGACGTAGTTCTCGGCCAGCGAGCTTTGCGCCGCCTCGGACGAGAACAGGTACTCGAGGTCGATCTGCTGCAGCTTCTTGTCGTACTCGATGCTGTCGGGGAAGGTGTGCAGCATGGTGGTCATCCACCACGAGAAGCGCTGCGCCTTCCACACCCGCGCCAGGGCCTTGGCGGAATAGTTTTCGAGGCCGCTGTCGTCGCCGTTCTTGTAGTGCGCCACCATCGCGTGGTAGAGGTAATAGATGTCGGATGCGGCGCTGTTGAGGCCGCGCGCACCGGTCGGCGGCACGATGTGGGCGGCGTCGCCAGCGAGGAACAGGTTGCCGTAGCGCATCGGCTCGGCAACGAAGGAACGCAGCGGCGCGATCGACTTCTCGATCGAGGGCCCGGTGATGAGGCGTCCGGCGACCTCGGCCGGCAGGCGGCGCTTGAGCTCGGCCCAGAAGGCGTCGTCCGACCAGTCCTCGACCTTGTCGGTCAGCGGCACCTGAATGTAGTAGCGACTCAGCACCTGCGAGCGCAGCGAGCACAGCGCGAAGCCGCGCTCGTGTTTGACGTAGATGAGCTCGGGCGACACCGGCTTGGTGCGCGACAGCACGCCGAGCCAGCCAAAGGGATAAACCTTCTCGTATTCGCGCAGCACGTCGGCCGGGATGCACTTGCGGCTGACGCCGTGGAAGCCGTCGGCGCCGATCACGTAGTCGCAATCGATGCGATGCTCCTGGCCGCCCTTGCGGTAGGTGACGTAGGGCGTGGCGCTCTTGAGGTCGTGCGGCTGGACCTCGTCGGCCTCCATCACCAGGTTGCCGCCGCTCTTTTCGAGCGCGTCGTACAGGTCGCGCGTCAGTTCGGTCTGGCCATAGACGATCACGGAGTTGCCGCCGCTGTACTTGTGCAGGTCGACGTGGCTCTGCTTGCCGCCGTGGGCGATGATGAAGCCGCGGTGGATCTCGCCCTCGCGGTCCATGCGCTCGCCGCACTGCGCCTCGCGCATCAGCGCGGCGAAGCCGTGTTCCAGCACCCCGGCACGGATGCGGCTCAGCACATAGTCACGGGTGTGCTTTTCCAGCAGCACATTGTCGATGCCCTTCAGGTGCAGCAGTTGGGAAAGCAGCAGGCCCGAGGGCCCGCCGCCGATGATGCAGACTTTGGTACGCATGCTTGGCTCTCTGTTGGAATGTAATCGTCAGGCGACCTGCATGGCGAGCAGGCCGGAAGCGGTGTTGGAAATCGGGATGTGGTAGTTGGCGTGCACCTTGGTCACGTCGCCCGACAGAGCGCCGCGGCAGGCCAGCCAGTTGAGCAGTTCGACACCCTGGGTGCCGGTCAGCTCGACTAGGTCGGGCACCGAGTAGCGCGTCACCCAGAGAGGATCGGTCACCAGCTTGTCCATGAACATCAAGTCGAACTCCTTGTTGATGAAGCCCGCCCGCTTGCCTTCGAGCTGGTGCGAGAGGCCGCCGGTACCGATCACCACGACGCGGGCGTCGCTGTCCCAGGACTCAATGGCACGGCCGATGGCTTGCCCGAACTTGAAACAGCGCGCGGCCTTGGGCAGGGGGAACTGCACGGTGTTGATGTTGATCGGCACGGTGCGTACGGGGCACGGGTGCTGCCCCGGCCAGAAGAGTTCCAGCGGCAGGGTGAAGGCGTGGTCGACCAGCATCTCCTGGCAGGTGACGATGTCGAACTCGTCCTCGATCAGGCTGTCGATCAGGTGCCAGGACAGATCCTCGTCACCCAGGTAAGGCGGCAGCGTCGGTATGCCCCAGCCCTCGTCCGCATTGCGGTACTCGGCGGCGGCGCCGACGGCGAAGGTCGGCATCTTGTCGAGGAAGAACTGCAGGCCGTGGTCGTTGTAGATCAGCACCGCGATGTCCGGCTTGACCTTGGCCAGCCAGTCGCGCACCGGCGGGAAGCCGTCGAAGAATGGCTTCCAGTAGGCATCCTGCTGCAGGTTGTTGGCAATTGCGCGCCCGATGTAGGGCACGTGGGTGACGTTGATGCCGCCGACGATTTTCGCCATCTCAATTCCTCCCCGCGGCGACGAGCTTCGCCTTGAATTCATCCTTGGTCACGCCGGTCTGCTGGGCGCCGATGTCCTGCATGTCCAGCCCGTAGATGCCGCCCAGCTTGGCCAGGTAGTAGGCATTGCCGCCGGCGGCCAGCATGTCCAGCACCTGCAGGCTCAGCACCGCTGCCTTCTGCTGCGGGGTCAGGCCCCACTTGTCGCAATACGCCGCCGGGTCCGCCTTGAACTCGGCGCGGTTCTCCGCCGAGTTGAAGGAAAAGCACATCTTGTTGAGCGCGTAGCCCTTGCGCGCCATGTCACCATCGAACAAAACGGTGCCGGGAATCACCTTCTTCTGCCTGCCGCCCATGTCCTGCCTCCTTTCAGTCCGGCTCAGTCGCCGTACGTCTCGGTATCGATTTCCAATTGGGTCGCCGCGTTGTAGCGCGGCCCCGCCACGGTCCGTTGGTTGATCAGCGCGTCGAGCCGCGCGACCGTATTCGGGTCGAGCGTTACGTCGGCTGCCCCGGCGTTGTCGTCGAGATGCTCCGGCTGCCGGGTGCCGAAGATCGGAATGATGTGTTCGCCTTTGGCCAGCAGCCAGGCCAGGGCCAGTTGTGCCGGCGTGCAGCCGAGCTCCTGTGCGATGGCCAGGTAGCCGGGCAGCAGAGCAAGGTTCTTCGCGTAATTGGCGGTCTCGAAACGCGGCATCTGGCGCCGGATGTCCTTGGCTTCCAACTGCGCCTCGGGATCGCGCAGGGTGCCGGTGAGGAAGGCACGCGCCAGCGGGCTGAAGGCGACGTAGGCGGTGCCCAGTTCGCGGCAGGCGTCCAGCGTGCCGAGCTCGGCATTGCGCGTCCACAGCGAATATTCCGACTGCAGCGCTGCGATCGGATGCACCGCATGCGCACGGCGCAGCGTCGCCGCCGACGCCTCGGACAGGCCGATGCTGCGGATCTTGCCGGCACGCACCATGTCCGACAGCGCGCCGATGCTGTCCTCGATCGGCACTGCGAAGTCGCGGCGGTGCAGGTAGTAGAGGTCGATCACGTCCGTCTGCAGCCGCTGCAGACTTTCCTCGCAAGTGCGCTTGAGCGTCTCGGGCCGGCCGTCGATCACCCGCTTGCCGTCGACGCCCGTCATGCCGCACTTGCTGGCCAGCACGATCTTCGAGCGATGCGGCTTGAGCACCTTGCCGAGCAGGGTCTCGTTGGCGCCGAAGCCATACAGCGCCGCGGTGTCGAAGAAGTTGATGCCGCGATCCAGCGCGCGCAGCAGCAGCGCCCCGGCCGCCTCGGCCGCGGGCGGCGTGCCGTAGGCGTGGCTGAGGTTCATGCAGCCCAGGCCGATGGCCGAGACGCTGAATTCGCCAAGCGTGCGCCGTTGCATCGCGTCGTCCCGCCTCAGGCGCTCTTCGCCAGCTGCTGCTCGAGCTGGTGCAGCACGCGGTAGCAGGGCAGTACCTGCGCCACGCTGGCGTTCGGCTCTCGGCCTTCGCGGATGGCGGCGAAGAACTCGCGGTCCTGCAGCTCGATGCCGTTCATCGAGACATCGACCTTGCTGACGTCGATCTTGTTGTCCTTGGCGTCGATCAGGTCGTCGTAGCGCGCGATGTAGGTGCCGCTGTCGCCGATGTAACGGAAGAAGGTGCCGAGCGGGCCATCGTTGTTGAAGGACAGCGACAGCGTGCAGATCGCGCCGGTGCTGCTCTTCAACTGGATCGACATGTCCATCGCGATGCCAAGATTGGGATGGATCGGCCCCTGCAGCGCATTGGCCGCGACGATGCTGCCGCCGGTCTGGTAGGCGAACAGGTCGACCGTGTGCGCGGCGTGGTGCCACAGCAGGTGGTCGGTCCAGGAGCGCGGCTGGCCCAGCGCATTCATGTTGGTGCGGCGGAAGAAATAGGTCTGCACGTCCATCTGCTGGATGTTGAACTCGCCGGCGAGGATGCGCCGGCGCACCCACTGGGGGCTCGGGTTGAAGCGGCGCGTGGGGCCGACCATCGCGACCTTGCCCGAGGCCTTGTGCGC
>ERZ724519.525-NODE-525-length-16310-cov-8.527222_pt1 | contig 16310 bp, 13 predicted proteins | sample MGYA00376052_ERZ724519 | MGnify/ENA primary metagenome ERZ724519 (study PRJEB28724, sample SAMN07190883) | activated sludge metagenome | isolation source: activated sludge of sewage treatment plant in Hong Hong | place: Hong Kong | collected 2016-03-17 ... | reverse complement strand
CGGCGAGCGCAGCCGGCCGGGCTTCCTCGCCCGCCGGGGCGGGCGCGGGTGGCTCCGGCGTGCCCTCCGGCTCACTCTGGGCCGGCGTCTCGCCGCCTTCGCGCTCGGCCAGGAACTCCTGATACGTCGCCGTGAAGGCCAGCAGCTCACCCTCTTCGATGGACCAGATGTGCTGCGCCAACCGGTCGACCAGATAGCGGTCGTGGGAGATGAGGAGGATGGTGCCGTTGAACGCCTCCAGCACTTCCTGAAGGACTTCCTGCGAGGGGATGTCGAGGTGGTTGGTCGGCTCGTCGAGCAACAGGAAGTTGGCCCCCTCCAGCGCCAGCAGCGCCAGGGCCAGCCGGCCGCGCTCGCCGCCGCTCAACTCGCGCACGCGCTTGAACACGTCGTCGCCGCGGAAGAGGTAGTGGGCCAGATAGCCGCGCGCCTCGGTCTCGTTCAGCCGGCTGCGCGCCCAGATTTCGTCGATGACCCGCCGCTCGGGCACAAGCTGGTCGTGGGCCTGGGCGAAGTAGCCGATCTGCACGCCGTCGCCGCAGGCCACTTCGCCGGCCAGCGGCGCGATGTTGCCCAGGATAGTGCGCAGGAAGGTGCTCTTGCCGCTGCCGTTCGGCCCCAGCAGCGCCGCCCGGCCGCCGCGCTCCAGCTTCAGCCGGTGGACGCCGAACAGCGGCCGGCCCGGATAGCCGATGATCGCGTCCTTGACCCGCAGGACGACGCGGCTGCTGCGCTCGGTCGTCTCCAGGTGGATGTTCAGCCGTGGCGGGCGCGCGCCGGGCGGACGGAGAGCGCGTATGCGCTCCAACGCCTCGTTGATAGTCAGCGTGCGCACGCGCGCGCCGACCTCGATCCAGCCGCGGTTGCCGCGGCGCATCTCGGCCATCGCCGCCAGGCCGATCTGGTCGATGAGGGCCAGGTCGCGCGTCAGTTGCCGCAGACGCCCCTTGGCGATGTCGGTCTGGCCGCCGGCAATGTGGCGCTGGATGAAGTCGGCCTCGGCCGCCAGCCGCTCCTTCTCCTCCTCGTACAGCCGCTGCGCCCGCTCCCAGGCGTCCTGGCGCTGGCGGACGTAGGCGTCGTAGTTGCCGCGGTAGGCGTGCAGCTTGGCCGGCCCGCCGCTCTCCGGGGCCAGTTCCCAAACGCGATTGACGACGCGATTGAGGAAGTAGCGGTCGTGGCTGACCAGGATGAGCGCCCCTTCCCAGCGGCGCAGCGTGCCCTCCAGCCACTCGATGGCGGCGATGTCGAGGTGGTTGGTTGGCTCGTCCATGATCAGCAGCGCCGGTTGTTCGAGCAACAGGCGGCCGAGCAGCACGCGCGTCTTCTGCCCGCCGCTCAGGTGCAACAGCGGTGTGTCCCACTCCGCCGGTGGGAAGCCTAGCCCTTGCAGCACGCGCTTGATGTCATTGTGGTACTGGTAGCCGCCGGCGGCCTCGAAGGCGGCCTGCGCCTCGCCGTAGGTCTCCAGCAGTTCGGGCGAGTAGGCTTCGGTCAGCGCCGCCTCCAGCGCGGCCATTTCCGCCTCGCGGCGGTGCAGTTCGGCGAAGACGGTCAGCATTTCGCCGTAGACGGTGTTCTCGCGGCCGGCGAAGGTCAGCGCCGCCTCCTGGCGCAGATAGCCCAACGTCAGCCCGTCGGCCCGCTCCACCGTGCCGCCGCTCGGCTCCAGCAGCCCGGCCAGCGCCAGCAGCAGCGTCGTCTTGCCCACGCCGTTCGGCCCCACCAGGGCGACGCGGTCGCGCGCCTCGACGGCGACGGAGACCTCGTCGAACAGATCGTCGGCCCCGTAGGCGTGGTGAAGAGCGGTCGCGCTCAGGATGGGCATGGCGGCCATTCTAGCTGGGGAAGCGCGCGGGGGCCAGTTCTAGGGGCTAGGTGTTAGGGGCTAGGGGCTAGAGAAGAACGTTCTTCCCTAGCCCCTAATCCCTAGTCCCCATCCCCTCTTCAGGCTATACTGTCCCTGTTCCGTCTTTCACAAAGCCCACAGGAGGCAAGTCATGTCTGAACAACCGGAACGCAACCTTGGTCTCGACCTGGCGCGGGCAACGGAGGCGGCCGCCCTGGCTGCCGCGCGCTGGGTCGGCCGTGGGCAGAAGAACGAGGGCGACGGCGCGGCCGTCAACGCCCTGCGCCTGCTCCTCGGCACAGTGCGCATGGACGGCATCGTCGTCATCGGCGAGGGCGAGAAGGACGAAGCGCCGATGCTTTTCAACGGCGAGCGCGTCGGCAATGGCCACGGCCCGGCCGTCGACGTCGCCGTCGATCCCGTAGAGGGCACGAACCTGCTGGCCAAAGGGCGGCCGAACTCCATCGCCGTCGTCGCCGTCGCCCCGCGCGGGACGATGTTCAACCCCGGCCCGGCTTTCTACATGGACAAGCTCATCGTCGGGCCGGAGGCGGCCGGCAAGGTCGATCTCGAAGCGCCCGTGGCCGAGACGCTGGCCATCATCGCCCGGGCCAAGGGACTGCGCATCGATGAGGTCACCGTCGTCATCCTCGACCGGCCGCGCAACCAGGCTCGCATCCAAGCCATCCGCGACGTGGGCGCGCGCATCCGGCTGATCACCGACGGCGACGTGGCCCCCTCGCTCATGGCCGCGCTGCCGGGCACGGGCATCGACGCCGTCATGGGCATCGGCGGCACGCCGGAGGGGGTCATCACCGCCTGTGCCATGCACGGGCTGGGCGGCGAAATTCAGGGCTGCCTCGCGCCGCAATCCGACGCCGAGCGGGCGCGCATCGAGGCCGCCGGCATCGCCATTGGCCGCAAGCTGACCCTGGCCGAATTGGCCGCCGGCGACGACCACTTCTTCGCCGCCACGGGCATCACCCAGGGCGACTTCCTGCGCGGCGTCCGCTACACCGCCACCGGCGCGATCACCCACTCGCTCGTCACGCGCTCGCGCTCCGGCACGTGGCGCACCATCGAAGCCCATCACCGCTGGGACAAGTTGAACGGCATCAGCGCGGTGGAGTATTAGCCATGCGCCCCATTCACCTGGCTCCGTCTATTCTCTCGGCCGACTTCGCCCGCCTGGCTGCCCACGTGGAAGAGGCGCTCGACGCCGGGGCCGACTTCATCCACGTTGACGTGATGGACGGCCACTTCGTGCCCAACATCACCATCGGCCCGCTTATCGTCGAGGCCGTCCGGCCGGTGGCCGACCGGCGCGGGGCGGTCGTTGACGTCCACCTGATGATCGAGCGGCCGGAGCGCTATCTGGCCGACTTCGCCCGCGCCGGGGCCGACATCCTGACCGTCCACGTGGAGACCTGCCCCCACCTGCACCGGACGGTGCAGGCCATCCGCGAGTTGGGCGTGCGGCCGGGCGTGACGCTCAACCCGGCCACCTCGCTGACGACGCTGGACGAAATCCTGCCCTACGTCGATCTCGTCCTGATCATGTCGGTCAACCCCGGCTTCGGCGGCCAGTCGTACATCCCCACCAGCACGGCCAAGATCGCCCGGCTACGGGCCATGCTGGACGCCATCGGCTCGACGGCCGAGTTGGAGGTGGACGGCGGCATCAAGCCCGGCAACGCCGCCGAGGTCGTCGCCGCCGGGGCAACGGTATTGGTGGCCGGCAGCGCGATCTTCGGCGGCGCACTGAGCGTGGCGGAGAATGTCGCCGCGTTTCAGGCCGCCCTGACCTAGCCGGCTGCCTCTCAGTGCCTGGCACTTTCTTGAGTGCCTGGCACTTTCTCCTGCCCTTCCCCAGGAAGGTGCGTCGCACTTCAGAAAGTGCGACGCACCGGCCAACTCGCCGTTTGGCGATATAGCACACATGTGCTATTCTTGCCCAATGAAGGCCCGCTTCCACTCCGCAAGGCGTGCCGCCGCAGGCTCCCCCCGCGCCAGAATCAACTGGAACACCGTCCTCCTGGAGCAAATCCACCTGGCCGGGCTGCCGGAGCCGATCCGCGAGTACGTCTTCCACGCCAACCGCAACTGGCGCTTCGACTTCTGCTGGCGGGGCGACGGCCTGCTGGTGGCCTGCGAGATCGAGGGCGGCATCTGGATGCAGACCGACACCGGCCGCAGCAAGGGCCACGCCCACCCCGAACGCTTCGAGCAGGATTGCGAGAAGTACAACGAGGCCGCCCTCTACGGCTGGACGCTCCTCCGCGTCACGCCGGACATGATCCGCGACGGCCGGGCCATCGACTGGCTCGACCGCGCCCTGCGGACGTAAGAAGCTAACGCCAGGACGCCAGGAAGAAGTCTTCCGGCGTCCTGGGCGTACCTCGCGTTAAGTCTCTTACCTGTCCACGGCGACATCGGCGATGAACAGCGTGCCGCTCGTCGTCTGGTCGAACACCAGGGCTACTTCGGCCACGTCATTCAGGTCGATCCCGGCGAAGGATGCCAGCGGGACGCGCACGGTGGTCGGTTGAACGATGGCGTCCAGCAGGCCGGGCGTGAAGGTCTCATCCGCGGTGAATTCACCGCTGACGTACTGGAGCGCCGGTTCGTCGGGGCCAACGACGACGCTGGCTGTCGCTCCGTGGCCGTCGGTCAGCCGCACGCTGAAGCTCTGCGCGGTGTCGGCGGGGTTTAGCTCCGACAGCGGATCGAGCGCGGCGCGCAGCGTCAGCGTCGTGTAGCTGCCCATCTCGCCTTGTCCGGTCGGCATCTCGAAGCGCACTTCGGCCAGGCCGCTCCAACTGATGATCGCCATCACCGGGTTGGCCGGGTTGACGAAGTTCGGCCGGCGACAGGCGGCCAGCTCCGCTTCAACAGTGTAGCCCGGCGGACAGAAGAACAGCGTCGCGCCCTCGGCCACCGTCGCCCCGCCCCGCAGGTGGGTCGTCAGTTCTATCTCGTCGCCGGGGGCGAACAGCCGCAACTGGTCGGCCGAGGCCGGCAGGCTATTGATGCGCGCCGCACGGCCGAAAAGCTCGGCCGGGGCCGGCTGGGCGAGATCGAGGCCCAACCGGGCTTTGGCCGCCGTCGCCTCGTCCTGCGCGCCGAACAGGGCCGTCAGGAAGTCGGCGGCGTAGTCCACGAGGAACTGCCGCTGCTCCTCAGGCGCGAGCGGCGATTGGCAGCCGGACCGGCCGGTATGGGCGATCATATCCCCACCCAGAATGGTATTGAACCCGTTGTGATTGGCCCCCTCCAGCAGCACCGTCGTCGCCCAGGTGTGGTCAGTCTGAAAGCGCACGGCCTCGTAGAAGACCTGGCCGTCCTGGCCGATGACGTCGCCGTCGCAGGCGGACAGAATGACGGCCAGCGGCACATCGGCGCCGGTGCTGCCCTGCAGAATGTGCGCCGGGGCAACAAGCAACAGCCCGGCCACCGGGCCATAGCCGTGCTCGGCCGCGCCTTCGGCCGTGCCCAGCCCGTACTGGCGCGTCAAGTAGTTGGCCATCTCGCCGCCGCGCGAGTGGCCGATGAGCGTCAGCCGGCCCACGTCGGCCACACCGCTCAACGCGACGCCGAAGGCGTTCTCGCCGCCCGTGGCGGCGTCCTTAAGCGCGTTCAGGTGCAAGTCCAGCAGTTGCGCCAGCCGCTCGCCGGAGACAGGCTCGCCGAAGCCGAAGGTGTTCTCGGCATTGATGTTGGGGGCCAGGGCCACGTAGCCGCGCGCGGCCAATTCGCTGACCAGGTAGGCGAAGCCGGAGTAATTGGCCTGCTCGTCGGCCGGGTCGCACGGCCAGCGGTCAACGCCCATCTCATCCACCGGGCAGCCGGGGTGTGTGCCGTGGAGGATGACCACAACCGGGTACGGCCCTTCGCCCGCCGGCGCGGCGATGACGCCGTTGAGACGGACGGGCATGTTGCGAAAACGGCTGTCTTCGGGGAAGTTGGCCTGCACGACGGTCGCGTCGCCCAGGTCGTAGGTTACGGCCAGCGGCAGTTCCGCCGCCGGTTCGGTCGTCGGCTCGGCCGGTTCGACCGGGGCGGTGGTCGTGGGCACAACCGCGGCGGTTGGGGGCACAACCTCAGCCGTCTCTTCGGAGATGGCGCAGCCGGCGGTCAGCGTCACGAATAACGCGCATAGAACCAGCGCGAGCATTTTCAACGTTCGCATGTCATTCTCCTCTGGGGGGCAGCAGGGCCGTGGGCCGGTGTCGTCTGCGAGGCTTGCCCCGCCGCCGCGTAGTATAGCAAATGGACGTGGACAACCATTATAATGGGCCAATGTCTAAGGAAATCGATGCGGTTGTGCTGATCTCCGCCGCGGCCGAGTGGCGGCCCGTCCGCGCCGCCTTCGCCGGCGCGCCGGGCGAGGCAACGCCCTTTGGCGAAGCGATCCCCGTGGAGTTTCCCGCCGCCGGGCGGGCGCGCTCGGTCGTCCTCTTCCACGGCGGTTGGGGCAAGATCGACGCCGCGGCCTCGACGCAATATGCCATCGACCGCTGGCGGCCGAAGCTGCTGCTCAATCTGGGCACGTGCGGCGGCTTTGCCGGCGACGTGGCCGCGGGCACGCTGCTGCTGGCCGACTTCACCCTGGTCTACGACATCGTGGAGCAGATGGGCGACCCGGACGAGGCCCTGGCCTACTACGCCAAAGAGATCGACCTGTCCTGGCTGCGCGGGCCGCTGCCGCTGCCCGTCCAGCGCGAGCTACTGGTCTCGGCCGACCGCGACATTGTCAGCGCGGAGATCGCCGGCCTGCGCGAGCGCTTCGGGGCCATCGCCGCCGACTGGGAGAGCGGAGCCATCGCCCACGTGGCCGCCCGCAACGGCGTGCGCTGCCTCATCTTGCGCGGCGTCACCGACCTGGTCAGCGCCGACACGGGCGAGGCCTATGGCCGGCCGGAGCTATTCGCCGCGCGCACCGAGACGGTGATGGGCCGGTTGCTGGCGACGCTGCCGGAGTGGTTGGCGGCGGCACTGCCCGACGACAGTGGCGCGATTCTCCCGAATCGCGGGCCGCGGCTGCACAAGAACGCGATTCGGGAGAATCGCGCCACGCGGGAGAATCGCGCCACGGGGGGAGAAGGATGAGCATGGAAACACAGATCGTCTGGGTTGGGCGGCTGGTGCTGGCGGCGTTGCTGGGCGTCGTCCTTGGCTGGGAGCGCGAGGCCCGCGGACGCGACGCCGGCGTGCGTACCTTCGGCGCGGTGTCGTTGGGGGCCTGCCTCTTCTCGATCATCTCCTTCGCCGTGGCTCCGGAGGGGCGCGAACCGACGCGCATCGCCGCGCAGATCGTCACCGGCGTTGGCTTCCTGGGCGCGGGCGTCATCCTGCGCGGCCGGGGCCACATCAGCGGCCTGACCACCTCGGCCACGCTGTGGGCCGCGGCGGCCGTGGGCATGGCCATTGGCTACGGCCTCTACCTGCTGGGCACGGCGGCCACGGGGCTGCTGCTCTTCCTGCTGCTGCTGCGTCGCCACCCGCGCACCGACAATGTCGCCGGCAGCGACGCCAACGGGGCCGGCGACGAAGCAGCGGAGGACGAGGCCGCGCCGCCCTTCTGAGCGGCGCGGCCCCTGGCTCATTGGGGCGTGCTGAGCAGCTCGACGGCCCGCAGGACCTGCGCGTCGCCGCTGGCGGCCACTTGCTCGGCCGTCAGGTCGTTGGCTGTCTCCGGCACCAGCAGCGCCGTGCCGGTGAATTCCACTGTCTCGTCGGGCACAATTCCCTGTCGCCAGATGACGCGGCCGTCGGGCGTCAGCCATTGCTCCGTGGCCAGCAGGATGGCCGAGCCGTCGGACAGGCCGAACTCGTTCAGCACCGTGCCCGTGCCGAAGGTCGTTTCGCCGACCAGCGTCGCCCGCTGATGGTCTTGCAGCGCGCCGGAGACGATCTCGCTGGCGCTGGCGCTGCCCTGATTGATGAGCACCACCAGCGGCAGCGTCGTCGGCTCGTCCACGTCCGACTTCTCCTCGGTCACGTCGCCGTCGGCGTTCTGGCGCAGGACGACGACGGAATCCTTGGGCAGGAAGCGGCCGGCGACGTTGATGGCCTCGCTGAGCAGGCCGCCGGGGTTGTTGCGCAGGTCAAGGATAAGGCCGGTGGCTCCCTGCGCCTCGGCCGCGGCGATGGCCTCGGCCAGGTCGTCACCGACGCGCTCGCTGAAGCCGGCGATGCGGATCTGGGCCACAGTCGTGCCCGGCAGCATCGTCCAGGTGACGTTCTGCAACTCGATGCGCGCCCGCGTCAGCGTCAGGGTCAGTTCCTCGGTGGTCTCCGGGCGGAAGAGGGTCAACGTCACCTCTGTGCCCGCCGGGCCGAGGATGAGATCGACAACGCCTTGCAGTGTCATGCCGGTCACATCCTGGCCGTCGACGGCGGTGACGACGTCGCCCGGCTGGATGCCGGCCGCCTGGGCCGGCGAGTTGTCGATGGGCGAGACGATGGTGACGAAGCCATCGCGCATCTCCACGTATGCGCCGATGCCCTCGAATTCGCCGGCGATGTAATTGGCCTGCTCCTCGACCATCTGCGGGGTCATGAAGCGGCTGTGGCCGGTGTCGCCGAGGATATCGACCATACCCGCCAGTGCGCCGGTCTGCAACTGCTCGTCGGTAGCCGCTTCGCGATCAACGAAGTTGTCCTGGATGACGCTGCGCGCCTCGTCCAGCAGGGCCGTGTTCAGGCCCGGCTCGTCGGCGCTGGCCCCGCCGCTGCCCAACAGGAAGCGATCGACGGCTATCCCGCCCAGGAAGAAGGTGACGCACAGCAACAGGACGGCCAGCGCGCCCAGCAAGGACGCCAGCGGCGAACGGCGCGGAGAGGTTCTCGGATCGTCCATCGCCCGCCCCTACTCCTCTAGCCCCAGCGAGAACATGCTCTCCAGGTCGTGGCGCGAGAAGGCGCGGAAGGCCAGCAGCGTCTCCGACTCGGCGATGCCGTTGACCTTGAGCATGTGCTCGGTCACCAGCGCGGCCATGGCGTCGTTGTCGCGCACGCGCAGGATGGCCACCAGGTCATACCGCCCGCCAACCGAGTAGACTTCGGAGATGCCTTCCAATTCGGCCAACTGGGTGGCCACTTCGTTGATCAGACCGCGCTGGGTCTTCAGTAATACGACTGCACTGACCATGCCGCTTCGCTCCTAGCTTGCTGTTGACGGGTACCTTTCACCCGCGGCCGGATTGTATCACGCCCCTACCGGGGGCAGTTACATTCTGGAGCGCAGACACAACAAAACGCTCATGAAACGGCCGCGCCAACCCTAGGGCGTGTAGGCAATGCGGTAGATGAAGCCGCCGCGGTCGTCGCTGACGTACAGCGCCCCGTCCGGCCCTATGGCCAGCCCCACCGGCCGGCCGAGCACCTGCCCATCATCCAGCCAGCCCGTGGCGAAGTCCTCGGCCGGCCCGGCCACCTGGCCGCCCGCGATGGGCACGCGCATGACCTTGTAGCCGACCGGCTCCGGCCGGTTCCACGAACCATGCAGGGCGATGAACAGGTCGCCGCGGTAGTCGTCGGGGAAGCGCTCGCCGGTGTAGAAGGCCAGCGCCAGTGGGGCCATGTGGGCCTGCATCTTCAGGACGGGCGCGGGCACGCCGTCGCAGGCCCCGTCGGAGCCGAATTGCGGATCAATGACATCGCCGGCATGGCAGGCCGGCCAGCCATAGTGTTCGCCCTCGTTGACGATGTAGACCGTCTCCGGCGGCACGTTGTCGCCCATCAGGTCGCGGCCGTTGTTGGTGGCCCATAGCGCGCCCGTCGTTGGCTCAATGGCCAGCCCAACGGCGTTGCGCAGGCCGGTAGCGAAGAGGCGGCCGTTGCCGCCGTCGGCGTCATAGACCATGATCGCCGCCCGGCGCGGGTCGTCCTCGATGCAGACGTTGCAGCTGGAGCCGATGGAGACGACCAGGCGGCCGTCGGGCAGAAAGGCGACTGTGCGCGTCGTGTGCGCGCCGTCGCTCGGCAGGTCATCGATCACCATCTCGCGCGTCTCGCCGGAGCCGTCGCCGGTGGTCAGGCGCAGGACGCCACCCGGCAGGCCGACGTACCACGCCCCGGCGTGATAGACCAGACTGTGGGGCCGGTCGAGACCATCGGCGATGACTTGCGTGTTGTCGGCGCGGCCGTCGCCGTCGCCATCGGCCAGAGCCACGACGCGCCCCGCGCCGCGCTCAGCCACGTAGAGCGCCCCATCCGGCCCGAAGGCGATGAAGCGCGGGCCATCCAGCCCGCCGGCGAAGACGTTGACGGCGAAGCCCGGCGGCACGCGCACGTCGGCCTCGCCGCCCGCGCCGACAGAACCGGCGAAGTTCACCCGGCTCAGATATGTCCTATAGACGTAGATACCACCCACGGCCAGAGCCAGCAGCAACAGTCCTGGCAAGAGAAGGCGCATCGTCCGCGCCGCCATTCGCTAGTAGCGCTCCGGCACGAAGGTCTGCTCGTCGATGGGCGGCCGGATGTAGCCCCCGGCGGCCTTGCGCGGCGGCAGCTCGATGGGCGGCGGCAGGATGTCCTCGTAGGGGATCACGCTCAGGATGTGGCTGATGCAGTTCAGCCGCGCCCGCCGCTTGTCGTCGGCATTGACCACGTACCAGGGCGACTGCTTCGTGTCGGTGTAGGCGAACATGCGGTCTTTGGCCTGTGAGTACTCCACCCACTTATCGCGCGAGCGCAAGTCCATGGGGCTGAGCTTCCAGCGGCGGCGCGGGTCGGCCGCGCGTTGGGCGAAACGCCGCTCCTGCTCGTCGTCGCTGACGGAGAACCAGTACTTCAGCAGGATGATGCCGGAGCGCTGCAACATGCGCTCGAACTGGGGGCAGGACGCCAGGAACTCGCGGTACTCTTCCTCGGTGCAGAAGCCGTGGACTTGCTCGGTGATAGCCCGCGTGTACCAACTGCGGTCGAAGAGGACGATCTCGCCCGCGGCCGGCAACTGCGCCACCCAGCGCTGGAAGTACCATTGCGTCTTCTCCACGTCGCTGGGGATGCCCAGGGCGACGACGCGGATGACGCGCGGGTTGGTGCGCTCGACGATGCGCTTGATGACGCCGCCCTTGCCGGCGGCGTCGCGCCCCTCGAAGATGATCACCACGCGCAGCCCCTTGGCCTTGACCCAGTACTGCAACTTGACAAGCTCTTCCTGGAGCTTCAGCATCTCTTCTTCGTAGTAGGCCTCTTTCAGCTTGGCCTTCTTGGCGCGGCTCTGGTTGTCCAGGCCGGCCGACGGGGCTTCGCCCGGCGCTGTCTCGCCGTTGGCCCCCGGCCCCTCGGCGGCCGGTGGTTCAGCGACGCTCGCCGCCACCTCTGGTGTGGCCGCCGCGTCGTCCTCGTCTACCTTGTCCTTTTTCTTGCCCTTTTTTGCCATGATCGGCCTCCTTGATCAATCTGGTTTCTATCGCAAATGAGGGCAGAACGCTAGGGCCAGTTGACCTGCGGCCGGTAATGGAGCGCGTTTTTTCGCAGCTGCGGTCGCCCAATGTGATTGCGTTGGGCGACCGCTGAGCGATGTTGAGCGTGTTCAATCCCGCGGAGCTGCTTGAGCAAGCGCGTGAGTGGGTGGTGCAGATCGTCGAGTGGCGCGAGATGGTATGGGCTGCCGCACGGCCTGGTTTAAAAGATGACCGCCAACACCAACAGCAGACCGATCAGTACTGTTGCCACCGCCAACATCCATAGCGCTTCGGCGCGCACCGCTCGGGCGCGGTACTCGCGCGGCACAGGCGGGACTGTTGCCAGAAGCTCCTGCAAGAAGTGAAGCATGTTGGCCGGGCGGCGGCGCGGGTCGTCGGCGGCGGCGCGGCCGGCCAGTTGGGGTAGTACGACAAGATCCATGCGCTCGGCCAGCAGGCTTTCGGTGGGCATGACAGGCGGGGCCTCGGCCGCCCCGCCATACCCACCGCGCCCCGGCGGCTGTCCGGTCAGCATCTCCACGAACAGCCGGCCAATGCCATAGACGTCGGTCGTCTGGCCAACCGCGCCGCCGTGGGCCACTTCGGGCGCAACGTAGGTGGGCAGTACGAAGGTCGGACGCCAATGGCGCGGCAAGTCCTCATAGGCGCAGGCTACGCCCAGATCGGTCAGCAGCGGACGGGGCACGTTCTCCTTGTCGAACCGAACCAACACCACTTCCGGCGAGAGGCACAGATGAAGCAGGCCGCGGTCGTTGAGGAAAGCCAACGCGTCGGCCAGCCCGGCGATGAGCCAGCCGGTTGTCAGATACCAGGGCTGCGGATCGCGGTCGAGGTACTCGCGCAAGACCTGGCTTTCCACGTAGTCGAAGACGGCGAAGGTGACGATACGCCCACGAGCCGCCGTCCGGCCATAGGGGTGCTCCGTCGTTGCCGCGCTACTCAGCGCCGGGAGTAATCGCGGCAAGACGGGGTGGGCGTGGTCGGTCAGGAACAGTACCTCGCGTTTTAGTTTGTCTTCACAGCCGGGGTGGGCCACCTTCAACAGCACGACCTCAACCCCCCGTCGCGCCTTGTAGAGCGTTGCTGCCGGCAGAGTAGTGATCCACTGGACGATTTCGATCTCGCCCATGCGGTCGCCGGCGCGCAGACGCAAAGGCGCGTCCTCAGCCGGGCAACGCTTCTCCTGACACCACAGGTTGTCGTCCAACCGAGCGCGTTGACATAAGCTGCATTCTTTCATGCTGCACCAGACCTGTTTGCGCTTGCCAAGCCTTGGCTAACAATGGAGTGCGCGCGAGGAAGATTCGTCGGCACCCGCTATCCATATAGGGCATGTCTGGAATTAGGCCAAGCCCATCAAAGACGTTTTTCACTCCAAAATGATGGGAAATGCCTGGAAAAAGGCACGTCGCCCCGTCGCCGCTTGGCTAAACTCACTCACCCGTCCGTTAACTGCTACCGCTCTGACGAAGTAATAGTACATTGTCCCCGGAATACCACTTCTATCCACGAAGTGAAGTTGTGTGGTTGTGCCAATACGGGTTTTTGTGCCTGTCAGCGAGGTGGCGCGATGAACCTCATAGGACACTGCCCGTGCGGCAACAGACCAGGCGATAACGACTTCCTGCGGCGAAGCGGCGTTACTGGCCTGAACGTTGGCCGGTACATCGGGCACATAGGGCTGAATGAAGATGGGGGCGGCATCCCATCCGTCCGTGTCGTTATTGCTGGGATCGCTATCAGTGACCTCAATTATAATGCCTAGCCATTTATCACCTCCCTCATCGATCGGTATGAGTGGCAGACTATTGGCGGTGATACGTGTGGTACGTTTGGGCCCTAAGCTTCCAGAATACTGTGCTGTCCCTAGCAGGCGATCGCTCCTTGAGATGTCATTGTTGCTGGAAAGGTAAAGGCTAACCTTAATCACGCCGTTATACGTTGCTGAGGCATAGTTGTGCACCAGGAAGGTCAGCCCGGAAAGGCGGGTGCCGGCCGTGAGCGAGCTTGGCGAGGCTCTCACGTCTAGCGGGATTAGGTCCGGTGTCGTTGGGGTGCTGCTGCGCACCGTGTCAACAATGTACTCAAACTTACTGCCGGTGATCCTTGTGTGGCCTGTCCAAGAACTGCCGCCATGTGAGAGAACTGCGTAAACATGCCGGCTATCACCGTCAATATGATACGATCCACTACCACTCTGCCCGTGATAGCTGCGGTCGTTATGCCCTACGATTTCAGTATCCGTATCATCGTAATAGCCAGACCGAGAGTACATTCGCTCAAAGTTGAATGGACTTTCTCCAGGATACCCAGGGTTGAAAAAGGTATTGTCTTCAAAAAAGGAATCGGCGCTGTTATAGCCGATCCCATGCCAGCCCGTCATCGCGCCTATCGGCTGATTAAGGCGAACATGGGCGATATCCCACCTTAAATCAGCATTCTCTGTCCAACCTCCCCAGCTAAAGAGATGCACGGCAAAGGCAACTCCATATGGTTCGTCGCCATTGTCATACGCCGGGACGACGCGAACGCCGGTTGCCCATCCACCAGCATCATGACTGAAAATACAATGTCCGGCGGTTACGATCCAACGCGGATCGACGAGCACACCCGAACAACCACTTCGTCCGCCATTGGGCCAGTCGATCAGCAAGCGTACATTGACGGACCATGGATAGTTCTCAGGATCGGGAACGAGCGACAAGCTAGAGAAATCTAGGGGCGTTGGTCCCTCAAAATCAACGACTGACGGGGGCGGGCCACCATCTACAACATCCGCCGAATCTGTGGGCAACTCCATCTCAGCTTGCTTTCCCAGGTCTAATTCCTGGCCAGCCACCAGATCATACATGACCATGTGGTTGCCAGTATAGTTCTCATCTAGCGGTGGCGACCATGGGAGCAGCGGCATGGGGATATACACGTTGGAGTCGTCATCTGCACCAACCATCGCTGGCGACTCAGACGGCCCTGTTTCTTCATCTGTCAGGGGATTTGCTTCCGCCTGGTCAGGCGCTGTCACAACTTCTTGAAAGTTGATCGTTATTTCTGGAGTTGACTGATTCTCTTTATTGGCTCGCGCCGGGACGGCAAGAGCCGAAAACAGAACGATCTGGAACAACCACACAACCATCAATACCGTCTTACGTTGAAACATTTCGACCTCCTAAAGTAAATTGTCCTGACGGAATCTAGTAGCAAGGCTCTCGCACCCCATGTCGCGCTTTACCCTGAACACTACTTCCCGGACCCTGCCGTTGGGAACACACACTGCAAAACAATCCCGCTTTGGTCGAATGACAGATGGTCGTCGTCACAAAGAGGAATGATCGGTGACTCGTCGGGCGCTTCCTCATTGAACTCGATCAGCCTCCCGTTTAGCGATGTCGGGTTGGTGGACAAGCGGCGAATCGCTACTTGATCGCCAACCCGTAACACCTCGGCCTGCCGCCGCGAGACGGCCAGGCTGTATGGCTCCAGGTTGACCGCCAACAGTTGATTCAGCAGCGAGTCGGGCTGAGGACGGCCGATAACCCCCGGCTGCCAAGTGACGCAGAACACGTGTGAACGGTAGCGCAGATAGACCGGACGCTCCAGCAGCGTCGCCCCGCGCGGCGTGGCCGGGTGCTGTTCGCGGAACGCCAGTGTCGTCTGCGCGCCGAGTTGATGAATGGGTCGATCGCCAGGCAACGGGCGGATGTCGCCCGGCGACCACAGCCCATAGCGCTGCGGCTGGTGGCGATCCAGATAGCGAATGTCGCCGCTAAACTCGGCCAGGATTTCGCGCACTAGCTGAGCCATCGTCACCTCCGGCAACGCTAGCGCACGGTAGGTCGTCCCGTCAGGCAGATGGATTTGCAAGCCGATGCGTCTCTTTCCTGATGCCATGTTTTCCTCCTCACGCTAGACGATCGCGCCGCTGCGGCGCTAGGCCTCGCTGAAATATGACTCTGCCAAGCGGATTACGTCGTCCTCGGCCATTTCGTCGAGATTGATGCCGATGTCGGTCAGAGCTAATCCCTGTTGGAGGCTGGTGGCGGCGATGGCCGTCTTGAGCAGGGCATAGGCCCGCTGGCTGACCTGTCCGTTGGCGGCTGCCTCGGCCGGCTCATCGAGCGGGGGTTCGTCGTTCGTCGGCCCATCCAGCCACTCGGCGGCTTCGCCCGGATAGCGCGCCTGGATCACGCCCACCCACTCGTCTAACTCCGCCGCACGACTGGCGGCGTCGGTGTAGGGTTGGGCGACCTGGATTAGCGTCAGTTGGCCGGCCGAGGCGATGTGGCCGCGTCCGGCGGGCAGGTCCTTGAAGTTGCGGCTGTAGGCGCGCAGCGTCGTCAGCGAATCGCTGTTGCGCAACCCCAGGCCATAGCCACTGTTGAGCACTCGGCTCTTCAGGGGACTAGGCGTGTCCAGTAGGCCGGCGATGATCACGTGCAGGCCATCTGCGCCATGGCGACCGGCCAGTTGGGCCAGTTCGCTCAGCGCGTCCACCGCATCACTGTCCCGTTCGATCTCTTCGGTGAGGTCGTCGAAGTTGTCGATCACCACGTGCAGCCGGCGATCGCTCTCGCCGCTGGCTAGCGCTCGGCACTCGGCGGCCAGCCGCGCCACCAGCCCCGGCAACTCGCCCGGCTCGCGCGCAACGGCCAGCACGTGGGGCAGCGCTCCCAGGTTGGCTCGCCCGCCATAGTGCGTGAACTTGCGGGTGAAATCAACCAGGACAAAGGCGACCTGCTCCGGGGTGTGGCGATCGGCCAGCGACAGAACCCAGTTGATCAGCGTCGTCGTCTTACCCGACAGCGGCGGCCCAACGATGGCGAAGTGCGGCCCGTGGCGGCGCAGCTTGAACCGGGCCGGCTGGAGCTGGTTGTCGAAGCCAAGGATCGCTTCCGGTTCGTCGGACGGCAGCGGCGCGGCGGCCAGCACGTCGACCAGGGGGGCAACGCGCGGCAGGATGCGCACCGGTTCGGGTGTCGGCCCGGCCCAGGCGGCGCGCAGCAACTCGGCCAGCCGTCGCAGCCGCG
>ERZ724519.518-NODE-518-length-16378-cov-4.052441_pt1 | contig 16378 bp, 10 predicted proteins | sample MGYA00376052_ERZ724519 | MGnify/ENA primary metagenome ERZ724519 (study PRJEB28724, sample SAMN07190883) | activated sludge metagenome | isolation source: activated sludge of sewage treatment plant in Hong Hong | place: Hong Kong | collected 2016-03-17 ... | reverse complement strand
AGTCATATGTAATAACAGGTATTGGCAGCGGAGAGTCAGGCATCCAGTTTTGTTGCGGCAGGTCGTCGGCGAATACGCCGTTGGGGGTGCCTGCCCATACTTTGTCTCCGTTGTGTGCAAGCGCATATACGGCTGCCGAACTGAGGCCCTGGTTTGAGGGTAATAATGACTGGGTGGCTTCGTCCCAATGGAAAACGCCTTTTTCATAGATAGCAGCCAACGCCTTTCCTCCGGCGGTAGCAAGATCTGCAATGTTCAACACATTGAGAGATGCGGTAGGTAATGCCTCCCAGGTAATACCGTAGTCCGGTGACTTATACAATTCGGTGCTGCCGCTAGTGCTGAATATGGCGTTGCCGACCAACACGAGGTTTTCAAAGAAATGCGGGGTAGGGTAGGCATTCCAGGTTTGGCCGTCGTCGTGCGAATGCCAAAGGTTTTGCTCGGTGGCGATCAGAATATTTTGACCGTGGGCCAGCATGGTCCTGACGTATTCTCCGGTTGCGAAAGGCGCTGTCAGCGGCGCCCAGTTTTCCCCGTTGGTATCAGTGCGGTATAATGTTGTGACGCTATTGGCATAAAGCCGGTCTTCGAAGGACCAGATATCGGCGATGGACGAAAACGGCGGCATCATGGTATCCCAGGTCAGGCCCTCGTCGGGAGAAAAGTAAATGATATCTCCATAGAGGTCGGGGATATAAATGCCGTAACTGCAGACAGCAATTGTCGAAAAATATTGAACCGGCGGCATGTTGGTCTCGTTCCATGACGCGCCGTTGTTATGGCTTATTTTAAAGGTTTTGGGTTGGTCATAGGCAAAAGAGTTGCCTGCGGTGAACATACCCGCAAGCGTACTGTCCCGGATTCCCAGCGGCCAAATGGCGTTTTCCGGGAACTTTTCCCAGGTGAGGCCGTCGGCGGTTCGGTATAAATAAAACTGATCGGCATAAAAGGCATAATTGTCATTGCTCCAGATGTTCGATTGGGAGCCGCCGTTGGGTCCGCCGGTGTGTTGCCAGTTCATTTGTGCGGTGGCCGGGAAAAAACATCCGGCAAGGAAAATGGCGGGGAAAAGTGTGTTTTTCATGTATTGGGTTGTGTTTATTGTACCATCAAACGGAGTTTGACGGTGGGTAACTAATGTTGCACGATCCTTATATGAACGTTCGCAAATGGTCACATCCAAAAACAAAGATTCTATAGACAGGTCTTTCTTTGCCGAAATAAGGAATCACATCTTCCTTAAATTCAATGTTCATCGCCGTCAGGTTTTGAGCCAATTCCTTTACCATTGATTCATTTTCTGTAGCACAAATACAATGTGCATTTGCCCATGGATCTGACCGGATCGCGTTAAAGGCATATTCGACAATTGAGGCCTCATCTGGAAACGCCTTAAGGTTGTGCTTTTCCCCTTTTTCCGTGTAATACCAAAAGAAAATGCCGCCAGACTGTTCCATCCCGAATCCCTCGGGGATCGGATTGCCGCCGATGGAATAATGATCAAAATTGAAGCAGTTGTCCTGCATCCATTTAGCCAGTTCTGCTTCTGTTTTGGGCATCTTGTAATCGTTTCCTCAAAGTTATCAAATGACTTCAAATTTTTCAGATTAATAAAAGGCTCCTCCAGGTCATCAGATGACTTTAATATGCTTACAGCCGCGAGCAGGCACAACGGACTTCTGGGTTTGTTCCGCGTGTGCCGTTTCAACGGATTTCCAAATCCGTCGTACAGGTGTGCAAGGCCCGGCAGCGTGCGGTATCACGTCCTTATTTTTTAACCAGAATTTTTTGAAAAAGCGTTTTCATGGAAGTCCATATATCAGGCGGGCTGTTTTTCCTTTCGTTTTCCCTGATACGTTGTATTGCCAATATCCAGAAATGGCAAAGCGATTCCAGTTTTGGGAACGTGGTTTGAATTCCATTTAACATACGTTCAAATAGATCCAGGTCCTGCACAGGAAAGGCATCTGCAACAGACAATGCAACCTCGATGGCCCTTTCGTCCTGTTGCGTTAACCATGCCCGCCTGCATGCCTGTACGGTACTCCCTTCATCCTTCGTACTCCAAAGTAAAATACCAAATAGGCAACCGACTTTTAGCGCGTCAACACCGGCAGACAAGTGCAGGATGGCGTTCGGATAATCTGTCGCTTCGTATGCTTTTACAAGTTCGTCGACCGAGTCAAAAATGCTTTCCCCGAATTCACATTTCAGGAGCGACCTGTCTGTGATGGTTATTTGACGGTAGATTTCGTCCAGTCTGTTTTTTAAGTCTGTCATTTGAGCTCTGTCCATTGCAGCCTCTTTACGTGCCGGGACCGAATATAAAAAGTTTGCACAACCCTGATATCCCATTGGACGCAAGCAAATTGCCTTTAGCCCGGGTTGCTCTTAGCAGTCAAACGACCCGGCAAACTCGGGGCGCGGCGTATGAATTTGCAGGTTCTTTTTCATGGTGATATTATTCCGGTGATGCGTAAGGTTTGCAGGCGTTTAGTTATTCAGGTCAGCCCTGCGGTACTTTCACCTGTGGATACTGCTTTACAAGTAAATAGTTAATTACAAGCACCGATATTTTTGGAAACAACAGCATGGTAAAAAAAGCAAGATATGAAATGGTCACGATCGGCGGCGGACTTGCCAGGATAAAAATATGGTTGCCTGTAGCGGTATCCGGAAAAATATAATTCTGGGTCAGATTCCAGCCAAAGTGGATAGCGAATGGAATCAGCAAGGAAAAGGTTCTGGCAAATGAGTAAGCCAATAAAAGCCCCATCGCAAATGTAAAAGCAAATACCATGGTCATTTGTATTGGGTCACCCAAAACTCCTGCATTTAACCAATGCAATACTGCAAAAAATAAGGCTGAAACAATAACTGCTTTTGTCTGGCCGATCTTTTTGATCAGGATATACAGTAATGCGCCCCTGCACAGCAATTCTTCAGTGAAGACACTTCTGAACTGATACCAGGATTCAAGTAAAATGGACCCTGCTGTCAGGGGCTGGGATATGGTATATTCTTCTTTTACAAAATACATTCGCAAAAGAAAAGCAGTTGCTGCAAGTATGGCAGAAACAAAGAACAGGACCGCAAAATATTTCAACCTGTCCTTTGTCGGTGTCAGACCCAAAACCGACAGGTCCCCTTTTTCAAAAAGCCAAATAAGAAGCCAGGAAATTGCCAGTAATCCAATTAGTTGTATCATTTTGGTAATGACATAAAAGGTGGTTTTGTGAAAAAAAAGTTTCCGGCTGCACTTGGGAGTTGTGGCCAGGTGCAAACGTACAACACGGTCGCCCCTGTCCGCCTGTTCTCGCCCGATATATCTGCGGACAAGGTTGCACTTCCTGAAAAGGAGAAATGCGCATCAGGAAAAAAATTTGGTCAGATCGTCAGGCCGCAATCCTGCCGAATGAAGGATCATATTTAATAAGCGGTGTTTGAGTTTATCTGCCCACCACAGCAAGCGGGTCGCCCCGGATTCGAACAGCACTTTTGGGCCCGGACCGGTCTTTTATTACTGTTCCGATTTGTTACGGAGTCGATTGGTGAAGGCCTGTTTTACAATTAAATTTGCCAGTAGTTAAGCAACACCTATCTCCATGAATCATCCGCTACTCCGCCTTGCTTTCTGTGCCTGCTTCATCGCAACGCTGTCACCGCTCTTTTCACAGCAACAGGAGTTGCCTGGACTTCAGGGCGAACATGGTTTCTGCGCCCAGGAAGCCATGTGGGAGGCTGCCCTTCGGCAAAACCCGTACTTGCGCCGGCAACATGAAAAAACAGAGCAAGCGCTGTACGAGCACCTGAAGAAACAACAGCAGTCGGCTAAGGCGCCGCCGCCGATGTATGTGCTGCCCGTGGTCGTCCATATCATCCACGACAATGGCCCCGAGAACATTTCGGATGCCGTCGTGATACAGGGTATCCAGGATTTGAATGATGCCTATGCCAATGTCGGCTACTACGACCCCGCTACGGGCGTGGATACCCGAATACAGTTCTGCCTCGCCCGTCGCGACACGCTCGGCAACCTTACCACGGGCATCACCCGCAACCAGTCTCCGCTGACCAATATGCTGATGGATGTGGATGACATCACGGTGAAAAACCTCAACCGCTGGGACCCTACCCAATACATCAACATCTGGCTGGTGCGTGAAATTTGTCAAACTGGCGGCGGCTGCGGTGTGGCGGGATACGCCTATTTCCCCGGTTCACATGGCAACCCGGAGGACGGCATCATGATGGAGGCGAGTTTCTTCGGCAGTTCGCAGGGCGCCAGCGGCGTACAGATTCATGAAATGGGCCACTATCTTGGCCTTTACCACACCTTTCAGGGCGGCTGCACCAACAACGACTGCCTCGCCGACGGCGACCGGGTCTGCGATACGCCGCCCGACCAGAGCACGGCTGCGGTGCCTTGCGGGACGCCGGTCAATTCCTGCTCCACCGATACGGACAGCGGCTTTGCGACCGACCAAAACGACCTCATCGAGGACTACATGGACTACGGCGACTTCGGTTGCTGGTCGGTGTTCACACAGGGGCAAACGGACCGGATGCACTGGCATATCGAGAACGTGCGGTACAGTCTGCTCGAATCGAAAGCCTGCCTCGACCCCTGCACGTCGCCCCTGGCCGCCTCGTTTTCAGCGAGCGCCACAGCCGTGGACGCCGGTACGACCGTGAATTTTGTCAATTCCTCCACCAACGCGACCACCTATAACTGGACGCTGGACGGCGCGCCTTTTTCGACGCTTGCCAATGCCGGTTATACCTTCAATACGGCAGGCAGCTTCGAGGTGTGCCTGGAGGCGGGCAACGCCGACCCGAACTGCTACAGTCGCCAATGCGCCACGATTGAGGTGGTGTGCCCGGTAATGGCGGAATTCACGATGAGTGCCGACTTGCTGCTGCCCGGCCAATCCGTTATTTTCACGAACACCAGTTCCAATGCCTCGACCTACACCTGGCTGCTGAACGGCTCAAACAACGGCACCACCACCAACCTAACGGATACGTTCCCCAGTTCGGGCCTTCAGACCGTTTGCCTGACGGCCTCCAACGGCATTTGCGAAGCGACAAGTTGCCGGAACCTGTTTGTGATGTACGTGTCGGGAACGGGCGGCTGCGATACGTCCTACCTCAAGACCTATGGTTCCCCGTTCGACGACGAGCGGGGCAATGCCCTCCTGGAGATTCCCCAAAGCCTCGGCGGCGGCTTTCTCATCGGCGGCGGCAAGGGCGACAGCGCCATGATCACCCGCCTCGACCTCAACGCCAATATCGTCTGGACGCGTGCGTTCGACCCCACACCTTTCGCTGCCGATTTCATCTGGGCGCTCAATTTCGACAGCGACGGCAACGTCATCGGCTCGGGCCAGACCCGCGACGAACCGGATGGCAACGTGGAATGCTTTGTCTTCAAGTACAATATCCCGACCAACGACATCCTCTGGGTGAACGAACTGGATATCATTGACCCTGCTGCGGAAATTTACCGCACCATTTTCGAAAAATCGCCCGGCGGCAACTACATCGTGGCGGGCGACATAGACCAGGACCCTAACCTGGCTATCTCAAATATCAACGGTTTCCTGCTGGAGGTGAACCGCAACACCGGCGCAAACGTCTGGCAGCGCAGTTTTACCCTCGGCAACGCCGAATCGTTCCAGAAGGCACTGCTCCACAACGGGGCCATCTATACAACGGGCCGCTACAGTTTCGACCCCACGGGCACTGCCCGCTGGCGACCCGGTATCACTAAATTCGACCTGAACGGTGCGCAGCAGTGGTCAAAACTCTACCTCCGCCCTGTCACGAACACCACAACAGCCCGCCTCGCTTCCTCCGATATGGTGGCCGACAATGGGCTGGTGGTGCTTGGCCACGGCGACCTCGACGGCACCAGCACCACCGACGTCTCCCTCTTTCTGTTCAAGACCGACAACAACGGCAACCTGCTCTGGGCGATGGACTACGACATTCCCGGCGCCACCTCGGAGGTAAGTACCCAACTCGTCATCGTACCCGACGGTTATGTGTGCCTCGGCTACTACACGGCCGGGAGCCAGGATGTGTTTATCTTCAAAACGGACAAGCAGGGCCAGCTCCTCTGGTCGAAATCCTATGGCAACACGTCTACCGAGGATGCCTTTGACCTCGTGCATGCCAACGGACAGCTTTACTTTACCGGCAAGACAAAAGCGCCGACGCCGGGCGCTACGTTCGACCTCTACTTTGCAAACATCGCCGAAAACGGCGCTGTGTCTGCCTTCGACAGTTGCAACCTGTTCACTGACCTGACTATGACCGCGCTGGCTATCAACGGCCCTTACAGCGGCCAGCACAACCTCACCCTGCTCAATCAAACCTGGGGGCAATTCCTGTCGGACAAAAAAGTGGGTACTTCGATGATCCAGTCCACCACCATCTGCCTGCAACCCTGCATCGATTCCTGTGCAGTGATGCCCAATGCGCAGTTTGTCACAGCCGATGCCACCTGTCGCGGCGACAGTCTTGAGGTGAGCCTCACGGCCTGCAACCTGGGCATTTTTGACCTGCCGGCGGGTATACCCGTCAGTTTTTACCTCGGCGACCCCACGAGCACGGGCACTGCCATGCTCCTCGCCACCTTGCCGTTGCCGCATGCGTTGCCGCAGGATAGTTGCGACACGTTTTCGTTCATCGTCGCAGCGCCGCCCAACGCCCTTATTTTCGCCATGCTCAACGACGACGGCGCCAAAACGCTTCCGTTTTCGCTTGCCGACTTCGATGCCGAAACCGGCGAGTGCGACTACACGAACAATATCGGTAACTTCATACACCCGTTCACACCGCCCGCGCTCGATCTCGGTCCCGACATATTCCTCTGTCAGAACGGCGTGACCGTGCTCGACGCCGGCCCCGGTTTCGCCGGCTATCGCTGGCAGGATGGCAGCACCGAACAAACCCTGACGGCTTTCGGACCCGGTATTTACAGCGTCACCGCCACCGATGCCTGTGGCGGCGAACAAACGGACCAGGTGCAGGTGACCGTGGACAGCACCGCCGTGCTCGACCTCGGTCCCGACATCACCGTTTGCGAGGGCAGCAGCACCGTGTTGGACGTGCCCGGTTACGTCACGTACCAGTGGTCGCCAGCCGACTATTTAAGTTGTGCAGATTGTCCCAATCCCACCGTCACACCTTTGGCCGACGTAGCCTATACCCTTGTAGCCACGACCGCCGACGGTTGCGTCGGAGTAGCAGCGGTACGGATCACCCTCGCCCAGTCCAGCGCGTCATTCGCTGAAGTGCAGCTCTGCGCAGGCGACACGCTCCTGCTCTTCGGAATACCTGTGACCGCAGCGGGGACATTTCAGCAAACGCTCACAGGGCAGAACGGCTGTGACTCCGTTGCGCATGTGACAGTAGAAGCGTTGCCCGTCTCGGCGAGCAGTGTGACGCTTTTTGGCTGCCCCGGCAGTGCGGTGCAGTATGCTGCGCAAATGGTACCCGTCGGTCAGACGCAGGAATTCATTTTCCAGAATTATGTCGGCTGCGATTCCACAGTAACCGTTACCGTGGAAGCCCTGCCCACTTCTACGGGCAGCGTGACGTTGCACGCTTGCCCCGGCAGCACGGTGCAGTATGGTTCGCAGACGCTGGCGGTAGGGCAAACGCAGGATTTCACCTTTCAAAACTATGTCGGCTGTGATTCTACAGTAACTGTCACCGTGGAAGCCTTGCCCACTTCGGCAAACAGCGTGACGTTATACGCTTGCCCGGGCAGCACGGTGCAGTATGGTTCGCAGACGCTGGCGGCAGGTCAGACGCAGGACTTCACGTTCCAGAACTATGTCGGCTGCGATTCCATTGTAACCGTGACTGTGGAAGCCCTGCCTACCTCTACGGGCAGCGTGACGTTGCACGCTTGCCCGGGCAGCACGGTGCAGTATGGTTCACAGACGTTGGCGGTCGGACAAACGCAGGACTTCACCTTTCAAAACTATCTTGGCTGTGATTCCATTGTAACCGTCACCGTGGAAGCCCTGTCCACCTCGACGGGCAGCGTGACGCTGCACGCTTGCCCCGGCAGCACGGTGCAGTATGGTTCACAGACCCTGGCCGTCGGGCAAACGCAGGATTTTACACTCCAGAATTACGTTGGCTGCGACTCCGTGGTGACCGTCACGGTGGAAGTCTTGCCGACCTCTGCGAGCAACCTTACCTTATTCTCCTGTCCCGGCAGCGCCGTACAGTACGCTTCGCAAACACTGATGATCGGTCAGACGCAGGACTTTACGTTCCCGAACTATGTCGGCTGTGATTCGGTGGTGACTGTCACGGTGGAAGCATTACCTGTTGATTATCAGGAGGTTGAACTTAGCGCCTGTCCCGGCGAACCGGTTATCGTTGGTGGCCAGGCACTTCTGCCCGGCGACACGGTCACCTTTACCTACCAGAATGCCGCCGGTTGCGATTCGGTCGAAGTGGTAACAGTTGTGCTGCTGGCGCCTCCTCCGCCGGTATTAGTGGACGTGACGCTCTGCCCTGGCGACTCGCTTGTTTATCTCGCCGGGGTGCTCTACCCAGGGAATATGCAAACCTACATCTTGCCCGCGCAGAACGGCTGCGACTCGGTCGTCCACATTTCAGTCGGGGCGTACCCGGCCATCGCCTTCGATCTGTCCTCCGAAACGATTTGCCCCGGCATTGCCGAAGGCTATATCAAACTGGATTTTACCGCCGGTGACCAGCCGCTGACCGCCTCGCTGGATGGTGGCGCCTTTTCCGGCGCCGGCATTTACGAAAACCTTTTCGCAGGGGAACATACCGTGCAGGTACAGGATGTACACGGCTGCCTTGTTTCGCAAAGCATTGATATTCCGGCATTTCCGCCGCTGGTGGTGGCTGCGGAGGACTACGTACTGCCCTGCGCCGAGCCTTCCGTGACGCTGCGGCCTACGGTGCTGTCGCATACCGGGCCTGTGCTTTGGGAGTGGCCGGGCGGCTGGAATAAATCATGGTTCAATGCCGGGACAGCCGGCGTGTTCACCGTAAGGATTTCCGATGACTGCGCCACGGAGGAGCAAAACATCCTGGTCAATTGGGGCGACGATTTCACCCCCGAACTCATCTACGTGCCGAACGTCTTTTCGCCGAATGGCGACGGCGAAAATGACGAGTTTCGGGTGTACCCGGCAAAAGGGGCAGAGGTCCTGAAGTTTGAGTTGCGGGTCTTTGACCGCTGGGGAAACCTGTTGTTCATGACCCTCAACCCGGAAGCGGGCTGGAACGGTATTTTCCGGAATGAACAGATGGACCCGGGCGTGATGGTCTGGTACGTGAAAGCCGACGTTGCCTTCTGCGGCAGGGTAGTGGAGCTGTTCCTGAAGGGCGATGTGACGGTGGTGCGGTGATGGACAAAAAATCAGGCGGACCAGATCACTTTGTCGGTTTATACTCTTCGTATTTTGGTCTGTCCTGATGTTGCCAGATAAATTTATAACCTGTCGCCAAAACTTCAATATCGAAGTCTCTTTTTGTCTTGTAAACCTGTTCAGGCATAGTTCCAATCCATAATGCCCCGAGACAAATGACGCCTGTTATTGAATATAAGAGAATTGTCAAAAATTTCGGAACCTTTATTTTAATAATGAAGCGATTTGTGATGAAAACTATAAAAGACCAAAAAAGGAAATAGACCAATAGGTTTAAGATAAATTCAGTTACAAATATTTGAAGTGACATGGAGGTATGCCAACCTTCGCCTATCCAGATAAACGGGAATCCGCTCATCATTATATCCGGCGCATCAACGGGAAGTACATACCACCATTTCGAATAAATTGAAAAGGTTATTACGGTTGCAGGCAACACAAATTTCCAAATCAGGTGCTTCATTTATATTTTTCTTTTTCTATTCATAAAACGCTTTCATCTCTTTTTCAATCGTCTTTACTTTTGGTCTTCCTTCTTCATCTTTATCGGTGAAATCCCAAATGGAGTAAGGCTTGATTACTTCAACGTGTGAATATCTGAAAACTCTTGCCTTTTCAGGTTTTTGCGGAGTCTGCTGCTCGTAATCCCTTGAAATGCCTTTGTCTTTATAATACCTTCCGATTAGCCTAATTCGATTCCGGTATCCTCCCAATTGATATTCATCGGGTATTTTCATTTCTGCTTGCTCTGCTTCAATAAAGATGCAATAGTCTTCCGGTTTCTCGGATAATTTATCGTTATCCAAATCGAAATATTCGTCCGGCAGCCAATTCGGACAGGTACAAGCCCAGGCAATGTATGTTATTTCAATTGTATCTGCTTGCAGACCTAACTCTTTTGGAAAATCTGACGATGTGACCTCTCCCTCAACCCCAATTGTTCCACAATTTGAAGTTGCTATTGCCAGAACTATTATTCCAATTATCGATGTTGCCTTCATTTCTATTTTTGGGTTGGTTGGAAATATGGCACTCTTGCTACTCATGACCAAGCCCAAAATCGCACCTCTTGGTTACTATCACTTTGGCCACTTTTGGTTGTACTTATTGACAAAGACTATGTGCAAGGGGGAAAAGGTGTAATCTCGCTTGAGCAGGGCTTATTTTTTTTGTTTGTTAATATTCTTCGTTAGTTTTATGATCTCTTTTTCTTTATTTTCATATAGTTTTTCTAAAACAAATTCTAAAATACTGTAAGCATCAAGGATTTTATCAATAACTGCCTCATTCTGATTGTGACTACTTGTGTTTCCTATCCACTTAATTGCCAGTAAATTATTTGCCAACCCTGGTTCTTTAGTTTGAAATATAAGAATCCTTCGGTGTAGGCTTAAACGTTCTCTATTTCCTTTTTTATTTATCGTACTTTTTTTTATTTTTAAATAGTCTAATAACATTTCAATTACAGATCTGATTTTGTTTCCACAAGAGTCTTTGTCAACCCAAAACAATTTAAACGATTCAAAAATTTTATCTTCCAATTTTATTGGTAATTTGTTAGGAATCTTAATTAGTCTTATTACTGGACTCATCAATTCAATTTTGAAAACCATTTTATGTATCTCATGATCTGGAATTTCTTGCCCTGTTTCAAAGTCGTAACCACCTTCATTGTGACCAGCATATTGATATTTGGTCAGACCTGCTATTATTGCAGTTTCTTCACACTTTGGATTTGAGCAATATGCATGGTTTGAAAATTTGCCAGAATAGTATGTAGGGTCATATTCATAACAATTAGATTCAATAGATATTCCATCTTCTAACTCGACTAGGGTTTTAGGATCAAATATAAAAATACCTTTTCGGCACCTTGGGCAATCTAAGTCTGGAAGTTTATCGTGCCAAACTGTTTTTAGAATTTTTATATCCATTAATATTTAATTTGATTGTATATAAACTATTGCAGTCCCGTAACCCACCACCAAACCAGTTTCTACGCTACCTCGTTTCCGCTACTTTAGTCGCTTATTCCGCATGGCATCTTTTACATTCTTGAAAGTCAGGCGAAACAGATCATTTTAGTAGCCGGGGCGGGGCGAATCCCGGTGGGTGGCGCAGCCTCGCTCGAGCGGGGGGGGTTATCTTGTTGTTCCAATTTTTTCAATGTCAATTAATCTATAAATTGGTATTACCTTGTCAAACGAATTGGGGAAACCTATTCTTTCTGGGTTTTTGTCATTTTCTTTGAGGTCATTTAATTTGTCTTTAAACTCTTTTGGACTATTAACTGCAAATAGGCATTTTACCTTATCAAAATGTCTAACCGATATCAAACGGTCAAATAATTCAAATTTACCTCTTGTTCTATAAACATATGTGATGGGAAACCATCTGATGTTCTCTAACACTCCTACATAGTAGGAAAGTAAATCAGCGTCAATAAGGTTGTCTTTGCTCATACCTTCAGGAATTCTTGCCAGCATTAAGTCTGCCATAGGGCTGAGGAGGTTTTTAGAGTAGGTTTGATTGTAATATTGGTCAAAAATTTCCACGTAATTATATAATTCATCAAATCTTTTTGGCTCGTTTCTGCTATCGTACTTGTTCTGAAAAAAATAACTTGAATAAAGTATCTCTTCAATAAATTTGTATTTTTCATTTTTTAATCCAACTGCAATTGTGTACAGAAAAATTTCGTGAATGAAAAATCTGAAATTATCAAATTCACGTGGACTCCAACTGCCTCTACTTTCTTGTGGGTCTTTTAGAAGTGGCAACTTTTCAAAGAACTTAATAAGTATTTCAATGTCAAATTCAAGTTCTGATTTTAGAAGTTTATCAATAAATACAATATAGTCGTTGCGTAATGGTGTGTAAGAAATAATATTGTTGTGAATAATTTTTCCAAATGCGTGCGTGTCTCTTACCCCATCTACGTTTGCTGCGTAACCTTTTAAATCATCAAAAAAGTCCTCAACAAACTCTCTGATTATTGAATTAAGCCTCTGAGGAGATTTTATTATTTGGTTGTCAAAGCTTCTTACTGTGTTTGAAGTTTTGTGTGTCATTGGCGTTTCTTCAAATAAATAACTTGGTGCCTTTCCGAGTTTTGGCTTGCTATATGCAGGCCTTTGAAAAATATTCCTTAGTAGTTTCTCATAGTTTTCTTCAAAATTATCTTGTTCTGAAAGGTCTATGTAAATTCTGCTTTCTAAAAAAGTTGGTACATATGCATTCCCATTGTCATCTTTTTCTATTACTATCGGAATAAATTTCTCTTGAGAAACGTCCCCGTAAATTTTTGGACTTATGATTTGGGTTTCTGTTCCCACGCCACCTGTTCGTTGTTCTGCCTTTTCTGAATATTTTTTATCTAGAATTATGAGGACTTTTTTTATGTCAGTTGATTTTACCATTTTTTCCATAAAGTTAAACTTGTCGTGCCCTTCTTTCAAGTACCACTTGTCAATGACTACGTCAACTCCGTCTGACACCAGTCTTTCAGCAAGGTTAATCACCCAGTCTTCGTGTTTGGGTGTCGTCCAACTATATGAAATAAATATTTTCGGTGTATCTGTCATTTTTTTGTTGCCTTATAATTGCCAACGTTTGCTTCCTTGCATACCGCCGTGTTTAGTGAACGGTTGGCAAGGAAGCCATAGTTCGATGAAAAATTTGAAAATACGTTATCCAGAATTCAGAATAATTAGGGCTAGTTTTTTATCTTCATCGTTAGAAAAATAATCTAATATTTCTTGTTTGTTTTGTTTTCTTATTTTCGCCGTAAGTAAAATAGCTCGCTTTACAGTATCTGTTGACAAATATCCAACGGATTGCTCAGTAACAAATTTGCTGGTAAATCCTATTCTTGGAAGATAGCCCTCTAAAATTAAAAATCCAAAACCTAGATAAACACTAGAAATTTCTGTAAATATTTCGTTTTCTTGATTGTTTTTAAAAATAATTTTTCGCTTTTTAATCAAAAAGTAATGAGTAATCTCATGAGACAAAATTGCAAATATTTGCTCTATTGAGTATTCCATAGGGTTAGGGATTTCAATCACCGGAGAGCCTTGCCCCTGGGAGTATTTCCCTGCAACTCCTTCATCTAACTTTTCTACTATCTTTATTGTAAATCTTGCTGTAATAAATAGATGGGCACAAATTTCATTGGCAAATTTTTGCATTATTTCCAACGGTGTATATTCTTTTTTATCAACAAGTCTCTTCCTAAGATCAATTTGGCTGTTCGGCAACTTCAAACTTTTAATGGCTTTTTTCTCAAGTTCAGAAATACAACATTTAATCTGTTCGTCAGACAAAATAATCTTATTGTCTTTATCTGTTCGTATTTGTTTTATCTGGGTCGGAAAAAGATTTTGTATTACTATTGGAGAACTATCTTCGAAGGATCTCGATTTCCAGTGATTGATAAAATCAGTATCTTTAACAAGTATGTAAATTATAATAAATCCAATAAAGAATATTGTGTAGTCTGACATGACATTTATTTCTCTGTTAATAACTAAAGACGTATATTGTTAATTTCATCGAACTACAGGTTACCCACAACCAACAACTAACCCAAAACCCGCACTACCTTCTTACCCACTTATCCCGCAATACACCTGTTCACTTAGTCGTCCGTTTCGGGCAAGTAGCTTGTAACCGCAACGCCCTTACCGCCGGATCTTTCCGGTGATAAGGGCGTTGCATTTGGTATTATTTTGTTGAAGTCGTGTCAAGCGGGAATACATTAACCGGTACAAATATAACCGCGTATTTGCAACTTCCAAATCGCGCGCCAAAATCTTCGGCAGATATCGGCCATCCATCGCCATCAAAAATTTGATACTTCCGCGTTTTTCCCAACATTTGCCACACAAAACCACTCCGACATGACATTTGAAGAATACCGCAAGCACGATGCGCTCGGCCTGGCCGAACGGGTAAAAAAGGGCGACACCACCGCCGAAGCGCTGGTCGAAGCCGCTATCCGGCGTATTGAATCTGTAAACCCTGCGCTCAACGCCGTGATCCATAAACTGTACGACGAGGCGCGGGCCGCAGCCAAACAAACAGACCGCAACGCACCTTTCGCCGGGGTGCCCTTCCTGATGAAAGACCTCGGCATGGAGATCAAAGGCGTGCCCATGCGCTCGGGCTGCCGGGGGTACAACAACTTCGTGTCGGAACAGGACAGTTTTGCCGTGCAAAAAATGCGGGCGGCGGGGCTGATCTTCCTGGGCAAGACCAATACGCCGGAATTCGGCCTCACGCCGTTTACCGAGCCGCTGCTGTTCGGCCCCACCCACAACCCCTGGAACACGGAATTCACCACCGCAGGCTCCAGCGGCGGTTCGGCAGCGGCCGTGGCCTCGGGCATGGTGCCCATGGCCACCGCCAACGACGGCGGCGGGAGCATCCGCATGCCGGCGTCGTGCTGCGGCCTGTTCGGTCTGAAACCCTCGCGCGGGCGCGTGTCGTGGGGGCGCATGTTCGGCGACATGTGGAACGGCGCGGCCGTGGAAGGCTGCGTCAGCCGCAGCGTGCGCGACTCCGCGGCCTATCTCGATGCCATCATGGGTCCCGGCCCCGGCGATCCGTACACCATCGAAAAGCCGCAACGCCCCTACCTGGAAGAGGTCGCCACGGCGCCGGGCAAACTGCGCATTGCCTTTACCACGGCCCATACGCTCGGGCATGCGGTCGATCCCGCCTGCCTGACAGCCGTCGCCCGCACGGTCGAAATCCTGCGCAGCGAGGGGCATCAGGTTGAAGAGGTGGCATTGCCGTACCATAAAGAGGAACTTACCCGGTCATTTCTAACCATAGTGGCGGGTGAAGTGGCCGCCGAATTGCGCGTCCTGGGCGATTACCTCGGTCGCCCGGTCCGGACCTCCGATGTCGAGCCGAATACCTACGCCCTGCACCTGCTCGGCAAATCGTACACCGCCTCGGATTACGCCTACGCCAAACACAAATGGAATGAACTGTGCCGCCGCATCGCCGATTTCCACGCCACTTATGACCTCCTGCTCACGCCGACGCTCGCCCAGCGGCCATTCCGCACCGGCGCGCTGCAAAACACGCCGGCAGAAAGCCGGCTGGTGGCTTTTGTCAACACGCTGGGCATCGGCGCCGCTGTGCGCAGCCAGGTCGACCCGCTGGCCGAAAAAATTTACGACTGGATGCCCTGGACGGGGTTTGCCAATATGACCGGCCAGCCGTCCATGTCGGTGCCCATGCACTGGACCGAGGAAGAAAATCTGCCGGTCGGGGTGATGTTTACCGGGCGTTTCGGCGAGGAGGGTTTGATGTTCCGGCTGGCCGGGCAGTTGGAAAAGGCGGCGCCGTGGTGGGGTAGGGTGCCGGAGGTGTAGAGTGGGTTGCGGGTTGCGGGTTACTCAGGTTGCGGGTTACTCACAGGTTGCTGGTTACTCGGGTTGCGGGTTACTGGTGGCGTTACGCTGTTCCTTAACCTGTGATCTTCGCCCGGGTATCGTTCTCTTGTTCCCTTGTCATGTTGTAAACACCCGTCCGATCTAAATGCGGGCAGGGCACGATGTTTCATTTTCCCGGAAGTGTTTGATTTCGGGTTACGCGCCCGTAGATTGGACGGGTGTTTACAAACAAGACAAGGCATCATGGTGTCGTTACTTGCCCGTATATCGGACGGGTGTTTACAACAAGACAAGGCATCATGGTGTCGTTACTTGCCCGTATATCGGACGGGTGTTTACAAACATGACAACCCCGGGTTGACTTATGAAAATTCATGTTGCCTTTCCTGCGCGCCAGAAGACACTGTACCGCCGTTCCCTTGTCATGTTGTAAACAGCCGTCCGATCTAAATGCGGGCAGGGCACGATGTTTCATTTTCCCTGAAGTGTTTGATTTCGGGTTACGCGCCCGTAGATTGGACGGGTGTTTACAAACAA
>ERZ724519.516-NODE-516-length-16391-cov-8.425073_pt1 | contig 16391 bp, 16 predicted proteins | sample MGYA00376052_ERZ724519 | MGnify/ENA primary metagenome ERZ724519 (study PRJEB28724, sample SAMN07190883) | activated sludge metagenome | isolation source: activated sludge of sewage treatment plant in Hong Hong | place: Hong Kong | collected 2016-03-17 ... | reverse complement strand
CCTTTTTGCTTGCCCAACTTGAATAAACCAAATAAAGTATGCCAAATAAAGCTGCTGGAATAGGAACAAGAAAAAACAGCCCCAACATGGCAGTGGGTTCAAAAACAATGAAAGAAAAAACTATAGCTGATGTAGCTCCGGAAGCACCCACTGCTCTGTAATGACTATTGTCTCTGTGTTTCACGTAGGTTGGCAGATTGGAAAGTACAATAGAAAAGAAGTAAAATAAGGTATAGATGATGGCTCCTCCTGATTCACCATGCACTTCTTTGAAATAGCCCTCTACCAGCTTACCAAATTCAAACAATACATACATATTGATGAATAGATGAAAAACATCGGCATGGATAAGGCCGGCAGTAAGCCACCGGTATTTTTCACCCCTTTTGTATTCCGCTACCGGATAGTGGGCCAGTTTTTCAAACCAATGGCTTTGATTGAATGCCAGCAAAGATACCCCTACTGTAAGAGCTACAATCCAAATGGTAATCATATTATATGAAAGAGTTTTGGGTCATTGGATGATTATCTTACAATGTTAAAATCAACATCGGGTGCATTGGGAATGCTCATCAATATTTCAATGGCTTTTCTCACATCAAAGTCTTCATAAATGACTCTATACAGCAAATTTGTAATGGGCAAAGCTATCTGATGGTGTTTGGCCATAAAATAAATGATTTTCAGTGTTCGCACACCTTCCACTACTTCTACGCTGCTTTTAATGATGTCTTCTCTTTTTTCACCTTTGGCAAACCTGAAACCAAACGCAAAATTTCTGCTTTTATCACTAGTAGAGGTCGCAATGAGATCTCCCAACCCAGCTGCTCCAAAAAATGCCTGACCAGATAGCCCGAGCGAGGTACCATATTCAATCATTTCTGACAGCCCCCTGGTGATGAGCAATGCCTCCATATTTTTACCCAAACCCAGGCCACTAACAATACCAGAGGCCAGCGCGATGATGTTTTTGTACGAGCCACTGATTTCGGCTCCTCTCAAATCGTAACTTCCAAAAATGGTAAACCTTTTGCTGGTCAACAAGTCCTGACCCATTTTTATTACTTCATCGAACTCTGAAGCTATAACAGATGCTGCGGGAAGACCTTGCAAGATCTCTTTCGCCAGATTTGGACCGGCCATGCATCCAATACGCAAAACGGTTGATTCTTGTGCAATGACTTCACTCATGGTACAAACCTGCTTGATATCAAAATGCCCCTGTTCGAGGTCTTCGTCTTTGATAAGACTGGTATCGAGCCCTTTTGTACCATGGATGATGATGTGGTAAGGCCTTAAATAAGGGCTCATGGCTTGTACCGTTGACCTCATAGCGCCAGAGGGAACCACAAGAAAAATAACATCACAGCTGCCGCAAATTAGTTTAAGATCTGTAGTAGCCGTTACCCTGTGAGACATGGCATAACCCAACTGCTGGTGGGTGTTGTTGATCTGATGGACTACCTGTTCTTTTCTGGAAAACAGTAAAACATCTGTATTCTCAGCAAGCAGATTTGCTACCGTAATGCCAAAACTTCCGGCTCCTATGACACCAGCTGGCTTCAATTGTGTTATTTTTTAGATTTTGCCCGCTCTTCAGCCAATTTTTGTTGCTGCTTCATGGCTTCTTCCAATCTGGTTTGAAAACCTCCTTTCTTTTTGGGCTTGTTCTTTTGTAAATCCAATTCCTTCCTGATTTTTTCTTCATCAAAAATGAATTTACGTGTAACAATGGTCTGAATGATGTTGATCAGGTTGCTGAAAAACATGTAACAAGTCAATCCACTGGCATAACTATTGAAAAAACCTAAAAACATCAGAGGCATAAAATATTGGACATATTTCATTGCAGGATTGGCCGACATATCCACATCTTTTGTACTGTAATAGGTATAGACAAGTGTAGACACTGCCCATAAAATGGTAAATAAACTTAAGTGAGAACCCATGAATGGTATCTCAAACGGCAGCCTGATAAAGGCATCAAAAGAAGATAAATCCGGTGCCCACAAAAATGACTCCTGCCTGAAAGTGATAGAAGCCGGAAAATAGCGATACAATGCAATCCATATCGGCATTTGCAACAACATTGGCAGACAGCCGGCAAGAGGACTCACTCCGAACTCTTGGTAAACCTTCATGGATTCCATTTGTTGCTTTTGAAGATCTTCCTTGTGCTTGTCTTTGATTTTATTCAATTCTGGCTTAAGGGCAGCCATCTTAGCCTGGCTGTGAAGCATTTTATACAACAATGGGTAGAGCATCATTTTGATCAGGAAAATCAAAAAGATGATGGCTATACCTTTGCTGGATATAAAACTGTTGAGGAAATCAAAGAATGGTCTGATTACCCAACGGTTGAGTGAACCAAAGATGCTTGACCCATAAGGGATGATTTCTTCCAGTCCAATGTTGAACGTCTGCAAAGTTTTAAATTCATTGGGGCCGATGTACCACTGCATGCTGTGTTTACCTCCGGTAAGTGGTACCTCAAAATCAGAACTCAGCTTTTTAAGATCATCATTCTTAGTGAAATCGATTACTTCGGTCGACATGACAGCATCTTTAAATCCACCAGATTTACTAATAAGCGCACTGTTGAAATACTGGTTGGTATGGGAGAGCCATTGAATATTTTTACCGGCTAGATTGTCTGTGTCATTGGATGTGCAACTGCAATAATCTGCATCATCTTCGGCAGCATCTTTATAGTAAACAGTACTTACCTGCTGTTCATATCTGTGACCCAATTCCAGCTTGTCAATGTAATTGATCCAGTGAATAAAAGCCCCGTTGGATTCGATGCCTTTGCCTTCAATGCTATAATCAAGCACGTATGAGTTGGGTTGTAAAGTGTATTGTTGCACTACTTCATGAAGGCTGTCAAGTTTCAGCGTAAATTTCACTGTATTACCGTTTAAAGTAGGCGTGTACAATGATTGCGCGGTAGATAGTTTTTTTCCTCCTTTGATAACCCTTACATCGAATTCATTTTTTTCATCATTGAGTAAAATTACTTTTGATTTGTTGGGCACACCGTCAATTTCCTGAACTTTATCGTATTTTTTTAGTTCAACCGCCAACAATTTTCCACCCCTTGAACCAAAAGTAGCTTTGATGAGCTCATTTTCAACTATAAGTTGACTGTCTTTTACTATGGCAACATCAGATGCCGGTTCATTTGTTGTAGTTGCCTTGGTTGTATTTTGGGCAACATTTGCATTTTTTTTGGGTTTTGAAGCCAATTCTATTGAATCCCTCATTCTTTGGCTTTTGGCCAACTCTTCTTTTGAGGGAGAGCTAACTATATTGAAAATCAATAATGTAGCAAAAATTAATACAAACCCTATGATGTGATTTCTTTCCATGGATGCAATCGCTGCTTGTTAAGGCTGCAAAAGTACAATTTTTAACGGTTTTTCGAGGTCTTTTAGACCAATTGACCATGTAGCACTGCGAATAAATAGGGGAAGCGATACAAAATTTTATAGTTTGGAAAATATCAACCTTTTTAAAAAACCAATGTTTAAAGCGATATGAATCCAAATTCTGGTAAAGCTGCAGAACAACCAAGGCCTGATGGTGGTAGAAATGGCTCAAAAATCATGCGTTACTTCAAAACATTGGGCATTGCGGGCTTCCTTTTTTTTCTCATTAAAGGATTGGTTTGGCTTGCTATTTTTTGGGGAATAGGCAAATCCTGTTGATTTTACTTCCTTTTGCAGGTAATTTTTAAAATACGGTTCATTTCCATTTGGGTTATTTCAAGTTGGAAACCCTGGTATTCGATTTTATCTCCAACCTTGGGGACTTCATCCTGCATATAAAAGAATAAGCCTCCAAGGGTGTTAAATTCATTGTCGTGCGCTTCATTTTCGTGCAAATCAAAAAATTTGCAGAATTCAAAAAAGCTGTATTGTCCGTCGATTTCCCAACTGCCATTTCCTGTTTCGATAACACCATATTCTTCATGGTGACTTTCTGTGAGGTCTCCGAGCAAGGCATCCAATAGGTCATCCATAGTTACAAAGCCTGCTGTGGCACCATATTCATCTATTACAATGGCATAGTGGATTCTTTCATTTCTGAATTTTTCTAATACCTTATAAGCTGAGGTATATTCAGCTACCAACACAGGTTGCTGTCTGATTGAAGATAAATCAAAAATGCCTTCCTTCATTTGAAGGTACATGTCTTTGAGTAACACCAGTCCAAGCAGATGATCCAAATCTCCCTTGCATAGTGGGTAAGCAGAATGAATTTCATTTTTAATTTTTTCTTCAGTGGCTTGCCGGCTATCGTCAACATCAAGCCAAACCATGTCCGAGCGATGGGTCATAAGCGAATTGACTGTGCGATCACCCATTTCGAAGACCCGCTCTACAATGTCTTGTTCTATTTCCTGAATTTCTCCGCCTTCTGTACTTTCCTGAATCATGGATTTAATTTCCTCTTCAGTTACTTTACTTTCGTAAGAAGGCTTGATTTTGAGCAGTTTCAGCACCAGGTCATTTGTGTGTGAAAGCAACCAAACAAACGGACTTGCCAATCCTGCCAAGACCTGCATGGGTTTTGCCATAAAAATGGCAATGGTTTCCGGATAAGTTAACCCAATTCGTTTGGGCAACAATTCTCCAAAAACAATGGAAAAATAGGTGATTAAAACCACAACCACCCCAACAGCGGCACTATGCGCGTATATAGGTGCCAGTCCTGTTTGTACCAACAGAGATTCCAGGTCGCCGGTTATGTTGGCTCCACTGAAGATACCCAATAAAATCCCTATTACGGTTATACCAATTTGGACAGTAGAAAGCAGTCGGGTGGGATTTTGACTTACCTCCAGTGCCGCTTTGGCACCTGGATTTCCCTTTTTTACCTCATTTTCAAGTTTGAATTTTCTGGCAGATACCAACGACATTTCAGACAAACTGAATATGCCATTTAAGAAGATGAGTAACAGGATCACGAGGATCTCCATATATAATATTTTCAACAAAGGTAACAAATGTACCCAAGCACACCAACCGTCAATTTGGATTAGAACTCAAATTTGTAGCCCACGCCTTTAAGTGTTGAAATATAATTATCGCCTATTTTTTCCCTGATTTTTCTGATGTGTACATCCAGGGTCCGATCGCCAACGATGATGTCTTCTCCCCAGATTTTTTTCATTATTTCATCACGCTTAAATACCTTACCCGGTTTGGTAGCAAGTAAAGCCAGCAATTCAAACTCCTTTTTGGCAAGGGGTATTTCTTTTCCGTCTAAGGCTACAGAAAATGTTTCATGATTGATGCTTAGTTTTCCAAAGTCCTGGTGACCTTGCTGATCATCACTTTGGTAAAGTTCTTTGTGCCTTCTGAGTATGGCTTTAATCCTGCTTATAAATACATTTGGTTTTATGGGCTTTGTTATAAAATCATCACCTCCTCCATCCAGTGCGCTGATTTGGGTAAATGACTCATTTCTTGCGGTCAAAAAACAAATCAAACAGGAATTTAACTCCGGTATTTTACGAATCTGCTCACAGGCCTCAATACCATCCATGATGGGCATCATGATGTCCATAACGATCAAATGAGGTACCTCTTTCTTTGCCTTTTCAATTGCTTGCTGGCCATCGGAGGCTTTAAAAACGACATAACCCGCCTTTTCCAGATTATATTCCAGAAACTCGAGGATGTCTTCCTCATCGTCTACAATCAGGATTTTAATGGGTTTTGTCATACTCAATTAACAATAGTTAATACAAAATTAAAGTTCCTTGTCCGGCAAGAGGGCAATTAAATATTAATTTAATATTAAGTTTGTGGTTCTGTCTATCATTGGACTGCTTTAAATCTCTTTGCCGGCACCAGATTCAGGCTGTCAAGCACCTCTTTTTGCAATTCTGCATTCATCTTAAGGTTTTGCTGCATCACCTGGTTGCAACTGGCTATGATTTCTGGTGTTACCCCATGAATTTTACAAATTTCGGTTAGGTATATTTGTTGCAAGCTATCCTTGTTGGAGGAAGGATGCAACTCTGCTGCAGATCCGGCAAGATAAAGATCCATCAAAACAGCCCTTAATTTTGCCCTTGGTATTGGTAATTTTAGGGTATCCTGCTCATTTTTACAAGACAATGAGCTAATCAATATCAATACAGCAATTAAAATTTTATTGCAATGTTTCATTTTACATCTTTGGATATAAAAAATTGACAAGTTTGAATTTTGACATATCAATCGAACTCCAGTCTGAGCTTTCTACATCAATAACCAGAACACCACATGTTGGTACATTGTCAACATTTGCACCACATATCACATTGGCAAAAAAAGTAATGCCCGGATTGTGGCAAACCAGCATCACATTGTTTATTTCTGGCTCAAGTTCAACACAGGTTTGAAATATTTCATCTATATCAGCATGGTAAAGCTGGTGTTCTTTGTTTAATGTAGCATCGGGAAATGCATTGTGAAAAAAAGTAGCAGTATCACTAGCCCTGCGGGCATTGCTGCTGATGATATGATCAATTTGATATGACATTTGTTTCATCCGTTCTGCCATAGAGGGTGCGTCTTTTTTACCCCTTTCATTGAGAGGCCGATCTATGTCATCCATGCCCGGGTTGGCCCAGTCGGATTTGGCATGTCTGGTTATGTACAATCTTTTAAATGACATTCTCTGAAAAAATCTTTTACTTGGTTTGTAAATAATCAACAACTATTCAAAACTAAGCAAATTCATTTAATTTACCTAAAATAGAAAGATTCAGTCATCAATAACAACGTTATATCCCAAGTTTGCCACCTATTTTGGCTTATTTTACTATCTTAGCGGATTATTTTGATCATTACCCTCATCCATTGAATTCTAAGTCGAATTACCAAGGCAATATTGAACTCTTGTTTCCTGACGAGCTTTTTCTGCAGGGAGAGGAATTGTATGAAAAGGGTGGGGTGACCGAAATGACTGCCATTGAAAAGAACCTGTTTTCTTTCATAGTATACGATCGAAAAAATTATGAAGTTGAATGGTTGCGACCGCTCTCCAAACACCAAAAAGCGAGTTGTGATTGCAGTGCATTTAAAGCCACAAAATCTTGCGCCCATATAGTAGCTGCACTTATTTTTTATAAAATTTCTTTGCCTGAAAAAGAGGAACCTAAAGTAAAAACTGAGCTTTCAGGTAGTCTGAATATTACATCTTTGCTGGAAAAAGTTTCTAAAGAAGAACTTAAATCATTTATTAAATCATATGCCCAGGGAGACAAAAAGTTGTCAACTGCACTGAAAGTACATTTTGCCAGGAAGGTTGACTTACAAGACAATGAAAAGAAATATAGGTCTATCATGGATGCCATTGTAAAACCGGCCACAACAGGTAATTCGGCAATTAAAATCAACGATGTAAAAAGTCTATGCAATGTAGCATCGGAATTTCTGGAACAGGCCAAAGATGCGCTGGCACTACATCAATACGGTGAAGCATATATTCTAACTAAAACGACCTTGTCTAAGTTATGTTATACCCTCCACCTGGCCCCTAATAGTTTGGGGCTGCTTGAAAAGAATATTTTTACGTGTCATGATATCCTCGAAGCCATTGCCAGTAAAAGCGCTGCCTATGACAATAGAAAAGCGGTTATTGCATTTTTACAAGATTTAAGCAATTATTCTTATTACCCCTATTTGGATGTCAATGTCAATTGCCTGACGCTGCTGTCAAAATTAAAGCACATTCCCGACAATGTATACGAGATTATAAGCAATCAACTCTGGAGAAAGAGAGAAGATGAGGCTCAGCTTGTTGTTTTGTGTGCTAGCCAGATCCTGGTACAGGTAAAACAAAATCATAAGGTTGCAATTGATAGCAGGTACTTACATCTGTTGGAGAAGACCGGTGAATTGTTACTACAAAACAAGTATTATAAAGAAATTGATTTATTGTGTAAATCGTTTGAAAAAGAAAACCCCAAACTGGCTTTTGTTCACGTCAGAGCTTTGGCAGAGTTTAAGCCCAAAACACTGGCACCAGCCACTGCCGGTTATTTTTTAAAATCGCGGGACCTAAAGCTTGTAGACTGGCTCAGACAAACGCAAAGTGACGAAGTTTTTCGTGAATTTAGAGCAGAGGTTCAGCAAAAAGCGCAGCCCATTCAACAAGATGCGACCTTTTATACGCAATATCTTTTGAGATCCCGCCAAGATGACAACTTAATGGCCTGGATGGAGCAGCAAAGAGATTTTCGAATGCTGATGAGTGTGGATGATTACTTATATCCTATTTTTTCAGGTAAGATCACAGATTTATACGAAAGTATGGCTGAAGAATTTCTCACCAAACACATTGGCCAACACGCCTATGTATTTATTGATGAATTGATGCAACATCTCAACAAAATTAAAGCAGGAAAAGTAGCCAATAAAATTGCACTGCTTATAGAGTTGAAGTTTCCTCATAGGTCTCGCATGAGCGATCTTATATAAAAATCCCCGGCCGTTTACACAACCAGGGATGGTGCCCAAGACTGGATTCGAACCAGCACGCCCTTACGAACGCTGCGCCCTGAACACAGTGCGTCTACCAATTTCGCCACTTGGGCTAAGGCGGTGCAAATATACATCATTAAAGGTTTATAACCTAAAAAAAGAGCTAGGAAGTGCTACTTTATGGCCCTTGTTATTTCTCTCTTTCTGCCGGGCCCCGGGTGACTTTCCAGGTTAAACCCAACCGACTTAAGAGTCCTTTTAAAACTACCCTTTGCACAATATGTGGTGAGAACACCTCCATCCCTCAGCATCAAATGCATTTTATTCATAATGGCTTCTGTCCACAATTCCGGCTGACAATCAGGAGCAAAGGCATCAAAATATATCAAATCGTACTCCTCAACTGTTTGAAAATCCTGTAAAGAGGTTTCAAATTTTTGCCATTGACCAAAAGGAGGACAGGCATGTTTATCATTCCAGCCTTCGGTGTGCAATTGAAGGTAAAATGATCGCCAAGGCTCATCAAAAAGTGAGCTATAATTTAATGCTTGTATATCTTGTAATGTTACAGGATGGGCCTCAACTCCTGTGTAGTCAAGCTGTATGCCGTGGATGGCTGCAAATTGAAAACTCAGTAATGCATTTAATCCGCTGCCAAAGCCCATTTCAAAAATCTTCACTTTATCTACACAGCCTGGATATATGTATTGGAGCCCCAACTCGATAAAAACCTTCATACTTTCCTCCATTGCTCCCTGTAGGGAGTGGTAGCTTGCATTGAAAAGTTCAGAGTGTAAGGTTCGACCTCCATCGGCCGTATCGATTACTGTGAGCTTATTCATTTACAAGCTGACATAGGTGACTCCTTCTCCACCCAATTGTTCTTCAGGATGCCAGTATTTTTTGATATCCTTGTATTCCTTAAATTTTGCGTGAACCTTTTTCTTTAGAGTACCATTTCCAACACCATGGATAATTCTCAGTTCATGCGCGTTGTTGATGAGCGCTTTTTCTAAAAATTCTTCTAAGAAAGCCATGGCTTCATCGGCTCTATATCCCCTCAAATCCAGTTTGGAATCAAAAGAGCCATAGCCTGAAACCTGGCTGGTATTGATTGATCTTTCTGATTGAAGTTCCAAAGGTTTGGCAGAAGGGATCAAATCTTTTACCGGAACCTTGATCTTAAAAAAGCCGAGTTCCAGCTCAGCCATCTCTTTTTCAATGGATAAAATTTTACCAATGCTTGTGCCATTTCTTACTTGCGCATAACCACCTACTTCAATGGCTTTTTGCGTTCTGACCGTATGGCTGTACATCTCATCCTTCAATTGTTCTATTTGTTCCGTAACAGCCTTGGTTTCAATTTTTTTCTCTTCAAGCACTTTTTGAACTTCTTCTTCTTTGGCAATGGTCTTAATTGAACGCAACATTTTTTGGAGCTCCTTTTGCATCTCTGCTTGCTGATACAAGGCAGTTTCCTTCTGCTCGAGTTTCAATTTTTTTCTTCTAAACTCCAACTCACCATGGAGCTGATCATACGTTTTCATCAATCGGTCCAGACGCTCTTCTTTGTCAAGAACCAGGGCCATTTTTTTTTCAAACTCCTGCCTTTCGGCCTGAAGGTTGACCAACATTTCTTCCATACTTTGCTCGTGTTTGCCAGCCTTTTTCCTGGCGTATTCCAATACCTCCGCCGGAAGGCCTGTCTTTTCTGCTATTTCGAATGCAAATGAAGAACCCGGTTTGCCCACAATCAATTGGTAAGTAGGGGAGAGCCCTTTTTTATCGAACTCCATGCTTCCATTGATGAAGCCGTGATTTTTGAAAGCAAAATATTTGAGATTAGAGTAGTGGGTGGTAACCGCACCATAACATCTGATTTCCTGCATTTTTTTAAGTAAGGCCTCTGCAATACCGCCTCCAATTTTAGGGTCGGTTCCCGAACCAAACTCGTCTATCAATATCAGCGTTTTATCATTGGCATGACTCACAAAATGTTTCATATTGGATAAATGACTGCTGTAAGTACTTAAATCATCTTCCAGACTTTGCTGATCTCCGATGTCTACAAAAAAATTGTGAAAAATACCCAACCTCGAATTTTCATCTGCCGTAATTAGTATGCCGGCCTGTGCCATGAGTTGCAATAAACCAATGCTCTTGAGTGTAACCGATTTGCCTCCTGCATTTGGGCCGCTAAGAATCAAAAATCGATGCGTTTTGTCAAGTGACAGATTAAAGGGTATGGTCTTCCTTTGCTGTTCCTGTAATCTAAGGTAGAGTAGTGGATTTCGGGCATCTTTCAGCTCAAAACCCTGTTTGCCACCAATGCTGGGCTTGCCTGCTTTGGTAAGCAATGCAAATCTGGCCTTTGCTCTAATGGTATCTAACCTGGAAATGACCGTAAAGGTATGGGCAATCGAAGGTGAAAATGGCCGCAATAAATGGCACAATTCTCTGATAATTTTATATATCTCTGCCCGTCTTTCTGCATAAAGATTGTGCACTTCATTATTGAGCGCCAAAGTTTTTTCAGGTTCAATAAATACTGTCTTACCTGTAGCAGATTCATCGTGGATGATGCCGGGAATTCTTCTCTTGTGCTCTGCAGCTACCATTAAAACCATTCTACCATTACGTATAGACTCAAAGCTATCGGCGAGATAACCTCTTTCCCTATAGTGAAGCAATTCCTGGTGGAAGGTCTTTTCAACTTCTCTTTCTTTGTTGACAATAGATTTGGATATTTTCAATAGTTGATCAGAGGCGTTGGGTCTAACATTGCCCTCATCATCAAAAATCCGCTCTATTTCTTTGATCAATTTGGCATCCAGCTGAATTTCCAGAGCGATCTGGCTAAGGTGCGGTGCTGACTTTTGAAGCTGGTAATCCTGAAAATGATGATAAATCTGCATGCCCAGATGCATGATCCGATGTAGACGTTGTATAGAATCAACTTCAAGAACATATCCTTCTTTGGAAAGGAAAAATAAGTCTTGTTCTATTTTTTCATAAGGGCCACAAGGTATAGGTGCAGATCTTTCAAGACATTTTTTATACTCATCCGCTTCACACAGCATGCGATCAATTTCGGCTTTATCAACACTGATACAGGTACTAAGTATTTGTTCTCTGCCGGATTCGCCCTGACATTCAATGGAAATTAATTGGAGTAATTTATTGAATTCCAGCTTTTCGTAAAGATCTTTTGGGTATAATTCCATGGAAAATATTCAATCAATTTTTTCATTTATGCGACCTTCGAAGCCGCAAATTTTATAGTTTAATTCATTCCGGTGGAAAATGGTTCATCTTTTTTTTGCTTTTGCTTCAATGCGTCAAATAAATTAAATAGATATTTATTTGAACAAAGCCACCACATAGCAGCAGCGCAAAGGTAAAATGAAAGGATCATCGGCCATGGATTTTCCAGTTTTTGTTCCACCAGGGTTTTGGTTTGCAAAACACTGCCTTCGTATTTTAAAAAGACAGAGCCAAATACATTGGTAGCCGCATGAATACCCATAGACAATTCCAGTCCGTTGTCCGCCAATGCCAATAATGCGAGAAAAAGCCCGGCTCCTATATAATATATTTGCATGGTCCAAAAGCCATATTTTTCAATTTCAGGGTTCATAGAATGAACCATAGAAAAAAATAGGGTAGACAGTGCTAATGAAAAAACGATTTTCCCGGAAGCTGCAAACGAACCTTGCAAAAAATAGCCCCTGAAAAAGACCTCTTCCATAGCTGCTTGCATCGGTACCAGTGTTATACCTATTAAAAGCAGAGGAAGAAAAGCGGATACATCAAATTGCCAGTGGTACACCTCCGGTTTGTTGATGTAAAAGATGAATTCAATGACCAGGGTTAAGCCCATCCAAACAATAAAACCAAAAAAATAACGGGCTAAATCAAAGCTGTTTCTTCCGGTAATAGTGGCAAGCAAAGGAATTTGTTGAATTCTCAACAGTATTAGGAAGGCAAGCCATGCTCCCAGAAACATGCACAACATCAAAAAAAGTCCCCAATTGGCATCAATGTGTAAAATGGAAAAATCATTGGTCTCCAAAAACTTTTGGACGTCTGCCACGCCAATCTTGTATGCTTTGACCTTTTGCATTTGTACCCATACCAGCGGCATCTGCCCCAACATATAACCCAAAGCCACTGTCATGATACCTGCTAAATACCACAAAGGGGAAGAAAGCCGGTATGCAGGTTTTATGATGAAAGATTCTGAAATCATATTTCGATTTCACCTTTAAACACCAATTCTGCAGGACCACTTAATATGACATCAGAAAAACCCTTATCGTTTTTGTTAAAACTTACCACCAGATCTCCGCCTTTTGTCGATACTTTAATGGGAGACTGCACCCCAAAATGAACACTTGCCACCAAAGCTGATGCTGTCACTCCTGTACCACAGCTGAGGGTTTCATCTTCAACCCCTCGTTCATAAGTGGCAACTTTTAATATATTGCCATTCCAGCTGATTAGGTTTACATTGATACCTTCGTCAGCGTAGTCCCTGCTGTACCTCACTGATTTGCCAACCATGACAATATCGCTCAATGATTGGTCGTCTGAGATTCTTACATAGTGTGGGGACCCCGTGTTGGTTACATAATCATTTGCGCCCACATTTTTGAGATCAGACACGTCGCGCATGCCCAAAGCCACCAGACTCCCATCAACAACAGCAAAATGAGGGCCATCTGCCGCCAAAAACTTTACATTTTCTCCGGCAATGCCCAGATTATGAGCCAGATGACTAATGCATCTGCCGCCATTGCCGCACATTGTACTCAACCCCCCATCTGAATTGTAATAAATCATTTCAAAATCGAAGTCCTTGCTTTTTGAAATAATCATCAAACCATCGGCTCCAATACCAAATCTTCTGTCGCAGATGTATTTAACAACAGAATATTCTATTGAATTTAGATTTAATTCAATGCCGTTGACGATGACAAAATCATTTCCGGTTCCCTGATATTTATAGAATGGTAGTTTCATTTTCAAAATGAGTACAAATTTAGTTCATCTGTGTGAATTAAGAGCAGCTTAAATATTCCCAAAACAGATTAAAAATTTATCTAATATATATTTCTATTTGTATATTTGCCTGCGATAATAAACAGACCATTCCCTTCGTTTGGTCATAAAAAGTATACAAACAAAATCTGTAATATGTTTAACCTAAGTTTTTTCTTATTTCAGGACGCTGCAGCAACCACCACTGAAACCGTACAATCTGAGCAGAACCTGATAGATCTTATTCTTTTGGGAGGCCCGCTTGGTATAGCCAATGTACTGGTACTCTTACTACTTTCAATTATTGCAGTTTACATTTTTGTTGAAAGATATTTAACGATCTCACAGGCTGGAAAAATTGACGATAATTTTATCAACAACATAAGAGCAGCTGTTGCATCCAACAACATAGAAGGTGCTAAAACCCTCTGCCGGTCTACAGATACACCTGTTGCCAGAATGGTTGAAAAAGGTCTGCAAAGAATAGGCAAGCCACTTAAAGATATTGATGCTGCCGTCGAAAACGTGGGTAACCTTGAAGTGTTCAAACTGGAAAAAAACCTTTCAACCCTGGCCAGTATTTCTGGTGCCGCACCGATGATTGGCTTTTTGGGTACGGTTACAGGTATGATCATTGCTTTCTATAAAATGGCCAGCGAACAAAATGTCACTCCAGACGTACTAGCGGGAGGTATTTACCAGGCTTTGATAACCACAGCCTTTGGTTTGTGTATTGGTATCTTTGCTTTCGTAGGATACAACTACCTTGTAGCGAAAGTGGAGCAGGTAATTTTCCTAATGGAAAGATCAACACTTGAATTCATGGATCTTCTTCAGGAACCATCGAGATAAGCTGAAATTCAGACATGTTAAGTAAAAACAGAAGTAAAGTTCAGGCAGAATTTAATCTTTCGTCACTGACGGATATTATTTTCCTGTTACTCATTTTCTTTATGCTCACCTCCAAAATGGTTCAGATCAACATGCCATTGCCGGAGTCGGATTCAAAAACGGTTGCACCCACCGATATCGCCGTAATGATAAAGTTGGATGACTCCGTAAGCCTCAATGGCAAAGCTTCTTCCTGGTCTACTATTGAAAAGGATGTTGCTACGTATGTGCGTTATTCCAAGAATAAAGAAAATGCAACCATATCTATTATTGCTGAGACGGGTGTAACCTACGATAAAATGCATATCATCATGAAAATTGCCAGTGGACTTAAGTTACGAGCCATTCTGGCAACTCAACCACATAGTTAAAGATGTCCATTCAAAAAAAACAAAGGCCAAAAGCAGAATTTAATATGTCTTCTTTGACAGACATCATCTTCCTTTTGCTGATCTTTTTCATGCTTACTTCTTCCATGGTTACGCCCAATGCACTTAATTTGCAGCTGCCAGGCAGAAAAAGCAGTATACCCAGTCCCAGGACTACACCCACCATGGTGACCATATCGGCGGATAATGGATTTTATTACAATGGGGAAGCCGTGTCATTGGATAATCTTGAAAGGAGGCTCGTTTCCCTGAAAAAAGCCAAAGGAAAAGATGCTACCCTCAATATAGCTCCTTCAGGACAAGCTTCCAACGAATCGGTTGTGGCTGTGATGGACATTGCTTATAGGTATGAGATCAGAGCCGTGTTGAGCGATCCTCAGTAGTTTGAATACTCGATTACTAATTTTTGGGTTTAACCCAATTTGAATAAATGGAAAGTTTTGAAAACAGAGATTATATAGGCATCATTGTCAGTGGGATCTTACATATCCTCATACTTTTTATTTTTATTCAGCTTTCGTTCATACGGTTTAAAAACATTCCCCACAGCCAGACCATAGAAGTGGTGTTTGAGCCTTTGGAAATCCCCTTGGAAGAAAAACCGCTGGCAGAAGAAACAGTAACCGATAGTAAGCCTTCCATACCTACAGCTAAGCCCGCTGTTCCCAAAACTACAAGCGCCCCTCCAGTCAAACCTTCCAACAATGGCCAGTCTTCTCCTAACAACAACAACAGCACTGTTGGAGCCACTACCCAGCAAAATGCGGATGTAGTAATTTCGAATAAGAAAAAATACGGAGACCTTTTTGGCAACAAAAATGGCAATGACAATGGAACATCCAATGGAGATGACCCCAATGGTGAAGGAGCTCTCTCGGGAATCAGCAAAGGTAACGGCATCGTTGGAGGTGGTTTGACTGGAAGAAAAGCAATAGAAATACCCGCAGTCTCTGAAACTTCTCAAAAAACCGGTAGGGTTGTTGTAAAGGTTTGTGTAGCTGCAGATGGGCGAGTCATAAGTTCAAAATTTACCCAGCAGGGCAGCACCACAAGTGATGCGCAACTTGTAAGGCTTGCAGAAAAAGGGGCAAGCAAATACCGCTTTTCTTCAGCCGAAGTAGAAACCCAATGCGGAACCATAACTTTTGATTTTAAATTGCAATAGTTGTTGCAAAGACAACGGAGATTTCAATTCTTTTTTATCTTTGGAATGAAATGAGGCTCTTATCCACAAGTCGCCAAATTTTGTATTTTCTAGATATCGAATAAAATCAAGATTTATGAACATCTTATGTGTTTCACGCTATTTTAAAGGAGCTGATTTTCTTACCGCAATCAAAGAACAAGGGCATACAGCTTATCTTATAACTTCCAGTAAACTTGACAAAGAGCCCTGGCCTTGGGATGCGATTGAAGAAACTTTTTACATGGTAGAAGACGAAGAAGGAAGTTGGAATATGCCCGACCTCATCAATGGACTCGCCTATACCATGCGCAGGATTAAATTCGATATCATGGTTTCGCTGGATGATTTTGACGTTGAAGCCACCGCCCATTTGCGAGAATACTTCCGAATCAATGGCATGGGAGA
>ERZ724519.508-NODE-508-length-16481-cov-4.873493_pt1 | contig 16481 bp, 14 predicted proteins | sample MGYA00376052_ERZ724519 | MGnify/ENA primary metagenome ERZ724519 (study PRJEB28724, sample SAMN07190883) | activated sludge metagenome | isolation source: activated sludge of sewage treatment plant in Hong Hong | place: Hong Kong | collected 2016-03-17 ... | reverse complement strand
CAAAGTATGGGCAGGCACCCCCAACGGCGTATTCGCCTACGACCTGCCGCAACAAAACTGGATGCCTGATTCTCCGCTGCCAATACCTGTTATTACATATGACTTCCTGTCTGCCGACAGCAATTTGATCTGCATCGGTGAAAACGGCCGGGACTTTTTTTACCTCTCCCTAAATGGCGGAACTACCTGGGATACGATTTACCCTTCCAATAACCAATCGGGCAGTATTTATTTTACCGCACTTAAGGCCTTTGACGACGTTATTTTTATCCGGAGCTACCTAAATCTCGTTTGGTGGCGCTCGGCAGATCATGGACAAACCTGGCAATTTACCGGGGCCAGATATGTCAACCGGTTCAACGGAACATATTTTGCGGTGGACTGGTCAAACAACCTGCTGATCTCCACCGATAAAGGACTAACCTGGAATGCCGCATCAACAAACCTGACAGGTAAGTTCGGCAAATTGTTTGTGGCCAACGACAAGATATTTACCGCCTCAGTCCAGGCATCCGGCAACCCATGGCCGAACCGTTTCTATGTCTCGTCGGATGGCCTCGACTGGCATTACGCGCACGACGGACTGCCCAATCTGGGCTTTTCAGACAACAGTCCCATATTTGACTTTTTTCCGCACGCAGAAATATTTGAACGTGCAGGAAAATACTACCTGTACCATTCTGATTTCGGCTTTTTCGCTTCCCTGGATACCTGCAAAACATGGGTACCGGTGGAAAACAACTACGGCCTGCTCAGCGTCACTTTCGCCGACAGTATGTTCTTTACCGGCAACTTCGGCGGCGGCGTGTTGCGCTCGGACATACCCGACGTTTACGGTACACTGGCAGCAGGTACCGTTTACCGGGACGACAACAACAACGGCATTCGCGAAGCCGGCGAAAGCGCTGTACCCGGCATCCGGGTAGGGCTGGACGCTCCCAATGCGTGGTCGCCTTTTTACCTGACGACAACCAATGCCTCGGGTGTATATAGTCTCGGTGTGACCCCCGGCGCAAATGATACCTTGCGACCAATGCTTCAATCGCCCTACCTGGAAAGTGTCAACCCACCCTACCGGCTTGTCGGTAACGGCGGCATTAACCTGGATTTTGGTTTAAATCTGACACCTGATATCACGGACCTCTCGGTTCAAGGCTACCATGCGGGCCGGCCCCGGCCTGGGTTCGACCTGATGCTGGCGATTCAATACGGCAATAAAGGCACCACCATACCCAATGATGCGGTATTGTCGGTAAAACTCGACAATTACCTGGACTTTCTCGATGCTACGCCGCCGCCTACCGCCGTATTTGGCGACAGCCTCGTGTGGTCGCTCGCACCGATACCTATGTTCGACGGCGGCCACATCAGGATAAACGTAAACGTGCAGGCGTCAACGCCCCTGGGGTTTGTCGTAAAAAGCACCTGCCGCATCACCACAGCCGCTACGGATGTGGCGCCCGTCGACAACCTGTGCATCGTATCCGATACCGTTGTGGGTTCGTACGATCCGAATGAAAAAAGGGTGGAGCCGGCAGACGGCCTCACCGCTGCCGAAATCGCCGACGGCAAAGAATTGTTGTACACCATCCATTTCCAAAATACAGGTACCTACCCGGCGGAGCGCGTACGTATCACCGATCTTATCGATACCGCCCTGTACCTGCCCTCTTGCCGATTTGTGGCGTCCAGCCATCCCGTTACAACTTTCCGGCTTAAGCCCGGGGGGTTGCTCGAAGTCATTTTTGATCAAATTCAGTTGCCCGACAGCCTCAGCGACGAACCTGCCAGCCACGGCTTTGTCACCTTTGCTCTGCAACGGAAAAAAGCCTACAAGCCCAATGTCGTCGTGCGCAACTATGCCGCTATTTATTTCGACTTCAACGAGCCCATCCTGACAAATGAAGTGGTAACGCCGCTCAAAACCACAACGGTTTCGGTCGGCGGAGCAGCAGAAGGAACAAAGGTGTCGCAGTTGCGCATTTACCCGAATCCGGCGCAACATACATTTACGGTCTCCGCCAATGGCCAACTGTCGGGCAAAGGTGTGCTGGTCCTTCAAAACGCCTCCGGTCAGATATACCGGGAGCAGGCCGTGAACGATTCAGGCGCCGACGTCATGGTACCGGTAGATCATTTGCCCGATGGTATCTATTTCGTCCGGTTATCAGGTGGAGACAGGGTTATGGCGGGCCGGGTTGTGGTGGTGCATCGCAACAGGTGAGCAGCAGGGTTCCGGCTATTTTTTTCGCAATCGCTTCATCTAACGCGGGGAATGTAAGAGGATACTTACCGCTTCTTCCCGCCCTTCTTGATCGGCTTTTTATACTTCTTTTCACGCAGGAACTTGGTTTTGTTTCCCTTGTTCACCTTTTTGTTTTTGGCTTTTTTTTCATGAAAGGCCCCGGTTGGGCGGGCAGGAAGTTTGACCTGAACCTCTGGGACTGTAAAGCGCTCGTCTTCCGTGAGTTGATCCGAAATATCGAGGTCGCCGGGCAGCGGAAGCAAGGGTATTTCCTTTTCCATCAATGTCTCGATGGCCTCTTGTGCGGCGTGCTCGGCTTCTGTGACAAAAAGTATGGCCACGCCGTCGCGGTCGGCACGACCGGTGCGCCCGATACGGTGGATATACGTCTCCGGCTCGGCAGGAGTGTCCACGTTGATGACATGCGTCACATCCGTGACGTCCAGTCCGCGTGCGAGCAGGTCGGTAGTGATGAGCCCCCGGAGCAGTCCCTTTTCAAACTTTGCCACGGCATTCATGCGGAAGTTCTGCGACTTATTGGAGTGCACGATCTCGAACTGGTCGGGGAAACGCGCTTCCAGGCGATCGTAAATGACATCGGCCATCCTTTTGGAAGGCCCGAAAATCAGCACCTTCTGCATGGAATCGTCTGTCGCGAGCAGGTGCTCCAGCAGGTTGATCTTGGTAAAGAAATTGGGTACCCGGTAGGCGCTTTGCCCGATGCGCTCCAGCGGCGTACCGGCGCGTACGGCTTCGATATTGACCGGCGCGTTGAAAAAGATACCGATCATCTCATCCACCTCTTCCGTCATGGTGGCGGAAAACAACAGGTTCTGCCGTTTGCGGGGCAGCATGTCGAGGATATTGGTCAATTGCGCGCGAAAACCCAGGTTGAGCATTTCGTCCACCTCGTCGATCACGAACTGTCGCACGTATTTGAGGTTTAGCGCCCGGCTCATCGCGAGGTCGACCAGGCGGCCCGGCGTGGCCACCAGGATATCCAATCCATTGACCAGCAATAGTTTTTGCGTATTGATGTTGGTGCCGCCATATACGCCTTCCACCCGAGCTGTCATGTACGGGGTGAGTTTTCTGATCTCCCCGACCAGTTGAACCACCAGTTCCCGGGTAGGCACCACGATCAGCACACGCGGTTCTTTCTGTTTGGAAAAAGTAAGCTGGCGCAGAATAGGCAGGAGGTAGGCGAAGGTTTTTCCGGTACCGGTCTGGGCAATCCCGACCACATCACGGCCCGACATCACCACCGAAAACACCTTTTGCTGGATGGGGGTGGGTTGGGTAAAACCCAGGTCACTGAGGGCGTTCAGGAGCGGGGTATTCAGGTTCAAATCTTCAAAAGTCATGTCGCAAAGCCGGATTTGGCGCGAAGATAGGGTGTTTTGGACAGGCCTGTATTCCTGCCGGGCCCCGGAGGCGTCTTGAAGGTCCGCCGTACTACCTTGGTGACGGGTTTTCTTTTAGACAGGATCAACATGATTTACAGCCCGATTCCGGATGCCCTTATCGCGACCGACAAGTTTTCTTTTAGACAGGATAAACATGATTTACAGGACAAAAAAGTTGGCCTGTCCCCCAAACCTGTTAATCCTGTACATCCTGTCTGAAACCTGGCACATCTCAATAAACCTGTTAATCCTGTATATCCTGTCTGAAACCTTCAATTCCTGTCAAAGGCGCCGCTTCAGACGTTGCGCTGCACATTAATACCCCGCTCCAGGCGTTATTCCTGCATGAAACCCATGCTCCTGTTCCTGTTGTTGATCGAAACCTGTTTCCGGCCTTCCCGCCCCAACCCGGACACAGCACCTCAAAGCAACCTGCCACAACCGGATACCCTCCTCTGCCAGCGCTTCGCCCCGCCGCCCGGCTTCGAGCGCCCGGCAGTCGATTCCGGCTCCTTCGCATTTCACCTCCGCCACCTGCCGCTAAAACCACCGGGCAGCCGCGTCCTGCTTTTCAATGGCCTGGAGAAGAGCCGCTCCGATGTCTACGAAGCGGTAGTCGACCTGCCCATCGGTAATCAGGACTTGCACCAGTGCGCCGACGCCGTCATCCGCCTGCGGGCAGAGTACCTGTGGCAAGCCGGTCGGTTCAACGAAATTCATTTCAACCTGACCAACGGTTTTCGGGTAGACTACAACCGCTGGCGCAAGGGCGAACGTGTAAAAGTGTCGGGCAACAAGACAAGTTGGGTAGCACAAAAAACCGCTTCCGGCACGTATGCGACCTTCTGGCAATACCTTGAGTTCGTGTTCACCTATGCCGGCACGCTCTCGCTCTCGAAAGAGTTGCAACAGGTCGATGTTGCCGAAATGAAAATTGGCGACGTGTTTATTCAGGGCGGCGCACCGGGTCATGCCGTGATCGTGGTTGACCTGGCAGTGGATAGTTCAGGTAAAAAGGTATTCCTGCTGGCACAGAGTTATATGCCTGCCCAGGAAATACAGGTATTAAAAAAAACCGCAAATGGAACGATAAGCCCGTGGTACAGTGTTGAGTTCGGGGAAAGGCTGGAAACGCCGGAATGGACTTTCAATAAAGGCGACCTGAAAAGATTTCGGGAGGAATAGGCCCTCGCCCGGATAAATATATTTTTGGCTCCGCGTCACATATAGATGCAAAGGCCATTATATTTGTACACAATCAACCCTTTTTAACAACATAACTGAACAATCTAAAACCTGAAAAATGAGTTTCTTCTCTCGTCTGAGTAATGGCTGGGATCTGGCCAAAATCAGTCTCTCTACCATCAACAGCAACCGGTCGTTGCTGCTCTTCCCGGTCTTTTCCGTTGTATCCCTCGTTCTGGTGCTCGCCACTTTCTTCGGCGGGACCTTTTTCCTCATCGGCGACGAACTGGAGGTGCTGTTCAACGACGATCAGTACGGCAACCTGTTGGGCTATGGCCTGGTTTTCCTGTACTACCTGATCAACTTCTTCGTCATCGTTTTTTTCAACGCCGCCCTGATCCACTGCGCGGTAAAAATCCTGAACGGCGAGGAAACCAGCCTGCAGGAGGGCATGTCCTTTGCCTGGTCCAGGGTCGACAAGATTTTTGCCTGGTCCGTCCTTTCTGCTACCGTAGGCACCTTGCTTCAGGCGCTGCAAAATGCCGGCAAGATCGGCGAGATCGTAGCATCCCTGATCGGGGTAGCCTGGTCTATCCTTACGTTTTTTGTTGTGCCCGTGCTGATTTACGAAGACAAGGGCGTTATCGAGTCTGTGAAGGAATCCGGACGCCTGATGAAACAGAAATGGGGCGAATCGCTTGCCGCTAACGTGAGTTTTGGGGTGTTCCATTTTCTCGGTATCCTCGTAGCCGTTGGTATAGGCGTCTTGTTGTCTTCCGTGAGTGTCGTCCTCGGCATTGTAACAGGTGTGGCGATCGTACTGCTGGTCAGTACTGTTATGTCGGCCGCACAAACCGTCTTTGTAGCGGCGGTGTACAACCACGTGACAGGAAGACCGGTGGGCAATTTCGACGGCGATGCGCTCGACAGCGTGTTTATTACGAAGTAAGCGAAGTTTATTCCTGCTTCTAAAATAAGACAATCAGAGCCGAACAGCGGAATACCGCTCGTTCGGCTCTGTTCGTTCGGATACTAGACAGTATAATCCTTTATTTTTTTACGGTCAGGCGCAACTCCTGCACCTTGTTGTTACCGTCCCGGATGCGCAGGGTATATTTTCCGGGAAATAACGCCAGCGCCGGCCATTCTTTCCCCGTGTCGAAAACGGCGACATCAACCGGTATGGCATCCGGACCTTCGCTGCGCAAGCGCGCCTCTACAAGGCATGGAAAACCCGTCCGGATTTTTCTGCGGGGCACCTGTACCCAAGCTTTGTCGCTGTCATTGGTCAGCCAGTGCGGCCGGCCATATACCATAGCCGTACGGGGGTGAAACAGCTCAATATCGTACTGATCCTTACCCTGCCTCCCATTAAAAGGACGGCCCAGGCTATCGAGATACACCGCAGAATAGGGCAGGTCGTGCATTTCAAAATGCGGGTCTTGCCGGGAGGGGCTGCTCCGCTCCGTCATTTGTACCTGGCTGATTGTCAGCGGATCGATGCCTGTAATATCCTTGAACCAGCCGGCCATTGCCCTATCCCAATAATCGTGTTTGCCCTCAATCACGTGATCAAAGCCGCAATGCACCAGTACCCTGGCCTGCTTGTCCTGTTCAAAAAGTCTGGCCAGATTGCGGGCCTGCCCGCGCTCCCGATCCCCCACGTCTTTCCATTCATACGGCCACAGGGTGTAGCCGATGGCCAGTGCCTGCCGCACCAGGTTGCCCAAACGCGGTTCCACTATGTAGTACCCGGAGCCGGTCAGTGGGTATCCCCGCCGGCCGATCAGGGTATCGGTGTAGTTCAGGTCTTCCAGCGCCAGATACCGAAAACCTTTTTGGTACAGCGCGCGCAGCAACTGTGTGGTAAATACCCTGTGTTGTGGTTGGTGGTGCGCTTCATTGATGATCACAATCTGCCGGCCGGAAGCCGCGAGGCTGATATACTGGAGCGCCTCTACCGGGTGAAACCGGTCAAAATAGGCGCTGTCGCTTGCCGTCATCGGACGCCGCCCGCCCCGTTTGGTATCCCAGATTTCGAGGGATTTCCAGTATTCGCCGATAAATGAATACCGCCAGGTTGCCACCTGGTCCTTCCAGGGCATCGTATCCTGCTGGAGGCGGTCTTCGATTTCCTGCGGCAACAGGTAAGGGCTTTGACCGGGAAGACGCCACACCCCGAAGAGCAGAATGATAAAAGCAGCAGCGGCTTTCATGTCATTTTCAGGTTAAGGTTGAGTAAAAACAGGGAAGGATACTAAAAACAATCCGCGCCACTTCTCTGAAGCGCGCGGATTGTTTTTATTTCTTGGAGAAAACAATGCATTACATATTGCTGATGATCTCCGTACCGAATTCGGAACATTTCAGTTTGGTAGCGCCTTTCATCAAACGCTCGAAGTCGTACGTCACGCGTTTTTTGCGGATGCTGCGCTCCAGGCCCTTGACAATGAGTTTTGCGGCCTTGTCCCAACCCATGTATTCCAGCATCATCACACCCGACAGGATCACCGAAGCGGGATTTACCATGTCTTTGCCCGCATATTTGGGCGCTGTACCGTGAGTCGCTTCAAAGATGGCGTGTCCGCTCACGTAGTTGATATTGGCGCCGGGGGCGATCCCGATACCGCCGACCTGGGCAGCCAGTGCGTCGGACAGGTAGTCGCCGTTCAGGTTGAGTGTAGCAACCATGTCGTACTCTGCCGGGCGCAGCAGAATCTGCTGCAGGAAAGCGTCGGCGATGACGTCTTTGACGAGCAGTTTGCCCGAAGCCAGCGCTTCAGCCTGCGCCTTGTTGGCAGCCTCTTCGCCCTTGGCTTCCTTGATGCGGTCGTACTCCACCCAGGTGAATACACGGTCGCCGTATTCGCGTTCGGCAAGTGCATAGCCCCAGTCCTTGAATTTGCCTTCGGTGAATTTCATGATATTGCCCTTGTGCACCAGCGTCAGCGATTTGCGCTTGTACTTGAAGGCGTACTCCAGGGCTGCACGCACCAGCCGCTTGGTGCCCTCTTCGGAGACCGGTTTGATGCCGATGGAAGAGGTTTTCGGGAAACGGATTTTTTTGACGCCCATCTCGGTTTGGAGGAAGTTCATCACTTTGGCGCATTCCTCCGTACCGGCGAGGTATTCGATACCGGCATAGATGTCTTCCGTATTTTCGCGGAAGATCACCATGTTGACGAGACCTGGCTCTTTTACCGGACTGGGAACGCCGCGGAACCAGCGCACCGGACGCACGCAGGCATAGAGGTCGAGTTCCTGGCGCAGGGCCACGTTGAGCGAACGGATGCCGCCGCCAACCGGCGTGGTAAGGGGCCCTTTTATGGCTACTTTATATTCATTTATAACTTCGAGGGTCTCTTTTGGAAGCCAGTTCTGGGTTTTGTTAAAGGCTTTTTCGCCGGCCAGCACCTCTTTCCAAAAGATTTTTCTTTTGCCCTGGTATGCCTTTTCAACAGCGGCATCGAATACACGTACAGAAGCCGCCCAGATATCGGGGCCAATGCCGTCGCCTTCAATGAAGGGGATGATCGGATCGTTGGGTACTTTTAATTTGCCTTTTCGGATAGTAATGGTAGAACCTTGCATTGCGAAGTTATAGATGGTTGAGTTAGTGAAAGTGGGTTGGTGAGGACAAAAGAAGGGTTATTTTTAGGGAGCGCTAAGATAGGGAGTGAAAACGCAACTTTTTAAGCGATTCCCTGCTGAATTTGCGTGAAAAACGACAAAATCTGTTCCGTTGCCCCCCTGTTGTCTTCCAAATATCCCGATACAGCCCCGGAGGCCTTTTGATAAAATGCCTGATCCTCCAATTTGTCCAGTATGGCCGACAACGATACAGCATCGGTTATACAGTATGCACCTCCACGCGCAACAAACTGCCGGGCCTCTTCAAATTTTTCATATTTGGGCCCAAAAATGACCGGCAAACCGAAGGCCGCCGGCTCCAGTGTATTGTGAATGCCCTTCCCGAATCCGCCGCCGATATACGCCACCGTGCCGTAGCGGTACAGGGTATTGAGCAGGCCCACGTTATCAATAACAAGGATTTGTGCCGATCCGGCGCTGGCAGGAGTGGCCAGGGAATAGCACAAAACGGTTTGGTCGGCAGCCGGGGACAACGACCTGGCCAATTTTAAAATCCTGCCCACGTTTTCCTCTGAGGGGTCGTGCGGAGCGACTATGATTTTCCATTTTCCGGGTGAACCGGCCATTAGCCGGTGCAAGACAGGCAGAAAAAGTTCCTCATCCGCGCGCCAGGAACTGCCGGCAATGAACACCTGTGTTGCACCCGGCTCACCTGCAAAGGCTGCTGCAATACTGTTTTCAGGCGTATTTCGGGCAATATCCAGCACCCGGTCCACCCGTGTATCACCCGCGATCGTCGCGTTGCGGAACCCGATCTGTTGCAGGAGTTTTGCCGAATGGTCGTTTTGGACAAAGAAATGGGTAAAACAGCCCAGCATCTGCCGCCAGAACGCCCCGTACCAGCGGAAAAAGGGCTGCGTATCCCGGAATAGCGCCGAAATGAGCAACACCGGGATATGGCGCTGCTTCAACTGGTCCAGGTAGTTGGCCCAGAATTCGTATTTGATAAAAATGACTGCGTCAGGACGGATCAGGTCTGTAAAATCGGCTGCATTGCGGCGGGTGTCGGCAGGGAGGTAGCAGATGAAGTCGGCATGGGCATAGTTTTTCCTGACTTCATAACCGGACGGGGAAAAAAAGGTCAGTACAATAAACCATTCCGGACAGGCCGTACGAAAAGCCTCGATGACAGGTCGGCCCTGTTCGAACTCGCCAAGCGACGCGGCGTGTATCCAGAGCGTTTTTTTGCCGTGATCGGCAGGGTACTCCCCGGCGTAGCGGCGACGCCAGTGCCGGCGGCCTTCTACCCAGTGCCGTGCTTTCGCATTGAAAAAGGAAGCCAGGTAAACGGCGGCGGTAAAAAAGCGAATGCCGATTTCATACAACAAGGCCATGAGCATACCGCCGTAGGGCAGGGTTTAGTAATAGATTTTTTCTGCGCCGCCCTGGTAGAACGGCAGCGTCCAGGCAATGCGGATGCCGATGCGCAGGTCGGTTCGCTTGCCGTCGAGTTTGCGCATTTCCGTAAAATCCCAGTCGCGCAACGTCTGGGTGAAGCCCTCGTTGAACTCAAATCCGGCCATCCAGTTGGAGCGCCGGTTGGCGCCGAGGTGTTGCCATCCGATAAACTGGTTGAGGGCAATGCCGCCGCACAATCGATCATAGCCTTTCTTGTACTCGCCGGTCAGTTGGGTCACGCTGTCGCTGTCGTCCTGAACCCTGATCCGATGCCGGGTAACGCCGGCGCCCAGTGTCAGGCGGATGCCCGAGCGCTTTTGGGAAAACGTGATCAGTTTGCCGATCATGCCGCCGATATAGAAGCCTCGTTCGCGCAGCGCGACGGACGCAATCAGGCGGTCGTTGCCGATAATATCGCCTTCAGGCGTACGAAGGATAGCCAGCGGGTCGTCCTTTACCTTGTTTCCAAAGAAATAATGCCCTTCGACGCCCAAAAGGTAATTGCCGGCAGTCATGAGTTCAAATGCACCGCCAAAATCGCCGTCCACGCCAAACCGGTCGGCCATATCTCCTGCGGGTGTGTGCAAGCCGGCAGTAACGTGCGCGGAAAGCACTTTACCCGTATTCCGTGCCGTCATATCCGGGTGCTCGGGAAATTTTTGTGCCCGAAGACCGGACGCACAAAACAGGAACAGCGCTGTAAAAACAAAATACTTCATAGTGTAGAAAATTCAACGGTGCGCAGCCAACTGCCATGCGCCGCAAAAGTAACGTTCTTATCCCCTACTCCGCTTCCCTTTGAAGGAAATCGCATCAAAGCGCGTCGCGCAGCGCCCGTGTCATCTCGCGTTTCCCCGGCGGCCCCTGCAGGCGCTCGACAATAAATCCCGCCTTCTTCAGGGCTCTTTTGAAGTGCCCCTGGGCGCAATAGGTGACCAGCACGCCATCGGGCTTCAAGGAACGGTACATGCGCATGCAAACCGCTTCTGTCCAGAGCTCCGGCTGGAACTGTGGTGCAAAGGCATCGAAATAGATCAGATCGAATGCCTCCGTCGCTTCAAACGATTCGATCTGTGTCAGTTTCTTTTCAAATACAAAATGCGTTGAAAACGTATGCGGGCGATCCCAGGCACAACCGTGTATTTGCAAAAAATCGGATGACCGTTCCGGATAGCCTAACTCTTCCGGATAGTTGAGCGCGGCGGCGAGTTCCGGAGCGACAGGGTAGGCTTCGAGGCCGGTGTAGTGTACCCGCAGGTTGCGCCGCTCCGCCTCCAGCCAGGTCATAAAAGCATTCAGTCCCGTCCCCAGGCCCGCTTCCAGGATCGCGATATCCTGCTGCACCACTGCCTTGTAACGCAAACCTGCCGCAATAAATACATGGGCCGACTCCGTCACCGCGCCAAACCGGGAATGGTAACTGACGCCGTACCGTTCGGAAAAAATGGAATGTGAGCCGTCGCCGGTGTACACTAAAGTCATGACCAAAAAAAAGCGCTCCGGTTTTCCGAAGCGCTTGTGAAGGTGCGGGAAGCGAGACTCGAACTCGCACGACCGTGAAGTCACAGGTGTTTGAGACCAGCGCGTCTACCATTCCGCCATTCCCGCGTTTTTTGTCATTGGTCAATGACGATTTTCACGGCGCAAACTTAGAAAGGTTTTCCTTAATCCGCAACAAATACCTTTTTTTCAAATAATGATCGCGCACCGCCTTCAACGGTGCAGCACCCTGAGTTGGTTCCCACCCGTCCAAAACCGGCTGGATAGCGTGTAAAAGTGACTTTTCAATGTCTTGCACCTGTTGCATGGCTGCCTGGAGACGTGTTTCATCGAAGTCAAATTCGAGTTCCATCAGCGCTTCATTGATCTCCATCATGTCCATCAGAAAGTCGGGCGGGAGTTCCGGCAGGTCGACGCCGTCGCCGAGCAGCCCGTTGATCTCCAGGATATACCGCATCCGGCGGTCCGGGTCGAGCAGCGTCTTGTAGGCCTCGTTGTTCAGGGTGCTCAGGTCGAGCATATCCGCCTGATCGCCGTCGCTGGCCCGGGTGTGGAAGTCGGGATGGTATTTCCGGCTGTTTTCCAGGTACACACGCCGGAGTGCGGACGCATCTACCTGGAAAGAGACCGGGAGATCAAAAAACGCGAAGTAGTTCAAATTTCAGAAGTTGTTTGAGTTATTCTGTCGGAGGCAAAAAGAGCAGATTTTTAAGCCCGTCAAAATCATTTTAGAAGTTCATAATAGAATCTATGGGCTGAAAAAATGATGACGAATGGCTTCAAAAGATGCCTTTTTGACCCGGCGAGAATAACCCAAACAACTTCTTAGAAAAGTTGTTGAATCCAGTGCCGCCAGATGTCGTTGCCGAGCGCAAAAACCATAAGGCCGAGCAGCAGGAAAAAGCCCATCGTAACAGCCTTTTCCATGAAGGCATCACTGACCCGGCGACGGGTAACGACTTCCCAGAGTAAAAACACCACATAGCCGCCGTCGAGTGCGGGAATCGGCAGGAGGTTCATGAAAGCGAGGATGATGCTCAGGTTGGCGGTCATGCCCCAGAAGCGTTCCCAGTCCCATTCCGTGCCGTACATTTTGCCAATGCTGATCAGGCTTCCGAGGTTGTCCTTAACGGCTATTTTGCCTTTAAACATCTGTCCGAATGCCTTGATCTGGTTGTTCAAAAAGTCAATACCAACCCCTACACCCGCAGGCAGGGCCTGTGCCAGGGAGTATTTTTCGCGTTCTTCCTTAAAAAGCCCGTCCAGTTTGGTGCGTACGCCGATTTGGCCTTCTTCGGTAAGGGTAAGATTGGCCTGGATCGTATCCGTACCCCGAAGGATGCCGAGCGTAATAGCCTTCCCTTTGTTGCGCTGCGCTGCTGCACTGAACTGGTCAAAGAAAGGCGTAGGCTCCCCGTTGACCATAATGATGCGGTCGTTGGGTTGCAATTTGGCGGCGGCGGCTGGTTTGCCGGGCACGACCTCTTCCACAAAGAAGGGCATGCGGGGCGACATCAGCAGGGATTTGGGCACATGCTGGCCGGTAATCTGCTTGGCGATGTCGTCGGGCAGGTTGAGCACCGTCTCCTTGCCGTCGCGGATCACCGTCACCTGGTGCACATCATTGAGCACCAGCGCTTCTATAAACGCCGCCGGGTCGAGGCGGTCGAACGGCTTGTCGCCGAGTTTCACGATATTATCACCGTTTTGAAAACCCTGCCGGAGCAGAATGGAGTCCATGGCAAGTCCGTATTTCAACTCGGAGGTAGGGATATAGGCTTTGCCAAAGCCCCACAGCATCATGCCAAAGATGAAAAAGCCGAGCAGGAAGTTGACTGTGACTCCTCCGATCATGATAATCAGGCGCTGCCAGGCCGGTTTGGAACGAAATTCCCAGGGCTGAGGCGGTTGTTTAAGGGCTTCGGTATCCATACTTTCATCGACCATGCCGGCTATTTTGACGTAGCCGCCGAGCGGAAGCCAGCCGATACCGTATTCGGTTTCGCCTTTCCGGGTTTTCCACAGCGAATTAAAGGGTGCAAAATCGAAGAACAGGTAAAATTTTTCTACCCTGGTTTTAAACCACTTGGCGGGAAGAAAATGCCCCATTTCATGCAGTACGATCAGGATGGAAAGACTCAGCAGGAATTGGCTTACGGTTACAATACTATCCATTATATGGTTCAGGATGATGATGATGTATAAAAACAAAAAAGGGCTTCCGAAGTTCGGGCAAAACTACGGAAGCCCCGGCGGTTGAAGGGTTCAATCGGCAGAAATAGTTGAATGTTGGATAAAAGAACAACTTTAACGCATTTCCGGCGCCGGTCAGGCCCCTATTTCCCGGTATCGCTGGGTGTTGGCCGGGTCTATTTTTGTCATGATCTGGATGACGCGTTCCTTTTGAGGCCGGCCGGCTACCTTCCACATTTCCACGAGTTCGTCTCTTTTTGCATTGGCGAACATCTGGATGATCATGGAATTGAAATAGGCGGTATTCACCTTGTCCACTTCTTCCAGCGACTGCAAAATAACGCCTTTGGCCTTGTCCATGTCGGTCGTAAACATATCGAGCCCCTTCCGGTAGTAATTGTACATGGCCGCTCGATATGGTTTCACACGCGGATTGAGCAGGTTCTCGATGATCCAGTACCGGTTGCGGTTTTTGCCACCGTCGGCAGGGCGCCAGCCGGGCGTGCTGTTGGTAGAGGAGTTCTGGATATTGGTCACGATCTGCTGTGCAGTAAGCAGGTATGGATCGCCGCCGTACAGGGAATAGGAGTCGAAGTCCATCCCGATTATCAGGTAGGCATAAAAGGCAAACAGCGAGGGCAGGTTCTGGTTATCCGTAGCGTCTACCTGAAACTCGATAGGCTGGTTCTGCTCGTAGGTAAACACGATATCCTTGTCGAGGTGGGAGAGCAGGGCCGTTTCGTAGCCGCTTCCAAATACAGGGCGCGTGGACTGTACGGCCAGTTCGGCCCGGAATACGTTGTTGTCCTGTTCTTCAGAGATCGTAAGGATAAAATTGCATTTGATGCGCTCCTCCGGTTCAAAGCGTTCCTGGGTCCAGGTCGTGTTGTTCACGAAATCGCGCAGCGATATTTCGAGCTGATCGAATACTTTCCGGTCATTCTTTTGCAGTTGCGGCGTACTTACCCGAACAGTCGCATTCAGTTCGCCCTGTGCGAAACTTACCGTTATACAACATGCCGAAATCAACAGGACGGGGAAAATTTTTCTCAACATAATACCAGATATTCAAAAATGAACAAGTGACAATCAATTATGGAATGACGAAATGACGATCAATGACGAAATGACGATCACCCCAATGACGCCCAAAACCCGTTTCAGGTTGCCAGCCGGCCAATTTCTTCGACAATATCGCGGGCAGCCTCTTTTTTTGATTTCAGCGGGAATGCCTTTTGTTCGCCGTTGCGCCGTACCAGGGTAATTTTGTTGGTATCGTGCCCGAAACCGGCGCCTGCGTCCTGCAGGGAGTTAAGCACGATGAAGTCAAAGTTTTTCTTTTCCAGTTTGGTCTGTGCGTTGGCCAGTTCGTCGTTGGTTTCCAGCGCAAAACCGACAAATATCTGTCCGGGCCGCTTTTCTTTACCCAGGGTGGCGGCGATGTCAACGGTTTTCTCCAGTTCCAGCGTCAATTCGCCTTCTTTCTTTTTGATCTTGGTCTCGGAAAATGTTTTGGGGCGGTAATCGGCGACTGCGGCAGCCAGCACCGCGATATCCGTCAGGGCAAAGACGGCAGCACAGGCCTCATACATTTCCTTTGCCGACATTACATGGACGGTCTTGATATCCGGGCGTTCGGGCCTGACATCCGTCGGGCCCAGCACCAGCGTGACCTCGCAGCCCCGGGCAGCCAGTTCCTCTGCTATGGCGATGCCCATCTTGCCGGTAGAATGGTTGCCGATGAACCGAACCGGATCGAGCGGCTCAAAGGTAGGCCCGGCGGTCACCAGCGCCTTTTTGCCCTTCAGTGCGGATGGCTGCATTGAACCGGCCGTCTGGTCAAGACTTTCCTGCACAAAAGCGACGATGGCCTCGGGTTCAGCCATACGCCCCTCCCCTACCAGACCGCTGGCCAGTTCGCCGTGACCAACCGGGATGACCCGGACCCCGTGCGCCTGCAGGCGACGAAGGTTGTCCTGTGTCGCCGGATGGTGCCACATGTCGACATCCATGGCAGGTGCGACAAAAACCGGGCAACGCGCAGAGAGGTAAACTGCGCTCAGGATATTGTCGCACAAGCCGTTAGCAAGTTTTGCAAGCGTATTTGCCGTTGCAGGCGCGATCACGACGGCATCGGCCCAAAGGCCGAGTTCGACGTGGTTGTTCCAGCCCGCTTCGGAGCGGACATCGGAGAATACCGGACGTTTGGATAAGGTGGAAAGGGTAAGGGGCGCAATAAAATCTGCGGCGGAGTCGGTCATCAGCACCTGTACTTCCACGCCTGCTTTCACCCATAGCCGGGTGAGCGATGCAGCCTTATACGCTGCGATGGAGCCGCTAATGCCCAGGATGATCTTCATAAAATGAAGGTTTAGGTTGAAGAGGGTGCTCTTGTGTCCGCCATCTTGACAGGTCTATTGATTTTGAGACAGGATTTACAGGATTTTACAGGTAAAACCTTCTTATCTATCCTGTAAATCTTGTAAATCCTGTCTCGAAATAAACAACCCTGTCAAAATCGTATGTACGAGACCCGCTTCAAACTTTACTCTTTTTCATCAACGAAGCGCCACTGTATCTCGCCGTTGAGAAACTCATTGGTGGCGATGATCGGGGTATTGGGCAGACGCTCGTAAAATTTGGAGATTTCGATCTGTTCCTTGTTCTCCTGAACTTCTTCGATCGTGTCGGTATTCACCGCGAACTCCTCCAGTTTGCGCTGTATTTCCCATTTCAGATCGCTTGATATCTGGCGGGAACGCTTGCTGATAATGGCAATGCTCTCGTAAATGTTGTTGGTTTTTTCTACCAGTTCGAGAACATCGCGGGGCTGCACGTTGGCATCGAGTCCCTGGGCTTTACTTTTTATATCGCTCATTTTAAAAATTTATTTGACGGTGGAC
>ERZ724519.506-NODE-506-length-16487-cov-5.006025_pt1 | contig 16487 bp, 15 predicted proteins | sample MGYA00376052_ERZ724519 | MGnify/ENA primary metagenome ERZ724519 (study PRJEB28724, sample SAMN07190883) | activated sludge metagenome | isolation source: activated sludge of sewage treatment plant in Hong Hong | place: Hong Kong | collected 2016-03-17 ... | reverse complement strand
CGCGGACTGCTGGGCACGGCCAAGCTTCTCGATTTCGCCAAGGTGTCCGGCGTCGGGCGCATCCTTTATGCCAGTTCCGGGGCGGTTTACGGCCGCCAGCCGCCGGAACTGGACCATCTGCCAGAGGATTTCGCGGCCGATCCGGCCACCGTGTCTCCCTATGGCCGGCTCAAGCAGCGCACGGAAGACCTCCTGCTCGACTCCGGCCTCGACTGCGTGATCGCGCGCGGCTTCGCCTTCATCGGGCCCTACCTGCCGCTTGGCAACAAATTTGCCGCAGGCAGCTTCATCCGCGACGCGCTGAATGGCGGGCCCATCGTCATCGAAGGCGGCGGTCGCACCGTGCGCAGTTATCTCTACGCCGCGGACCTGGCGATCTGGCTGCTGACCTTGCTGCTGCTCGGCAAGCCCGGCCGGGCCTACAATATCGGCAACGATCAGGCCCTGACCATCCGGGAATTGGCGCAGCGCATAACTCGCCGTGGCGGAGTTGCTTCTGGCATTGAGATGCGCCTACCGCCCGGGGACGGCTTGGCCGAACGCTATGTCCCCGACATCCGGCGCGCCCGCGACGAAGCGGGCCTGTCGGCTTGGATCGGCACCGACGCCGCCATCGATCGCACCCTGAAGTGGCACCGACCCTCACTGGCGCACTGACATCTCTTCATGCACGACGAACGCCCGGTTCACATACTTGCCGCGACCGCCGACGCATCCCCACTGGCTGCCGCGCGCGAGGTATGGAACCACCGGCATCTGGCTTGGCTGTTCATCATGCGGGATCTGCGCCTGCGCTACAAACAGACCGCCCTCGGGGTGATCTGGGCCGTACTTCAGCCGCTGGCCACTGCCCTGATATTCGCGGTCATCTTCGGACTGTGGGTAGGCATTCCCACCGGCGGCATTCCATATTTCCCGCTCGCGCTGACCGGGATCATGGCCTGGATGTTCTTTTCCGGCGCGATACAGCACGCCACCCATTCGCTGCTGGCTAACACGACACTGATCACCAAGACCTATTTCCCCCGCGCCACGCTGCCGCTGGCGTCGGTTGGGCTGCATCTGGTGGACCTGCTGATCACCGCCGTGCTGCTCGCCTGCGCCCTGGCGTTGTATGGCATTGCCGTGACGCCTCACGTGGTAGCGCTGCTGCCGGCCATGCTCGCACTGTGCTGCCTCGCCACCGGCTTGTCCCTGATCGTTGCCTCGCTGAGCGTGTATTACCGAGACTTCCCCAATCTGATACCGATCGGCTTGCAGTTGCTGATGTACGCTTCGCCGGTGTTCTATCCTTCCAGCCTAATTCCGCCGACCTATGTGGCATGGGTCAGGCTCAACCCCCTGGTTGGAATCATCGACCTGATGCGCTGGTCGCTTTTCGCCACCGCCGACTTTCCTTCGCATTTTCTGTACGTCAGTTGCCCTGCCGCCGTGATTCTGCTGTTTGGCGGCTGGTGGGTATTCCATCGCCTGGAGCGGGAATTTTCCGACCAGATATGAATGCCCCCGTTTCCATCAGCCATCTCAGCAAGACCTATCGTGTTCAGTTGGGAAGCGCCGCGGCGGAGCGCACCCTCAAGTCCGCCCTGCTTGCCCCGCTTCGTCGCCTGAGCGGCGACCTGCCGGCGTCCGGAACCCCGGCGTTCCACGCCCTGGACGACGTCAGCTTCGATATCCAGGATGGAGAGGCTTTCGGGCTGATCGGGCACAACGGCGCCGGGAAGACCACCCTACTGAAAATCCTCTCCCGCATAACGGCGCCCTCCAGCGGACGGATCGCCGTACGTGGCCGCGTCGGTTCGCTGCTTGAAGTCGGCACCGGATTCCATCCCGAGTTGTCGGGAAGGGAGAACATTCACCTCGCGGGCGCGATTCAAGGCATGACGCCGGGCCAGATGCGACGCCACTTCGATGAAATCGTCGACTTCTCGGAGGTCGAGGATTTCCTTCACCTTCCGGTCAAGCATTATTCTAGCGGCATGTACATGAAGCTGGCCTTCTCGGTGGCCGCACACATGGAGCCGGACATCCTGCTGGTGGACGAGGCGCTGGCCGTGGGCGACATCCGTTTTCAGCGTAAGTGCCTGGCGCGCATGCACGAACTGGTCGACCGATCCAGCGTGGTCGTGCTGGTCAGCCACAATCACGAATCGATTTCGAGCTTCTGCCACCGCGCGGCATGGCTCGACCACGGCAAGCTCGCAATGATCGGCGAGGCGGGCGACGTCGTGGCCCGCTATCTCGACGCCATGCGCAGCGTCACACCGACGATCCGCTGGGAGGGCAACGCCGGCGACGACACCCTGCGTCTGCTGGCCACCTATGTGCGTCATCCGGACGACGGGCCGCTCGAAACGGCGGAGGAACTGATCATCGGCTTCAATGCCGAGGTTCTGCAGCCCTTGACGAGTCTGGTGGCCGCAATTGAGATCCGCTCGGAACGGGGCACTGTCCTAGCCTACTCGGCCTACGACGATGCCCTGCCCCCGCCCGCCGGCGAGGTACCCAAGGGAAGGTTTGCCCGCGAAGTGCACATCCCCGCCCACACCTTTGCCAGCGGAGTGTACGAAGTTACCTTCGACTTCGGCATCCACAACGAGCGAAGGATCATCGACGGACCCGGAACACTGATGTTCGAACTCAAGGGCAACCGCGGCAACGGCCGGAGATTTCCGGCCGGCAGATCGGGGATCTTCCGGCCCGCCTGGCGCTGGCAGGAGGCGGAAAGGCCATGATCGTTCTTGCCCATCGCGGCAATCTGCGCGGTCCCGATCCGATGCACGAAAACTCGCCCGACAGCATCGCTGCGGCCATCTCTAGCGGTTTCGGCATAGAGACCGACCTTCGTCGCGCGGCGGACGGCAATTTCTACGTCAGCCACGACCCGATGCAGCCGTCGCCGCGAAATGCGTTGGCTGTTCACGCGGCGCTCTGGCGAAGCAATCCGGACGCGACCGTCGCCTTGAACATAAAGGAAACCGGCAACGAAGCGCAGTTGATCGGCGAGCTGAACACGCTCGGCGTCGCCGGGCAAGTGTTTCTGTTCGACATGGAACTGATCGAACCAGTCGCCGGTGAAATGGCTGCCCGCTTTCGCGCCTTGGACCGCCATGTCGCGATCGCCGCCCGCGTCAGCGACCGCCGCGAACCGTCCGCGCGAGCCCTCGCCATCGACGCCGCGGAAACGATCTGGCTCGACGAATTCGACGGTCCCTGGGCGACCCGCACCACGGTCGCCGCTCTCATCCTGGCCGGCAAGCGGGTCTATGGCGTATCCCCGGACCTTCACGGCGCCACGCCCGAACAGGCGACCAGGCGTTGGCAGGACTTCGCTAGCTGGGGCGTCACCGGCATCTGTACCGACTGGCCGCTTCGCCTTGCCGCCGAACTCGGCATCGGGTCGGCTTAGGAAGAGGGCTTCCATGCAACTAAAGAAACTCGGCGACATGCGCGGCGGCTGGTTCGTTGGCCGCTTCGAGCCGACCTGCCTCGCGCTGGATCAATGCGAGGTCGCCGTCAAGCATTACAGAGCAGGCGACGCCGAGCCTCGGCACGTACACCTGGTCGCCGAGGAATTGACGCTGGTGGTATCGGGCCGGGTGCGGCTCAACGACGTGGAACTCGGCCCCGGCGACATCGCCTGCCTCAGTCCGGGAGAGCCGGCCAGCTTCAGCGTGATCGAGGATGCTGTCACGGTAGTCGTCAAGTCACCCAGCGTACCGTCGGACAAGTATCCTGCATAGGCGGACCAGCCAGTGATGCCGCTCAGAATCCTGTTGCGCCGGTCCCATCTCTACGCCGGCCTGGAAGGCGAGCTCTACCGCCTCTACATCGGCCTGATGCGGATCAAGGCGCGGCGCCGATTCGACCGCTACCTCGCCCAAGACGGCGTGCGCAAACTTCAGATAGGCGCAGGCCCAACACAAAGCCCGGACTGGCTAACCACCGACATCGGCGTCACGCCAAGCGGCCAGGCGGTCTATCTCGATGCCGCACGGCCGTTCCCCCTGCCCGACGCCAGCTTCGATTATGTATTCAGCGAGCACATGATCGAACACATCCCCTATGCGGCGGCTTGCTCGATGTTGCGCGAATGCTTGCGGATTTTGAAACCCGGAGGGCGCATCCGCATCGCCACACCGGACCTGGATCGCCTGCTGAGCCTGAAGGGGCCGGAGCCGAGTGCACTCCAGATGGAATACCTCCGCTGGATCACCCGGGTCATGCTCCCCGGCGGGACACCGGTGAGCCCGACCTTCGTGATCAACAACCAGTTCTACAATTACGGCCATCAATTCCTGTTTGACGAAACCTGTTTGAGGGGCGCCCTGAGCGAAGCCGGATTTGTCGATATCCGGCGCATGCCGGTCGGCGAATCTGACGACCCGCATTTGGTCCGGGTGGAACAGCATGGCGCGAATATCGACAACGAAGCCATCAACGCTTACGAGACCATGGTCCTTGAAGCCCGGCGGGCCGCCGATTGAAGTGAAGCCAATGCACGACGCCCAGGGCGATTTTCCGCTCGCCGACAATGCTGCGACAGGCGACGGTCGCGCGCCAGGACAACCATTGGTTTCCCTCGTCGTAACCGCCTACAACATCGCGCCCTACCTAGAGGAATGCATCCGGTCGATCCAGGCACAGACGCATGCAAATCTTGAAATCGTCATCGTGGACGACTGCTCCAGCGACAGCTCGGCGGAAATCGCACAATCCCTCGCAGCTCAGGACAAGAGAATCACGTTGGTGCGCAAGTCGAAGAACGAGGGGGCGCTCTACGCCAAGCTCGACGGCATTAGGTACAGCACCGGAAGCTACTTCCTTCTCTGCGACGGTGACGACTGGCTGTCGCCACACGCGGTGACGACTTGTCTCCGTCACATCCATGGTTGCGACTGCGTGATATTCGACATCAACTTCGTCGACCACACCTCACGGACTCCCCATCCCAATCTTTACCCGGCAGCTATACGGGAGAAGATTGCTCGGGGGCAGAAGCTAAGCAATTTCGAATGGGCGTCGATCAACCACATGATGCAGTTGTACTTCTACGACGCGAGGGTGAAGCAGGACTTTTTGGCCATCTATTCGGGCTATCCGCCGCTTCCTTACTACGAGGAACTGCCGGGCTTCGCCCTGACAATGAGCTTCAACCGAGTTAGACCTATTCCCGATGTTCTCTATCAGTACCGGCTGAACCGCCCCGGACAAAGCACCGAGGACTGGTGGCACCTAAAGCGCTCCGTCAAGTACTTGTCGCTGGACACTGCGATTGCGACAACGGCAAGGACCGCGACAACCGCCAGCCGCGACGTTCAGGAAATCGTCTTTTTCAAGTTGTTGAAAATTGCCTTCGCCGAGTATCGCGGCATCCTGATGCACAACGTCAAGGAATTCCCCAGACTGCGCAACGCTCTGCTGGAAATATTGGGAAAAATCGGAACGCCACGACACTTTTTCCTTACCAGCCCGAAGGCCTATGTCTTCCTGCTCGCGCTCAAGCTTGGTCCGCCGTCCTTGGTCCAGCTCGCCATGCCACGACTGCTCAAGATTGCCCGACTTTGAGCCATGCTTAAGAGCAAGGATATCTCCGTCGTAATGCAGGGCCCGGTGATGCACGAAGGTGTCGATGCGTTTCCGTTTCCACTGACGCATACAGCCCTGCGAAAAGTGCGGGCGTTACTGCCGGACGCCCAAATCATCCTTTCCACCTGGGAAGGCGAAAATACGTCCTACTTGGACTCAGCAGACGAAGTAGTCCTGAACCCCGATCCAGGCGCGCAAAGGGGGGCGCCTGAAATGATCCCGAACAACGTCAATCGGCAGATCGTAAGCACGTTAGGGGGGCTGAACAAGGCAACTCGGCCGCACACGTTGAAGATCCGCTCGGACATCGTACTTCAGAGCCTCGATTTCGTTCGGTATTTCGAAAGCGGTTTGCGCCAGGCGATATCGGAGTTCGCCATTTTTCGCAGCAGGATTGTTGCCAACAACTTTAGTTCACGCAATCCGCTGATCCGCAGCCCAGCGGCCTACACCTTTCATCCGTCGGATCACGTGCACTTCGGCTTCACCGAGGATCTGCTGAAGCTGTGGGATATCCCCCTGCAGCCGCAGGAGGAAGCAGCCTGGTTCGACCATCATCCCCGCCCGATCACACTGCGTTTGCATGAAACCTCCCGGTTGGCGCCTGAGCAATATTTGTTCCTCAGCGCCTTGGCAAGGAACGGCCACCGCATCGAACTGGTCGATTTCGCCGACTCGCGACCCATGGTCGTTGAGCAAAGTGAATCGTACCTGGAGGGAAATTTCATCTTCGTCCCGGACCGCAGATTTGCCATTCATTTTGCCAAGTACCACAACTTTCACCACGACAAGTTCGAGTACCTGCGGCGGAATTCACTGGTGCCGCCACATAGATTGCGGCGCTTCGAAATCGCCAAATCGCACGTGATAGCACTTGGTAGACTGCTGACATCCTCCCTTCATTAGAATCGCATCATGACTACTACCCAATGCAGGGCGGTCATCTTTGACCTGGACGGTGTGTTGATCGATGCCACAGAGTGGCATTTCGAGGCCCTGAACCGCGCCTTGGCACTGTTCGGCTATCAGATTTCCCGCTACGAGCATCTCGCCGAATACAACGGCTTGCCCACCCGCACCAAGCTGGACATGTTGTCCGTCGAAAAGGGCTTGCCCAAGGCGCTGCACGACCTGATAAATCGCCTCAAGCAGGCATATACGCGTGAGGAGATTCTGCGCCACTGCCGTCCGAGCTTCGACAAGGAATACATGCTGAGCCGCCTGAAGCGCGAGAATTTCCGGCTCGCAGTGTGCACCAACGCTATCGGCGATAGCGCACGCCTGATGCTGCAACAGGCGGCGATCGACCAGTATTTCGAGTTTGTCATCAGCAACGAGGATGTATCGCGGCCCAAGCCCGATCCCGAGATATATCACGCCGCCCTTACCCGACTCGGCATCACCCCTGCGGAGGCAGTCATTGTCGAAGACGCACCGCACGGCGTAGAGGCCGGGCGCCGCTCCGGTGCAAGGGTGCTCGAGGTCGCCGGCTTCACAGAGGTTGACTACTGGCGCCTGCGTCAATTCATGGATGCCTCCGCACTGGAGGGCGCCCCATGCTGAAGATCGTCGTACCCATGGCCGGCGAGGGCAAGCGTTTCGCTGAATATGGTCACACGTTTCCCAAACCACTGGTGGAAATCGGCGGCCGGTCGATGATCGAGATCGTGGTCGGCAATTTGACACCAAGAGAGCAGCATCAGTTCATTTTCATCTGCCGGCGGGAGCACGTACAGCGCTATGCCCTGGCGGACGTGCTTCGGCTTATCGCCCCCGGCTGCAAGATCGCCGTCATGCACGACTCCACTGCCGGTGCACTGTGCAGCGTGCTTCTGGCCATGGAGCACCTGAACGACGATTCCGAACTGCTGATCGCCAACAGCGACCAGTTCGTCGAGGAGGACATCGAGCGCTTCCTTGCCACTGCCCGGGCCGGCAACGCAGATGGCTGCATCATGACCTTCCCGTCGACGCACCCCAAGTGGTCCTTCGTCAAGGTCGTCGACGGCGAGGTGCTGACCGTGGCCGAAAAGCGACCGATCAGCCCACTTGCTACCGTCGGTCTCTACTACTTCCGGCGCAGCGCCGACTTCCTTGCCGGCGCCGAGGCGATGATCCTGAAGAACGCGTCCCGCGACGGCGAGTTCTTTGTCAGCCCGGTGTACAACGAGTTGATCCTCAAGGGCATGCGCATCACGACCCACCCGATTTCGCGCGAACAGATGCACAGCCTGGGCACGCCGGAAGACGTGGAAGCCTTTGCCGCGCTGCCGCTGGCGAAGAGCGGCGGATGCTGAACATCGTTCTTCCCATCGCTGGTCGCGGCAGCCGCTTCGCCGCCGTTGGCTACGAGCTGCCGAAGCCGCTGATCCCCGTACGCGGCGTGCCGATGATCGAGTTGGTTGTCGACAACCTGCGCCCTCGGCAGCCTCACAGGTTCATTTTCCTCGCCTTGCAGGAACACATCGAACGCTGGAATGTGGCTGCGGTGCTGGAGCGCATCGCCCCCGGCTGCACGGTCATCCCCGTTCGCCAGGTCACGGAAGGTGCCGCCTGCACGGTGCTGCTGGCCCGCGATCATATAGACGACGCCACGCCGCTGATGATCGCCAACACCGACCAGTACATCTCCGCCGATCTGGAAGCCTATCTTTCGAGCGCGGCCGCACCGGAATGCGACGGGCTGATCATGACTTTTACTGCCGACCATCCGAAGTGGTCCTATGTCCGCAAGAACGCGCGCGACCATATCACCGAAGTCGTCGAGAAGCAGGTCATTTCGGACGAGGCCACCGTCGGCATTTACAACTTCAAGCGCGGCGCCGATTTCGTGCGAGCCGCGGACGCCATGATCGCCAGCGACTTGCGGGTCAACGGCGAGTTCTACGTCGCGCCAACCTACAACCAGCTGATCGGTGAGGGCGCCCGCATCCGCAGCTTCCGGATTGCGCCGGAGGGCGAGGGCATGTTCGGCCTCGGCACACCGGAGGATCTGGAGGACTTCCTGCGCCGTCCCGCATCGGCATCTTGTTGACCTCAAGATGGTTGCTGCCCACGCCGGCGAACCCTCAGACCATCCGCAAGCACCGCTTGCGGTTGCTGATGACGACATTTCGGTGGTCGTGCAAGGGCCGCTGTTGGCGGACCAACCGGAAGGCATCGCTCGCTGCCTGCAATCGATCCGCGACGTACTGCCGGCGGCGGAGATCATCGTCTCGACCTGGACCGGAGAGCCGACAGGGAGTCTTAGCGGGGACTGCCGGATCGTAACTTCCGCCGATCCGGGATGCTTCTGGGAGACCCCTGAGCGCCCCTACAACCTGAATCGCCTCCAGACGTCGACCTTGGCCGGACTGCGGCGGGCAACCCGCCCGTACTGCCTGAAGTTCCGCGCCGACTGTGCGTTGTTGGATCGGCGATTCATGACCATCGCCCAAGCGCGGCCGCACAGCCTGCTTTCCCGTCCGGTGAACCTGACCAATCTGTATGTCCGGAATCCGGAGCGGTTTCCGTTCTTGTTCTATGTTTCGGACACGGTTCAATTCGGAGCCACCGCCGACTTGCTCGATTTCTGGACCGGCGAGCCCTTCACCGCGCACGAGGTACTGCTGGATCCGCAACATAACGCCGGCCTTCTCAGCAATGTCCGCTTGTTTCCGGAACAGGCGCTCACCCTGCGCTGGCTGGCCCGCCATGGAATCCGTCCGGACTTCCCACGCGCCACAAGCCTGAGCCTCGGATTGCTGCGGACCTGGGCGGAAGTACTGATCGGAAATTTCGCGCTGCACGACTGGCAAGCCAGCGGTATCCGCTTTCCGGCCAGATTCATCGACGACCCGACGACCTTGCACACCCTGCTCACGTCGGACCGATTTGCCGACCTGACACGACGAACGTTTTCCTACCCGCGGGCGCTGATCGCAAAATATCTGGAGCCCACTTATCTTGTCCACGGCCGCCTGGGGCCCCTGGTGTCCGCCCTTCAGGTCCGTCACCCGGCGCTATACCGGAATCTGCGAAGGGCATGGGTCGGCTACCAAAAGACGCGGACCTGAACTGCCACCCCATCCGATCACATCATGCGCACCGCCGAGTACATTGCTTCCCGTCTTGCACAAGCCGGCATCCGTCATGCCTTTCTTGTTACCGGCGGCGGCGCTATGTTCCTCAACGACGCGTTTTGCCACGAGCCGCAACTGAGTCCGACGTTCTTTCACCATGAACAGGCGGCGGCAATGGCAGCCGAGGCCTACGCACGCATCGCGGGAGGGCCAGCGGTCCTGAACGTCACCACCGGGCCCGGCGGCATCAATGCGCTGAATGGGGTATTCGGCGCATGGACTGATTCGGTACCCATGGTCGTGATCTCCGGACAGGTCAAACGCGCCACCTGTCTCGCCACCACGCCGGTCCCTGGCCTGCGGCAACTCGGCGACCAGGAGAGTGACATCCTGGCAATGGTCCGCGGAATTACCAAGTACGCCGCAGTTGTAGAGCGTCCGGACGATATTGCGTGGCATCTGGACCAGGCTCTGGTGCTTGCCACTTCCGGACGACCCGGCCCGGTATGGCTGGACATCCCGATCGATGTGCAGAGCGCCGCCATCGATCCCGCTTCGTTGCGCCGCCACGAGGAGGCTTCCGCACAACCCGTCGCGCCAGCGGCGGACGAGCTTGCCGCCATCGCCAAGCGGCTTCGCGATGCCAAGCGCCCGGTAATCCTTGCCGGTGGCGGCGTGCGTGCCGCACGCGCCGTCGCCGAATTCGAAACGCTGATCCGTCGCCTCGGCCTCCCGGTCCTGACGGCCTGGACCCACGACCTGATCGCATCCGACGATCCGCTCTTCTGCGGCAGGCCGGGAACGATAGGCACCCGCGCCGGCAACTTCACAGCGCAGAACGCCGACCTCCTCCTGATTCTCGGCAGCCGGCTGAACATACGGCAGGTGAGCTACAACTGGCAGGCCTTCGCCCCGCGGGCGTACAAGATCCAGGTCGATATCGATGCCGCGGAACTGAGCAAGCCAACGGTCAGGCCGGACATGGCCGTGATCGCTGACCTCAAGCCCTTCCTGGCCGCGCTGGCCTGCGAACTGGATGGCTGGACCGCTTCCCTCGAGCAACGGAATTGGCTCGCCTGGTGCAAGGAACGTCTGGCGCGATATCCGGGAGTGCAGCCGCGGCAACGCGCCTTCCATGGACGCATCAATCCATACCACTTCATTGAGGAACTGTTCGCCCGACTGGATGGCACCGACATCGTCGCCTGCGGCAACGCAACCGCCACCATCGTTCCATTCCAGATCGGCGCCATAAGACCCGGGATGCGAATGTTCTCCAATTCGGGGTGCGCCTCGATGGGCTACGACCTTCCGGCGGGGATCGGGGCATGGTTCGGTGCCATCGCGGAGCGCGGTACCCAGCAGCGAATTGTCTGTTTGGCCGGAGACGGCAGCGTCATGATGAACCTGCAGGAGCTGCAGACCATCGCCCAACTCCGGATTCCGCTCAAGATATTCGTCCTCAACAATCGCGGCTACCTGTCGATCCGCAGCTCGCAGCAGAACTTTTTCGGGCGGTTGGCCGGAGAAGGGCCCGACAGCGGGGTCGGCTTTCCCGATTTCGTGGCAGTCGCCAACGCTTTCGGCATTCCTTCGCGTCATCTCGCCGATGCCGACTTTGCAGATGGCGTCGCGGAGGCGCTGGCGCAACCCGGCCCCTACCTGTGCGACGTCGTTCTCGACGAAACCCAGGGGTTCGAACCTCGCATGACGTCGCGTAAGTTGGATGATGGAAGCATCATTTCACCGCCGTTGGAGGACATGTTTCCCTTCCTGGACCGCGAAGAATTGGCTGCGAACATGATAAATTCGCATGATGAACTCAAGCCGGATATTTGAAGATCTCTTTGTCCTTGAGCTCGCCAATAATCATTGGGGCCGGCTCGACCGCGGATTGCGCATCGTTACCGACTTTGCCCGCATCGTCCGCTTCAACAACGTTCGCGCCGCCATCAAGCTCCAGTTTCGTGACGCCGACGCGTTCATCCACAAGGACTTCCGCAGCCGCGACGACATCCGCTACGTAAGAAAGACGCTCGAAACGAGGCTTTCGCGGGACGACTACGCAACCCTGGTCGGAGCAATCCGCAAGGGCGGTTGCATTCCGATGGCCACCCCGTTCGACGAGTCCGCGGTCGACCTCTGCTCTGACCTCGGCATCGACATCGTCAAGATCGCCAGTTCCGACCTCAACGACTGGATTCTGATAGAGAAGATCGCAACGCTGCGGAAGCCCGTCATCGTGTCTACGGGCGGGTCGTCCCTAAAGGATATCGACGATCTGGTGAAGTTCTTTGCCAACCGCAACATTCCGCTCGCCGTGAACCACTGCGTGTCGCTCTATCCGTCAGAGGACCACGAACTGGAACTCAACCAGATCGATTTTCTGCGCGATCGCTACCCAGGCCACGTGATCGGTTATTCAACGCACGAGCATCGCGATTGGACCAGTTCGGTGATGATTGCCTATGCCAAAGGTGCCCGCACTTTTGAGCGCCATATCGATATCGAAGCGGACGGCATCCCCGTATCATCCTACTGCAGCCTACCTGCCCAGGTCGACGCCTGGTTCAAGTCCTGGAAGAAAGCCATAGAGATGTGCGGTGCTCCGGGTACGCGTAAGCGCATCCCTCCCCAGCGCGAGATTGCCTACCTCGATGCATTGGTACGCGGGGTATATGCACGGCACGACCTGCCGGTTGGCCATGCGCTGAGCGACGACGACGTCTATCTGGCCGTGCCCCTGCAGAAAGGACAAATCTCCTGCAGGGAACTGATGCATGGCGAAGTACTGCAGCGACCGATTGCTGCCGATTCGCCCATCCGCATCGACGATATTGACAGCCCCTACGCCGGGAACGACGCTCTCAAGGCGCTGATCTATTCGCGTGGGCTTTGACAATGTGGAATCGGCGTAGGGCGGGGTGATCTGCATGCCCAACCCCTCGGAATTGATCGTGCGGGACGATAGCGGTATCTCATACTCGCTTCCTCCCCGGCTTGACTGCATTTCGACGTACGTACTACTCGAGCAGGAACATTGGTTCGAACGGGAAGTCTCATTCATCGGACGCCTGCTGCAGCCAGGAATGACGGTCATCGACATTGGGGCGAATGTCGGCGTCTACGCACTTCCTTCGGCGCGATGCGTTGGCCCCGAGGGTCGGGTCTTCGCCTACGAGCCAGCCAAGGAAAATATTGGCCACCTATCTCGTACGATCTTGCTTAACGGCGCGACGAACATAGTGATTCGACCTCTAGCACTTTCCGATCGCCCAGGAATGGGACGTCTCTCGCTGGGGCGATCCGGCGAGACACATCGTCTCGCCGACACGTCGGAAATTGTTGGTTGCCACGAAACGGTCGAAGTGACAACCCTTGACGAAGAACTGGAACGCAATCGCTGGCAGCGGATCGACTTCATCAAGCTCGATGCTGAGGGCGCGGAAGTGTCCATACTGGCCGGCGCCCAAAAGCTCTTCTGCCAGTTCTCGCCCATCGTCTTATTCGAGATCAACCACGCAAGCGTGATTGATTCTGGATTGCGGAGCACATTCCGCCGTATGGGTTTCGAATTATTCAGGCTACTGGGAGACGGGTCGGAACTTGTTCCCTTTGGCGACAAAGATCAGGTGGACCACTATGAACTGAATCTCTTTGCCATTCGCCCGCCGGGAATCCGGGAATTGGCTGACCGCGGCCTGCTGGCGCAAAAGAGCAGCTTTCTTGAACTCTCGGCCGACGAACGAGAGCGCTGTGCTGCAGCCTACTGCGGCCTTCCTTTCAGCTGCGCCTTGGGAGTCTCTGAATCCGACCTCGCCGCCTGTCCTTTCGGTGACGCCATGCTGTGGTATGCCGCGTATCGCTTCCTCGACCCCATTGATCTGGACCGACGGCTCGGGTTTATTGAGGCAGCCTTTGCCTCGCTGGTCAGCCATTGCACGTCGAGCAACTCCCCGTCCGCTTTGGCGTCGCTCGTACGCATCGCCCTCGACCTTGGCCACCGGGAAATTGCAGTGAGCGCCTTGCAACACCTACTTGACACGAATCCCGCCGAACTCGACGAGCCCTTCTTTCCTGTTGCATCCCGGTTCGAGCAATTTTCCGCCGTCTATCCTTCCCAGTGGTTCATGTATTCCCTCGAGGAGACCCTGGAAACAGCCAGTGGATATTCGTCGCTGTTCCGGCGCGATGAGGCGCGCCTTGCCCGTCTTGCATCACATCCGTTCGCTTCGGCTGAAATGATACGACGCCTCATCCAAGGTCGACTTTTTCGTGGGATCCAGCCATCCGACGAGGAACTTAGTTTACATGCTTCCGCCAGCCAGGACTTGGGCCAGCATGCACGATGGCGTGCATCGATCGGGCAACTCGCCGGGGTAAACTAGGCCATGAACAATCGCCGCCTGATTTCCATTGTCACTCCGTGCTTCAACGAGGAAGGCAATGTCGAGGAATTGCACAGGCGCATCGCGGCGCAAATGGCCGAATTCCCGCACTACGATTACGAGCACATCTATGTCGACAACGCCTCCACAGACGACACGGTGGCCATTATTCGGCGTCTGGCTGCACGGGATTCACGCATCAAGGCCATCGTCAACAATCGCAATTTCGGCATCATCCGCTCCTCGAATCACGGCTTGCTCCAGGCCCACGGTGACGCGGTAATCAACATGGCTTCCGACCTCCAGGAGCCCCCGGAACTGATCGGCGAATTCCTTCGTCGCTGGGAACAGGGATGGAAAGTCGTGGTTGGCGTCAAGCCGGAGAGCCACGAGACCGCGCCGATGTTCCTGTTGCGCCGACTCTATTACGCAACGATAGGCCGCATTGCCGATGTCAAGCTCATCCCGCACTACACCGGATTCGGCCTGTATGACCGGGAAGTGATCGAAAGCTTCCGGCGCATCGACGACCCCTATCCGTACTTTCGCGGGCTCGTCGCCGACATGGGATACAGGCACACTGAAGTACCCTATACGCAACCGACACGCAAGCGGGGCATCACCAAGAACAACTTCTACTCGCTGTACGACATGGCGATGCTCGGCATCACCAGCCACTCAAAGGTGCCGCTGCGGCTCGCAACCATGGCGGGTTTCGGGCTTTCCGCCGTATCCCTGCTGATTGCGTTCGGCTACCTGATGCTGAAACTGTTTCGCTGGGAGGAAATGTCGTTCGGCATTGCCCCGATCCTGATCGGTTTCTTCTTCTTTGCTTCGGTACAACTGTTCTTCATTGGCTTGCTTGGCGAGTACATCCTGCAGATCCATACTCAGGTCCAGAAGCGGCCACTTGTCGTCGAACGCGAACGAATCAACCTCTAGGGCATGCGCGTCGTTCCGGACCCGCTTTCTGCGGCTGCGCTAGCATATCTGGCCCTTCCATCGCTGATCTTTCTACTGGGCTGGGCCGAACTGCCCGTGGGATTGCCCATCGCGGCACTTGTCGTCGTCGCTGTTGCGACTCTTGCGGGGCAGCTGCCTGCGCAGCAAGAGAGTTCGCGGTCTGTCGCCGCCTGGGGCTTCCTCCTGCTACTTGCAGCAGGCTGGGCGGCACTGGCAGGTGGTAGTCACCTCACCTATGCCAACAAGGACTGGATTACCCGCGACACAGTCTTTGCGGATCTGATCCTCACAGCCTGGCCCCCTTCCTACGGCGATCTCGAAGGAGCCCCACTGGTTCTCAGGACAGCCATGGGTTTCTTCCTTCCGCCTGCGCTTGCTGCGAAGACAGCGGGCCTAATCTGGGCGCCGGCAGCAATGTTCGTCTGGACTTGGATCGGCGCCTTTCTATTTCTTGGCCTGCTTCCACTTCCACAGAAATTTAGCCTCCGCTTTGTCGCGCTTGCTGCGCTACCTGTCCTGTTCAGTGGAATGGATGCCCTCGGCATCGTTCTTACCCTTGGCCATGCACCGATATTTCCGCTGCCGTTCGAATGGTGGGGAAAGTGGACCTATAGTTCGCTGACCGCGCAACTGTTTTGGGCCCCCAATCATGCCCTTGCCCTTTTCATCGGTACCGCACTATTCTTTCGCTATCGCACTGCTCCCGGTGTGCTTCAGCTCGCTGTTGTTCTCTTGCCCCTGCTCCTGATCTGGACGCCGTTTGCGCCTATCGGGTTGCTGCCCTGGTTTGCCTGGGCCATGCTGCAAGTCAGGCATAGCGACACACGACTTGAGCGCGTTTCCAAAGTCCAGTGGTCGGCATCGCTCGCCTTGACGTTGTTGGTAGCTGCACTCTTTTCAGCACCGGGCGTCCCGGCCGCATTCTCTGATGAAGTCGCTGCCGGCGGCCGCCTTGATGCAAGCCATGACGGCCTCCCTAGTCTTTTGCTGGCATATGCACAGTTCATCGGCTGCGAGTTCCTCATTCTCGCGCTGGTTCTGCATCCATTCGCGGGCACTTTGCGTCGAGAGTGGGCATTAGCTACAACTCTGCTTCTGCTGATTCCGCTGATCCGATTTGGACCGTCCAACGACTGGGTTCTGCGCGTCGCAACGCCGAGCCTGGTGGTGCTGATGATCGTCTCCGCACATGCGCTCGGTGCAGGACTCACAACTCCAGCAATGCGACTTAGGCTCGTACCGGTAGTTCTGGTAATTGCAATCGGCGCCGCCACCCCGGTATCGGAAATCACGCGCGCGCTTACCTGGCGGCGTTCGCCGCCGAACTACGGCAGCAGCCTACTGCAGGACCAGCGCGGATATCTGGCGCCCCACTACATTGGGCGCCTCGAAGGAGCGCCGCGGGCCGTGCTGTTTAGATCGCCGGTTCGCGTCCCTGAGGCAGAGGCGAGACTGGCACGCGTGCCGGCATCGCTGCGACTTCGCT
>ERZ724519.492-NODE-492-length-16721-cov-5.045182_pt1 | contig 16721 bp, 4 predicted proteins | sample MGYA00376052_ERZ724519 | MGnify/ENA primary metagenome ERZ724519 (study PRJEB28724, sample SAMN07190883) | activated sludge metagenome | isolation source: activated sludge of sewage treatment plant in Hong Hong | place: Hong Kong | collected 2016-03-17 ... | reverse complement strand
GGTGGATAGATATTTCGACCATCGGCGGCCAGCAGCTCCTCCCCCTGGGGACGGACACGATAACGACTTTTCATTTTCTGAACGACGTGTCCAAGGAAGCCATTGCCATATGCACACTCAATACCGCGCAAAACACGGTAACCGGTGTTCAGTACAAGGTCTTGCCTCCCCCTGTCGCTACCTTTACACCAACCTTTAATGAATCGCTTTTTGCCTATCCCAATCCGGTTCAACAGACACTTTATGTGCAATTCACAACCGGCGAATGGGCAACCTATCAGTTACGACTCATAAACGCGCAAGGGCGTATTGTACTTGAACAAACAGTGGAGGCAAGTAGGGCAAAAAATGACATTGCTATTCCGGTCGATAACCTCACGCCCGGCTTATATGAAGTGATCCTGCTGCGCAACGGGGTAGATGTTGGCCTGACCAGGATAGTGAAGATATAGGTCTATGTTTTAGAAACATATAAAAACAGGTGGCAAGAGCTTACTCACCTGCCACCTGTATCTCCCAAAACACCCATTATGAATCTCAAACATCTCCAGCCTCAATCCATCGGAATACGCTCCAGGTTTTCCGCCAGCCACATGTCGAACGACTGCAATTCCGGATTCAGTTCCCTGGAAAACTTCAGATCGCGGATGCCATTGAAGTCTGCCGCAAAATCGCGGTAGAACTGGAACATGTTGCCCAGGTCGTCGGCGCCCGGGAAGCCGAAACTGCGGTACACTGCGGGTTCGATCGCGTTGTAGGATACCGGTTGGCCCATGGCCCTCGACAGCGCGGCTGCCATATCCTGTCCGCTGACATGGTCGCCTGCAATGCCGATTCTTTTGCCGATCATCGCCTCGCCTTTTTTGAAAATACCATAGGCGCATTTACCGATGTCTTCGGCGGCAATGCTCGCCATCTTTTGGTCGCCCAACGGGAAGGTAATGCTGAGGCTGCCATCCGGACCCTTCTTTGGGCCCATGCCGAAATAGATCATGTTTTCCCAGTAAAAGGCCGTCAGCAGGTAAGTAGTCGGGAGCGCAGCAAAATACTGGTCTGCCTCACCCTTGCCGTCAAAGTGCGGCACTTTGTATTTTCCCTGCAGGGTCGGCATGCTGTCGTCGTCGAGCGGCACAAATTTCCGAACGTCCTCAAGGGTAGACCAGATCACGTGTTTCAACCCCGCCGCCCGGGCTGCCTCCGCCATATGCTTCGCATCGGCCATTTCCTTCTCCGGTGAATAGTGATCCCAGAAAAAGGTAACAAAATAAGCGCCGTAAGCGCCATCAAGCACGCTTTTCAGGCTTTCCGGGTCATCCAGATTGCCGGCTACTACTTCTGCGCCCATATCTGCAAGCGCCTGCGCCTTGTCGGAATTGGGGTCTCTGGTGACGGCGCGAACGGCAAATTCGCTGTTGGGGTCGTTCAGAATAGCGCGGGCAAGACCGCCTCCCTGTGCGCCGGTAGCGCCAAAAACTGCAATAATTTTTTTCTGAGTCATCGGATTGTTTTAAATGGTTTGAATTGAATATGAGGCATCAGACTAAACGCCTGCTCTACAACCTCTTTTGACGCTTTCTGTTCATAAATCCTTACAGGTTTCCTGAATCCTTTGGAATCCAGCCGGGTTAACACTAACTTAGTTCGCCTGTTAATCGTTGAATTAACGTATTCTCCCGACCTTTGCGAAATCCAAAACCGTGGTGTGCCCCATACCTTTTTCTTTACTGGAAACAATTAACATGTCTGACATCAATCCTCTTCTCCGGCAAAACCCAGTCGCGATTGTCGGTATGGCCTCCATTTTTGCCGATGCAGAAAATCTGGAGCAATACTGGGAAAACATCGTTCAGGGCATCGACTGCATACGGGAGGTGCCGCCCAATCGTTGGAATGCCGACGATTATTACGATCCGGATCCTTTTGCGCCCGACAAGACCTACTGCAAGGTAGGCGGCTTTTTACCGGAAATCGATTTTAACCCGATGGAGTTCGGCCTGCCGCCGAACCTGCTCGAATCCACCGACGCCTCCCAACTGCTCGGCCTTGCAGTGGCCCGCGATGCCCTGCTCGATGCCGGGTATGCCCCTGGCTCGGAGCGGTTCAATGCAGCTTTGCGCGAGCGAACCGGCGTCATCCTCGGCGTGGGCGGCGGACAAAAAATGATCATCCCGCTTACCGCGCGTTTGCAATACCCCGTCTGGCGCAAAGCGCTCGAAGCGCAGGGCCTGCCCGGGAAACAGATCGAGCAGATCATAGAACAGATCAAGGCGGCGTATATTCCCTGGACGGAAAACACCTTTCCGGGACTGCTCGGCAACGTCATCGCTGGCCGGATCGCCAATCGCTTCGATCTCGGCGGACTCAACAGCGTCGTGGATGCCGCCTGCGCGGCGTCGCTCAGCGCCACCAGGATGGCCATCAGCGAACTGATCGAAGGCAACTGCGATATGATGATCACCGGCGGCGTAGATACCGACAACTCGCCGTTCATGTACATGAGTTTCAGCAAAACGCCCGCCTTTTCGCGAAAAGGCAGCATCCGGCCGTTCGACCAGGATTCCGACGGTATGCTGATCGGCGAAGGTGTTGGCATGGTCGTGTGCAAACGACTCGACGATGCAATCCGCGACGGCGACCGCATTTATGCCGTCATCAAAGGTATCGGCGGCTCCAGCGACGGCCGCTACAAGAGCATATACGCCCCGCGCCCCCAGGGCCAGGCCCTGGCCATGCAGCGCGCCTACGACGAAGCGGGATTTGATGCCTCCACCGTCGGCCTGGTGGAAGCGCACGGCACCGGTACCGGCGCCGGCGACCCCTCCGAAGCGGAATCGATGAAAGGTGTTTTCGGACGGAAAAACCCGGCCCTGCACCACATCGCACTGGGCAGCGTAAAATCGCAAATCGGCCATACCAAGGCTGCCGCAGGTGTAGCCGGGCTGATCAAGACAGCCCTGGCGTTGTACCACAAGGTACTGCCCGGAACCATCAACGTAACGCGCCCCAACGACGCCCTGCACCTGGCCGATTCACCCCTGTACATCAACTCCGAAACGCGCCCCTGGTTCCGGAAATCAAGCCAGACGCCGCGCCGGGCCGGGGTCAGCGCCTTTGGTTTCGGCGGCGTAAACCTCCACATCGCAATGGAGGAACAGCAGCAGGAGCATCAGGTTCCCTACCGCCTCGATACGATTCACCGCCTGATCCTCCTGCATGATACCACAGCAGAAGGACTCCACCGCTTGTGCCGCGAATGGGCGACATCGCTGCAGGACGACACCGCAACCGAACCTTTTCGCCAACTGGCGCTTCAGTCGGCCAAAAGCCATATTCCGCCTTTGAATCCGCGCCTGGGCTTTGTGGCTTCATCCGTAGCGGAAGCCCGGCAAAAGCTGGAAACCGCTCTCAAATTGCTGACGGATAAAGCGGGCCACCCGGAATGGGAACATCCCATCGCCGGCATCTGGTACCGCCAGTCGGCTATCGGCCACGACCAGAAGGTTGTGGCGCTGTTTGCAGGCCAGGGCGCTCAATACGTCAATATGGGCCGCGAACTGGCCTGTACTTACCCGGCCATACGCGAATCGTTCCGCCACATCAACTCGGTTTTTGAGGCGAGCGGGCTGCAACCGCTGACCGATATGGTGTACCCTATTCCGGTGTTTAATGATGAAGACCGGAAAACACAACAGCAACGGCTCACCAATACCCAGTTTGCCCAGCCGGCTATCGGCACCCTGAGCGCCGGCATGTACAGGCTGCTGGCAGAAGCGGGTTTTGCCGCCGACTTCTATGCCGGACACAGCTACGGGGAACTGACCGCGCTATGGGCGGCAGGCGTCCTCGATGACGCTACCTTCTACGCCCTGTCCAAAGCCCGTGGAGAAGCCATGGCCTTGTCCGGCGAGGGTGATTCCGGGGCCATGCTGGCAGTTAAATCCGATTTTGAAGCCCTGCGGGCGGAAATTGCAGGTTTGCCAGACGTACAGGTGGCCAATATCAACTCGGGCACCCAGGTCATTCTGGGCGGCGCCACGGAAAGCCTTGTCCGCTTGCAGGAGCAATTGCAGGCAAAAGGGTTCATCGCCACCCTGCTTCCGGTATCGGCGGCCTTTCACACACCATTTGTCGCCCACGCCCATCAGCCATTTGCGGCGGCGATACAATCGGCCAATTTTAACGTGGCCTCAAAAATGGTTTTTTCCAATACTACCGGAAATGCCTACCCGTCTGATATCCGGGAAATGAAGGAAACCCTCACAGGTCACATGTTAAAGCCGGTGCTGTTCAAGGAAAAAATCGAGAACATGTACGCGGCAGGCGGCCGGGTTTTTGTCGAATTCGGTCCACGAAATATCCTGACCAACCTCGTGCGGGAGATACTGCAAGGCAAACCGCATATCGCCATCGCCCTGAATTCCAATCCGCAGAAAGACAGCGACAAACAGTTCAAGGAAGCCGCCGTGCAACTGGCCGTGCTGGGCATTCAGGTTCAGGATTTCGACCGGTACGCCCTTCCGCACAGGGAAAAACCAGCGGTCAAGGGTATGAACGTGCGCATCAGCGGAAACAATTTCGTCTCCGACGCCACGGCGCTGAAATACGAAGAGGCGCTGAAGCAGCGCTTTACTGCGGATCACAGCACACAAGCGACCGAAACAGCAATCATTTCATCTCAAAACACTTCCGCGCCCGGATTGGCGCAGTCGGCAGCGGAAGGCAACGATCAAACTATGTCTCATCAGGAAATAGAAATTTTACAAAAAATTCAGGCAGAACTCACACGCCTGAACGAACAGCAAAGTCAGGTAGTGGCCCTGCTGGAAAAATTGTCCCAGCCACAGGTCGCAGCGCCGGTGATTGCACAAGCAGCGGCGCCTGCCAACCTGCCGCCGGTGAGCAACGGAGCATACCAAACGACTCAATCCGCCCCGCCACCTCCGGCAGCGCCACCGGTAGCCATCGCTCCCCCGCCCGTCAACGGAACACACCAGACCCCGGCACCCGCTCCGGTTGCCCCGCCGGCAACGCAGCCGGCGACGGGTATCGATTCTTCGAAAATCGAGCAAACACTCCTGACGGTCATCGCTGAAAAAACCGGCTACCCGGCTGAAATGCTCGAAATAGGCATGGACATGGAGGCAGATCTCGGCATCGACTCCATCAAACGTGTCGAAATTTTCGGCGCCATGACCGCTGCACACCCCGAGGTGCAGGGCATCAACCCGCAGGAACTCGCGGAGTTGCGCACCCTCCAGCAAATCGTGGTGTACATCGCAGGCAAGGCAGGCGCCACAGTCCAGGTGGCGGCTGCTCCAACCGTTGCAGCGCCGCCGACCAACGGCACGCACCAACCCGTAGCGCCCGCTCCCCCGCCGCCGGCCGCACCGCAACCGGCGCCAGGTATAGATTCATCGAAAATCGAGCAAACGCTACTGACGGTCATCGCCGAAAAAACGGGCTATCCGGCCGAAATGCTCGAAATGGGCATGGATATGGAGGCCGATCTCGGCATCGACTCCATCAAACGTGTCGAAATTTTCGGCGCCATGACCGCCGCACACCCCGAGGTGCAGGGCATCAACCCGCAGGAACTCGCCGAATTGCGCACCCTCCGGCAAATCGTGGTGTACATCGCCGGCAAAGCCGGGGCGCCGTCGCAAGTGGCCGCTCCTGCAGCAACGCCCCCTCCGGCGAATACAATGCAGCAACCGGCTGCTCCCCCTCCTCCGGTCGCACAGCCGGCAACGGGTATCGATCAATCCAGAATCGAGACGACCCTGTTGTCCGTCATCGCTGAAAAAACCGGCTACCCTGCCGAAATGCTGGAAATGGGCATGGATATGGAGGCTGACCTCGGCATTGACTCCATCAAACGTGTCGAAATTTTCGGCGCCATGACCGCCGCACATCCCGAAGTGCAGGGCATCAACCCGCAGGAACTCGCCGAATTGCGCACCCTCCAGCAGATCGTGGTGTACATCGCCGGCAAGGCAGGTGCAGTGTCGGAGGTGACTGGCGGAAAAAAGTAACAAGCGGGACAATGGAGGCGTCGCCTGCTCCCGGTATTACAGAATATGCCGGGGGAGCATACCCCAATGTCCCGCGCTCGATGGTAGCCCTGCGCTACCTGCCTGAACCGGACCAACTCGATATACCGGCGACGGGCCTCACGCTGGTCACCAATGAAGGAACGGCGCTGACAGCTGCGCTGGTGCGCGCATTGCAGCAACGCGGTCACCGGGTTGTGGTGTTGTCGTTTGGGGAAGACCTCGTGCGAAAAGGCGCCCAAAGTCTGCCCGAAGGCACGACGGAACTGACATTGCCCGATACCCGCGACGAAACCCTGGGGCAAATAATCGGTCAATTCACAGAACCTGTTGCCCGGTTCATTTACCTGCACCCGCACCTGCGTTTTCCGCTGGGTCAACTGGGCCTGCAGTTCAATCGGGAGAAAACGCTGCTGCGTGCCGTGTTCCTCCTGGCCAAACACCTCAAAGCGCCGCTGCACAGCACTGCGCATCAGCATAGAACCGCTTTCATGACCGTATCCAGGCTGGATGGCGCTCTGGGTGTCCAAAACCCCGGGAACGTTGCGCCACTCGGCGGCAGCCTCCCCGGACTGGTCAAATCCCTGCACCTGGAATGGCCCGGCGTCTTCTGCCGCGCGGTCGACCTGGCGCCCGAATTGCCGTCCGGGCAAGCGGCAACCCTGCTTGCAAACGAACTGTACGATGCCGATCAATGCCTGACCGAGGTTGCCTGGAACGCAACAGCGCAACGGCATACCCTGGTTGCCGAGCCAGTGCCTGTTGCTGAAATGCCGGCGCTGAACTCCACCATTAACCGGGACAGCGTTTTCCTGGTAACCGGCGGCGCGCGCGGGGTAACGGCTGAATGCGTGCGTGCCATGGCAACACAATTCAAATGCACTTTTATCCTGCTTGGTCGCTCTGCGCTGGAAACCTCCGAGCCCGAATGGGCGCAAGGCATTACCGATGCCGGGATATTAAAGCGCAAGGCGATGGAAGCGCTTCAGGCCAGGGGTGAAAAACCGCTGCCCAGGACCATTCAGCGGATGACGGGCGCCGTGCTGGCGCAACGCGAAATCCTGGAAAGCCTCGACTTCATCCGCCGGCAAGGCGCCAACGTCTTCTACGAAGCCGCCGATGTGACCGACGCCGGCGCCCTCAGGAGCGCGCTCGACCGCATTACCGTGCAAAGCGGCAAGATCACCGGCATCATGCACGGGGCCGGCGTATTGGCCGACAAGCGCATCGAGAACAAAACAGAAGCCGACTTTGACGCCGTTTATGATGTCAAAATCCAGGGTCTGCTGGCTGTCACGCAGGCCGTCGATATCGAAGCCATCCGGCACGTTGTGCTCTTTTCTTCCGTAGCAGGCTTTTACGGCAACGTCGGACAGACAGATTACGCCATGGCTAACGAGGCCCTGAACCGCATTGCGCACCTGTTCCGGAAAAATCACCCGGCAATTCAGGTTGTTTCAATCAATTGGGGCGCCTGGGATGCCGGCATGGTCAGCCCGGAGTTGAAAAAAGTTTTCGAAGCACACGGAGTCGCGCTGGTACCTTCTTCCGAGGGACCACTCGCATTGATCGATCAACTCAGCACGGCCTTCGAATCACAAACGCAGGTCATTCTGGGCGGCACCCTGCCCATGGCCCGCGCCCTGACAGACGGCCCCCTCGCAACCTACCGGATCAGCCGGCGACTGCTGGAAACGGCTAATCCTTTTTTAGCGCACCATGTGATACAGGGTCATGCCGTGTTGCCGATCATCCACGCATCGACCTGGATGGTTCAATCGACCGCCGCGTTGTACCCCGGCTTTTATGTCCGGAAAGCCGAGAAGGTCAAATTGTTCAAAGGCATCGTTTTCGACGGCACACAACCCGACGAATACTTACTGACTGTCAAAGAGTTGGAAAAAAGCGACACCCGGATTCATGTACAGGTCAATATCAGTTCCGACGCCGGGCTGAAATTGCCGGTGCAGCACTTCCAGGCATTCATTACCCTTGGCGACCAGCCTGCGCCTGCGCCGCTGGAAACCTTGCCGGATACCCGGAATATCACTCCCGTTCTGGCAGATGCTGCATCGGTATACACCGACGGCACCCTTTTTCACGGCACTGATTTTCAGGGGGTAAAACAAGTGCTTGAACTGAATGAGGCCGGTACGCTGCTCCTGTGCGAGCACCCGGGCATTGCACCGGAACGCCAGGGGCAGTTTCCGGTGAAACAGGTCAACGCATACCTGACCGACGTGATGTACCAGGGCCTTTTGATCTGGGTCCGTCGCTTTCAGGGTTGCGCCTGCTTACCGCTGCGCACAGAATGGGTGGATATTTACGGGCCGCTGCCGTTTGGCAGGCCCTTTTATGTTTCATTGCGTGTGGTACAATCCGATGATTTTGCCATGGAGGCTGATATCACGGCCTTCGATGCCGCAACAGGGATCGTTTATATGAAAAGTCACCGGGCAGGTGTCACCATCAGCCGCGATTTGAAATGGGAATAGCCATGTATAAAAAAGAAAAAATAGCGGTGATCGGCATGGGCGGGTTATTCCCGGGTTCGGAAACGCTGGAGCAGTTCTGGGAAAACCTCGTTGGTAACAAGGACCTGGTCACCACGGCCCGTTTCGAAGATTTCGGAGCAGACCCTAGTTTGTTTTACCACGAGGAAAAAGGCAAACTCGACCACTGCTACGCGCTGCGGGGCGGGTTTATCCGTGATTTTACCTTCGACGCCAGGGGCTACCGCCTCGACGCAGATCTGCTCAACCGGCAAGACAACCAGTTTAAATGGTCGCTGTACGTCGCCAGGGCAGCACTGCAATCCAGCGGCTATTATGAGCACCCGGGCCTGGAAAAATGCGGGGTGATCGTCGGCAACCTTTCCTTTCCGACGCGCTTATCCCGACAGATACTGTCCCCTGTGTATGCCGGTATGGCCGGCGAGGTGCTGGAGGAACTGAGCGGGCAGGAGGTTAAGGTACCGGCAAGCAATACCCATTACCCCGCCGATATCCGGAACACCCTGCTCACCAATGCGCCGGCGGCGCTCATCGCCCGGGCACTCGGACTTCGGGCCACCCATTATTCACTCGATGCGGCGTGTGCCTCCAGTCTGTACGCCGTAAAACTGGCCTGTGACGAACTGCACACAGGCAAAGCAGATATTATGCTGGCGGGCGCGGTGAGTGGCGCCGATCCGTTGTTCATCCACATGGGATTTTCCTATTTCCATGCGTATGCCCGGGAAAACGAGGTTTCGGCCCCCATGGACTTGCGTTCCGGCGGACTTACCTCTGCCGAAGGCGCGGGCATGGTGGTATTGAAACGGCTTTCGGACGCACAACGCGATGGCGACCAGGTGCTGGCTGTCATCGAAAGCGTCGGTTTATCCAACGACGGCAAGGGAAAATTCCTGCTCAGTCCGAATCCGAAGGGCCAGCGCCTGGCTTTTGAACGCGCATACAGCCAGACCGACCTTCGTCCGGAGGCGGCGGACTATCTCGAATGCCACGCGACCGGCACCCCTTTGGGCGACAAAACGGAATTCAACAGCATCAGCGATTTTTTTGCCCGCGACGGCATGGAGCCACCTCTGGTTGGCTCGGTCAAGTCGAACATGGGTCACCTGCTGACGGCCGCCGGTATGGCCGGTATGATCAAGGTCATTCTGGCGATGCAGCACCGGCTGATTCCTGCCACCATCAAGGTTTCTGCACCGCTGCGCTCGGATAACAGTAAAATCGGCGCCGATCAGATCGTTTTACACAACCGGCCCTGGAAAAACAAAGGGGCTGAACTACACGCCGGGATCAATGCTTTCGGCTTCGGCGGCACCAATGCCCACCTGATCCTTTCGGGATACAACAAGCAGGAAGCCCCTGCTCCGGCTCCGGCTATTCCTGTTGCGACCCAGCAAATGGCCATTGTGGGCATGGATGTTCATTTCGGCAACTGCGATAGCCTGGAGGCTTATTACCTGTCCCTTTTTACAGGTCGCCAGCATTTCAGAACACTTCCGGAGGAACGCTGGAAGGGCATGGACCAACTCAAGGGATTACATGAAACCTTCGACCTTCCCGATGTCCGGCAATTGCGGGGCGCATGGCTGGAGGCATACGATCTGGATTTGCTGCGCTTCAAAATACAGCCCCGCGAGGCGGAACGGCTGACCCGGCAACAAACCCTGATGCTGAAGGTCGCCTACCACGCCCTCCAGGATGCGGGAATGGATACCGATCAGGACGGCCCGGCCAATGTAGCCGTTATCACGGCCATGGAATCCGAACTGGAGATACACCACCGTATGGGCCGCTGGGATCTGTCGTGGCAGGTGAACAAGGCGGTCGAACAAGCCGGCCTCCAATTGAGTGATGCCAGTGAAGCGGCGCTCGGTGGCGCGCTTAAAGACGCCATTTTTCAGGCATACGACGACCACTCGCCCAGCGAACATACCGGTTTTATCGGCAATATTATTTCGAGCAGGATTGCTGCGCTCATGGATTTTACCGGGCCCGCATTTACCGTCTCATCCAATGAAAACGCCGTATACAAGGCACTTGAAATAGCACGCAACCTTCTGGCAATGAATGAAGTGGATGCGGTAGTGCTGGGCGCCATCGACCTGAGCGGAAGTCTGGAAAGCGTGCTCAGTCGCCAGGCTCTGAACCCGGTACATACCGGCCCCGCGACAATGGGCTGGGATGCTTCCACAAAGGGCTGGCTGATCGGCGAAGGCGCCGGGGCTGTAGTCCTGAAACGCGCTGTGGATGCGAAAGGGGATCGTGTGTATGCTTACCTCGACGATCTGGCGATCGTACAGACGGAACACAATGACTTGCGGAGCAAAGCGAGCGCCGGGGCCATTGAAGATGCTGCCCGTATGGTACTGTCGCGACAGCAATTAAGCCCCGCAGATATTGGCATGCTGGAGGTTTCCGCCAGCGGCATTGCGGAGGAAGATATGGCAGAAATGGAGGGACTTGGCCGGGCCTATCGACTGGAAAAGGAATCCCTCAATTGCGCAGTAGGCAGCGCCAAGGCGCATGTCGGGCACTGCTTTTCCGCCTCAGGCATGGCATCGATCGTAAAAACGGCCCTTAGCCTGTACTACCGTTTTATCCCGGGTGTGCCGGGCTGGGAAAAGCCGCGAGCGGCGGACTCGCTGGACACAACGCCTTTCTACGTGCCTGAAGAGGCACGCCCCTGGGTTCCCGAAGAGGGACAATCGGTACTCCGGGCTGCTGTCAGTGGTCTGGCTTCCGACGGGACCGCCGCACATGTGCTGCTGTCGGAAGGACATCATCCCAACCCGGCCAAAGCAGGCCCCTTTTTACTGAAGGGCGGCGAACGCCTGTTCCCGGTTCGGGCAGCCAGTGCAACGGAATTGATTGAACAACTGGCTGGTATCCCCGATCAACTGACCGAAAAAACATTTCAACGTATTTCCGACGAATATTGCGAACGGTTTTCCAGCCAAAACGGCGTCGGTACGCATACGGCAGTATTGGTAGCAGGATCGGAACAGGCCCTGCGCCGTGAAGTTCAGTTTTTCCAAAACCGGCTGACCGAAGCCTGGGCGGGCGGACAAACCCTGCAAACCCCGTCGGGTAGTTATTTTACAGCAGACCCGCTGGGTAAAAAAGGTAAAACGGCCCTGGTTTACCCCGGTTCGGGAACCGTTTATACCGGAATGGGGTCGGCGCTTTTTCAGGCATTCCCGGGTCTGTATGATGCCGTAAAAAGCCGCGTCAACCATTTATCCGGCGCTTTTTTCAGCGCCGACCTGTACCCGCGCAGCCTGCAGGCACTCGATACCGCCGGCAAAAAGGCAGCAGAACTGGCTCTTCAAACCAATGCCTTGCCCATGATGGCTATCGGCTGCACCTTTTCCGCGGTATTTACCGTACTGGTGCAGGATTATCTTAAGTTTCAGGCTGACTCGGTTGCCGGGTTCAGCATGGGCGAAACCAGCGCCATGTGGTATGGACAGGACATCTGGGATGCGCACCGGGCAGAAGAAAAATTCATCAACGCGCCATTGTTCCGGGAAAAGGTCGGCGGCGACATGACACTGCTGGCAGAATTATGGAACCTGACACCCGAAGCGGCACGCAAGCGTTGGTCGGCACGTCTGGTTACAGCGCCAAACGGCATTGCCGGACATGCTTCGCTGGCCGAATGGTTCAGGCAAGCCATAGCGCCTTCCGCTGAAAAAGTATTCCTCACCTTTATTCATACCGATACGGAGATCGTGCTGTCGGGCGATACGGCTGAAATAGACCGAATCCTGCAGCAGCACCCTTTTCCGAATATTCACCTTGCCCTCAACAACGTCGTGCACCACGACTTTTGCCGGAAAGAGGAGGAGGCATTCATGGAGATGCACCGACTGCCTGTTGAACACCCGGCTGACAAGGCATTTTATTCCAGTATTTCCCTCGGCCCCATGCCTGTTGACACGGAGTCGCTTGCAAAAAACGCCACCGAAGTGTGTTGCCGGGAGGTCGATTTTCCCCGTCTGGTGCGCAAAATGGCAGCCGACGGGCACCGGATATTTATCGAGTTGGGCGCAAATGCCACCTGCTCCCGCTGGATCGGAGAAAACCTGCCCGGACGGGAACACCTGGCTATCCCCGCCGACAGGAAAGGCGCCGGTGCGCTGCGCAACCTTTGCGGACTGGTTGCCGTGCTGCTCGCACATGAGGTCCCGCTCGACCTGAAGCACTTCTTCGAACCGGAGTCGGCCCGACGAAACAAACCAAAAGAACTGAATAAAACGCTGCGCACCGGCGGGCCGCGGTTCGAGACGGCAGCGCTCGGCGAGGCACAGCGCGCCCTTTTTGCAGGGCAAACCATCAGGCAATCCACCCTTGCCCGCGTTGCAACGCCTTCGCTGGCCCTGGCCGGACCGGACGATGCCTGGACCGGATTCACAGCACCGGAGTCCCAACCGGGCCCTCCGGCTATTTCCAATCACTTGACCATGGAAATCACTACAATTGATAAAAAAGACCTGAAAAAAGCCGAAAACGGGTTGTCTTTGCAGGACTTCAGCGATCCGGCTTACCGTCAGGGCAAAACGGTGATTTGGGACGAAAACGACCTGCTGACCTTCGCGACCGGCAGGATCAGCGATGTGTTCGGCCCGGATTACGCCGTCATTGACCATTACCGCCGCCGGGTAATGCTGCCCATGCCGCCTTATCTGCTGGTCAGCCGGGTCACCCGGCTGGAGGCACGGATGAATGAATACAAACCCTCGCTGGTCACCACGGAATACGATATTCCCTATGGATCGGCTTTCGCAACAGACGGCCAGATTCCCTGGGCAGTTGCCGTGGAGTCGGGACAATGCGACCTGCTGCTGATCAGTTACCTGGGCATCGATTTCCAGAACAAGGGCGATTATGTATACCGCCTGCTGGATTGCACCCTGACGTTCCTCGACGACCTTCCGTTTGAAGGGCAGACCCTGCGATACGACATCCGGATCAACAGTTTTGTGCGCAGTGGCAACAACCTGCTGTTTTTCTTCAGTTATGAGTGCTTTGTGGAAGACCGGATGGTATTGAAGATGGACGGCGGATGTGCCGGCTTTTTCAGCGACGAGGAACTGGCTGTCGGTCAGGGGGTTGTGTATAAACCGCAGGAACTGGCCGAGCGACAGGGCCGGGCCAGGCAGTATTTTGCGCCCTTGCTCTATTGCGACAAAACCGCCTTTTCACACGAAGACCTGATGTCGCTCATTCGCGGCGACCTGGTGAATTGTTTTGGTGAAGCATATCACCCGGCCGATCGCAATCCATCGCTGCGCCTGCCCCCCGAACAGATCTTGATGCTGGACAGGATCACCAAAGTTGATCGCCAGGGCGGCAGCGCGGGACTGGGCTGGATCGAAGCCGAAAAAGACCTGCTTCCCGACGACTGGTACTTCCCCTGTCATTTCCGCGACGACGAGGTGCTGGCCGGTTCATTACAGGCCGAAGGCGGCGGCCAGTTGCTGCGTTTCTTCATGCTCTACCTGGGCATGCAGAGGCTTACCAAAGATGCGCGTTTCCAGCCCGTGCTCGATGTGCCGCAAAAAGTACGTTGCCGAAAGGAAGTGCCTGCCAAAAAAGGCACCCTGATCTACCGCATGGATGTGAAAGACATCGGTCTGGCGCCCGAGCCGTATGTGGTTGCCGACCTTGAAATCATATACGACGGGTACGTCGCGGTATTTTTTGAAAACCTCGGCTTGCGCTTGCAGGAAAAGGACAACCCGACCTGGCTGAAAAATCCGGCGCAACTCCGGGAAGGCATATTTGTAAAACCTGTCGACTATCCCGTGTTGCTCGATGAATACCACATCACCCAGTTTGCACTCGGCCCGGTCTACAAATGTTTTGGCGATGAATACAGGGTGTTTGAGGGCCGGCAACTGTCACGCCAGCCCAATACCGACCTGCAGTTCATTTCACGGGTACGTGCCATTGAAGGCCAGCGCCACGTGTTCCACAACAAGCCTGTGATTGTCGCTGAGTACGACGTACCCGCAGATGCCTGGTACTATACCCAAAATGCCGTGCCGGAAATGCCATATTCGGTTTTGATGGAGGTTGCGTTGCAGCCTTGCGGATTTCTGGGCGCCTATCTGGGCAGCACCCTGGCGGCTTCTGAAAAAGACCTGTTTTTCCGCAACCTTGACGGCGACGGCGAAATGCTCCGAAGGGTCGACCTGCGTGGTAAAACCGTGACCAATCGCGCCTGCCTGGTGAGCCACACCAGTCTGGGCGGCACGGTATTGCAGCGCTATACCTTTGAGTTGTCGGTCGACGACGCGCCGTTTTACAAAGGCAATTCCTCTTTTGGGTTCTTTACCAAAGACGACCTGTCGAGCCAGGCCGGCCTCGATCAGGGCCAGCACAAGCCATCGTGGCTTCAGGAAAACGCCCACGCTGCGGGCAACAGCCTGACGATAAAACTCGATTCGCTGTTTGGAAAGATGAAACTGTTCCAGTCGACCAATCCGGCATCGCTGCAGTTACACCTGGCCGGCGGGCAACTTCGTTTCCTCGATAGTGCCACGATCGTGCGGGAGGGCGGCAAATACGGTAAAGGTTATATTTACGCCAGTAAAATTGTAAAAGCGCACGACTGGTATTTCACCTGTCACTTTTACCAGGACCCCGTTATGCCGGGTTCGCTGGGTGTGGAAGCCATCTTCGAGGCCATACAGTTATTTGCCCTGCAACAGGGGCTTGGGGCGGATTTGCACAACGCAGGGTTTTGGCAGGTGGCGCCGCACCGTACGGTGTGGAAATACCGGGGGCAAATCCTGCAACACGATCCGGAGATGCACCTGGAAGCACATATTAAAGACATAAAACGCGAGCAAAACGGCGTGGTGCTGACGGCAGATGCCAGTTTGTGGAAAGGGACGCTGCGTATCTATGAAGTGACCGACCTGGCTGTATTAATCGGCTCCGGCCAATAAAAACGATCAAATGACTGATACACTTACCACACCGGCCGTATCCAGTGGCTTTTCGTTTCCGCAAGCTCCGGGCTCTGCCAGGTGGTTCGGCCGGCCGGGGGCCCTTGCCTTCACGGCGGACGGCATGCGCAGGATACTGGAAAACCTGGACGCCCGCTGTTTTATCGTTCGGAAGGAGTCGGGCGAGATCGGTGTTGCCGACAGCATCGGCACCGACAATCCGGCAGAATTGGCGCGCATGGAACTCATCGCCACATTGCCCGCTTTTCAGCCCGAACAACTGGGCGACCCTGCGTTCCGTCGTACCTATGGATTGAAATACAACTATATGGCAGGCGCCATGGCCAACGGTATTGCCTCCGCCGAACTGGTGATTGCCCTGGGCAAGGCCGGCATGCTGGCGGCTTTCGGTGCAGGCGGGTTGGTGCTCAGTCGGGTCGAGACATCTATAGATACCATCCAGGCAGCGTTGCCGGATGGACCATATGCCGTCAACCTGATACACAGTCCCAGCGAGGAGGCCCTGGAACGGGAAGGCGTGGAATTGTTCCTGCGCAAGGGCGTGCGCGTGATAGAAGCCTCCGCATTTCTGGCGCTGACGCCACACGTCGTACGGTACAGGCTGGCCGGCTTGCGCGAAAATGCCGATGGTTCCGTACATATCGGCCACCGCATCATCGCCAAGGTTTCCCGATTGGAGGTGGCGGCGCAGTTCATGCGGCCCGCTCCGGAATCATTTATTCAACCATTGCTGGACACGGGCATGATCACACCCGAGCAGGCACGCCTGGCCGCCCGGGTGCCTATGGCCGACGATATCACGGTGGAGGCCGACTCCGGCGGCCATACCGACAACCGGTCGCTGGTATGCCTGTTGCCCGCAGTGGTGACGTTGCGCGACCAGATACAGCAGCAATACAATTTTCCCGAACCGGTGCGAGTGGGCGCAGCAGGCGGCATCGGTACGCCGGAGGCTGCCCTGGCCGCCTATTCGATGGGCGCCGCATATGTTGTCACCGGCTCCATCAACCAGGCCTGCCGGGAGTCGGGCTCTCCCGACCATGTGCGCAAGGTGCTCGCCCAGGCAGATATGACCGATACGATCATGGCGCCTGCTGCCGACATGTTCGAGATGGGGGTTAAGTTGCAGGTGTTGAAAAAAGGGACCTTGTTCGGGTTGAGGGAAAAAAAACTGCTCGATT
>ERZ724519.485-NODE-485-length-16851-cov-4.723863_pt1 | contig 16851 bp, 10 predicted proteins | sample MGYA00376052_ERZ724519 | MGnify/ENA primary metagenome ERZ724519 (study PRJEB28724, sample SAMN07190883) | activated sludge metagenome | isolation source: activated sludge of sewage treatment plant in Hong Hong | place: Hong Kong | collected 2016-03-17 ... | reverse complement strand
AACATCAAATTTTTCAAATACAACTGGAAACGGGAGGTCTGGAATCTATTTTTCGTGGGCGGCATTTTTGTCGGAGCGCTCATTGCCGGCACCTGGTTTGCCAGCCCGGAACCGGTACAGGTAGCCCCTCAACTGGCCTCTGAACTGTCGGGATACGGCATCACGCATTACGACGGACTGGTACCAGCCGACCTGTTCAACTGGGCAGACCTGGCCACCGCCCGCGGGTTGGTATTGATGGTATTGGGCGGTTTTCTGGTTGGCTTCGGCACCCGGTATGCGGGCGGTTGCACCTCCGGGCACGCCATCATGGGATTGTCCAACCTTCAGTTGCCATCGCTCATCGCCACCATGTCTTTCATGGCAGGCGGATTTATCATGGCCAATTTGATCCTGCCCTATATCCTCGCCCTGTAAGCAGCAGGCAACGACAAGGGGATATGCCTGATTTACCTTTTACTTTCAAGTCATTACAATAATGGAAAAAACATATCAAATACCGGCCCCGGCAGAGGTCGTGGAAAAAAATACGGACTTTGAGGTTCGCTCACTGGACGCCATCTGTATCAACGATTCCGAATTGGAACAACCCTGGTGGTTCAACCTGAAATATGCCGCTGCCGGTATACTTTTCGGATTCGTGCTGGTAAAAGCCGAGGTTATTTCGTGGTTTCGCATCCAGGAGATGTTCCGCCTGCAGTCGTTCCATATGTACGGCATTATCGGGACGGCGGTTGTCGTCGGCATGATATCGGTATGGCTCATCAAGCGGTTCCGGATCAAGACGATATACGGAGAAACCATTGATTTTCAACCTAAAACCTTCAATAAGGGCAATGTGATCGGCGGTTTGATTTTCGGACTGGGCTGGGCGATGACAGGCGCGTGTCCGGGGCCGTTGTTCGCCCAGATCGGGACCGGCGCCTCGGTGATCATCGTTACCCTGTTGAGCGCTATCGCCGGCACGTGGGTGTACGGTTATTTCCGGGAGCGCCTGCCGAGTTGAGACAGGGGAACTGATTGGGCGTCGATAAATTCATACAGCGCTTTAGACCTGTAAGGTTTTGAAAACCTTACAGGTCTTGCTGTTAATCATCGCGATACCTTCGACCGCATGCGTGTCGTACATCACTTTGCGTCTACGTTTTTTGAGTATACGTAAAAGTCTTCAGCGACCTCAAAGGAGCCGTTTCTGGACAATTTACAGGGACTGCTTTTCCATTGGGTAGTCGGATAGATGAAGTCGTACTTGCCCTTCGACAAGGTCACCTTTACCGGCATGTCGAACCCTTCGACACAGGTAGTCCAGCGGTATTCCACCCTGCCTTTTTTTACCCGGTATTCCAGCGTTGGAACAGCCGTATCCCGCAGGTACTGGTCGAACACCTTTTGCAGGTTTTTTCCCGATTTCTGAATAATATAGGCCTCTACCTGAGCGCCATCCACGGTTTGGTGGTAAAAATCGCGGTTCAGTCCACGCAAAATGGCGCGCCACTTTTCGTCGTCGTCTACCACCTGCCGGATGGTGTGCAGCATGTTACCGCCCTTGTAATACATATCTATGGAGCCTTCCGCATTGACGCCGTAAACACCCGTCACCGGCGACCTGTTCTCAATATTGCCCCGGCAACCCCGGATATACTCGGCGCCCGCTTTTTTCCCGAAATGATACTCGGTATACAGCCCCTCGCTGTAATTGGTGAAGCTCTCGTGTACCCACATGTCCGCAATGTCGCGGTAGGTGATGTTGTTGGCAAACCACTCGTGCCCCGATTCGTGAATGATGATAAAATCCCATTTCAGGCCCCAGCCGGTTTTGGACAGGTCGGTGCCCCGGTAGCCGTTGCGGTAGCCGTTCCCGTAAGTAACGGAACTCTGGTGTTCCATGCCGAGATAGGGCACCTCCACCAGTTTGTAACCGTCTTCATAAAACGGGTAGGGACCAAACCAGTACTCGAAAGCCTCCAGCATGCCTTTGACCTGTTGAAACTGGGTTTTGGCTTTTTCCAGGTTTTCGGGCAAAACATAATAATCGAGGCTCAGCGGGCCTTTTTCGCCCTGAAACGTGTCGGAAAAATGGGCATAGGCGGCAATATTGACATTGATACCGTAATTATTGACAGGGCTTGACACAAACCATTCGAAGGTGCGTGTACCGTCGCCGTTATCGGTCGTGCGCCGAAGGCGGCCATTCGAGACATCCATCAGCGGTTCGGGAACGGTAACGGCGATTGCCTGCGAATCCGGTTCGTCGTACATGTGATCCTTGCAGGGCCACCACACGCTGGCCCCGAGTCCCTGGCAGGAAGTGGCCACGAACGGCTGTCCCGCACCGTCTTTTGCCCAACTGAAGCCGCCGTCCCACGGTGCATTCCTGGCCGCCAGCGGTTTCCCACTGTACCAGACGGTAATATGCTCCCGTGCTCCGGGTCGCTGTTCTTTACTCAATGTCACATACCAGGCATTGCGCCCCACCCGATTGAACGTCAGCGCCTGCCCGTCCTGTTCCACCCGCTCGATCAGGAGCGGCGGTTGCAGGTCGACCTGTAATACCGTATTGGGTTTCAGTACCCTGTAATGGATTTCATTGCTGCCGCTCAGGCTTTTTGCTGCCGGGTTCACGCTGACCTTCAGGTTGTAAAAAGTCAGGTCCCACCAGGCGCGCTCGGGCGTGATGCTGCCGCGCAGGGTATCGTCTCTGGTAAAAACGGGCGCCTGGGCAGTTACAACATTCAGGTAAAAAAGTTGAAAAACGGCAAACAGGAGACTGCGATGTTTCATAATCAAACGTTTTGAAGGGCCAAGATAGGGCGAAGCCCAACGTAATGTTCCATGCACTCGACCGGTAAAAACGATCGTTCGTCGGTATAACGTGTTAAGGATACAGGCCGCCTGCAACCTTTTATCAGGAAGTGTTTCTTATCCCATATAATCATCCACTTACTGTAAAAAATAACGGCTATGAAAACATTCCTGCTTCTGCTGCTCGTGGCGACCACGCTGCAACCTGTGACTGCTCAAAATGAACTTGCCGCACTCGACAAGGTGCAGCCATTCTATTCCAGCCTTCCCCCCGACAATACGACCGCTTCGGAACCGCTCATTGCCTTAGGCTCCAATACGGTCAATAGCAAGGCGACGGTGCGTTTCAAAAAGGGCCTGTACAACGATGTGACACTCCAGGTTTTGACGCCCACGTCAGAAGTGCTCGTCAACAGGGAGATACCTGCCGGGTCTGTCCGGGTTCAGGTCGATCTGGCCGGCTTCCCGGATGGCGCCTATACCTTCAGGGTCAAAATGGGCGATAAAACCTGGGTGAAGCAGGTAACGAAAGATTAAACAGGCTCCCCTACCCTTGTCCGCCGGCGCGGCGCTTTTCATCCTCTGCCCCACCGGTACGGCGGCGCGACGGCGCGACCTGGTTGTTTCCGAAACGGTACGAGAGCGAGACCGTCGCCTGTCGCGTTTCCCGGTACACATCGAATCGCTCCACATATTCGCGATAGCGAATAACGGCTGCGGGAAGATTGGTCCAGAAAATATCCGAAACGGCGATTTTTACCGTGGCGCGTTTGTTAAACAGGTGCTTTTGTACCCCGGCACCCAACCCCCACATCGGATCGAGGTCCATGAACCCGTAAACATGGCGGGTTTGATAGGAGAAATTCAGTTCGGCGGACCAGTCACGGTTAAACATAAACGACTGATTGGTAACCACATGCAGCACCACATTGCCGTCGTCCAGACTGGTGTTGGCAAAATCGCCGCGGTAGCGACCGAGCCAGACATTGATATTGTTTACCGTGTTCCACCATTTGGTAATATTGACCGGTGCGCTGCCACTCATGGAGTAGTACTCAAAACGCGCCAGGTTGCGGTCGGTCTGCACCGTCACGCGGTCCACACCCTCTACCGGGCCGATGACCTGCGTGATATTGTCGGTCGTCAGGGCGTATGACAAGGTCGCGTTGAAGCGCTGGAACAGGGTGTGGTTCCATTCGAACGACCAGGTAAACTGCGGGTTCAGGAAGGGATTGCCCTCCCGGTAGGTACTGGGGTCGAGAAAGAACTTGAAAGGGTTGAGTTGCTGGTATGAAGGCCGGTCCAGCCGGCGGCTCATGTTCAGGCCCATCTCGTACCGGTCGGAGAACTTGTAATTCAGAAAAACGCTGGGAAACCAATTGACATAGTTGCGCCTAAACGACTCTCCATTGACCAGTTGTTTGCCGTCGCTGACGGTGTTTTCCATACGCAGACCCGCCTGGAGGCTGAATTTTACCCATGCCGTGCTGAAGTTAAGGTAGGCCGCATTGATATTTTCGCGATAAATGAAATGGTTGCTGATCGTGCTGTCGTACAGGGGATGTTCCGCGTCGCTTTCGTCAAAAAAACCCAGTTCATTGTCGGCATCCACGACACTGCTCTTTACGCCCGTCTCCAGTTTGGTCTTTTCACCGAAAGGATGGGTATAGTCGGCCTTTGCCGAGCGGATGGCGAGGTTACCGTCCAGATCGCCCGACAAAAGGTATGGCAGCCGGTTTTCCAGTCCATCGAGGCCATAGTAGCGTGTGGTGAACAGTTGTTCTGTTGCATTCCAGAACCGGGCATAGTCCAGGTCAACCGTCAGTTCGCGGCCTTTATCGTCGAGGCTGTGCTTCAGGTTGCCGTTGAAGGCATAACTCGGCCAAAGATCACGGCTTTGGTTGGTCGTGCCGAATGCCGAAATTTTCTCGCCGGTGCCGTTTTCCACATCCGATACGTTTTCCCCGCGGGGTTTGAACCGGTTGACCGACGCGGAAGCGACCACACCCAGCACGGTCTTTTTGCCGGGATAGAAATCGGCGCCAACCCTGGTTGTGTGAAAATGATAGGGCACAACCAGGTAATTGCGCTGCACATACGCCCCGGTACGCACGCCGTCTTCAAAAAAGGCGCGGTTCAGCCGGAGGTCGTTCATGCCCTTTCGGAAAGCGTAATTGTAGCTGCCGAAAACGTTCAACTGCTTTGTCCGGTGGTTGAGGGAGACCCCGGCGCCCGCCTTGGGATATACGCCCTGCCCGTAATTGGCAGACAGCGAGCCGTTTGTGCCCAGATTTTTCTCCTTTTTCAGGCGAATATCTATGATACCTGCATTGCCCGCAGCGTCGTACCTGGCGCCGGGGTTGGTGATGATCTCGATGCGTTCGATGCTGCCGGAGGGCATGGCGCGCAGGTAATTGGCCAGTTCCTGACCCGACATCGGGGTGGGTTTTCCATCGATCATGACGATCACGCCCGACCTCCCGCGAATGGTGATCGCGTCGTTTTGACCGACGATGACGCCCGGAGAGCGCTCCAGCACGTCCATGGCGCTGTTGCCGGCAGCCAGTATGCTATTTTCCACATTGACGATCAGGCGATCGGAGCGCCTTTCTATAAAGGGTTTCTGGGCCACAACGCTTACCTCCCGGAGCGCCGCAGCGTTTTCCCGGAGCCGGACGGTGGGCAACAGCATGGTGCTTCCGGCATTAACCGGGTCGCCGACATACCTTTCAAAGCCCAGCAGGACCACACCCAGGCGGTAGTCGCCGGGTTTAACTTCCGAAAACTCGAACCGGCCATCGGAGCCCGACAACTCCGCTTTCAGCAGTGCGCTGTCGGCCACAGCCAGCAAACTGACTGTGGCGGCTTCCAGCGGCCGGTCGCTTTCGTCAGTGATGGTTCCCGAAATAGTGATCATCTGGGCGTTTGCGGTACGGGTAAAAAGGAAAAGCCCTGTCAGCAAAAAACAGGATAGCCAGTGATAATTCTGAATAATGGAAATGCAATGGTGTCGCATGGGCGGTCTCGATTGTTTACCGCAAGAACGGCAGGCAATGCCGGGAACGCTTTAAAATTCGGCTGACCGGCAGGAGGACGGCGTTTTCGACCAATTCGGGACGGTGAGCGGAAAATCAGCGTCTTTTTCGTCAAAACACCCCATAAATACGCTGTTTATTGCGCCATTTTCAACACCCGCGCCACGACTTCAGGTATTGGTAGAAATTCCCGATGCGGCCATCAGGTCTTTTTCAGCAGCAGCGCCTTTACCTCCAGCATACCCCCTTTGGGCTTGTACGGCAACAGGAGGAGTGTTTGCGGCCCATTGCCCAGGCGGATATTCCTGACCTCGATTGTTTTCCACCGTTTGGTACCGGGTTCGCGGCGCGGCGTCCGGTCGTGTCCGTGTTGTTCTTCGCTGAGCGACGCTTCGTCGAGGTTGAAATCGAGCATTTCACCGGTACTGCTGACAAGGCGCATCCGGCTGCCCGCAAATGTGCTGTCGCAGTTGTAGCGAATCGCCACGGCGTATGTACCGGCGGTGTGCACATCGATGGTCCAGGTTGCGGTGTCGCGCTTATCCACCCAGCCTTCAAGCCAGTCGTTCGACTGTCCGCCCTTGTGAAAATGGACGGACCCGCCGGGTTGCGCTTCATTTGCCGGCAACCCGGTTTCGGGACTTTCCGGCCAGCCCACTGGAACCGGTGGCGGAGCCGTACCCGAACGGGTGACGCCGATAAACCAGTTCAGATATTGCTCGCCGAGTTGTATCGCAATCTTTTCCTGGCTTTCATACAGATCGGTTGTTTGTCCCGGGTCGGTTTTCAGGTTGAAGAGTTCCGGACTGCCCGCCTCGTCGAGCACCAGGGCAAACCGACCGGCGCGCACCACACCCGGGTACGGGGTATCGCGTCGGCCGTTGACTTCGCCGGCATTGGCATGGTGGAAGAACAGCATCCGGTTGCCCGGCAGATCGGGCGCCCCCTGCATGATACGCGACAGGTTCACTCCGTCGGGTTGAAGTGTTCCGGGGAGCGACAGGTCGCACAAACCGGTCAGGGTAGGCAGCAGGTCGATATGGGCAGCCGGTGCGGCCATGTGCCTGGGCGACAGGTAGTTGCGTCGATGAATGAAGCAAGGCACCCGAATCCCGCCTTCGTACACGGATGCCTTTTCACCCCGCATGCCGCCGTTGAACCGGTTGCCTTCCGGGCCGTTGTCGCTCAGAAACACCACATAGGTATCGTCGCGGAGGCCCAGGCTGTCGAGCGCGTGCAGGAGCCGCCCCACATTGGCGTCGAGGTTCTCGATCAGCCCGTAAATGGCGGCGTTCCGGTCCGACAGTCCCGCCGACTTGTACTTGTCAAAATACATATCCGGACATTGAAGCGGGCTGTGGGGCGCGTTGAACGACATAAAGCAAAAGAACGGGCGTTCCCTGTTTCCGGCCAGAAATTGAACGGCGCTATCGGTCAGGATATCCGTGATAAACCCTTTGGGCTGAACGGTGACGCCGTCGTGCACCAGTTGCGGGTCAACATAATCACTTACAGACTCTCCATAGAACCCCAAAAAAGTGTCGAAACCCTGTCCGGCAGGCGTATTGGGGTACTGTTGTCCGTTGGCCCACTTGCCGAATAGCGCGGTGCGGTAACCCGCCGACCGGAACACCTCGGCCATCGTCACCTCCCCGGCGCGCAGGACCGAAGTACGCCCGGCCACACCCGAAACGCCGGTGCGCAGCGCATAGCGGCCGGTGAGCAGGCTAGCCCGGCTGGCCGCGCCGAGGGGATTGGTGTAGAAACGGTCGAATTCCACGCTTGCCGGCGCCAGCAGGTCGAGGTTTGGAGTAGAAACAGAATCATTGCCGTGGCACCCGAGGTCGCCCCAGCCCATATCGTCGGCAAGTATCAACAAAACATTGGCCTGCCCCTGGGCAATTGCCGAAGCGGGAAATGCAATGGAAAAGAGGGCTTGAATTGCCAATAATATTCCAAAACGAAACACAGGTATCATCTTCAAGGGTACCGGATTTTTGACCGGCGGGCAAAGATATTTGCGCTTTCTTTTTACTTTTCACTCAAATTCCGATTCCTATGAAAAACATCTTCCTCCTTTTATCCTGCTGTATGGCCATCCAGAATGCCCGGGCGCAGGCGCCCGTTATCGTTTCCGCAACACCCGTGGTTACCACCGTCGAACAATGGGGCAAATTCGAAATCCTGCTGGACATCAACGCCAACTGGACCAATCCCTACAATTACGACGAGATCCGGGTAGCCTGCACCTTCACCGCGCCCGACGGCCAGACCAAAAGTGTGGACGGTTTTTTCATGCAGCCATATACCGTCACCAACGAACAGACGGGTACGATCAGCCCGGTGGGAAGCGGGCAGTTCAGGGTGCGCTTTTCTCCTGATCAGACGGGCGCCTGGAAATACGCGCTTTCCTGTACCAACAATGCAGGCACGGGCACTTTCCCCGAGCAGACCTTCACCGCAAGTGCTCCGGCAGGCCCTAATAAAGGCTTTGTGCGCGGCGACCAGACCAATTACCTTTTTTTCGACAACAACGAGCAGTATATCCCGCTCGGGGAAAATATATGCTGGTATGGCGGAAACGCCTACACGGATTATAAGAACTGGCTGGGCAAACTGGCGGCTGAAGGCGGCAATTTCTTCCGGGTATGGCAGTGCCATTGGGGGCTTGGACTGGAATGGAAAAACAACGTCGCCGGTTTTACCGGGTTGCGGAAGTACAAGCAGAGTTCCGCGTTTTACACCGACTGGCTGCTCGATTTCAGCGCCGAAAACGGCCTGTACATGATGCTTTGCCTTCAACACCACGGCCAGGTCTCGTCTGATGTAAACCCCAACTGGGATGAAAGCCCGTATAATTCCGCAAACGGCGGCCCCTGCGCCAATACCTGGGATTTCTTTACCAATACTGCATCGAAAAACCATACAAAAAACCGCCTGCGCTACATCGCAGCCCGTTGGGGGTATTCGCGCAATGTGATGGCCTGGGAACTGTTCAACGAGGTAGACTGGACCGACGATTTCGCCAATAAAAAAGGCGCGGTGGCCGATTGGCACGCTGAAATGGCCGCCTATCTGGTTGACAAAGACCCCAACCACCACCTCGTGACCAGCAGTTTTGCACAGGATCAATACGATTTCCTTGTGTGGGACCAGCCCGGCATCAACTTCACCCAAACGCATTACTACGTCGAAACACCCAACCTGGAACGCGTACTGGTAAACGGTATCCGCAATTACCTCGACAATTATGGAAAACCGACCATGAACGGGGAGTTCGGCCTGACCACCTCCGGAACAGGGCTCGCTGCCCTCGACCCCGACGGCATACACATGCACAACTGCCTGTGGGGTTCGCTGTTCGGCGGGGGCATGGGAGCAGGCGCTACCTGGTGGTGGGACAACTATGTTGAACCAAAAAACCTGTACCATCATTTCGGACCGCTGGCGGCTGTAGCCCCTGCCATACCCTTCCGCTCGGGCAACCTGTCGCCGGCACAGTCCACGGTAACGGGCGTGCCTGCCGACCTGGTGCTGACGCCTACACTCGGCTGGTCGGCCCTGGCCGATACCTTTTTCACTATCGACGGCAGCGGCGTGGTCACTCCGGTGGGCGCAAACCTGAGTCAGTACCTCTACGGATCGCTATTCAACACACAATACCGCAGACCGCCGGTATTCCATATCGCACAGGCCATGTCCGGACAATTCCGGGTAAAAACCGGCGCACAGGCCGGGGTGCTGCCCAAAATCGCCATTTGGCTCGACGGCGTGAAAGTACTGGAGCAAAACGCACAGGTCAACCAAACCTACCAGATCGATGTACCCGCCGGACAACATGTAATAGCCGTGGACAATACCGGAAGCGACTGGATCTCCATTTCCAGTTACACCCTGACCGGGCTTGGCTCGGCAGTGGATGCCTATGTACTGAAATCGCCGGAACTCGACAAAATTGCCGGCTGGGCGCTGAATAACCGCTACAACCATGCCTCGGCAAACGCCGGTGGACTTCCCCCTGCCGCAACCGGCGCGGTACTCCACGTGCAGAATGTGCAAAACGGCGATTACCTCGTACGTTTTTACCACTGTCTGACCGGAGCACTGTTATCGACGGAGCCGGTCAGTATTATGGGGGGAGTATTAAATCTAAACCTGCCGGAGATCACCTGGGATGTGGCCTTCTTCATCGACCCGCAGCCGGTGGCCGTTTCAGAGCCGGCCCGGGATATCGCTTTCAGGGCCTGGCCCAATCCCGCTGCGCCGGGTGCAATGCTCACGCTTGATCTGGACACGGCGCCGGATACGCCGCTTTCCGTTGCACTGCTGGATATGGCCGGTCGGCCTCTTCAATCGCTCCACAGCGACGCGGGATTGAGTGCTGCGCTGCAGGTGTCCGTTTCCCTGCCCGAACATCTGCCGGCCGGGGTGTACTGGATACGGGTGGATTCCGGGGATCGTGTGGGGGTGAAGGCAGTGGCCGTGGGCAGTGGGCAGTAGCGGAGTGGTGGTTTTGCCGGAGATTGTTCATAACCCTTCCATGATTATATCGTTGCTCATTAGCCTTTACCTATGCGCCTACCAGCCGACATTACCTCCGAAAACTTTTATCAAAGCTTCCGCCAAAAGCCCGACAACTGGCTGGGGGTAGCCCTCGATATCTGTCTGGACCACGGGCTTTCCGTCGACGTTATAGAACCTGTTACCGATGGCTCGAACCTCGTGGCATCGGTCGACGACCGGCATATCGTCAAGATATTCCCGCCCTTTCACCGGCACCAATGGGAAAGCGAATACCGGACGCTGCAACACCTGGCAGGAAAAACGAACATTCCGATACCGGACCTGATCGCCCGGGGCGAACGGGATGGCTGGACTTACGTCATCATCAGCAAATTGAGCGGCATTATGCTGGAAAAGGTATGGGAAGGGTGTACGATACAGGAGAAAACAGACATGCTGCATCAAACCGGACAGATCATGGCTGAAGTACATCGCCTGCCGGTCGGCGGGCTCGCCGATTTGGAGCCCCGGTGGCAGGATTTTATCCGGCGGCAATGCGAGGAGTACCCGGCCCGGCATCGGCGTTACGGCATGCCGGATTGGTTGTTGCGGGATTTGGACCCTTATGTCAGCAGCGCATTGCCCCTGCTACCTCCCGACCCCGAAGCAGTCATCCTTACGGGCGAATACACGCCGTTCAACCTGTTGGCAGACCAAACGGAGAACGGCAGTTGGCACATATCCGGCATGATCGATTTCGGCGATGCCATGACCGGATTTCGGGAATACGACCTGCTGGGGCCCTGCACCTTTTTGTGTGCCGGCAATCCCGATTTACTGCGCGCGCTGCTGCGCGGGTATGGATACAAACAAAATGACCCGGCCCTCGGCAGGCGGCTGATGCTCCTCCTGATCCTGCACCGGTACAGCAACCTGAATGCACAGGTACGCATTCCGGGCTGGCAGGAGCAAGTGACCAGCCTGGAAGCACTGGAGCGGTTGATTTTCCCGGTTTAGCCGGCATTACTTCCGGTACACCCTGACATAATCGATGAGCATGCGTTGCGGCCAGATGGAGGTATCGACGCCCTTTTGTCCGCCCCAGTTTCCACCGACGGCAATATTGAGGATCAGGTGAAAATCGCGGTCGAATGGCCAGGCATCCGGACCTTCGTGTCTGTTTTGAAACGTCTGGTATTGCTGTCCGTCGAAAAAGAAGTCGATCTTTTCAGCATCCCATTCAATGCTGTAATCGTGAAATGCCGAGCTCAGCGTCGTGTTGAACACGCCTTTGGTCACCTGTGTTCGTTGCACATGGTTGAACCTTTTGGTGTGGATGGAACCGAAAATGCTGTCGGGCATGTGCCCCACGTACTCCATAATATCAATTTCACCGCTTTCCGGCCAGCCGCCGTACGACCAGTCGGTAGGCAACATCCAGATGGCCGGCCAGACGCCCAGCCCCTGCGGCAATTTTGCCCTTACGACGATGCGGCCGTAGGTCCAGTCGCCCTTGTGCCTGCTCACCATGCGGGCGGAGGAATATTCCCGCGTACCCGTTTTCTCCCGGCGCGCCTCGATCACCAGGCATCCGTTTTCCACCCGGGCATTTTCAGTATGTCCAGCGTGGTAATGCTGGAGTTCATTGTTGCCCCAGCCGCACAGGTTCGGGCAACCGTCGCCGGTATCGTAGCCCCATTTGGCGGTGTCGGGAAGTCCGGAATAGTTGAATTCGTCGGACCAGACCAACTGCATGTTGTGCTGACCGGGAGCGGCGGGCTTACGCGATGCGCAGGCTGATACAAGCAGCAAAGCGCTAAAAGACAGGATGATATGCAAAATATAACGGACCATAAAACTTAGTATCGACGACTCATATTTTCTTGTTCAGTGAGGCAGTGAGCGCGCGAATACTGCGCCCCCTTTGCAGGCTATCCCCGCTCCATCGCCTCCCATAACACCTCCACCGGGTGCTTCGCCTTCCGCCCGGTCCCGTCCAGTATCTGGTGCCGGCAGCTGGTGCCCGGTGCAGCCACGATCACGTCGTCGTCGGCCTGGCGCACGGCGGGGAAGAGCACGAGTTCGCCGATGTTCATACTAACCTCGTAGTGTTCCTTTTCATAACCAAAGGAGCCGGCCATGCCGCAGCAGCCGGAGGGGATCACCTCTACGGAATAATTTTCCGGCAGACCCAGCAGCCAGGCCGAAGGATCGACGCTCGACAGCGCTTTCTGGTGGCAGTGGCCGTGCAGCAGTACTTTCTTTTTCGCTTTGGTGAACGCATCGGCAGTAATCCGGCCCTGCTGGATTTCCCTGGCGAGAAATTCATCGATCAGCAGGGCATTCCCGCCCAGCGCGCGGGCCGTTTCTTTGTCCTGCTCGGGTACCATGCGCGGGTATTCGTCGCGGAAACTGAGGATGGCGGAAGGCTCGATGCCCACCAGGGGGGTATCGTCGGTCACAAGGTCCTTAAAGATCGCCACATTCCGGATGGCCAGGTCGCGGGCTTTGAGCAGCACGCCTTTCGATATGGCCGCCCTGCCGCTTTCGGGGTGTTCGGGCATTTCCACGCGGTAGCCCAGCCGGGTCAGCAGTTCAATGGCCTTGATACCGATGGGGGTGTCGTTAAAGTCGGTAAACTCGTCGCAGAACAGGTACACCTTGCCTTTTTCCGGCGCGGCAGGCGTCAGGCGGTCCCGGTTTTTGGCGAACCAGTTGCGCAGGCCAGTGCCGTGGATCGGCGGGAGACTGCGTTGGGGCGCCACGCCGAGCACGCTTTTGAGCAGGCTGCCGGTCACGCTGTTGCGCATGAAAAAGTTGCTCAGGCCGGAAATACGCGCGCCGAAACGGTTGAGTTGGGCAATGTTGGCAAAGACCTGCGAACGGAAAGGCACACCGTGACTTTTATGGTACTGGTGCAGGAATTCGGCTTTCATGCCCGACATGTCGACATTGGAGGGACATTCCGAGGTGCAGCCCTTGCAGGAAATACAGAGTTCCATCACCTCGTACAATTCCTCCCGGTCGAACGGATTGGCTTTGTCGCTGTGGGTGAGGAACTCGCGCAGCGCGTTGGCGCGGGCGCGGGTGCTGTCTTTTTCGTTGCGCGTAGCGCGGTAACTCGGGCACATGGTGCCCCCGGCAAAATCGAGGCGGCGGCAGTCGCCCGAGCCGTTGCACTTTTCCGCGGCGCGGAGGATGCCGTCGTTGAATTCCAGCACGGTATCGAAGTGTTTGTCCTGCTGTCCGGCTTCGTAACGCAGCGAGGTATTCATGGGCGGCGCATCCACAATCTTGCCGGGGTTGAAAATACCGTGTGGGTCCCAGGTGTTTTTGAGTTCGCGCAACAGCCGGTAGTTTTTTTCACCGATCATCAGCGGGATAAATTCGGCGCGCACGCGGCCGTCGCCGTGTTCGCCGCTGAGCGAACCTTTGTATTTTTTGACCAGACGAGCCATCGACTCGCCGATCGTGTGCAGCATTTCCCGGTCGCTTTCCTTTTTCAGGTTGAGGATGGGGCGCACGTGCAGTTCGCCTGCGCCGGCGTGGGCGTAGTACACGGATTTCTGTCCGAACCCGGCCATCATGTCGTCGAACTCCTGGATATAGGCAGGCAAATCGGCCAGTTCCACGGCGGTGTCTTCGATACAGGCGACGCCTTTGGCCTCGCCGGGCATGTTGGACAACACGCCGAGCCCCGCGCTGCGCAGGTCCCATACTCTTTTGGATTGCGGCGCCGCGACGATCGGGTACGCATAACCGAAATGGCGCTGCTTCAGGTCGGCGATCATGGTGTTGGCCTTTTCCTCTGCCTCTGCCCTGGTATCGCCGCGGAATTCAATCATGAGCACCGCTGCCGGGTCGCCCTCGATAAAAAAGCGGTTTTTCGATTGCTCGCGATTGGCCTTGGTGCAGTCGAGCACCAGTTTGTCCATCAGTTCGCAGGCAGTGGGCTGGTGTTCCATGGAAGCGACCACCGCGCGCATACATTCCATGAGGTCGGCAAAATGCACGCACACCACCACGTCGTGCGGCGCGGGCAGGGGATCGATGTGCAGGGTGATTTCGGTGGTAAAGGCCAGCGTGCCTTCCGAGCCGGACAGCAGTTTGCAAAAATTGAAGGCTTCGCCGCCGGGGGTGAAGATTTCGGACTCCAGCAGGATATCGATAGCATAACCTGTGTTGCGCCGGTGGATGGCCGGTTTGGGGTATTGTTCCCGTATCTCCGCCTGCACGGCAGGTTGGGAAAGCGTCTCGTATGCCTGATTATATAATTGCGCCTCCAGCCCGGCGCCTTTTCTTTTTTCCTCGAATTCCGCTTTCGACAATGCCGAAAAGCGCGCATCCGAACCGTCGCTGAGCACCACATCGAGCGCCAGTACGTGGTCGCGGGTGGAACCGTACACGATGGAGGTCGTGCCGCAGGAGTTGTTGCCTACCATGCCGCCCAGCATGCAGCGGTTGGCCGTGGAGGTATTGGGACTGAAAAAGAAGCCCAGGGGCCGCAACATGGCGTTCAGTTCATCGCGGATTACGCCGGGCTGCAGGCGCACCCATCCTTCTTCTGTATTGATTTCCAGCACTTTGGTCATGTATTTGGAAATATCCACGACGATGCCAGTGCCCACGCACTGCCCTGCCAGCGAAGTACCCGCAGAGCGGGGGATGAGGGATGTGCCGTGCTCCCGGGCAAAGTGTACGAGTTTCCGGATATCCTCCTTGTGTTTGGGGTATGCCACCGCCAGCGGCAACTCCCGAAAGATGGAGGCATCCGTGGCGTAGAGGTGACGCATGAGTTCGTCGAAGAAGAGTTCGCCGTCGAGTCGGGATTGCAGGGCTTGTAATTGATCGAGCATAGTTGATTATTTTAGCGGGTCAACGCAACAGCAAATGTCTGGAATCTCCTGTTGAAATCTCCGAATTTCACCAACTGCAATAGCGCAAAAAAACACCCCCGAAGAACGGCAAGGCCGTCTCCGGGGGCAAATATCAATTCAGATTATTGCCTCCGCCTCTTAATCGCAGTTTTCCTTCAGGTCGTGCAGTTCAGCCTTGCTGTTTACCGTCACCACCGTACCGTCGTCTTTCATGATCACCTGTATCGGAAAAACGATCTCCGGATGTCCGTTCTGGTCGGGATGATTGTGTTTCCAGTCGTGCAGCAGCGTGTGCAGTGCCTGCTGGTCGGCGGCATCCGCCGTGGTGCCGTCGGGGAACGCAATCGTTATGGGAAACTGTATCTCGAAACAGGCCAGGCCGTGCTGTCCGTGGCCGTGGTGGTCGTGATGCCCAAACGTACCGCCGCCACAAGCGACTTTCAGATCGTGCAGTTCGGTCTCGTTGTTCACCGTAATGAGTTCGCCATCCTGGGAGATAACCATGAAGGGGAAAGCGAGCGTTGGGTGTCCAAGACTGTCCGCACCGCCATGGTGGTGGTGGTGTCCGGGGTCCGACGGATTGCCGTTTGCCTCGAACCATGCGCGGATAGCATCCTTCATTTCATCATAGGAGTTCACCGCAAGCGAGGTGCTGTCGGGAAAATTGACCGTAACCGGGAAAACCAGTTCATAACAACCGTACTTGCCCAGGCCGCCGCGTTTCTGAACGGAATACAGGACCTGGTCAAGGTAATCTTCTGCGGTTTGTGCCGTGTCGTTTTTATGGCAGGCGACGAAAGTACCGACCGCTGCCAAAAGGAGCAGGAACGCCCCGAAGATATTGTTGCGCATAATTGGAATGTTTTAAAACTTGAAACAATGAAAAATGATCTGACGTCAGTACCCGCCAATACGGCAAACAGCCGGGGGGGGTTGCGTGGCATCATGGCGTGTCGTTGTTAAAGAAACATTAAGGCAGCGGCTCATGCACGATCAACCGGCAGAGTGATACGGATCATCGTTTCTCCTGACCTAAACGGAGACTTTTGCGGCATACTCAAATAAATACCGGTTATCATGAAATACCTGTTGCATACGCTGGCGGCTGTTGTGTGCCTGCTTTCCGTTCAGGCCTGCTCCCCGATCACCAAGGTCTATTCGGAAGAGGAGCCGGGGGTCAACCTGTACAAATACCACACCTTTCAATGGCTCGACAACATGACGGTGAGCCAGGGCAACAATGGCCCGGAGTGGCTGAACCAGCGTGCGGAAAAGAAGATCCGGAGCGCGGTGGAGGACCAGTTGCGGCGCTATGCGATCACCCCCTGCACCGAAAAGCCCGACATGATCCTGCACTACCACGTGGTGATCAAGAACGAGGTGTTTTTTATCCGCGACTGGTGGTGCGATGAGGAAATCGGCGGAAAATACGGCCGCTGCCACCGCATCCGTCCGACCAATTACCGGGAAGGCACCCTTATCATCGACTTCCTGGACGCCCGCACGGGGGAACAGGTGTGGCGCGGGGCGGCAGTTGGCGTGCTGGAACATTTGAACCCTGAGCAGGCCGATGCCCGGATTGAAGAGGCGGTGCGATTGATTTTCGGCAAGTTTCCGGGAGAACCGGTGCCGGG
>ERZ724519.484-NODE-484-length-16861-cov-4.803880_pt1 | contig 16861 bp, 13 predicted proteins | sample MGYA00376052_ERZ724519 | MGnify/ENA primary metagenome ERZ724519 (study PRJEB28724, sample SAMN07190883) | activated sludge metagenome | isolation source: activated sludge of sewage treatment plant in Hong Hong | place: Hong Kong | collected 2016-03-17 ... | reverse complement strand
ATTTGCGCGACGTACACGTTGCCGTATGAAATGGCCTGCATGGCGAGGTCTTTTTTGCCCACCCGTTTGCCTGCAGCGGCAAACTTGGCGGTGGCTGCCGTGGGCGTCGCTTTCGACATCTGGCCGCCGGTATTGGAATAAACTTCCGTGTCCAGCACCAGCACATTGATGTCTTTCCCGCTGGCCAAAGCGTGGTCCAGTCCGCCCGAACCGATGTCGTAGGCCCAGCCGTCGCCGCCCACCAGCCAAATACTGCGCCGCACGAGGTGTTCGACGATAGACAGCAGGTGCGTTGCATCCGGATGGGCGATCAGCACGAGATGGTCTTTCAATTGTTCCACCCGAAGGCGCTGGGCGGCAATTTCGGATTCCGTTTCTTGCGGAGCGTTCAAAATACCCTCCACCAGCGTGGTATCGACGATGCCATTCAGCTTTTTCAGCAGTTCACGCGCCATTTCAACTTGTTTATCCACGGAGATCCGCATACCCAAACCAAATTCGGCATTGTCCTCAAACAGGGAATTGGACCATGCGGGACCCCTGCCGTCCTTGTTGGTTGACCAGGGCGTCGTGGGTAAATTGCCGCCGTAGATAGAGGAACATCCCGTCGCGTTGGCCACGATCAGGCGGTCGCCGAACAACTGGGACAAAATGCGCAGATAGGGCGTTTCGCCGCAGCCGGCGCAGGCTCCGGAGAATTCGAACAAAGGTTCGAGGAATTGCGTCCCGCGGACCAGCGAAAAATCGATTTTCGTGCGATCGTTGAAGGGCAGGGTTTCGAAGAAACGGATGCTGTTTTGCGTCTGTTCGAGAACGGGCATTTTTTCCGCCATGTTGATGGCCTTCCTGTCTTTGTCGGCCGGGTGAATCACCGGACAGGCTTCGACGCAAAGGTTACAGCCCGTGCAGTCTTCCACGTATACCTGCAGGGTGTACCGCGTTTCCGGGAATCCGCGGGCATTGATGGTTGCCGACGGAAACGCCTCGGGTGCATTTTTCAAATAATCTTCATGGTAAAACTTGGAGCGAATGACGCTGTGCGGGCATACGAAACTGCAGTTGCCGCACTGGATGCACACGTCCGGCTCCCATACCGGCACCAGGTCGGCGATGTTGCGTTTTTCCCATTTGGTGGTGCCGCTCGGATAGGTGCCGTCGGCCGGGATGGCGCTCACGGGCAATTGATCACCCCGGCCATCCATCATCATCGCTGTGATATCGCGCACGAATGCAGGCGCCCCGGCCGGCACGGTCGGGTCCATTTCGCTCTGGCGGCTCAGGCGGGGTTTTGCGGTCACTTCGTGGAGGTGTTCCAGGGTGGCGTCTACGGCCACGAAGTTCTGGCGAACCACGTCTTCGCCTTTTTTGCCATAGGTCTTTTTAATGGCCTTTTTGATCTGTTCGATGGCTTCCGTTTTAGGCAAAACGCCCGACAAAGCAAAAAAACAGACCTGCATGATGGTATTGATCCGGCTGCCCATGCCCACCTCGGCAGCGACTTTCGTGGCGTCGATGACGTACAAGCGGATATTTTTTTTCAAAATAGCCGATTGCACAGGACCGGGCAATTCCGCCCAGATCTCGTCTTTCCCGTAGGGACTGTTCAGCAAAAAAGTGCTGCCGGGCTTGGCAAAGCCGAGCATGTCGACTTTTTGTACGAAATTGAATTTATGGCAGGCGATAAAATCGGCTTCGCGGATGAGGTACGGCGCGTGGATCGGATTTTTACCAAAACGAAGGTGCGACACGGTTTGTGAGCCCGATTTTTTGGAATCGTACACGAAATAGCCCTGGGCCTCCAGGTTGGTGTTTTCGCCGATGATCTTGATGCTGTTCTTGTTGGCGCCCACCGTGCCGTCGGAGCCGAGGGCAAAAAACAGGGCCTGGGTCATGGTGGGGTCTTTCAGTTCAAATTCCGTGTACGCCAGGCTGGTATTCGAAACGTCGTCGTTGATACCGATGGTAAAATGGTTTTTCGGGTGTTTCTTTTTCAGTTCGTCAAAAATACCCCGCACCATGCCGGGGGTGAATTCCTTGCTCGACAAGCCGTAGCGGCCGCCGGTCACCTGTGGCATGCTTTTGATCACGCCCTCGTTCATGGCTTCCACCAAAGCCGTCACCACATCCTGGTAAAGTGGTTCGCCGCCAGCGCCGGGCTCCTTGCAGCGGTCCAGCACCGCAAGTTTTTTGACGGTTTTGGGCAATGCGCCGACGAGGTGTTTCATGGAAAACGGCCGGTACAAATGCACCTGAACCACCCCCACTTTTTCACCTTTTTCCATCAGGTACCGGGCGGTTTCGGTGGCGGTCTGGGCGCCCGAGCCCATGAGCAGGATCACCCGGTCGGCATCCGGCGCGCCGGCGTATTCAAAAAGCCGGTAGGTCCGGCCGGTCAGTTTGGCAAAACGATCCATCTCCGCCTGGACGATGCCGGGGGTTTTGGCGTAATACGGATTTACCGTTTCGCGACCCTGGAAATAGACATCGGGGTTCTGTGCCGTGCCCCGCACCACGGGGTGATCGGGGTTGAGCCCGCGGCGGCGGTGTTCCATGACCGCCCGGTCGTCCACCATGGCTTTGATCTGCTCATCGGGAATCAGCGCGATTTTGCCGACTTCGTGGGAGGTGCGGAAACCGTCGAAGAAATGGATGAACGGGAGCCGGGACTTCAGCGTGGCGGCCTGGGCGATCAGCGCCATGTCGTGCGCTTCCTGCACCGAGGCGGATGAGAGCATTGCAAAGCCTGTTGTCCGGGCAGCCATCACGTCGCTGTGGTCGCCGAAGATCGACAGGGCCTGCGCGGCCAGGGAGCGGGCGGCCACGTGAAAAACGGCGCTGGTGAGTTCGCCCGCGATCTTGTACATATTGGGGAGCATCAGCATCAGCCCTTGCGAGGCGGTGAACGTGGTGGTGAGCGCACCAGTTTGCAGGGCGCCGTGCACGGTGCCCGCAGCGCCGCCTTCGCTCTGCATTTCGATCACCTCGGGCACGTGGCCCCAAATATTTTTGACCTTTTTTGCCGACCATTCATCGGCCAGTTCTGCCATCGCCGAGGACGGCGTGATGGGATAAATGGCGCAGACTTCATTGACGCGGTAAGCGATGTAGGCAGTCGCTTCGTTGCCGTCGATGGTCACTTTTATGGTGGATTTTGACATGATAGTGGTGATTGACTGAGTGTTATGCGCTTCTGCAGTGCAGGCTTTTATTGGTTTTGCGGGTGTTCAACTCCTTCCCCTTGGCCTCACCAGGGGGTGAGACCAAAGGGGCCAGGCGTCATATTTGACCCTCCGCCTCCATCTCGATCGCATGGCACGGACACTGCTCGTAACACACCGCGCAGCCCGTACACAGGTCGTAATCGAAACGGTAGCGGTTTCCTTTGCCGAGTTTGATGACGGCCCCTTCGGGACAGGCCCCGTAGCAGCCGTCGCATTCGAAACAATTGCCGCAGGACAGGCAGCGCTGGGCCTCGTAGCGCGCTTCCCGTTCCGACAAGCCTCCGACGACCTCGCGGAAATCGCGCACACGGACAACTTCGTCCACCTGTGCCTGGTCGCGTTTGGGGGCCCAGGTCTGGTACCACACGTGGAGGCGCTCGTACCCGACGACGGGGTGTTTCCCGGCAGGCCGGTAGGATTTTCCGGTCAAAAAGGCGTCGATGAATCGCGCCGCTTTTTTGCCATGACCGACGGCTACGGTAACCGTGCGTTCGCTGGGCACCATGTCGCCGCCGGCGAAAATGCCCTGCGCGCCGGTCATCATATCAGGTCCGACTTTCACGCGGCCGTCGGCGTCGAATTCGATGCCGGGAACATTTTTCAAAAACGCCGTGTCCGTTTCCTGGCCCAGGGCGAGGATGAGCGAATCGGCTTCGAGGGTTTCGAATTCGCCGGTGCCTACGGGCCTGCCTTCCTCGTTCACCCGCATGATCTCTACCTTGATGGCCGTGTTGTCGATCTCTTTGATGCTGCGCAGCCAGTTGATTTTTACGCCTTCGGCCAGGGCTTCGTCGGCCTCGAATTCGTGGGCCGGCATGTGCGCCCGGTCGCGGCGGTAGATGATAAGCGGCTCGTAGCCGAGGCGTTTGGCCACCCGCGCGGCGTCCATAGCCGTGTTGCCGCCGCCGTAAATAGCCACCCGGCGACCCAGTTTGGGCGCCTGTCCCTGTTCCGTTTCTTTCAAAAAACTGACGGCGTCGAGGATTTGTCCGGCGTCGCGGGAGGGGATATCGACCTTTTTGGACAGGTGCGCGCCGATGGCGATGAACGCCGCGTCGAAACCGCCTTCTTCTTTTTCCCGAACGATATCGGCCACTTTGTGGTTGAAGCGGACGCTGATGCCCGGCATGTTTTCGATACGCCGGATCTCGGTGTCGAGGATGTTGCGGGGAAGCCGGTAAGGTGGAATGCCGAAGTGCATCATGCCGCCGAGCATGGGCCCCGCTTCGCGGATCTCCACTTCGTGGCCCGCGCGGCGCAGGTGATAAGCCGCCGAGATGCCGCTGGGGCCGCCGCCCACGACGAGCACTTTTTTGCCGCTGGTCGCCTGGTCGAATTTGACCTGCCAGCCTTCTTCCAGGGCTTTGTCGCCCAGAAAACGCTCCACGGCATGGATACTCACAGACGTGTCGATCTCCGCCCGGTTACAATGATCTTCGCAGGGGTGGTAGCACACCCGGCCGTGCACGGCGGGCAAAGGGTTGTCCTGCACGAGTTGTTGCCAGGCCTCTTCGTAGCGGCCTTCCTGGGCCAGCGACAGCCAGGCCTGGATGTTCTCCCCGGCCGGGCAGGCGTGGTTGCAGGGTGGAAGAAAATCGGTGTAAACGGGTATCTGGGTTCTTAACGCACCCGTACCTTCACTGTGGGAATGGAGATCAGAGGGGCTGGTGAGGTCTTTCTTTTGAGACGACATGGTCAGCATTTTTTTGAACTACACGATGCTTCGAAGCCCGGTTTTACCGGGCGAAGAATACCCGAAAGTCCTGCTGATTGAGGTATTAGGGGATGATGGGGGTCATGAAAAGAGGTGATCGTGCGCAATGGGAAGGGGCAAGCCGGGTGCTGTATGCAGGATAGGGAAAGATTGGCAGCTGCCTTAGAGCGTGTTCGGGAATTTATTTCTGGCCTCCAGGTGGCAAATTTTATTTTATACTGCGTTAAATTTTTCGCCGGATTGCCCGCATACGGCTGCAAAATTTGCCTTATCTAAAATAAAATCTGCTCACTTTCGCCTCAGAATAAATTCCCGAACACGCTCTAAGTGCTGCCGGCGAGTTTTCCTAAACGTCGCACCCGCGTCAGCACAACCGTTAACTGTAACTAAATGAAAACAATACAAAACTCAAACAGATGACAATAAAATTGAACATAATTACATTTTTCACCGCATTGTTTTTATTGACATCTTGTAAAGGACAGACCACTAAACAACAGGTTAAAACAGACAACATTGTAAAAGGCGATACGGTAACAGAACTTGGAAGCAGCATAATGGTTGTTTATCAAGATAAAAAGAATGTATATTGGTTTGGGAGTTGGGAAACAGGAATGTATAAATACGATGGAAAGACATTGATTAATTACACAACAAACCACGGTATGCCAAACAATAGAATTGATGAAATAAAAGAAGATGAGTCTGGCAACATATACTTCACCAGTTGTCACCCAACTTCTACTATAGTTAAATTTGACGGAAATTATTTTACGACATTATCGCCAATATTCAGTAATGATTGGCAACTTAAATCCACAGATTTGTGGTTTAGACATGCTTATCAAAATGAAAAAGTATATCGTTATGACGGTAGTACTTTATATGAATTACAATTACCAAAGCCACCAAACCTCCCTAATCCTTTTGAAATCTACAGTATTTATAAAGACAAGAAAGAAAACATTTGGTTTGGTACAAACCCTGTTGGAGTTTGTAGATACGATGGAAAAATATTTGAATGGATTACAGAGGAAGATGTTACAGAATTTCGCAACGAAGGTGCAAATGGAGTGCGTTCAATTACGGAAGACAAAAATGGCGACTTTTGGTTCAATACCGAATATCGTTATAGTGTTTACGACAGCACAACTTTAAAAAGCGATAAATTTTACACAAGACACGAAAGCATAGGTGGTTTAGATGGAAAAAAAGACAGCAATTTGGACGAGTATCTATCAACAGTTAGAGACAAAAATAATAATTTGTGGTTTGTAACCTACCGTAATGGCGTTTGGAAATACGATGGGGCGAAAATTACACACTATGCTGTTCAAGACAACTCAAAAGACATTACGCTTTTCAGCATTTACAAAGACAACAATGATGACCTTTGGCTCGGGACACACGAAAACGGAGCATATAAATTCAATGGTACAGCATTTGAAAAATTTGCAAAATGACGAATGAAAAAAGAGCTACATCTAAATAAAGTGCAAAACGTCAAGCGAGGCTATGCGCCTCACCTGCGTCAGCACAAACCTTAGCGGTCATCGTAACAACGAGATACCCAAGAACAATCAAAATAGAAACATAAAACAATCAATATCTAAAAATAATCAATTTATGACAGCAGACATTTTTAGATCAATCAAATTAGGGAAAGAAGTGTTTCACCCTAAGTTCTATGATGAAAATTCATTTCTAATGGAGTGGACAGTTGAAGCAGGAGGAAAAGTTCCACTGCACGTTCATTATCACATGGACGAACATTTCAAAATAACGAAAGGTGAAATTGCCTTTCAAGTAAATGGTGAAAAAATTACTAAAAAGAGTGGTGATGAATTTTTTGTTCCTAAAGGGACAATTCATTCCGTAACTAATGTATTTAAAGGGCAATCAGAAGTGACTGTAAAGTATTCACCTTGTGCCGACACCCATCGTATGTTTCAAATCCTATCAACTTTGGACAAAGAAAAGCCAGATAGTATGATGAATATGATGAAATACTTTTATCTCGTGCCACGACTGGGACTAAAGGAATTTTCGAGTATTCGCCCCGCATTTCTTATGAGTATTATGAATGGAATGGCAACTATAATAGGCAAGCTATCGGGGTGGGACAAATTGATAACAAAATTCAAATGAAACTCGAAAGTACAACGAACCGCTAACAGCAGCCAAGCGCAATTTGGGCATCCAGGTGAATGAATCATTTTCTTACCCTGGTGCCTTGTTCTCGGGTGACATATTCCGGTAACCAATCCCAAGCTGGCGCCTTAGGCCGCAAACCGTTCACTACCATTATGAAAAACCAAAAAGTGTTCAATTATCCTGAAAAAGTGTTAGAAAAGAAACTTAAACAGTTCGATTTTTGACGAAAAAATTAGGCATGATAAAGCATAAATCAATAAGCCAATTACATGAGTATATGGGGTTTAAAAAACCTACTCATCCTTTGATTACCATTATTGACACGTCGAAATTGACTTATGGAGAAGAACTTGTTGGTGTAAAAATTTCATCTGATCTGTACTGCATCGCTTTAAAAGATAAAAGCTGTGGCTTGAGCTATGGTAGAAATCATTATGACTTTGATGAAGGGGTAATGATGTTTACGGCACCAAACCAGGTTATCACTTTGAACAAAACGCAGGCATTGAACGAAGTACAGGGTTGGATGCTTTACTTTCATCCTGATTTAATCAGAGATACTTCATTGGGAAATAAATTAGACGATTACAATTTTTTCTCTTATTCTGTTTATGAAGCCTTACATCTTTCAGAGCAAGAACAGGATACAGTAAGTACTTGCATCAAAATGATTGAAGAAGAAATTAAGGCGAGGATAGATAATCATAGCCGACAGGTTTTAATATCCAATATTGAATTACTACTTAACTATTGTTCAAGGTTTTATGAACGTCAATTTAATACCCGTTCTGCACATAATAAAGATATTGCTTCAAAAGTAGAGACCTTGTTGAAAGAATATTTCAAGGCAGGTAAAATCAATGATTTGGGTCAGCCCACAATCGCTTATTTGGCGAGTGAATGCAATGTGTCCACAGGGTATCTAAGTGATTTGCTTAAAAAGGAAACAGGGAAAACTGCCAAAGACCATATTAACGAGTTTTTAGTAGAAAAGGCAAAAGATTTATTGATTGGTTCTGACGATTCGATTAGTGGAATAGCCTATACACTCGGATTTAATTATCCGCACTATTTTAGCCGAATGTTCAAAACAATAACGGGTATGACTCCACAGGAATACAGAGCCAATTAGGGTGTGCCTGAGAAATACACACCCTAATCCAATCGAACTTTCCTCAATATGTGTTAGACCATCCTTGTTCTGTGTTAGACTGTCATTCATGAGTCTTTGATATTTGTGTTGTCAAAATTTATAACATAAATTCAAATAATCATGAGTAAGAAAGTTTTAGTCACAGGAGCAGGCGGTGCATTTGGGTCATTGACCTGTAAATCCCTTGCCCAAAAAGGTTATCAAGTAGTCGGAACAATGCGTTCGACCAAAGGTAAAAACGAAGTTATTGCACAAGAACTTCTAAATTCGGGAGTACAACTGGTTGAAATGGATGTGACCAATGAAAAAAGTGTCGATAGCGGTGTTGCAAAAGCCGTGGAAATATTAGGCGGCCTAGACGTTGTTTTTAACAATGCAGGATTAGGAGCAAACGGTATCCAGGAATTGTTTACAGCAGAGGATATGCAGCGTGTTTTTGATGTCAATGTTTTTGGTGTACAACGATTGATGCGAGCCGTACTTCCTCGTTTCAGAAACCAGGGCAAAGGAACCATATTGCATACTTCAAGCTGTATCGGCAGGGTGACTACGCCATTTTTGGGCGTTTATTCTGCTTCAAAATATGCTTTGGAATCCATAGCTGAAGGGTATCGTGCAGAGCTTTCAGGTTTTGGCATAGAATCTTGCATTATCGAGCCAGGAGGCATGCCGACTGCTTTTATGGACGGCATGTTGAGACCAAGTGATGAAACCAGAAATCAGGAATATGGAGACATGGTTCATGCGCCCGATGCTTCTTTAAATGGATATGTTGATTACATAAAGACCAATCCAAAGCAATCCCCACAAGCCGTAGCTGACGCAGTTGTTGCATTGTTAGAAATGCCGCACGGGGAAAAACCATTTAGAACTGTTGTAGATTTTATGGGCTTAAAAGAACCTGTTGAAGGTTACAACAAAGCGCTTCAACAAGCGACTCGGGAGATTTATACTGCCAATGGAGTGGATAATTTATTGAATCTTAACAAAGACTAAAATGGGCAAGACGATCTTAATTACAGGTGCAAGTTCAGGTATAGGTAAAGCAACCGCAAAGCTGTTTCAACAAAAAGGGTGGAACGTCATTGCTACCATGAGGAAACCTGAAAAGGAAGCCGAATTAAAAGAACTTGATAATACTTTTATTACCCGTCTAGATGTCCTGGATTTGGATTCTATCCAAAATGCAGTAGCAGCAGGCATAAAAAAATTCGGCAAGATTGATATCCTTGTCAATAACGCAGGCTATGGCGCCTATGGCCCTTTAGAATCATTCCCAAGAGAAAACATACTCCGGCAATTCAATATCAATGTTATCGGATTGCTGGATGTAACAAGAGCCGTACTTCCTCATTTCCGAAAAAATAAAAGTGGTGTAATCGTAAATATTTCTTCTATCGGAGGTAAAATGACCTTTCCTTTGGGTTCACTCTATCATGGGACCAAGTTTGCCGTTGAAGGTATTTCGGAGGCACTCAGTTTTGAAATGGAGCAAATAGGTGTTAAGGTGAAAATTGTAGAGCCGGGAATGATTGCCACTGATTTTGGAGGTCGTTCTTTTGATTTTCAGGCCGGCGAAATTGCCGATTATCAGCCGATTATTGGCGCTTTGATGAAAATATGGCAAGGTGATAGTCTGAATCCATCACCAGCCAGTTTAGTTGCTCAGGTAATTTATCAGGCAGCGACAGATGAAAGTGCAACCCTTCGATACAGAGCAGGAGACGATGCAAATTTTTTATTGGATAATCGCAAGAAAATGGAGGAAGATGCCTTTGTCCATATGATAAAAGAGCAGTATGGATTGCGAAAAAAATTGTAAATTGAAAAATTAAAAACGGTAGCGAACAAAGTATAAAATGTCAATAGCCCCTAAACGGGGCTATTTTATGTATGCTAACCGGGAGAATCTTCATTTTGGGCTCAACTAATAAAAACCGAAGGTTGACTTGCGGTAAAATTCCGGGTTAGTTCTTTACCTTATCCAGTACCTTGTCGAGAAGAATAATAATATCGATGGGGGAAATCAGGGCTTTCAGTTGAAGTGTTGCGCCAAAAAAATCCTGCTGTGCTGCGAGCATTTGCCAGGCCTGATTTGCGTCAACTTTCCCCTGGTTCAAAGTGTCGATATCCAGTATTTTCTTCTGGAATGCAATGACGACAAGTTGGGCGATAAGTCCCTCGGCCCGCTCCAGTTTATCCTGTTCCGTCATGAAGTAACGGTGGAGGAGATCATGGCCTTCATTCAAAAATTGCCAGCATTGAAATTGCTTTTCACTGCGGGGATTGCGTGTTTTTTCGGTCTGCATGTGGCCCCGGCGAGCAGCGGCCACTGAACTGCTCAACCGGGCCAGTTTACTTACATCAGGGAAATTGTGTTTTTTAAATACAGCCTCTGCCTTAAGCAGCCAGACTTCTGCTTCGGCAATGAATTGTGGCGATTTCTGCCGAAACTGATGCGCCAGAACAGCATATTCGGTCAGCAGGTTTTGCAAATCGGCATTTACAGCATAACTTATTATCCGCATGGCCCTTATTCAATTGCCAACACTTTTTTTGTGTTGCCCTCACTGTCCTGTACTGTGATCAACTCAATACCTTCTTCCGTCAGCGAGAGGTTCAGTACAAAAACAGATTGGGGAGGGTTAGCGGTCCGGATGGCCGCAGTTTCAGGGTTTACCATCATCGCCTCGAGTCTGGACGGCCCCGGCTTGATGACCGCATCAAATTGCAGTAAATATTGCCGCCTGATATCGTTCATCGCCTGGTCAAAATGCGTGTTAAAGTCCGGCAGTTTGCGCAGGGTTCTCAAATTTACGGCATACAAAAAGGTTTCCTCCGTAAACTGTTCAAAAGAGTTTCTCCCTTCCTGGTAATCCTTGGTTTGCGAAATAGCGTCCATACCCAACTGGATGCGGGCCGTGATATTTTTCGATTCCTCTTTTGAAAACCGCACGTCGAAGTACTTGAAACAGGTAGCCGTAAGTATCCTGTTCAATTCAGTTACGTTATCCCGACCGGCCAGGACATTAAAATCCGTGGCCTGCCCGACCTTCAACGATTCCACGACAAGCGGCACGTTGAGGTCTACTCGCGCAAGGCGAACACGCGGGACGGTTAAATTTTTCAGTAACTCGTTTTCGGAATACACCTTTGCCAGCTCGATGGAAGCCAGATCGGATGTCAACCGCGCACGTGCAATTTCCGTCATCAGGAAGCCCAAATAATCACTCAATGCGACCATGACCTATGAAGCAGGTATGACTGGCGTGGACACTACCGCTTGTTCCAGGATGCCAAGAATGGTTTCCAATCCGCCCGGCATCTCATCCTGAACGGCACGAACGTGGACTGCCATGTCGTATGTTCTTTCCACACTGGTGCCGGCAGAGGTCGACCGTTTGTACGACGCCGATATATTCAGTTTTGCAGAGCCGCTTCCCCATTTCTGCTGGACTTCAAGAGAACCCCCGAGTTCGAGTTGATCGGAAACGTTGTAAGTTTCCATGGAATTGATCTTCACGTTAAAATCGAGGCTGAATTCTTCTACCCGGAGATAAGGTATCGGCAACATGCTCAGGATAGGTACACGGAGTTCCATTTCCTGATAAACAGCCGGTGTCGGATCTTCCTGTCCAACTGTAGCCGTAACAGTGGCGGCGGTTGCGCCTGCGCCCGTCGGGGCAGGAGAGAATGTTGGGGTGACGGTAGCCCCTGTATATCCGGCGCCGGAATCTGTAATGAGCACGCCGGTTATTACCCCTCCTGAAACCATAACGGTACCTGTGGCAACCCGTGCACCGGTGCCGGTAGGTGTCGGGAAGGATACGGTAGTGGCATCCGCATATCCGACCCCGCCGTTAGTTATGGTAACCGCAGTCACTTCGCCTTTATTCCCGGGCCTGTAGGGATACACTTCTTTGGGATAGTTGAACGAAACGTTTACCACCTTGCCGTCGGCGTCAAAACCAACGGACTTAATGTAGTTAACAGTGCTCAGTGCTGCCTGCGCCTGTGCTTCAACGACGGCAATCAGCGGTCCACCGATAATGTTTTTGAAATCAAGACTGGAGATTTCGTTTCCAAGATTTGGCATAATTGAGTTTTTATAGATTTAAAAAAAGAGTAGCCATACAGGCACTTACCACAAATATGTACTACATAGTATTATACCTGCAAAATCATTTATTGAAAAACAGGCCTTTTGCCGTTTTATTTTAGGTATTGACACCTGCAAGACATTTTTATAGCCTCTTTCCGGCAATGCAGGTTTCCTTCTGCGGATGCACATTACCGGATGTTGCACATACAATACAATACCTGGCCGAGTGTGACATCAGCGCGATAAATAAAATAAAATTGTAGTGACGGGGTGACTTTTTGAGTCACCCCGTCACTACGGTGGGATCAAGGCAACAGCCTCCCGCTACCCCTCAAAAACCCAACTTCTCCTCCACTTCCTTGCTCAATTGCGGGAGTCGCCGCCGTTCGATCAGGTAGCCGGTCAGCCCTGCTATTTCCTTGAAAATGTAGTGTTTGTCCAAAGCGCCCTTGAGGTAATCGCGACCGCTGGATCCTCCGGTGCCGGTCCGTACCCCGATCATGCGCGTCACCATATTGACATGGCGGTAGCGCCAGGTCGACAGCTGTTCGTCGATCTCCAGCAGGTTGTTGAGCAACTGAAACGGCAACTGGAGCATGGGATAGCCCCGGTAAAGCATGATAAACAGCGCCGAGCGGCAGGCAGCGGCACTCAGGCGGCGACCGGGTGACTTTTCCGTTTCGAAGAACATCTTCTCAAAATGGGCCTTGTTGCCCTTCTCCCCTTCCACCAGACTGTTGGCGTAAACAATCGAATAATCGCTCCAGAACGGATGTTTGCCTTCCGTGACCGGAAAAAGCGGGCGATAGTTTTCCCAGCTTTCCTTCAGATCGAAAAAAGGCATCCGGCCCAGCCATTCATCCACCAGGTCGAGCAGGGAGGGCTTTTTCTCGACATCTTTGATCAATGCCACGTGCTCCGGGCGCAGTTGCGAAATGTAGTATTCCTGTCCGAAACGCTCCGGAAACTGCAGACCCAGTTTGGCCTCCACAATTTTGAACTGCCAACTCTGGAAACCCGAGGCAGGCCGCAGGAAATCGCGGAAATCCAGGAAATCCATCGGCGTCATGGTCTCCATTATATCGATCTGGTGGACAGCCACTTTCAGTATCGTCGCCACCCGGTTCAGGCGATGGACAATCGTTTGCAAATCGGGCGAATTGTCGTTAATCACCTGTTGGCTCATGATCGCCGCAACCGAATCCACCTCGAACAGGATTTGCTTGAACCAGAGCTCGTATGCCTGGTGAATGATGACGAACAGCATCTCATCGTGCGCATGGGCGCCCAGCAGGTCGCTTTCGAGGGTCTGTGCGTTCAGGATTTTGTCGAGTTGAAGGTAGTCGGAGTAGTGTACGTCTTTAGTTTGCATGGCAGTAGGCAGTTGGCAATAGCGCAGGATTGCAGGTGTTGTGGTGAATCGGGGCAAAAATATCCCGGCCCGGGGAGTGTGGTGAATAATACCGGGTAAATTCTTCCGGAATATGCCTGACCCATGCAGTTCATCCGGGTTTTGGCGCTGTTAAGGGGTTTTCTGAAGAATTTAGACGAACGGCACTTGCGCACTGAACACTGTTCATTAAATTTGCACCGTTTATCAAACTGTCGCTGCCAACTGCAACTATACCAATGGGCATAACATCGAGAAAAGAACGTGAAAAGGAGGAAATGCGCCGGCTCATCCTGGATGCCGCACTTCGTCTTTTCCGGGAAAAAGGCTTTGATGGCGTGAGCATCCGCAACATCGCGGAAGCCATCGAGTACAGTCCCGCCACCATCTACCTGTACTACAAGGACAAAAGCGAGATATTTTTTGCCTTGCAATTTGAAGCTGCCGCGCTCAAACGCGACCACCTGCTTCCCGCAGCCGCATTCGAAGATCCCTGGCAACGGCTGATCGAATTCGGGCGCAGGTACATCGACTTCGGCATGAAGCATCCGGACCTGTACGACCTGCTGTTTATTATCCGAAGTCCGATGGAATCCATTGAAAATCAGGACTGTTGGAAACTTGGCATTGCAACGCATGCCTTTTTTGTGGAAACCGTTCAGGCCTGCGTCGACGCGCGGTACTTCAAAAGCACAGATACAGAAACCATCGCCTATACCCTGTGGTGTCATGCGCACGGACTGGTCTCCCTGTTTATCCGGGAACGGATGCGCATGTACCCTGAAGAGAAGCGCGCCGAACTGGCCATGCGGTCGTTCGACATGATTGTAAAGATGGCGGAGTCGCTATGAACACGGACCTGCAACCGGGTCGCCGGCTCCTTCGTCTATCCAATGCCCCTTATCAGCAACTCATCCTCCCCAAACGACAATTCAACAGTAAGTACTTGCGCTGCGATACCGGGCCGCGTTTTTTTGTACCATGAAACTAAACACTGTTCAGTAAATAAATTGTGTTTGCACAATGAAACCATCAAGAACAATCCTCCCTCTTCTGTTTCTGCTCTGTTTTATGGCAGGAGCGGATGCCCAACAATCGGCCATTCTGGATGAATACATCCGTACCGGCATGACCAACAACCTTGCGCTGCAGCAACAGAACCTCGATCTGAGAAAAGCGCAGGAGGCGATCCGGCAATCCAAATCGCTCTTCTACCCCACCCTGCAGTTCAACGCCAATTACACCCGCGCGACGGGTGGCCGGAACATCGATTTCCCCATCGGCGACCTCATGAATCCGGTGTACGACAACCTGAATCAACTCAACGAGATATTCCTGCCCAACGCGCCGAAATATCCGCAACTGGAAAACGAAACCATCCAGTTTCTGCCCGACGACTTTCAGGAAACGAAACTGAGTTTCAAATACCCGCTCTTCAACTCAGACCTGAAATACAACCGGCAGATCAAGGAACAGGTGTATCAAAGCAAAGCCGCACAGAAGGCCGCTTACGAACACGAACTCCGATACCGGATCACAGAGGCGTACATCCAGTACCTCCAGACCCTGGAAGCCGAAAAAATCTGGCAGAACAGCAGAGGTGTGCTGACCGAATTGCGCCGCTTCAACGAATCGCTGGTAAAAAACAACGTCGCGACAAAGGATATCGTCGCTACTGCCGACTACGAACTCAGCAAGGCCGACAACGAGATATTTAAACTGCAGAGTGCCGGCAATACGGCAAGGGCTTATTTCAATTTCCTGCTAAACAATGACTTGCAAAGCGAGATAACCGTCGACTCCGCTTTGTTGCATACCGCTTCGGGTGATTACCAGCCGGAATACCTCGTGACGCAAGCCATGCAGCACCGCCATGAATTCGAAGTGCTGCGTGCCGGACAAAGCGCGGCAGAGACGGCCGTTAAACTCAACGATGCCAACCGAAAAATTCCCGATTTCTACCTCGGCGGCGAGGCCGGGTTTCAGGGGTTTGGCTACAAATTCAACAGCGATCAAACCTATGCCCTCGCACAGATCGGGATGACCTACGACCTCTTCGATGCGGGCATGCGGAAAAGCAAAAGCCAGGAGGCCCGCATCGATGCCGAAAAAATACGGGCCCAGTACACCGAGGTCCAACAACAGATAGCCCTGGAGGTAACACAGGCGTGGAATGAATTCGAGGCGGCGAAAAACACTTTCCAGACCACCAGAACCGGCCTGACTGCAGCCCTGTCTACCTATAAAATCGTGAACAACAAGTACCGTGCAAACCAGGCCTTGCTGATCGAATATCTCGATGCCCAAAACCGCGTTACCGTCGCACAACTCCAGGCCTTGCTGGCCTGGTCGGATGTGCTGCTGAAAGAGGCGGCCCTCAAAAAAGCGGCCGGACTTTGATAATTGATTTGACCAATTTGCTTCCAATTCCCATTACATAAACATCCCACCATGAAAAATATCACGGCAGACAAAATCATTCCTGCTGCACTCGTCATTGCAGCCATTTTCGGCCTTTTTGCCCTGATGGGCGGCTGCGGCCAATCCGCAGTGGCCAACCCGAAAGCCGAGTCCGGCATCGTCGACGAACGCATACCGGTGCGTACGGCGCCGGTGGAACAACAAAACGTCGCCCTGCCCATCCATGCCAGCGGCATACTCAGTTCATCGGCGGAACAGCGCCTGTCGTTCAAGATTGGCGGCATCGTGCGGAAAATCTATGTGGATGAAGGCGACGTGGTGCGTCCCGGTCAGTTGCTGGCCGTGCTGGACAAAACAGAAATAGACGCCCAGGTAGCGCAGGCCCAACAGGCGCTGAACAAAGCGGAGCGCGATCTGGGCCGGGTGGAAGGCCTGTACAAGGACAGCAGCGCCACACTGGAACTGCTCCAGAATGCAACAACCGGCCGCGACGTGGCCAGGGAAAGCGCGCGCATCGCACAGTTTAACCAGCAGTACGCCGAAATTCGGGCCACCAGAGGCGGCAAGATCATCAAAAAACTCATCAACGAGGGCGAGATCACCGGTCCGGGTATCCCGGCATTCGTGCTGTTCGAGACCGGCGCCGGCGACTGGGTGGTGAAGATAAGCGTCAGCGACCGGGAATGGGCACGACTGAACACAGGTA
>ERZ724519.480-NODE-480-length-16913-cov-9.670542_pt1 | contig 16913 bp, 12 predicted proteins | sample MGYA00376052_ERZ724519 | MGnify/ENA primary metagenome ERZ724519 (study PRJEB28724, sample SAMN07190883) | activated sludge metagenome | isolation source: activated sludge of sewage treatment plant in Hong Hong | place: Hong Kong | collected 2016-03-17 ... | reverse complement strand
AGCTGGACATGGGCAAAAGCTGCATCCGATTTAAAAACACAGCCAAAATACCCTATGATTTGATCGGGGAGTTGGCTGCAAAACTCACGCCCCAGCAGTGGATTACCATGTATGAAAAAAACCTGAAAAGATAGCTTACCAAGCCTTGCCTTTCATTTATTGAAATTCACTACTATTCGGTTATTTTACCATTGTATTGATTCATGGTAAACTTCAAGCCAATAGCAGCAAAACTTAAGCAGGCAGCTGCTGCCTTTTCTATGACTAGCTTTAGGCGGGCCCGCTCGTCGGCATTCCACCTGCCTAAAACAAAATCTACTTGTTGACTTTTGTGAAATTGATTGCCAATGCCTATGCGCATTCGTGGGTAATCTACGCCTCCCAAAACCTGTTGAATGTTTTTTAAGCCATTGTGACCACCGTCGCTACCCGTATCACGCATTCGAATGGAGCCAAATTCCAGGTTCAGATCGTCTACCACCACCATGATGTTTTCCTTAGGTATCTTGTGTTTTTGCATCCAAAAATGAATCGCTTTTCCACTAAGGTTCATGTACGTAGTTGGTTTGATCAATACCAACGTTCTTCCTTTGTGTTTGATCTCTGTAATGTAGGCCTGAGAGTCCAGCTTCCAGCTTGCATTGTTTTGATTAGCCAAAAAATCAACCACATCAAAACCAATGTTGTGTCTGGTATTTTCGTACTCTGCCCCTATGTTGCCAAGTCCTGCTATGAGGTATTTCATCGGATCAAAAACTTGAGTTGATTTTGAAAAAATTCCTGTCCACCAGGACATTTTAGTATGATCTTTCTTTTACGTCTTCAATGTAATTGATAAATGCCCGGTTCACCACCCTGACGCCCCCTAGCGTGGGATAATCTCCGGTAAAATACCAATCACCTTTATCATTAGGACAAGCCTGGTGTAAGGCATCAACGGTTTGGAAAATGACATCCACCTCTGGCTCAATTCCTTCTGCAGTTACCAGGCTGGCAATGCGTTGTGAAATTTCTTCTTCTGTAAAGGGTTCATATATTTTTTTCACATGGTTAACCATCTTTTCCAAAGGCTTTTGTTCCTCTTCTTTACAGAGCCGGTACACTTCGTCAATCAGTGCCTGCTGGCCACTTTCTTTCAATAAATCTATGGTGGCTTTAAATGCAATAAATTCACTCATGCGACTCATGTCTATGCCATAACAATCGGGATAACGGATTTGAGGCGCTGAAGACACAATTATAATGCGTTTGGGCCTAAGTTTTGACAAAATATAAATGATGGAATCCCTCAGTGTGGTGCCTCTTACGATGCTGTCATCAATCAACACGATGGTATCCACTTCATTTTGTACTATGCCATAAGTAACATCGTAAATGTGAGATACCATCTGGTTTCTGGCACCATCGTCAGCAATAAACGTTCTCAATTTTTCATCCTTCACAGCGAGCTTTTCTGAGCGAACCCGCAATTGCAAAATTTGATTGATGGCTTCCACATCTGACCTGTCTTCCAGAGTAGCAATTTTTTGTGCTTTTATTTGATTTAACTCTTCATTCAATCCTTCAATCAGGCCAAAAAACGAAACCTCTGCTGTATTGGGAATGAAAGAAAAAATGGTGTGTTCAAAATCATGGTTTACCGCAGACAGTATCCTGGGAGCAAGCAATCTTCCCAGGTTTTTTCTTTCAAGATAAATATCGCGATCTGTACCCCTGGAAAAATAAATGCGCTCAAAGGTGCACGACTTTCTTTCGGTTACTTCTTTGATGTTTTCTTCGCTGATTTCGCCGTTCTTTTTTATGATCAAAGCATTGCCCGGTTGTAATTCTTTGACCTGAAAATAGCGTATGTCCAGACAGGTTTGAAGGGCCGGTCTTTCTGAGGCTACCACACATATTTCATCATCGTGGTAGTAATAAGCCGGTCTGATTCCTGCCGGATCTCTTAATACAAATGCATCTCCGTGTCCGATCAAACCGGCAATCACATAGCCTCCGTCAAATCTTCTGCTTGATCGCGTAAGAATCCTGCGTATGTCGAGTTCTTTTTCAATAAACTTGTTGATCTCAATATTGGAATATCCTTCGTGTTTGTACCAGTCAAAAATGCGTTGTACTTCGTCGTCGAGAAAATGCCCGATTTTTTCCATAACGGTCACCGTATCTGAGACCTCTTTGGGGTATTGACCAAAAGATAGCAATTCATTAAAAAGTTCATCAATGTTGGTGAGGTTGAAATTGCCAGCACACACCAGGTTGCGGCTGATCCAGTTGTTTTGTCTTAGAAAAGGATGTACCGTTTCTATGTTGTTCGCACCATGTGTGCCATACCTCAAATGCCCAAGCAAAAGTTCTCCTATATAGGGCTTGTTTTTTTTCAACCAGGCAACATCACTCAGTTGCTCAGGACTACAATCATTGAAATTGCCATAGATAGAGTCAAAAAGATCTTTGAGATAGGAACTTCCAATGGATCGGTGTCTTGAAATATACCGATTGCCCGGCGGAATGTCAAACTTTATGGTCGCCACCCCTGCTCCATCCTGCCCCCTGTTGCGCTGTTTTTGTAACAGTAATTGGAGTTTGTTGAGTCCGTACAAGGCCGTACCATATTTTTGATGGTAAAATTCAAGGGGCTTAAGGAGTCGGATCATGGCCAATCCGCACTCATGCTTTATCTGGTCGCTCATATTGCCGTCTACGTCAATGCTATGGGAAGAAAAGAAGTGCAAAGGTAATCATTTGCCTTTGCTTTGAGGATATTAAAGCAAAGAGGTCCAAAAATTGTTGCAAAAGGAGAGATGTAAAAACTGAAAAACTTTCATATTAAATTAATATACACTGTTTATTAGTTTGAATATCAATATTTTAAAATGAAATAAAGAATTTTTGGGCTCAATATTTTGTAGAATTGTAATTAAACTTCTACATTTGCATCGCTTTAATGCAAAGCCTCCTTAGCTCAGCCGGTTAGAGCGCCGGACTGTTAATCCGTAGGTCCTAGGTTCAAGTCCTAGAGGGGGCGCAAAGGGTTCTTCGAAAGTTGAACCCTTTTTTCGTTTAACTCCTGTTAATTTTATTCGTTATATCATTATGATGAAACATTTTAATAAATCCGCCCTGGTTTTAATAGGATTCGTCCTCACAATGATATCCATCCAGTCGGCTTCTGCACAGCTCAAAGACAAAGTCAGAAACATTCAAAATGGCCTCTCCAAAGATCACGTACGTCTTGGCAATGGCAGTGTGCTCATCGTTCCCCCGGAAAATTTTACCTCTGTGTCCGGCCTTAATGGTCTCATGCAGGAATCATCCAACACCAGCATCATCGCACTCGAGTTAAATGGCAGCCTCGAATCTACCTCCCGCATGTTTGGGGCCAAAGCCATGAGAGAAAAAAACATCAATGTACTCAAAGAGGAGGAGCTTTATATAAATGGCAATCTTGGTTATTACATCGAAGCTGAACAGGCTACACCTACTGCTGTTTACACCAAATACATGCTCTCTTTTGGTGTTGACTCCATTACCATCATCCTCAATGCCAGCATGCCCAAAACAAAAACAGACAGCATCGGGGCTGCAATTAAAAAGTCGATCTTTTCTGTGATCTACCGCAAATTTGTTCCCAATACCTCACAACCGGTTGCCAATTATGAGATCGATGTCACCAATAGTCCCTTTCAATTGGCCAGATCGGCTTCCAATTCTCAGGTATATACCACCGATGGTAAAATGCCTACAGAAAATCCTGATAAAACTGCCCTTCTTGCCACACGTTCGGAAGGTAGACTTGAGTTTAGAAACAAGGTGGAATTTGCAACCGACCGGCTCAAACAACTACCGGCCATCGTCAATTTATCTATCCAGTCTACTGAAGAAAAAGAAGTCAACGGACAGCCAGCAGTAGAAATTGTGGCCTATGGTGAGGATCGGTATACCCATGAGAAAAAGCTCATTTACCAGCTCATGTCATTTGCAGAATTCACTTATTACCTCGTAATAGGCACTTGCAGCGGAAATTTCGACACCAACCTGGAATTGTTCAGGAAGGTAGCACTCACCCTCCGCTTAAAGTAAGCCCATATATCAAATCAAGCGGGCATCGAAGGGAAAGGGAACGCATGCTTTGATGACAATTTTACTGAAATCCACATGTTTGGGATTGAGCAGATAGTTGAAGTCACCCGGAGTTACCACTGAAGGCACTCGCATGACCGCAAATTCATTTTGGCTCACAAAGACGTCGCCTATTTTTTGGGTAGAAGTTGGTGAAGGAAATCGGTTCCAGTCCTGTGGCAACGAAGAAAGGTTAAGCTTTTTAATTTTTACTTTTGTTGGTATGTTAATGGTGATCATAAGATAATCATCAGGAAGCATGCCGAGCGACAAGTGGACCAACACTTCTGCCATTGCCAGCGATCTGTTGGCTGCAGTGTAAACCATTTCCACACCCGGAGAATTCCACCTGGCCCCTTTTAATGCTGCACCCACTCCTGAAAGGGGGTCTGCAAAACGAGCCCTGCTCAATCGAAAAACCTCCATCTAAACAAAGATGCCGTAGTGAAGGCGGGTGAGCTCACCCAACACCATTTCCTTGCCATAAGAGGAAATAAGGAGCTCTTTGGGCTTGTAACCCCCGAGAGCAAAACACGGGGCATTGAGCCAAAGCCTGAATTTATCTTCAGCACCAAAGACCTCATTACCCATATAAGTGACCTCGGCCATCTCAATAATTTTTTCTGAGTGGATGGGACTGAAGACATGATCACCGGCGGCTTTGTACCGCTGCAATGTTTTGGAAGATATGCCCAGTACCTGCACCCAATCAGCCTCTGCCAAGGGTACATAAGCTGATAACGATTCATACAAATTATAAGAAATGCCGGCTTTGATGGCTTCAATGATGTTTATCTTATCTGCAAAAAACCGTGCAAAGTCAAAGCCCGACCCGCTGCTCTCTTTCTTTCCGGGGCCAGGCACACGTATGTAAAGTGCTGCAGCTTCATGCAACTCACTGTGTGCTTCTGAGCTTGTATATTTTTTCATATTAGACATATGTCTACAAATATAAGACATTTGTCAGAACTTGTCAAGGCCTCAGATCTTTTTTCAAGTTCAATTATTTGGATTTTACCCACTTTGCTGATTTTAGCTGGCTCGTGTGAACTTTAGTTTGAACAAAAAAAGGCTACCCAAAAAAGAAACAACTCTAAAAAACCTTCCTTAAAATAATGCCAGGTTACTATCAATTTGCCCACAACATCCAACAATTTGGACTCAAGCTTATCATTTGTCTTTGAGACCAAAAGTGGGCCAATGACAAACCGTTTGAGTTCATTTGAGCTTTACAATTTCCATTTGAATGGATTAAGACTTTTGTGTTGGATAATTATTCTATTATCTCCAACTTCCTTTGATAAATCTTACCCCCTACCTTCAGTCGATAATTATAGCGACCTGGCTTTATAGCCTGCCTGCGCAAATCCACAATAAGGGTATGTGCTCCTTTATCTATGTTTTGATTGATCAATGTCCGGATCACCTGGCCGCCTTCATTGAGGATTTCCAAAACGGCAGGTCCGCCTTGATTGACTGCATACCGTATCCATAATATGTCTGCTTTTTCCGGATCCATCCTGTGACCCAGTAAAGCCCCAAAATTTTCTGTACCTATTTCTACGGGTTGCGATGGCAACAACGAAGGAATGCCCTCTCTTTCTTTTCCAACAATGAAATCCGTTACTTCTTTGGGCATGCCAAACCACTGGCTTAACACAGACGCATAAACATCCCTGAAATCCGTTTCAAAGTAGGGATCGCCATATTGATCTACCTGTAAGAGGTCAGGCGGATTTCCTACAATTTCCTGACCCAGATCTTTAGAAAACATGAGCATGGGACCTCCCGTACCATGGTCTGTACCAGCCGAGCCATTTTCATAGATCGTCCTGCCAAATTCCGAAAAAGTCATGCCCAAGACCTTGTCATCCATTTGGCCCTTACCCAGATCATCATAAAACGCTTTGACAGCTGACGAAAGATTATTGAGCAGGCCCAGGTGTTTGTCCAATTGTTCGGCGTGGGTATCAAAACCATCGATGTACACCAGGTAAACCTTGGTACCGAGTCTTCCTTTGATAAGCCTGGATACAATCGCCAATTGTTGCGCCAGATTGCTGTTGGGATAATTTACTTCATTTCTGCCCTTATTATAAGCCTCACTGATGCTCTGACTATAACGAAAGGCACTGTTGGCAACCTGCCGGAGGTAAAACAACTCCTTGTCGCGCGGACTATTGCCCAATTGATCAAGGGCATACAATTGACCGCTGCTGGCCAGTTTGTAAAACTCCTGAGGGCTGCTCACTGCCAGCGCCAGACTTACCTCATCACCCTGAAAGATCAAATCCGTTTGTACCCCAATCTGCATGGCAGGAGGCACCGTAGGCTGTGCATCAAAATAAGCGGGCATATCCTGCTGTATATATCTACCTATCCAACCTGTGCCTACATACTCATCTGTGTCAGAAGCAGAAGCCCATATATCGGATGATCGAAAGTGGGAGTAGTTGGGATCAGGGTATCCCACGTTGTGGATGACCTTCATCTTACCTTCGTTCCACATGGGTTGAAGGTCTATCATCCGGTTGGACATACCCGTTTTTGCATCCAAAGCCCATAGATTGGCCTCTGTAATTCCCAACGTAGGCCTGATATTGTAATACTCTGAATTAAATCGATCGATGACCATATTGAGACCATCGTTGCCACCCCGCATCTGTATGAGTACCAAAACCCGATCCGTTTCCAATGCAGCCAGGGGTGCCATCTTAAATGCACTGCCCATTGCATACACTGGTACTCCGCCCAAAGTTGCTGCCATGCCCGCAGTAAACAAGCCGGCACTTTGTAAGAAATCGCGACGGTTCCAGCCCTTGTGTTCCAACGCATGCGCTTCTTCATCATGCATGCTTTTGCCATTCCTGACCTTTATTTTCTTTTCACACATCTTGATTCGCTTATGATAATTGAAACTCAGGCAACTTAACCAAAAACTGCAACAGATTGCCTACCTGAAAAGGTGCTTCTGCCCAGTTGAGATTCCAGGATCCATCATCGTAATAGTTGGCCGGTATATCGCTTTTAAAATAAAGAATGGACTTATCCAATAAATCTGGTTCCAGCGTACTGCCCAAAAAGTGAATGACCAAAGCCTCCGTTATGTACGGTGCATCATTGATTTTCCCATCTGCAAGTCCAATGGCCAATGTTCGCAATTTTTCACGGTTATTGGCATTAATCAACGTATTTACAATATCTCTCGAATAGTTCCAGCGGCGGGTGAGGGTGTTTTCATTGATCCATTCTTCGTGTCCGGGCCATCCTGCCACATTGATGGGATTGAATATTTCCATGCCCAGGCTGGCTGATGCCGATCTTATCGTACCATACTTTTCTTTGATGTTTTCAGTATCTACACCACTGGCGCGAATCATGTCCATAAAACATTCCACAGGGCTTTTTATTATGGCACCCATTGTGGAATTGTCAAAAAAATGAGCGCTCTTAAAGAGGGCTTTCAACACTGGCAACAGCTCCCAATTGGATGCAATAAATAAAGTTGCCAGTTCTTCCACAAAAGGAACATCGATTTCACTTTTGATAAAATAGCGGTACAATTTGCCGCAGATAAAAGTGGCTACCTGGTTTTTTCTTTCTGTAAAAATCAATTGGTGAACTTCATCATAGCCCCAGTTGCCCACCTTTCCAAATATTATTTTATTGGTCTTGTCGTGTTTACTGCTGTTGAAACTCACATTGTCGCATACGTTTGGGTTACATTTATAACCTGTAAGCGCCCTGGCTACTTCAACAACATCGTTTTGGGTATAGCCATTGTTTTCTCCCATGGTAAATAATTCCATGAGTTCGCGCGCATAATTTTCATTGGGCTTACCTATTTCATTGTCATTGCCGTTGAGATAATCCAGCATGGCAGGGCTCTTGCCAATGGCCTCCACAAACGTTCGAAAATTTCCAACACAGTGTTTATTGAGCAGCGAATAATAATTCCACAAATATTTGTTGCAATAATAAACCGAAAGTTCTGTCACAAAATGGTTGTGCCAAAACAAAACCAACTTCATTCTGAGTCCATCGCTCAAAATTTCATTGTACATCAGGTCAAACAACTCAGTCCGATGCTCCCCTACCAGATCAGGATCATTGGCATAGGATTCTGCTGTGTAGTTGGCCCAGACCGGTGAGGCAGGAAGTGCCATATTTTTAATGCCATTCAGTGTGTTTTCAACCAGATCTGTTGGGTTTAGCAACAAAGCAGGTGCCAGTTGCTCAGGTCTTGGTCCAAAGCCCAGCCGTCTGTAAAAATGGATCACCCTTTCCTTGTTCCAGGGTTGTTCGGGTCCGGGCACATACGGTATCAGGCTCGCCATAGGTGGTTCAATACTTTTTTGTGCAATTTATTAAATTTCATCCAATGAAAACAAAATACTTCATTAAATTTACAAAACAGAATAAACTTTGCTGAATGTCGGTCAGACTGCTACTTCATTTCCTGGTTTTGGGTTGCACTCAAATCGCCTGGACACAAACCACTCTCTTTGAAGAAAACTTCAACGATTGTGCACTCTCTGATCAATGGACAGTGAGCCTGGAAGGAAATCAAAATGTCAGATGGGCAGTGGGTATACCCACCAATCCGAAGTCCGACAGTTCTACCATCGATGGCAGTTGCATGCTTTACATTGATGACGACCTTACCGGAGATAAGACAGCTGCCTATGTGCTTCGATTTTCTTCATCCTGGTTTCAAACAAATAATTATACTGCCATTAACCTAGCCGCTCAGGTGCATTTCAGAAGAGATGGCGAAGAGGTTTTCCGTATATACGCAGACGATGGCAGCAAGTTGCACCTAATCAGGGAATACAAGGGAAAAAATTATTCGGGGACAAAATTTAGCGATTTTGTAAATGTAAGCGCCGATCTCAGCTTTGTTGCTTCAGATAGTTTGAGATTGGTAATAGAGTTTGACGACAAAAACAACTGGGGTTGGTGGGCAGCCATCGATAATATCAAAGTTACGGCCAGCGGCGAAGGTGGTGAAATCATCATGGGCGAAACCTTCAACGACTGCACCCTGCCACAGGGTTGGAGCACAGAAATTCTAACAGGTGTAGATGACTGGAAAACAGGTTTGTTTACAGATGGCAAATCGATTGATGGCAGTTGTTTTTTATTTTTTAATGACGATGTCTTGGGCAAAGATGCACCCCTATCCAAGCATCGAATCTATACACCCTTTTTTGATGCCGATGTTTACGAAAGATACATCCTCACTTATGATTTTATCTTCCGATTTTATGAAAAAAATGAATACTTCCAGCTTTATGTAGATGATGGCTCCACCTGGACCCCGGTGAAGACTTATTCTGCCGATTTTGGTGGCCCCAATGTAGACCAGTCGATGCAGGATACCATTGAATTATCGGCTTTTAAGAGCAAAAAAATGCGATTGATCTGGGAGTACAATGACGGTGGCTGGGCATGGTGGCTGGGCATGGATAATGTAAAAATAACGGCTCTGGGGCGTATCAACGATCGATGTGCCAAAGCTATTGATATTAGTCAGGCTTCTTATTGCACCGAATTCAACAACCAGTTTGCCTTACCGGACGATGAATGGCAAAATCAGGAAAACGCCTATGGCTACCTTTATTATTCCTTTACACCTACGGTCAGCAATTTGTATTCAATAACAACCAAATCATATTTCAATGATGTTGTCCAGCTGGCAAAAGGCACATGTGAGTCCTTTGAATTAATCGGCAGTCAGAATAGAGACGAATATGGTTTTGAAGGTGAGAAATTGAATGTACAATTAGAATCAGGTAAACAGTATCTGATCAGAGTTGCCGGAAAACAAGCTGAGTTTGGCTTATCCTCGGGATCTGGTTGCATTCGTGTCACCCCCACATTACCTTTGCAAAACCCTCCTTTTGACATCTGCAGTCAGGCCCAAACGCTGGAAGAAAGTTTGGAATGTCAACTGACAAACAACAGAAACGCTAACACAGAAAATGTTTTACCAGCCACCAATTTAAGATCGAGGGCCGACATTTGGTATAAATTTACACCCACTTCCTCCGATGTATACACGTTTACTACCCGATCCAATTTTGCAGAAACCATTGCCCTATATACAGGTGACTGTAGTCAACCGGTTGAACTTACTTCCCGCTTTGAAGGTGGTTCATTGGAATACAGCCTTGAAGAAGGAACAACCTACTTTATCCAGATAACATCTTTCTTTGCAACCCTGGAGGGAGAAGTTTGCCTTCAGGTTAAAGCTGCTCAAAACAACCAGCAAACTTCGGTCAGTTGCCAGAATTCTTTGGGCTTAATCATCAACGGGCAATGTACGTCAGTTAACAACGATGGACGTCCGTTCAGTGGCAAGCGACCTCCATGTGAATTTTATATTGACAGCGATGTGTGGTTTAGTTTTAAAGCTACACAAAGTGGTTTGGCCTATGTAAGAGTCAAAGCCGATTTTGAATACCTTGCTGCCTTGTATTCCGGTAATTGTGGCGATCTTAAGCCCCTGTTTTGTGATCGGGAGCTTCACTACTGCAATGGTTATTTGTTTTTCGATCACCTTACACCCAACACCATTTATTATCTGCAGGTAGCATCCAAAAAAACACAAACAGGCTATAAACGGGGAGAAATTTGTGTGGAGGTGAAAGACCAAAAACCCGATTTCACGCCTCTTAGTGTAAATGCCACCCAAGAGTGCATTGGCCATGGCGCTGTAATGATCTCACCATATGGAGTGGGAGGCAAAGCTCCTTACACTTATTATGGACTGGGCATTGAAAATGCTGTTAGATCGGGAGAGCAGATTTTGATTGAAATTACCGATGCAGATGGCTGTGTTGTGGCATCACCATTCACTACACAAAATTGTGACAGCATTGCTTGCTCGCTGAATAGCTATGTGACCACGAAGGCTCCATTGTGCGCAGGACAAGAGAACGGCTCTGCCCAAATTGAGGGAGAAGGAGGATTGCCGCCCTATCAGTTTGTCTGGTCTACGGGAGCAAATGGAGCCTCTATCAATTCATTGTCGGCTGGTGAGTATACTGTAACAATGACAGACGAAGGAGGTTGTGAGATAACATCGTCAATTACAATAGACTCTGTTGCACCCGTCACCCAGGAAACAATGCTGCATGATGTAAATTGCCCTGGAGGTGCAGATGGTTCAATCAGCATTGATGCCAAGGGCGGTACCCCACCTTATACATATCTTTGGTCAAATGGTAAAACAGTCACTGAATTAACCGATCTTGAATATGGAGCCTATCAATTGACAATCAGTGACTCCAATGGATGCTTGTCATATTATGACTTCATCATTAACGAACCCCTACCCTGGTGGCTGCCTACAGACAGTACACAACTCACCATAACCAGTTCAGAAAATGGGTACATCGGCTTAAGCATTTACGGAGCCACACCTCCTTACCAATTTTTGTGGTACAAAGACGAATTACCTACAGATTTTGAAGAACTACTGCTAAGTACCAGCATACCGGGTAATTATAAACTTTTGGTTACTGATGCCAATGGTTGTACTTACGAAAGTGATAGCTGGCTGATCCAAAACATAAGCCTTACCCTCGAACAAAATCAAAACGATGTCATTGTCGTTTATCCAAATCCTGCGATCGACAAGTTGAGGCTAGAGACAATCAATCATGAAAGTATCGAAGAAATTTATGTGACCAATGCAGCAGGTATGGTCCTGAAGGTGCCGTTCACAAAAATGGAAAACGGAAAATATGAGTTCTCGGTTTCAGAACTGCCTTCAGGAGTATATTTTATTCATTGCAAACTCGACAAACGATGGTTTCATCCCAAATGGATAAAAATTAACTAGCTCTTTCCGCAATAATTATAAGTTTATTATTGTTGACCTTTTACAACTTATCCGGACTAAAAATTTAATTCAACATGACATCACAGGTAATCATTACACTTTGCGTGCTTTTGTTAATCGCGTATATTTTTGACATCAGTGCTTCAAAAACCAGAGTGCCCTCAGTGGTAATGTTGCTTTTATTGGGCTATGTTTTGCAACACCTTGCTGTTATGTTTGAAGTCATTTTACCAGACATGGAAGGAGTATTACCTGTCCTGGGCACATTGGGGCTGGTGTTAATCGTTTTAGAGGGTTCTTTGGAGCTTGAATTAAACAGTTCCCAATTTTCGTTTGTCAGAAAAACCCTGATTTCAGCTGCGATTCCATTCTTCATCCTCAGTTTTTTATTGGCTTTCGTTTTGGTGTGGCTAGATGGCATTCCACTGAAGTCAGCCTTTACGAATGTAGTTCCCCTGGCCATTATCAGCAGCGCCATTGCCATACCCAGTGCGCAGAGTCTGGATCAAAAGAGCCGCGAATTTATCATTTATGAGAGCAGTCTATCCGACATCATTGGCGTAATTGTATTTAATTTTGTTGCTTTGAATGCTATCATCGACGGGGGAGCAATATTAAATTTTTCATTTCAGCTAATCATAATGCTTGTTATCACGCTATTGGCTACTGCCCTCTTGGCTTTTCTTATGGGTAAAATAAACCACCACATCAAGTTTGGTCCTATCATACTGATCATCATTCTGATTTATTCTCTATCAAAAATATTTCACCTTCCTGCACTTGTTTTTATCCTTCTATTTGGCTTATTTCTTCGCAATTTTGATGAAATTAACAACTGGAAGCCATTGTCCTTTCTTGATCCCAAAATTTTAATTCAGGAAGTGACGAAATTGAAAGAACTTACGTCTGAAGCTGCATTTTTAGTGAGGACACTCTTTTTTCTCTTATTTGGTTTTTTGATCAATACCGATGAATTATTCAACTTAGATACTTTGCCACTGGCATCAGGAATTGTTTTGGTAATATTATTGGTGAGATGGGGCATTTTGCTGCTACTTCGGATGCCGTTGTTGCCAATTTTGTACATTGCACCAAGGGGTTTGATCACCATCCTCTTATTCTTATCAATTCCCATTGCCGAAACCACTTCCTCCGTTAATAAATCTTTAATCATTCAGGTCATTATTTTAAGTGCCTTCATCATGATGATGGGTATGCTGTTTTATAAACCAGTAAAAGCAAAGCCAACAGCATTATAATTTTGTACTCACTATTTTGTGTGATTTTTGACATTGTGCTGTGTAGCTGTTGTTACATTCCAAATTTTAGGTAGGTAGTAACTTGCTAATAAAAATGACCATGAGAACCACATTTTATATTTTCGCCCTGCTGATTACCTCAGTTTCAGTAATTGCCTGCAATAAAGAAGATAGCCAGCTTCAAAACAATATCAATACACCCACCGAAGAGGTCAAAAGCTCCCTATTGTTGATGAGAGAAGAAGAAAAACTGGCCCACGATGTCTACGTAACCCTTTACGAAAAGTGGGGCATGCCCATCTTCGACAACATTTCGGGCAGTGAGCAAAGGCATACAGATGCTGTGTTGGACCTCCTGGAAGTGAGAGGCCTGAGTGATCCGGCAGCAGGCTTGGGCAGGGGTGAATTTAGCAATCCAGATTTTGTGACATTGTACAAACAATTGGTTGAAAAAGGTAGTCAGTCATTGATGGATGCCTTACTGGTAGGTGCCACCATAGAAGACCTTGACCTCTACGATCTCGATCAATGGATGCTCAAAATCAAAGATGAAGACATCCTTTCTGTCTATAAAAATCTGGCCAAAGGCAGTAGAAATCACCTTCGAGCATTTTATGGACAAATTACTAGCAGAGAAGGGGATTACAAAGCCCAATACATCAGCCAGCAAAAAATGGACGAAATTGTAAACAGTCCCAAAGAAACGGGCAGGATTTAATTCCTGCTCTTTTATTTTGATTTATTGAGTTTATGTAAGCCCAAAAACAATGCCAGCCCCATTGGGATAAACATGAGTGCCCTAAACCAGATCATTGACCACTGTATGGGTTCATTGTCGAGCCAGGGATTTAAAAATGTGGTAATTACTAACATGCCTATACCCCAGAAGAGGCCGCGGATTATCCAGGTTTTCATTTCAATTACGAATTAGTCAATTACGAATTACGGGTTTAAATTACGAATTAGTCAATTACGAATTACGGGTTTAAAATTACGACGGTTTTCCAATTATGTGTCATCAAATTCTAGTCCCTAGCCCCTATCCCCTATTTTTCAATTACGAATTACGTATTATCAAACAATGAATTTACTGATACCTCCGATACCCCGATACCCCGATACCCAAAACTATGATTTTCTGGACATAGGATGATAATCGAGGATGGTTTGTCTGAGGAATTCGGCATTGACGTGGGTGTAGATTTCGGTGGTAAGGATGGATTCGTGGCCAAGCATCTCCTGTACGGCGCGGAGGTCGGCGCCCATTTCAACGAGGTGGGTGGCAAAGGAGTGACGGAAGGTGTGGGGGCTGACCGATTTGTGGATGCCTGCTTTGGCGGTGAGGTCTTTGATGATGTGAAAGATCATAACCCTGCTCAAACGGGCACCCCTGCGATTGAGAAAGAGGATGTCTTCATCTTTAGGCGCAATGGTGGGCAGGTGCCTGCGGATGGTATCGAGGTAAAGGTCGATGTGAAGTATGGCAGTGCTGCCAATGGGTATGAGTCTTTCTTTGTTGTTTTTGCCAATGACCCTTAAGAAGCCCTGGTCAGGGAAATAGTGGGAGCGGCGCAGGTTAACCAATTCGCTCACCCTGAGTCCGCAGGCATAGAGGGTTTCCATCATGGCGCGGTTGCGCTGACCGGTTGGCTCACTCATGTCTATGGCGGCAATGATGGCTTCCACTTCTTCAATGCTGAGTACATCGGGCAGATAACGACTGAGTTTTGGGCCGGAAATGCCATCGGTGGGGTCGTCGGTGATGGCATCTTCCATCATGAGGTACTTGTAAAAAGCTTTGATGCCGCTCAGCATGCGCGCACTCGATTTTTCGCTGAGTCCGAGGTCGGAGAGGTAGGATAAAAAATCCTCAATGTGTTTGCCCTTTACTTTTTCGGGCATGAGTTCAACGCCTTTGACACCAAAATATTCAACCAGCTTTTCCACATCACGCAGGTAGGCCTCTATCGAATTTTTCGATAGCGACTTCTCCATGAGCAGATAAGCTTCAAAACCTTTGATGTACGGACTCCAAACCACCTTTGATTTTTAAAGGCTAAAGTTAAGCCAATTTATTGTGTTGTTTTTCTCTTGTCCCGAACCGTGGTCATACATTGTCGTTTTTTGGTTATTTAAATTATTTATATTCATATTACTTTGGTATTCAATACTATTTTATTTTTTTTGTTATTTACTTTTAACATTTTGCTTTTTTGTTACTTCTATTAATCATTTTATCTTTTTGTTAATTTAGTTAAATAATTTTATAAATTGAATAACCTATTGACATATTTGTACCTTTGTTGATTTGCAAAACCATGGATGATGGGAGATAAATCAATGACATACCTTGACCTGCCGGCTTTGGACGATGTGCTTGACATAAGCGCCCAAATTATAAAAGACACCTCATTGGATTTCACCCGGTATTTACTCGCTTCTCTACATGATGCTCCCCGGCTAACGATCTTAAAGGGAGCCCGTGGTGTAGGCAAAACAACGCTATTGCTTCAATTGGCAAAAAAAATGCAGAAGGCAAAAAAAACGGTGTATTTGAGCCTGGATCATATTTTTTTTAGTCGCCACAAGCTGTATTACACCATTACCCACCTATACAAAGAAGGTTACACCTTTTTTGTGCTGGATGAGGTGCACCGATATGAAGATTGGTCGACAGAAATAAAAAACATATACGACCATTTTCCACAAATCACCTTACTGGCTACCTCCTCCTCCGCGCTCGACCTTGGCAAGGGCATGGGAGATCTCAGTCGCAGAGCCGTTGTCTACCACCTGCGTGGGCTGTCATTCAGAGAGTATCTTTCTTTTGAGCACGGTCTGGATCTGCCCGTCTTTACATTTGATGAAGTCCTTAAAAACCATGGCGACATCTACGACAGCTGGTACAAGTCGCAAAATCTGGGGAAAAAATTCCAAAATTACCTGGTAACGGGTGTCTACCCCTACTATCGGACCACCGGCAAAGCATACCACCAACAAATCCTCAACACAGTAAGCAGGGTGACCGACATTGACCTGCCCGCCATCTTCAACATCGATTATTCGACTACCCGACAAGTAAAAAAACTATTGGCTGTTATGGCTGGTATTACACCATTTACGCCCAACATTTCAAAACTGGCGCGCGACCTCGAGATGAACCGTTCTTCTGTGCTTACCTATCTAGACTACCTTGACAGTGCCAGCCTGATCCATGTTTTGAGATCCGGCCTCAAATCGGATTCTGCCCTGGCTAAACCGGATAAGGTACTCATTGAAAACACCAATCTGCACCATGCCCTTTGTTCCGGCCATACGCATACCGGCAGCCATAGAGAAACCTACTGTGTTTTTGCTTTTAACGCCGCCCATCATGTATCTACCCCAGCCCGGGGCGATCTGCTAATTGACCAGCAATACACCATAGAGATTGGAGGGCCGGGCAAATCTTTTCACCAGATAGCCAACATGCCCAATCCCATTTTAATCCTGGATACTAAAGAAAAGGGAAACAAAGACACCATACCCATGTGGATGCTGGGACTGTTTTATTAAGCGAAGGTACTTGTCCTTATGTCGGGATACCGGTTTAGGGATCTGGCATTGGGGTATCAGAGGTATCGGGGTATCAGAGGTATCGGGGTATCTGGCATTGGGGTATCTGGCATTGGGGTATCCGGCATTGG
>ERZ724519.476-NODE-476-length-16970-cov-5.526988_pt1 | contig 16970 bp, 10 predicted proteins | sample MGYA00376052_ERZ724519 | MGnify/ENA primary metagenome ERZ724519 (study PRJEB28724, sample SAMN07190883) | activated sludge metagenome | isolation source: activated sludge of sewage treatment plant in Hong Hong | place: Hong Kong | collected 2016-03-17 ... | reverse complement strand
ACCAATTCCAAAGACGGCATCAAGGCGGAGCCGCTCAAGTCCGCTGCCAAAGAGCCGGTCAAGCCGGAGGCCAAAGCCGCTGCCAAAGAGCCGGTCAAGCCGGATGTGAAGGCCGCTGCCAAAGACGAGGCCGATGATCTGCTCGAAGACGATGCGCTCGAATCGGTAGACGCGATCGAGATGGACATCGCGATGCCTGCGCCTCCACCGAAGGGAAGTCGTCCGGCACCGCCGCCGAAGCCGCCTGCGATGAAAGCGCCTCCGATGGCACCGGCTGTGGCAGCACCGGCTGTGGCGACTCCGGCTGCGGATCCGATCGCGGCAGTCAGTCCCCCTGCGCAAGCGGCGGCACCGGCTGCGACACCGCTTGGGTCCGAGCCCACGATTCCGGCCAGCTCTGCGCCGCACATTCCGAGCCCGAGCGAGTGGGCCCAGCAGCAGCAATCCCAGCAGCCAGCGCAGCCCGCACCGCAGCAACTGGAGCAGCCACAGGTCAATCCCGCGCCCGCCACCGCGCCCGGAGAGTGGCCACAGCCCGCAGCCGACTACGGACAAGCACCGACTGGCAGTCCGTACGGAAACCTGTATGGCGGAAGTCCCGCGCAGCCCGATGCTGCAATGAGCGCACAGCCCGCAGCCGGCTTTGCAGCGGAACCACCGAGCGCCGCGCCGGAAGCCAAGTCAAAGACGCCGCTGTTTGCAGGCATCGCGGTGCTGGTCGCGGTGCTCGCGGGGGCTGGCTACTTCCTGACCGTGGGATCGTCCGGTGGAAAGACCGTGCAAGTGGTCGACGCGGGACAAGATGCCGGAGCCCCCGAAAAGCCCAAAGAAGAGCCAGTCAAAAAGCCCGATCCGCCCAAGATCACCGGCATCACCAAGGCCGAGTTTGACTCGCTGTGGTCGTCGGGAGAGTCCGCGGTCAAGGGCTGCTTTGAAAAAGCGCTCAAGAAGCAAGCCGATCTAGAGGGCAAAGAGCTGACCGTTTCCGTCGACGTGTCTGACAAAGCCAAGGTCGGCGAGATCGCTCTTTCGGGAGCCGATCTGGATGACAAAGCCAAAAAGTGCATCCAGAAAGCGCTCAAGAAGTGGAAGTTCCCAGCCAAAGACAAGTCCGCGTATACCGCCAAGTTCCCACTCAAGATTTCGAAGTAGTCCGCCCAGTGGCTGCGAATGGACCGCCCTGCCCTATCATGGGCTGAGCGGCCTTGTACTTACTTGCGATCATTACTCTCTCGGGGGATAGACGTGAAGCACACTCCTTGGCTTATCGTTTGCCTATTGTCCATTTCCGCATGTGAGCCCGAAACGACGGGAGGAACCGTGCCTGCGCGCCCGGACTTGAAGGTGCCAGCCAATACCGATCTGCAAGGTGCGGACCTGGCATCGTTTTCGTACACATCCACCAAGCTGCCATCATGTCCGACGGAAACGATTACAGCGACCACGCTCTACAACAGTGTCGTTTCAGCGTCTTGTAGCTGCCACAAGAGCAACGCTTCACCGCGCATGGCCAGCGCGCTCGATCTGCGCAACAACCTCGTCGACAAAAACGCTCGCTTGGCCCAGATGAAGCTGGTGACGCCCGGAGACATCACGCGATCCTATGTGCTGTTCCGTCTGACCAGCGAAGGCGATCAGATTCCAGGCGGTAGCTCAGGCTATATGCCGCTAAGTGGTCGGCTTGGAAACACCCCGCTGTGTCAGTTTGTAAACTGGGTTCGCAGCGGCGCTACGCAGTAACAGAGCCCCGTTTCGATCCAGGCTCCGATTCGGGCGCGTGCGACCCACGTCCCCGCTGTAGCGAGCGAGTCGGCACGCCGCATATAATGGCAGATGGTGCTACGACTGCTGGCCATCTGCTGCCTGCTGCTAGTGTCCACTTGGGGCTGCTCAACCGATCTGCACGGGCTGTCCCACCTTCGCTCCGCCACCCAGCGAGAGCAGCGCATCGTCCGTCTGTATCCCGGCGTGTGGCAGTACCACTACGGAGACTCTCCACTGGATGCAAAGGGGCAGTTTCTGTTCGCGAGTCCGACCCGCAAAGACAGTGACTGGCCGACGACGCAGCGTCCGTTTGTGCCACCTGGACGCGGCGCAGAAGATATTTTGTGGCTGCGCACCACGCTGGAAGGCCCGCCGCTCATCGATCCGGCGCTGTTTTTGCAGTCCGTGAACCAGAGCTTTCAGGCGTTTCTCGACGGTCAGCTCATCGCGGAAGCCGGGGCGATCCACACCGAAGCCGCTCGTCGCTTTGCCGGGGAGCCGCGCGCCTATCTGCCGCTCGATCCGCACTATGTCGGTCGCGTGCTGACGCTGCGCATTTACTCGCCCCATCGCTACATCGGCTTGTTTGGCGAGATCTTGATTGGCTCACGCGCGTCGATCTTGGCCTATCAAGTGCAACACGGAGCGACGGCGTTTGTGCTCGGACTGCTGATGGTTGGCATCGGTGGGCTCGCGCTGCTGCTGTTTGCCCTGCGTGCGTCGGAAAGCGTCTATCTGTACTACGGCGTCTTTACGCTCAGCACTGGGCTTCACTTTCTGGGACGCTCGTCGCTGCATGAGATCATCACGTCCAGTCCGTCGCTGTGGGCGGTGATGGTGGTGCTGTCGCTGCCGCTCCTGTCGAGCAGCATGTGCGCGTACATCTGGAAGACGCTGGGACCAGGACCGCGCGGGATGATGCCCAAGCTGGCGACGCTGTACCTGGCCTACTTTGTCGTCGCCGTGAGCCTGGTTGCGCTGGGCATCTTGAACCTGTGGCAGGTGCTGTATCCGCTTCAGATCTTGATGCTGTTCGGAATCATCGGCGTCATGACCACGCTGCTGCTGTCCGCCTGGCAAGGCGACATCGGGGCGCGCATCCTGAGCCTGGGTTTTGGACTGTGTGCTACGTCGGCGGCCATCGACATCTTGGCGGCGATGGGAATCATCGGCGGCAGCCATCACATCTTCAGTCACTACGGAGTCGCCGCGCTCGTGGTGTCGCTGGGCGTCGTGCTGGTGCGTCGCTTTGCGCTGATGGCCATCCTCACCGACCGAGCCGCCCGCCTGGAACAGGAATCGCAGCTGCAAGCGCAGCGACTCGCCGAGCAGTCCAACCTGCTGTCCGCCGCCGGGAAGATGGCCAAAGGTGACTTGCTCTCGCAGATCTCGGTGCCGACCGGAAGTGAGCTGACCCCGCTCGCGCTCGCGCTCGACAGCATGCGACAGGATCTTCAGCACAAGGTCAGCGAGCTAGAGCAGCGCAACCTCGCCGTCCGCCAGCTCAACGAGGAGCTGCGTCGTCAGATCGAGCAGCGATCCCGGCGACTGATGGAAACCGTCGCACAAGGGCTGTCCCCCGCCGCGCAGCGTCCCGCCCAGATTGCGCCCGGCAAGCGGCTGGGCGACCACTACCACGTCCTTTCCACCATCGGCAGCGGCGCGATGGGAACCGTCTTTGAAGTCGAGCGCACCACCGACCATCGTCGCTTCGCCGCCAAAGTGCTCACCGAGGCCCGCAAAAAGACCTCGCTTTTGCGCTTTGCCCGCGAGGCCCAGATCCTGTGTCGGCTCGATCATCCCAACCTCATCTCGATCGTCGACATCGACGTCACCAAAGATGGCGTCGTATTCCTGGTCATGGAGCTGGTGCGCGGCTCCGTCCTCAAGCAGTTTCGCGACCGCTTCGGACAGCTTCCCTTCGCCCTCACCGTCCTGCGCCAGATGACCGCCGGACTCGCCACCATCCACCGCAGCGGCATTGTGCATCGCGACCTCAAGCCAGCCAACGTGCTGCTCGCGGAGTCGGCGGACGGCGTGTCGGTGAAGCTGGCGGACTTTGGGATCTCGATCCTGTCGGCGGAGCTATCGAGCGGTCGGTACGGATCGGGAACGGAATCGACCAGTGATAGCTCGACCGTGGCGGCGCTGGCGGCGTCGGTGATGGAAGAGAGCCAGTCGGACTATCTCCAATACCAAGTCAGCGATGAGCCCTCGGCATCCGACGTGCTGACCGTGCATGCAGCCGAACAAGCGGCGGCGGACGATGTGGACGGCGACTCGGCGACCCAGGATGTGTACGCGCCCGCCAGCCGGCTTCGGCACTCGCAGCGAACCGATGCGTCGTCGGAAGCAGATGTCAGCGGGTCCGATGCCGATGCCGTCGAAGCCGAAGTGGCCTCTCCCCTGACCCTCGATGCCAACCTAACCGCCACGGGTGTGCTGGTCGGAACCCCGATGTACATGGCGCCGGAGCTTGCGCAGGGATCGAAGCATGCGCGGCCTTCGGCGGATATGTTTGCGCTCGGGGTGATTGCCTATGAGCTTCTGACGGGAGAGATGCCGTATCGCTCGCCGGTGGTGTGGGCGCGGCGTCCGAGCGATGTCCAGGTCGCGCCGCCGCTTATCGCACGAAAGGTGAAGCTGCCTGCGCCGGTGCTTGCGCTGCTCGATCGCTGTCTGCATCGCGATCCGCTGCTGCGACCCAGTGCCGAAAAGCTGCACGCGGAGCTATTGATGGCAGTTCCGCCCTAGCAGACGCGGCTCGGAATTGTGCTCGTCAGCGCGGCGGCTTTGCGCGTACAACGGAACGATGAACAAACCCAAGCTGACCTATTTCGATGCACCGGTAAGTCGCGGTGAAGAGTGTCGTCTCGCGCTGCACATTGCGGGCGTGGACTTCGAGGACGTTCGCATTCCGTTTGGCGACTGGCCCAAGCTCAAGCCGCTGACGCCGTTTGGTTCGCTGCCGACGTACGAAGAGCCAGGCCGTCCCGTGCTGGCGCAGACCAACGCGATCCTGGTGCTCATCGGTCGTCGTCACGGCCTGCATCCCAGCGATGACTTTGTCGCGGCGCAGCATGAAGCGCTGATGGCTCACGTCGAGGATCTGCGCGGACAGGTCGGGCCGACGATTCGCATTGCCGACGAAGCCGAAAAGCGTCGCGTGCGCGAAGGACTGGTTGCGTCGTATCTGCCGACGTGGGCCGCAAACACGGAAAAGCAGCTCGGCGACGGTCCGTTTGTCGCGGGCGACAAGCTGCACATCGTCGACATCAAGCTGTACCTGACCGTGCGCTGGTTCATCGGCGGCAAGGTCGACTACATTCCCGCGACGATCTTTGCCGCGTATCCGAAGCTAAACCGCGTCTACGAAGCGGTGCGCGATCACGCAGGCGTCACGTCCTGGTACGCACGAGGCTAACCGACGGGCGCGCTGCGGTCCGCGCCAGCTACGGCGTGTGATTCGTCGCGGAGCCTGTGCTCACCGTCGACGGAATCGTCTGTCTGGGCACCACGGAATCGCTCGCCGCACCGCCCATCGTGAGCCCCAACACCGTCAGCGCCAGCACGATGCGATAGAGCGCAAACGCCAGCAGTCCGTGCCCGCGCAGGTAGCGCAAAAACGCCGCAATCACCAGCCAGCCGACGACAAACGACACGAGCAGACCGATTCCGATGTTCACAAAGCCGACTTCGCTGTGCAGGATGTGACGCTCTTTGACAAGCTCGTACAGCGTCGCCGCCCCGAGTGTTGGCAGCGCGAGCAAAAACGCAAAGTCCGCCGCTGCTGCCGTCGGTAAGCCCGCAATCAAGCCGCCGGTCATGCTGGCCAGCGAGCGCGACGTGCCCGGCCACAGCGCCGCCAGATGACACAGTCCCACCGTCAAGGCGCGACGAGGCGGAAGCTCATGCGCGTGCTGATACGGTGGCACCGATCGACGACGATAGCGCTCGACCAGCAGCATCAGCAGACCGCCCACCCCGAGAGCCGCCGCGACCGGCAGCGGCGCAAACAGCACCGCTTTGATCCGCTTTCCCAACAGGTACGCGACGCCGAGCAGCGGCAGCGAGCCCAGCAGGATGTTCCGCACAAGCGCCAGCGACTCCGGCTGCCGACGTAGCACACCCGTCAAGGTATCGATGAGGATGCGACGGTAATAAAACACCGCCGCGAGCAGCGCGCCCAGCTGAACCACCACCGAAAACGCATCGATCGCTGGTCCACGAAGCCCCAGCACGCGACTCATCAGGATCAAGTGTCCCGTCGAAGAAACCGGCACAAACTCGGTCAGCCCTTCGACGATGGACAGCACAAGGACTTGCCACAGCTCCATGGCTTAGGTCGCCGCGCCTCGGCACCAGCCGATGACGTCGTCCAAGATCCGCTCAAGCGAGATCGTCGGCGTCCAGCCGATGAGCTGACCGATCTTGCCAACGTCGGGAACGCGACGGCTCATGTCCTCGAAGCCCGGCTCGTAGGCCCGCTCGTAGGGAACAAACACGATCTCGCTCGTGGAGCCGGACTGCGCAATCACACGCTGCGCGAGGCCGAGGATGCTGACTTCCTCGGTGTTGCCGATGTTGAAGACCTGACCGTAGGCGTCGGGACGCTCCATCAGCCCAATCAACGCGCGCACCGCATCGCTGACGTGGGTAAAGCAGCGCGACTGCTGTCCGTCGCCAAACACCGTCACCGGCTGTCCTGACAGCGCCTGCCGCACGAACGTCGGAACCACCATGCCGTACTGGCCGGTCTGACGCGGTCCAACGGTGTTAAACAGTCGCCCAACGACGGTCGGCAGGCCACGCTCGCGGTGGTAGGCGATGGCCAAGAACTCGTCGATGAGCTTGCTACAGGCGTACGACCAGCGACCTTTCGACGACGGGCCCAGCACCAGGTCGCCTTCCTCGCGGAACGGAAAGTCGGTGCTCTTGCCGTAACACTCCGACGTCGAGGCAATGAACACCGGACGCTTTTTCTTCTGCGCCATCTCCAGCACCAGCTCGGTCAGCTTGATGTTGGTCTCGATGGTGCGCACCGGGCTTTCGACGATCAGCTTGACGCCCACCGCCGCCGCCAGGTGATAGATCACATCGGCATCGTCGACCAGCTCGGCCAGCAGCGACCGATTGGCGACGGTGTCGATGATGTAGCGAAAGCGCTTGTTGCCGGTAAGGTGCGAGATGTTGCGAATCGTCCCCGTCGACAGGTCATCGATCACAATCACGTCGTGACCGCGACGGAGAAGCTCTTCCGATAAGTGCGAGCCCACAAACCCGGCCCCGCCTGTAATGAGATAACGCATTTCCGCGACGTTATCTTAGGCCGCGCGGCGTGACAATTGCCGCAAGCGTCCGGCGGGACCGGCTCAGGCCGAGCGACTACTGAAACGACACCTTCGACGCATCGAGGATGTCGTTTTTCGGATCGGTTGCGACGGTGCGGCTCGGCGGCGCAGCGGTGCCTTTTTCCACCCAGTCACGCAGCACATCGAAGGCGTGCTCGACGTACGGCTGCATCGGAACCATCTGATCCGCAGCGCTTTCGTCGCCCGGCTTGCCGTTGCAGTCATAGTCGAGCGTTCCGTCCGCATGCGTATCAACGTGGTTGCCGTTCTGAATCATGTACAGCCGATGAAGCTCGGGACGACCGACGGCACGCACCGCCGCATCATAGGCTTCGCCGTTGCCCGGCAGGCCGATCAGCGCGTCGCGATCTCCGTGCAGGCTGATGAGCGGCACCGAAAACCGTCCCGTGTTGGCGTTCTTCAGCGCCCACTGCACGCTTTCGTCGGTCCAGCCTCCTTGCGGCGCGGTGGCCAGGTAGTCGTACATCGGCGGATGACCCATCGCCGACGACGAAAACATCGAATACGCCGCGCTTTCCTTGTCGTCATGCCCGAGCAGATCCGCCCGATAGTAGTACGCCGTCACGTTGTAGTAGCCGACGCCACGCCACGCTGGCAGCGTCGCTTTCAGGCCATCAAACAGCAGGCTGTACGCGCCCCACAGAATCGCCGACTGCGGATGAAATCCCGCCGCCACCATCTGCGCTTGAGCCGTCGAAAACTGCGGCTTTTCTTGGTATCCCGCCGGAGTGCTCTTCGAGCCCGCATCGTACGGAAAGCCCATCGCCAGGACCGCGCGATCCATCGACGACACCAGGTGCGTACCTTGCGAAAACTCCGTCGTCGAGACCTTGCCATCGCGGTTGGTATCCAGCACCCGCGCATCCGGCCAGTAGACGCCCGCCCACTCAATGCCACCGTCGAACAGACGCTGCGCGCCTTTTTCCACCGCTTCGTGATCCAGCTCCAGCGCGCGGCGAACCTGATAGCCACCGTTGGACAGACCGACCGCGTAGGTCTTGCTCGGCTTCTTGCCCGTCGCTTCGGTCAGCCGTCGCTGCGCCCAGCCCGCCATATCGAGCATCATCATCCCGAAGTGCTGCGTCGCGTGCTGCTTGCGCAGAAGCGTTGCGTTGCCGTCCGCGCCGCCGTTGGTCATGCCCTTGTTGCCCGCCACGTACGCAAAGCCACGCTGGAGCACCCACGCCGCAATCACCGCTTCATTGGCGAACTCGGTCCGCGTGCCCGGCGTTCCCGCGATGACCAGCTGCCCGTTCCACTTCTCCGGCAGCTTCAGCACCACTTCTTGAATCCGATCGATGCCCGAGCTGCCTTTGACCGTCAGCGTGCCCGTGACCTCGGTTCCTGCCACTGCTTCCGTCGGAACCAGCTTCGCGCTGTGCAGCACGCCCGACTGAAGCTTGGCCAGCTTGTCTTGTTCCAGCTTCGGCAGCGCCATGTATTCCGGCGAGCCTGCCTTGATCTTGAAGTACGTGACGTGACCGACGCCGCCATCGCCCTGGCCGGTGTAATCGGTGCGCTGACCGCCCGAAAGCTCGCCGAGCAGCGCCCGCAGATCCACCGGAACCGGGTCCGGCTCCGTCGCACATCCTGAAAGAGAAAAAAGTCCAAGCAGCGCGGCGGTTCGCACGCCCAGTCCGAAAACATCCGTGGTTCTTCGTGTCTGTCGCATCGCAGTCCCTCTTTGTTTTGATCGCGGTTTGGAGACGTGTTCCAAAAAGAGGGCGCGAGCATACGCGATTGCCAGCGGACGCTGCTATGTCGATTGTGGCGTCTTTTCGCCCACTTCCACGACGGACGAGGCCACCGCCGGACTCACGCTTTGGCCCAGCTTGCTCGGGTCCAGTCCAAGGCCTTTGGCCACGCTGAGCACCTGATCGATCGCCGAGCCAATCATCGCCATCGGATTGCCGTCGGGACTTCCCGAATACTGCGTGTAGTGAATCGTGCCAAACGACTGCTTGAACGCCTGCGCCAGGTTCGGCAGTCCCGTCACCACCAGATCGCGCATCACCCGACCTTGGCTCAGCAACAGCTCGATCTCTGCCTCGGCCCGCTGCTTGGCCAGCTGCGCGTCGTGCTCGATTCGCTGCGTCGCCGTTTCTTGCTGTCGCTGCGCATGCTGGTACTGATCTTTTTCCGCTTCCAACAGCAGCGCTTGCTGCTGCCGCAGCTTCTGACGCTGGTGTTCCAGCTCCAGCTTGCGCACTTCGAGCTGATGCGCCCGCTCGGCCAGCTCCGCTTCACTCGCCAGCGTCGCCATCTCTGCTTGCGCCGTCGCCACCCGTCGCTGCTCTTGCAGACGAAGCTGCTGAAGCTCTGCGTCTTGACGGATCACCTGACTGCGCTGCTCCAGCGATCCTTTGCTATCGGCTTGCCGCAGCGCGATGCCTTCTTCGACCTCGATTCGCTTGCGCGCCAGCCCTTCTTTGCGAAGCAGCTCCTCTGCCGCGCTCTTGGCTTTCGCTTGCTCGGCCCGCATCGCTTCGTGCGCTTCTCGCTCCGACGCATCCGCTTCCGCCTTCGCCTTCGCCATGCGCGTCTCACGCTGGCTGGCAATCGCCGCTTCTTGCGCCTGTCGCTCTGCCGTCGCTCGAGTCTCTGCCACCTGACGCTGACGTTCCAGGTCCGCCTGCTCCGCCCGCATCGCAATCGCCGCCCGATACGGAGCCTGCAAGTGCTTGAACACCGCGTCCGACAGGATCTTTACGTCTTGGATTTCGATCGTATCGATCACCACGCCCCAGCCTTGATCCGTCCCGTCTTCGAGCCGCCCGCTGCCCGACACCACCGGCGCAATCTCTTGCATCAGAAACTGCGCGATCGCTTCTTTGCGATGTTCCAGACACGCGTCCAGCCCCAGGTTCGCAATCAGCCGTCGCGCCGCACCGATGAACATGTCGCGCAGCGTCTGGCCCAGCTTCTCGCTCGCTCGCTCCGCATAGCTGAAGTTGAGCATCCGATACGCAATCTCCGGCTGCGCAATCCGATAGACCGCCATGCCAGTGACGCTCACCCCGACGCGCTCTTTGGTGATCTGATCGGCGACGAAGTCAATCTGCTGGAGCGTGGTCGGAATCGTTGCCACCGCCGTCCACGGCCACTTCCACACCCGCATGCCCTGACCCGACCGCCGCGAGTCGATCTTGCCGTTGTGAACGACCACCAGATACTCGCTCGGCTGGGCGGTGATAAAGCCCCAGCGCTTCATCTTGGCCGGATCTTCCACCGGCTTGCCTTGACGCCAGCCACCGTCGTAGCGATCGCTTGCGCTCAGCTGAGAGGAAGACACCTGAACCAGACCCTCGGGAACCTTGATAGAGGCCATGACCGCTTGCTCCTTGCCGCTTGCTTGCCGCTTGCTTGCCTGACCGATATCCAAAGCAGCCGCCGTACCAAGTCCCGTCTCAACGAGCCAAGTCCGCAGAAGCGCTCGACAAAGCCGCTGCCCCCGCTGCCCAGTGCATCCCTGACCTGCGCCACACCCTGCGCCAGCTTGGATCACTGCCCCACAAGCTGATCCATTGTAGAACAGTTGCTGGCACGATCCAGCCATCCGACGCGCCCCCAGGTTTGACACAAAGCGTCGCTGAGAAGTACATGGATGTGTCAACGCGCATAGACAGAAGGTGGAGTGAAGGACAGATGTCGGGACAGCTTCGCTTTGATGGAAAAGTGGTCATCGTCACCGGCGCCGGACAAGGCCTTGGCCGCAGTCACGCGCTCGCATTCGCCAGCCGAGGCGCCAAAGTCGTCGTCAACGACCTGGGCGGCAGCGCCACCGGCGGCGGCAAGTCATCCGCAGCCGCTGATGCCGTCGTCGCCGCAATCAAGGCCGCTGGGGGAGAAGCGGTCGCAAACTATGACTCGGTCGAAGACGGTGCCGCCATCGTCAAGACCGCCATTGATGCCTTCGGGCGCGTCGATGTCGTCGTCAACAACGCCGGCATCCTGCGCGACACCAGCTTCCCGAAGATGACCGATGCCGACTGGGATCTCATCTTCCGCGTCCACATGGTCGGAGCCTTCCGCGTCACCCACGCCGCCTGGCCCTACATGCGCGACCAAGGCTATGGCCGCATCATCTTTACGTCGTCCGCCGCTGGCATCTACGGCAACTTCGGCCAGGCCAACTACGGCGCCGCCAAGCTGGGCCTCGTCGGCTTCGCAAACACCCTCGCCGTTGAGGGTGCCAAAAAGAACATCCGCGTCAACACCATCGCACCGCTCGCCGGATCACGACTCACCGAGACCGTGATGCCCAAAGAAGTCGTCGATGCGCTCAAGCCCGAGTACGTCAGCCCCGTCGTGCTGTACCTCGGCCACGAAGACTGCAAAGACACCGGCGGCCTGTTCGAGGTCGGCGGCGGCTTCGTCTCCAAGCTCCGCTGGGAACGCACCAAGGGCAAGGTCTGGAAGCTGGGCCGCGAGTTTTCCGTCGACAACGTCGCCCAGGCCTGGCCGCAGATCACCGACTTTGCCGACGCCACCCACCCGCCAAACATCACCGCCTCGATGGAGCCGGTGATGCAAAACCTGTCGTCGAAGAGCCGAGGCGGCAACGAGTTCATCGATGTCGATGAAGCGCTCGGCTACGAGCTGCCCGAGCAGCAAAACAGCTACGACGAGCGCGACCTGACCATCTACGCGCTCGGCGTCGGCGGCGGCAAGCAACCCACCGATGACAAAGAGCTGCGCTTTCTGTACGAAAACAACGCGAGCGGCTTCTACGCCCTGCCGACGTTTGCGGTGGTGCCCGCCCTCAAGGTCATCTTCAAGCTGGCCGCCGAAGGCAAGACCGCGCCCGGCCTGCGCTATGGCTTCGATCGCGTGCTCCACGGCGAGCAGTACACCGAGGTCATTCGCCCCTGGCCGCAGAAAGCCAAGCTCAGCCACCGCGCCCGCATCTCCGAGATCTACGACAAAGGCAAAAACGCCGTCGTCATCACCCACATCGACACCTACGACGCCGACACGGGTGAGCTGCTGGCCAAAAACGACCTGAGCACCTTCGTCCGTGGCGCAGGCGGCTTCGGCGGCGAGCGCGGACCCGCGTCCGACATCAACACCCCGCCCGATCGCGCCGCTGACTTCACACTGACCGACAAGCTCGGCGAAGAGCAAGCGCTCATCTACCGATTGAGCGGCGACTGGAACCCGCTGCACGTCGATCCGACCTTTGCGACCGCGTTTGGCTTCCAAAAGCCGATCCTGCACGGCCTGTGTACCTTCGGCTACCTCGGGCGACACGTCGTCAGCCAGATCTGCGGCGGCGACCCACGCTACTTCAAGAGCATCAAGGTCCGCTTTGCCGACATCGTGTTCCCCGGCGAGACGCTCAAGATCGAGCTGTGGAAAGAGTCCGACACCCGCGTCATCGCCCGCGTCAGCGTCGTCGAGCGCAACAAGGTCGTCATCTCGAACGCGGCGATTGAGCTGTACAAAGACATCCCGCAGCCCAAAAAAGCCCAAGCCGCCCACGCGACGCCAGCTCCAGCCGCTTCCGCAGCTTCGGCCCCCGCTTCCGCAGCTTCTGTCGATCCCGCCTCGGTGCTGACCAGCGAGGACATCTTCGTCGCCATCAAGGGCTACATCGCCGACTCGCCCGATCTGGCCAAGCAGATTGCCACCAGCTTCCAGTTCAAGCTCAGCAGCCCCGACTCCGCCTACTTCATCGACCTCAAGAGCGCGCCCGGTGCCGTCGTGCCAGGCGAGCAGGCCGCCGATGTCACGCTGAGCCTGTCGAACGCCGACTTCCTCGACATGGTGCTCGGCAAGGCCAACCCGCAGAAGCTGTTCATCAGCGGCAAGCTCAAGATCGGCGGCAACGTCATGGCCAGCCAGAAGCTTGAGTTCCTGATGAAGATGGACAAAAAGCGGGTCGAACAGGTCGTGATGGCGCGGCTCGGTGGCCAAGCGACGAAGGCCCCCGCAGCGAAAGCGGACGCCCCGGCGCAGGCGGCACCGGCAGCACCCGCCAAGCCCGCCAAGGCCCCGCAGCTCGTCGCGCAGCTCAAAGACAAGCTCGGCAAGCAGCCCGGACTTGCGCAGGCGCTCACCGGGACGGTGCAGTTTGTGGTGAAGTCCCCCGACGCGGCGTTTGCGGTCGATGGCAGCGGCACCGTCACCGAAGGCAAGGTAGAACGCGCCCAGACCACCCTGACGCTCAGCGATGACGACTTCGCCGCCCTGTGCGAAGGCCAGACCGACATCCGCAGCCTCTACCAGCACGGCAAGCTGCGCATCGACGGCCTCGTCACCCCCGCCCACCACCTCGACTTCCTGCGCAGCTAGGCGCAGCCAGTCCCCCGCCTGCGGAGCCCTGGCTGCTGATGGATGAAGCACGTCCCGACCCGGCGCTCGCCGAGGCCTCCGACCCCAACACGACGCCCGAGCGACTGCGCACGCTGTATTCCCAGCACGGGTCGCTGCGTCTGCGTCAAGCCCTCGCCCAGCATCCGAACACCCCGGCGGATGTGCTGTTTCGGCTGTTCCCCGCGCTGCCCAACCACGTAGCGGAACACCCCGCGCTGCCACGCCTGCTATCGGACACGCCCCGGCTGTTTGCCCAGCACAGCCAAGCCACCTTGTTTGCGCTGGCGGCAGACCCGACGCTCCGTGAGTCGGCGCTTTCGCTGCTGGTTCCCGGTGCTCCGCTGCGGCTGCTTCAGCTTGTGTCGCTGCGTCCCGATCTGTCCGAGCCGTTCCTGATCACGCTCGCCCAGCACGGCGTCGATGTCGACTGGCTGCTGGCCGCGCCGCAGGCTGGCCCCGCGCTGTGGTGTCAGGCCGCGCAGGTTCGTCACAGCCAGCTTCCCAGCCAGAACCAGATCTTTCTGTCGCGAGAGCCGCACGTTCCAGCGCCAGCCCGCCAGATCCTGGCCCAGCACCCCGATGCGCAGGTCCAGCAGTCGCTCCGGTTTCGCGAGGAGCCCCCGACCGCCCAGGCCGCTTGGCCGATCCGGTACGCGGGCACCACAGCGGAACGCTTGCGCGGCGGTCCAAACGAAGATCGCGTGCTGATGTGGCCAGCGGACCCGGTTGCGCTGTTCCTGGTCGTCGATGGCATGAGCGGTGCCGCCCACACCGGATCCATCGCCGCAGAAGCCCTCTGCGAGACGGTCCGCGCCGCGCTGTCCCAGGTCGCCGGTCCGCTCTGTGCCCAGGACTTCTTTCACCGCACGTTCTGTCAGGCCTTCCACGCCATCGCGCAGGCGGTCTTTCATTCCTACGATCACGCCGAGCTGTTTCAACGTCACCAGCGCCCGCACTGGTTTGACACCAACGGAGCCGGGGCCACCACCGCAGCGGTGATGATCCAAGGAACCCGCGCCACCATCGCCCACCTGGGAGACTGCCGGGTCTATCTGCGCCGAGACGGTCAGCTGACCTGCCTGACGCAGGACCACAGCCTGCTGTGGCTGATGGAGCAGACCCAGCAGAAGGTGCCGCCCGATCTACGCAGCCAGCTACACCGCGTCGTGGCCCGCATGCTCGGCAGCGATGCCGTCAGTGCCAGTCCCACGCTGACCCGGATCGATCTGCGTCCGCAGGATCGGCTGCTGCTCTGCTCCGATGGCGTCCACCAGCTGCTGTCGAGCGATCAGCTTGGCTCGCTCCTTGCCGCCGATTCCCCCCAAGCGGCGGTCGATCGAATCGTGACCGCCTGGCAAGACGCGGGGCAGCCCGACGACCTCGCCCTGGTGGTGGTCGACCTGGACGGCGCACCGCTAGGCACGGATGCGCGGCACAAACAGCCGGGTGCGTAAAAAGCGCTCGGTCGGCGGCTCGAAGTAGCGCGCAATCGGATACGCCACCACAGACAGACCCAGCACCACCGGCAGCGGCAAAAGCGGCCACAGCACGCTCGGGACGTGCGGACCCAGCTTGATGACCAGCGCAATCATCAGGTTTTCATGCAGCAGATACAGCGGATAGCTACACAGCCCCAGGTAGAGCAGCACCGGATGTCCCAGCACGCGCTGCGCCGTCCGATTTCGCAGCGCCAGCACAAACAGGATCGGCATCAGCGTGACGCTCACGATCTTGGCGGGCACAAGCTCGGCGGACACCAGCACCGACACCGCGCACAGAAGCCACGCCAGCACCCCCAGCAGACGCGGCTTTCCCGGCTCGTGCGCATGGAAGAACCACAGCGACCCCGCCGCAAACCAGCCAAAGTGCAAAAGCGACAGCTGCTCGACCAGCTTGTCGAGCCGCGCAAGCCCAAAGCCCGTCAGCCCGAGCGGATGCACCAAAAACCAGCCGAGCGCCCCCAGCAAAAACGCCCCCGACAGCCCCAGCCACAGCGCCCGCCGTCCCCAAACGAAGTACAGACACGCCGCGCTTACGTAGAACTTCGCTTCGGTGTACAGCGTCCAAAACGAGCCCTCCAGCACCCGCACCGGACGCCCCAGGATCTTCGCCCACCACGCTTCATCAATGAACGTCAGGCCCGGCAAAAGGCTCAGCGGCTCGGGCGGACCGGCGGGACGCTCGGGCACAAGCGGCGCGGTCACGTAGATGATCAGCGAGCACAGCACCATCGCCGGAAACAGGCGCGACCAGCGGCGCAGGCAAAACTCCGCAATGCCCTGGCAGCGGCACAGCGTCCGCGCAATCAGGTAGCCCGACAGAAGAAAGAACAGCGGCACGCCGATCCAGCCCTGCGCAAACAGCGGGAACGTCTGAAAGCGACCGTGGTAGGGCACAAGCTCCGGCCAGCGCACGTAGGCGTGGTAGAGCACCACCATCACAATCGCCAGCCCACGCAGCCCATCGAGAAACGGCATGCGCGGCTCGATCCGAATGTCGGAAGCGGCCTTGCGGCCCGGCAACAGCGGAGAATGCGCCGAAACAGTCATCGCCTTGTGCGCCCTCGTAAGGAGTGTTCCAGCGTCTTACCACACCCCGCCCCGCCCCACCTGCCGTCCTGGCCTGCGCCCCCTGGGGCTGCCGAGAAAGACGTCACCGCTGGTAGGATGTGAAAATATTCTTTTCAATTTGGCGCAAAATAGAAATCATCTTTTCACGATGGCCAAGACGACCCATCCACCGCTCCCGTCACTTGCCCGGATTCTTCGTGCCCTAGGCGAAAACCTGCGCCTGGCGCGCCTGCGGCGAGGCTTCACTGCCGGACTTGTGGCAGAGCGCGCCGGTATTTCTCGGCCCACGCTGCGCGCGATTGAGCGCGGCAGCCCCGGCGTGACGCTCGGAGCCTACGCCGCCGTCCTTCACTGTCTGGGTCTAGACAAAGACCTAGCCCTGCTGGCTCGTGACGACGAGCTGGGTCGGAAGCTTCAAGATGCCGCCCTGCTGTCCCCGAAGCGCTCAGCCCGACGGCCTAGGCGCACGACCGATGGTGAAGCCGATGGCGAATGAACGAAGAACCGTGCAGGTGTTTGCGGACTGGGAGAGCCTTGGCGGTCCTCGGCTGATGGGTCGCCTGCATTCCACCCCCAGCCGGGGCAAGGCCGTCTTTTCCTTCGAGTATGAGTCCGCGTGGCTCCAGAGCGGCGAAGCCCAGCGAATGGACCCCAAGCTGGATCTCTTTTCGGGACCGCAATATCCGACGAGCGGCCATGACAACTTCGGCGTCTTTCTCGACTCCTGTCCCGACCGATGGGGTCGCACGCTGCTGGAACGGCGGGAAGCGCAGCTTGCCCGTGAGCAGGCGCGCAGACCTCGGCCCCTGTACGAGCTGGACTACCTGCTTGGTGTCTACGATGGGCATCGACTGGGGGCGCTCCGGTTCCGCGTCGGAGACGGTCCTTCCCTCGACGACAATCAGGACTTGGCATCCCCGCCTAGGACGTCGCTGCGCGAGCTGGAACA
>ERZ724519.474-NODE-474-length-17018-cov-4.615280_pt1 | contig 17018 bp, 16 predicted proteins | sample MGYA00376052_ERZ724519 | MGnify/ENA primary metagenome ERZ724519 (study PRJEB28724, sample SAMN07190883) | activated sludge metagenome | isolation source: activated sludge of sewage treatment plant in Hong Hong | place: Hong Kong | collected 2016-03-17 ... | reverse complement strand
AAAGCCAAGGCGGAAGGCAGCGCCATCACCGAGCCGCGGCAGACCGGACTCCTTACTGTGCTCAAGGGCCTGCTGTAGGAATCGCGTAGGAATCGGGTAGGAATCGCGTAGGAAGCTCCCAGGAGTCGTCTGGGAGTGACCCGCACTCGGTCGCGACAGCGCACGTTACCGAAGACCCGGCCTCCGTCAGCTCGTCACCAGCGGCAAGCGGAACCAAAAGCGAGCACCGACCACCGGCAGTGCGCAATAGCCAATCGATCCCTTCCAGCGCTCGATCGTCATCTTGCAAAAGTACAGACCGAGTCCGACCTTGCCACCGCTGCGACGATCTCGCGCGAACTTGTCAAACAAGGAATCGATCAGCTCGCTGGGCACCCCAGGTCCTTCATCATCGACGGTGACATACGCGCAGCCGGACTCTGTTCGCAGCGACACGAGCACCACCGATGACATCGGAGCATGACGAATCGCGTTGTCGATCAAGTTGCCAAGGACTCGCTCCAAGCGGGATCGCTCGCCGAGCACCAGAACGGGTCCGGTTCCGTCTTGTTCAACGCGCAGCGACAGCTTCCGCCACGCGGCTTTGGGCGCAAGCAGTCGCAGCGTCTCTTGGATGCAGCTCGTCAGATCCGGCGCGTGGGATGCAGCGGGAGTCTCTTCCCCAAAGTCTGCGCGAAAGACATCCAGCACGTCGTGAACCAGCGCTTCTTGCTTGGCCGCTGCGCGAAGTCCGACTTGCAGCAAGTCCTTGACGCGCGGACTGAGATCTTCGCTCGCAAGCAGCTGCAAGCAGCCCATCAGCGTCGAAAGCGGAGTCGCCAGATCATGCACGATGCAATGAAACAGGATGTCGCGCTTTTGCGAAGCGTGCGCAAAGCGCATGTGCGCAAGCTCTCCTTGCCGCGCTTGTTGAAACAGCAGCTGTCTATCGCGTAGGAGTCGCTGATTCCCTTCCAGAAAGAGAACCTGCTCGGCTCCGACCAAGTGCGCGCTCACTTGCAGCAGTCGCTCGGTTCCTTCCAGATCGACTTCCGTCCAGATCGCAGGCTCAAGCTGTTCGTCACCACCGAGCAGCCACAGCAGCTTGGCATCGATCAGGAAGTTTTCCAGAAACGGAAACGTACTCGACAAAATCGACTCTGAGATCGTCTGTTCCAGCGAAGGAAGATACAGGCTCAGCCACTTGGGAGCCTGTCCTACGATCCGATAGGAATCGGCAGGTTCCGTCATCCGCACCAAGATCAGGAAGTCTTGGGAATGACAAAACTGCTGAAGGAATGGCGCGCTCTGTTCATCCATCGCGACCTACCCATTCCTTGCAGTGCGCAGCATGCCAAGCGTTAGCGTCTGAAACGCTTCTTCAACGCCCTGCCCTGTCTTGGCGCTGGTGCGAATGACTGGGCCCTGTTCCGCAAGCTGTCGCTCTTCCTTTTCGCTGAGCGTCCACTCACGGACCAGATCCACTTTGTTTAGCAAAATGCAGTAGGGAACCGCTCCCAGCGTCTCTGTTGCCATGCGATGAAGCGGACCAATTCGCTCCAGCGACTGCGAACGCGTGCCATCCGCCACCAGAAAGTAGCCCGCTGCGCCGCGCAGAAAGGACGGTCGCACCGCTTGAAAGTCATCGTCTCCGTAGATGTCCCACAGCAGCAGCGACACATCGGGATGACCGTCCCCCAACGTCACCACCTTTTTGTCTACCTTCACACCGATGGTGGTCAGATATTTTTCGGAAAAGACGGATCGCACATAGCGAGCAACCAAGCTGGTCTTTCCGACGGCAAAAGAGCCAAGCATGCAGATCTTTTTCTGGATCATTCCTGCTTCTGCCTAACGTGAAGTAGAAACAGATTGTGTTCGCTCGCGAGGGACAGTGCAAGCAGCAGGGCACGGCATCGCGCGGACACCGGCCCGCTGTGGACTACTGTGCGGCCAGTCGAGTGAACTCGACCCGACGATTCTTGGCGCGACCGTCTGGCGTCTTGTTGTCGGCAACTGGCTTGTCGGGACCAAAGCCCACCGCCGTCAGACGTGAGCCATCGATTCCTTTGTCGATCATGTACTGACGAACGGCATCGGCGCGCTGCTGCGACAGCGTACGGTTCTGCTCCGCAGGTCCGGCGTTGTCGGTGTGGCCTTCGATCTGAAGACGCACGCTGGTGTGTTCCTTCAGCACAGCGACGGCCTGATCCAGCACCGGGCGCGTCGCTGCCGTGATCTCTGTACGGTTTGGCGCAAAGACGATGCCAGCGATTGCACCGGAAAACTGCGCGACAGCCTTCGGAACTTCATCGGCGCAGCCGTCGTCATCTTGGAACTGGTTCTTTGTCTCTGGCTCGGTCGGACACTTGTCCAGTCGATCGACGATTCCATCGCCATCGCTGTCTTTGTCCGCGCAGCCTTCGTTTTCCTTGATGCCCGCTTCCATCGGACACTTGTCCAGTCGATCGACCACGCCATCGTTATCGCCATCCAGATCGGGACAGCCAGCGTTTGCGGGCAGACCGGACGCACTGGGACACTTGTCGATGGTATCGACGATGCCGTCTCCATCACTGTCCACCACAGGCGGCGGCGTCGCGGGAACCACCGACGGAGAAGGTGGTGGCGGCGGCGGAGGCGGCGCAGCGCTCTGCGTGTCAAAGCGACCGGCGAAGGAAAACAGGATCTCTCCTTCCGTCGTCAGCGCACTGGAAAGTGCCTGCGGAAACACCGCGCGACCATCGATGCGCAGGCCCCACAGCTTGGTCACATCCACCTGAAGTCCGGCACCCGCGTGAAGCGCTGCTTCGGAATCAGCAGACAGTCGCGATCCAATCGACATCATCGAAAACATGCCGCCGCCGCCCGCCAGCAGGAATGGACGCACTCGCCCGGTCAGCAGGTTCAGCAGCAAGTGACCCCGCACGTTGAGAACACCCAGATAAGACGTTCCATCATGGGTTCCGGTTGGAATGATTCCTAGCTCTGCTTCAATTGCCAGCCGAGGAATCGGGACATATCCAAGCCGTAGTCCAACAATGCCGCTGTGATTCAGACCATTGTCTGGCGTTGCGACATCTTGTCGGCTCAGCTTGTTGTTGTCGTTAAAGAAGTGACCACCGGCAAAGACTCCGGCAGTGATTTCCGCATGTGCAGCCTGCGGCGCTCCCGTCAGCATCGCCACAGCCGAAAGCACAGCGGCAGGTCCAGCCAGGCGATAGGAATACGAGACAGTCATCGAACGACTCCTTGAATGGGAACGCACTTAGATGAAGTTCACCACGAGCTGAAGCTCTGTCAGCGTATCTAGCTTTTGGTTGTAGCGACCGGGGAAGTCCGCTGCAAAGGGATACAGTGTGGTCAAACCGGGTGCATTGTTGTAGCGAAGCATCGTCGCTGCACGTAGGCTTAGTGCCTTCCAGACCTTGGTCGTAAACGCCAGCTGACCGTTTACGCGGGTGGCCTGACCAGCGCCGACATCTCGATCTCCGATATGGGCAACATTGAAGTTGATCAGCGCTTCGACGTTGGCTTCCACTGTGGTGTGATCTGCGACAGAGAGCACATAACCAGCATACAGACGCGCAGAGTGCAGGATGACGTTCTGCTCGAAGTTCATCGGCGGCACTTCGGGCAGAATATAGCGCGTATAGTTGAAATCATAACCAAGCTCTGCGCTCAGCACATGCATCTTGGTATTGACGATTTGACGCGCATAACCGATCTGACCACCACCGAAGAACTCTTTGGATGCAGGCAGATCCAAGCCAGCCGATGCCGTGATGTAGCCGGTGTTGTTCTTGGAAAAGAATCGGTCATAGCGGAACATGCCCAAAAGCAGCGCGGCGGTCCGCTTGCGCTCCACGGTCAGCTCGCTATCCATATTGGCTTTCATGTCGCCATCGCTGTCGGTGAATACAGCGATATCAGTCAATCCGTAAATGCCTTTTAGACCCAGCGTAATCTTGTTGCTGCCGTCATTGCGTGATGCATTGACGCCGCCGCTAAAGGTCATGACGCTGGCGTTGCCGGTGCTGATGGAAAAGCCAGCGGACGCGGATGCCTTCCAGACGACCTCTTTGACCTCTTCAAGCTTGCCGAATTCTTGCTTCACGGCAACGACCTGATCTTCTGCCTGCGCCGAGCCAGCCAACAACATGCCACACAGGACAGAGCCAGCGGCCAAAAGGGACTTCGTGGTCAACATCAGATGCTCCTTCACCCATCGAGTTCACGAGATGGGCACTTGGGTTTCGGCGGCAGCAACGGGTATGCCAAGCCGTAGGTCACTCATTTCGGGAGTAATTTATCAGCGCACTTGCAGCGGACCGAGGCATTTTTGCCGCAAGCGGGGCACTCTTGCTGGTCGATGCGGGGACGCGGTTTCCAAATCGTCGAACCTGCTGTAACTTCGGTGCGAATGCCCAAGGATCAGCAGTCGGTCCCCAGTGTCTGCAGCGGCCAGCCGATGCGTTACACGATGTATCTATCGGTGCCGACATCCGCGCCCGCAGCGGTGAAGGCGCACGCGCGATGAAGAAGCCAAGCGCCAGCGTGCTGCTCATCGAGGACGATCCCGACCAAGCGCTGATCGTCGCAGGCTTTCTGTCGCGCCTGGGCTTTGTGGTGACAAGCTGCGCCGATGCAGAGCAGGCCATCACACGGCTCGAAGAAGAGCGCCCGGAGATCGTCCTCAGCGACATCAACTTGCCAGCGATGAGCGGCATCGAGCTGCTGTCGACGATTCGTCCGCGCTATCCCGATGTCGCGATGGTGATGATGACGGCGTTTAGCTCCATCGATCAGGCGGTGTCGTGCATTCGGCTCGGGGCGGATGACTACGTGACCAAGCCGCTGCATCTGGGCGATCTGCAAGGTCGTATCGAGCGTGCGCTCGAAAGCCGAGCGACGAAGACACGGCTCCAGCAGCTGGAGTCGCAGGTACGGGACCGTCATCGCTTTGATCGCATCATCGGTCAGTCGTCGGCGATGCAGCGCGTGTTTCACATCATTGAGCGCGCGGCACCAACCCAGGCCACGGTGCTCATCTCGGGACGAACCGGCACCGGCAAAGAGCTGGTCGCAAGGGCGCTTCACTACCACAGCCGACGGGCGGGTAAGCCGTTTGTCGACATCAACTGCGGTGCGCTGCCCGAACACTTGGTCGCATCCGAGCTATTTGGTCATCAAAAAGGTGCATTTACTGGCGCGACGGAGATGAAGAAGGGCCTGCTCGAGACAGCGGAGGGCGGAACGCTGTTTCTTGATGAAGTGCAGTCGCTGAAGCCGGATCTTCAGACGATGCTCTTGCGCGCGCTGCAGGAACGGACGATTCGGCGCGTCGGTGGTCGTGAAAACATCGACGTGGATGTTCGCATCGTGGCCGCAACCAACAAGGACATCACCGAAGCGGTCCGACGCGGAGAGTTTCGCGAGGACTTGTACTATCGACTAAACGTCGTCACGGTCTATCTGCCGGAGCTGCGAGAGCGCAAAGAAGACATTCCGCTGCTGCTTGAGAGCTTCCTAAAAGAGCTGGCTCCCGACGGAGCGCCTTGTCACTTTTCGACGGACGCGCTGCGCACGCTGCAAAACTACAGCTGGCCAGGCAATGTCCGAGAGCTACGCAATGCCGTTGAGTGTGCGCTCACGATTGGGCGGCCACCGACGCTGGGCATCGAAGATCTACCGCCGCATGTGACGGGACTGACGAGCGAACAGGTGGGCCCAGGACGCTCGACGATGTAGAGCGCGTTCACATCCTGCGCGTGCTCGACGAGCTACACCAAAATCACACGCGCGCGGCGGAAGTGTTGGGGATTGACCGTCGGACGCTGTATCGCAAGCTCGACAAGTACAAGATCGAATACAGCGAGTAAGCACCGACGCTGACCGAGGCGCCATCGCGGTGCATTCGGGTGGACGATCAGACGTTGAAGCGCCACTCGACGACATCGCCGTCGCGCATTACGTATTCTTTGCCTTCGATGCGCAGCTTGCCCGCTTCACGCGCCTTGGCTTCGGAACCGCATGCAACCAAGTCGTCATAGGCGACGATCTGCGCGGCGATAAAGCCCCGCTCGAAGTCGCCGTGAATGACGCCAGCGGCCTGCGGAGCCTTGGTGCCTTTGGTGATCGTCCAGGCGCGCGTCTCTTTTTCTCCGGTGGTCAGGTACGTCTGAAGACCGAGGAGCGAGTAGACGCTCTTGATGAGCTGGTTGACGCCGCTGTCGGTGACGCCGAGATCGGACAGATACGCTTTGGCGTCTTCTTCGGGAAGCTCGCTCAGCTCGGCTTCAATCGCGGCGCTGACGACGCACGCGCTGGCTGCATGGGCATGACGAACGTATTCACGAACCCGCGACACGAGCGGATGCTTGTCGGGATCTTTGGTCGCTGCTGCCAGCTCGGACTCTGCGACGTTGCAAGCGTAGATGCAGGGCTTGCCGCTGAGCAAAAAGAAGCTCTTGAGTAGCTTCCGTTCTTCGTCGCTCAGCTCCATCGTCACGGCGGGCTTCATCGCGTCGAGGTGCGGCAGCAGCTTTTCGCACAGCGCAAACTCGGCCTTGGCTTCCTTGTCGCTCTGCTTGGCGCGCTTTTCACAGCGCTCGCGACGACGAGTCACCGCTTCCAGATCGGCCAAGATCAGCTCGGTGTTGATGACCTCGATGTCTCGGATCGGATCGACGCTCCCATCGACGTGCGTGATGTCGCCGTTTTCGAAGCAGCGCACGACGTGGACAATCGCATCGACCTCGCGAATGTGGCTCAGGAACTTGTTGCCGAGTCCTTCGCCCTTGCTTGCGCCTTTGACGAGTCCGGCGATGTCGACAAACTCAATCGCGGCGGGAACCAGCTTCTTGCTGCCGCTGAGCTTCGACAGGACGTTCAGTCGCTCGTCGGGAACCACCACCACGCCTTGGTTGGGCTCGATGGTGCAAAACGGATAGTTGGCCGCCTCGGCTTTGCGAGTGCGCGTGACGGCGTTAAACAGGGTGGACTTGCCTACATTCGGTAGGCCGACGATTCCAGCTTGGAGCATAAGGCCAGCGAGGATAGCGGCGATTCCGCGAGCGGCAAATCAAAAAATCCGGCACGCGCGTTCCCCAGTGCGCAGCGACGCCAAGCGGGACCAGCCAGAGACACGTCCGCCGACTTGGCATCATCAGGCTTAATGTCTCGATGAACTCAAGCCCCGTCGGGAAAGGGATGGGCGGTTTCCCCCTTCGTCGCGGCTTGGTGTGAAAGTGCGGACGATGATGCAGCGGCTACGGCGACGAGGAAGCGGGCTCTCGCGACTGAAGCGCGTGGAGCAGATCGAGCGAGCCGACCCACACCAGCAGCGCGCCGACAATGTGCAGTGCGACGAGCAGCTCCGGCAGGCCAGAAAAGTACTGCACGTAGCCAATCAGTCCCTGCGCCAGCGAGATCGCAAGCAGCGAGACAGCCCGCTTCTGCGCAAGCTTGGGCGCGTCGATCATGCGCAGCATCAGCACCGTGGCGGTCAGCAGCCCGACAAAGAAGATCACCACGTCGGCGTGCAGCCAAGAAATCACACGCGGATCGAGCTGAAAGCGAACCGTGGTCTTGGCGTCTCCCGAGTGAGGACCGCTGCCAGTGACGATCGTGCCCAAAAACAGGATCCCCGCCGACAAACACACAAGCAACCGAGAGACAAGATACGCTTCTTTGCGCACCACGGGCCGGGATGGTTCGTCGCTGGATTCCCCCGATCGCGCGTAAGCCGCGTGCGCAAAGTAGATCAGCACAATCGACAGCAGAAAGTGCGCAGCCACCGTCGCGGGATGCAGGCCAGCCAGCACCGTGATGCCACCGAGCAGCGCCTGCGCAAACACACCGCAGAGGCCAATCAGGCTGAGCGTGACAATGGGCTTTCGTCGCGGCTGCGTCCGCAGCGCCACCACCAGGCTGGCGATACAAACAACGGTCACCACGAAGGTGAGCATGCGGTTGCCAAACTCAATGTACTTGTGCCAGCCCTGTGCCTGATGAGCGACGGGAACCAGCGAGCCGCTGGTGCACTCGGGCCAGGTCGGACAGCCCAGACCCGATCCCGTCAGTCGAACCAGCGCGCCCGTGACGACAATCCCGCTCTGCGCCAGCAAGGCAGCCCAGAGCACACGACGAGCGCTCGACGGATATCGTCCAGACAGTTGCGAATCATTCATGGCGTCGCTGCATAGCACACGTTGCGCAGCCAGCCCAGCGCCAGTTCGCCCGGTTTCCCCCGCAGCGAGCTATCCAGCAATCCACGAGGAATCATTTCGCAGCGTGAGATCTCGATGGATCACACCCGCGTCGTGCGCGACTTTGAGTGCGGCACAGCAGTCGGCAATGATCCGCGTGGCGACGACCCAGTAGTACGGACCTTTTTGCTTCAGGTGCTGTCCGGCGCTGCCCGGCGACAGAAGCTCCATCACGATGAAGCACGCCCGCGCTTCCTTCGATACGTCGTGAATTGCGATGATGTTGGGATGGCTCAGACGACCGGCCACTTGCGCTTCTCGCATAAAGCGCTCGACGGCAGCGGGCTTATGTAGAAATACGCCCGACAGGAACTTCATCGCCACTTGACGCTTCATCAGCAAGTCATCGGCTTGGTAAACCACGGCCATCCCGCCGTTGCCGATCCGCTTGGTGACGCGATATTTGCCAAAGGTCTTGCCTAGGTATTCGTCGCTGCTGTCAGACGAGGCATCGCCGGACGGACCTGCGCCCGAGTGAGCGGTGCCCAGAGACGACTCAGCAGTGCCCCCGAGTGGAGCGGCTGCCTTTGGTGATTTGGAATCTTTGCCAGACGGCGTAGCGGCCATTTGAATGTAATTATCGGGAATTTCATCTCGACAAGTCCACTATCGCTCTTATTTTGCCGTCACATGTATGGAGCCGTCCGCCAGTGAGTACATATCATCTCAATTGCACACAGTGGATTCTCGAAAGAATTTGACACCTCAATCAGAATCACTTCACCAAAAGGCTTCACTTTGCAATAACATAGCAAACCATGCGTCGTGCTGTAGGCTATGTGCGTGTATCTACTGATATGCAAGCAGCGGATGGTTTGTCGCTTGATGCGCAGACCGCCGCAATCGAGCAATACTGTGCAGCTCACGGCTACACCTTGCTGAAGATCTGCAAGGACGTGATCTCGGGCGGCAAAGATCAGCGGCCAGGGCTGGCGAATGCGCTCGATCTGCTGACGGGCTCGGCGGACATCCTGATCGTGCTCAAGTTCGATCGGCTCAGTCGGTCGATCAAGCACTTCTGCGAGCTGTACGAGCGCTACTTCAAAGACGGTCGCAAGGAGCTGGTCGCGATTCGGGAGTCGATCAAGCTCGATTCGTCACTCGGACGCGCGCTGGTAAGCATTCTGCTGGTGTTTGCGCAGATGGAACGGGAAGCGACGGGCGAGCGAACGCGCGAAGCGATCCGGCACCTGCGCAGTCGCGGCTATCACTTTGGCAAGGTTCCGTACGGAATGCGGGCAACGCAGGCCCCGGACAATCCGCGCTTTCGGGTGCTGATTGAAGATCCGACCGAGCAAGCAGTGCTCGCGCTGCTGAAGCAGTGGAATGCGGAAGGAGTCACGATTTCAGAGATGGCGTCGCGGCTCAATGCCGATGGTGTGAAGCCTCCGCAAGGGGAAAAGTGGACCAAGAGCCTGATCTACAACCTGCGTCTGCGGCTCAGCTGGCACAAGCCGCGTCCACACAATCCGCGTCCGCACTCTGATCATGAGCTAAAGGAAAAGATCCTGGATCTTCACAGTCACGGACATACCCCGAAGCAGATTGCGCTGGTGCTCAACGAACAGAGCTATGTACCGCTCAAAGGAAGCAAGTTTACCGAGCGGAGTGTGCGAGGTCTTATCGCGCGCTGCGAAGAAGCCAAGCACCTGACGCCGAAAAAGTTCCTGGAAAACATGCTGGAACGGATGCGGCGCGAACATGAGCTACGGATTCCTGATGAGCCATGGGAACGACCAGGATATCCGAGGCTGGCGCGCTACTTGATGGAAGCGGGATACACCACGCCCAAAGGTCACGCGCACTGGTGGCCCGCGCAAGTGCAGCAGCTTCTGGAAGGCCGCTTTGATCAGTACTACGGAAAAGGAAAGACGGGTGCCTCGGCAGCGTAGCGATTCCTAACCGATTCCTAACCGATTCCTAACCGATTCCTAACCAGCGTCCACGCGCTGCGCAGTGGATTAGGCATTCAGTCGGGCCCGGAAGTCTGCGATCGTGTGCTGAAGTCCTTCTACGAGGCTGACTTTGGGCGAAAAGCCAATCAGCGCGTGTGCGCGCGTGATGTCCGGCTGACGCTGCTTGGGATCATCGGGAGGAAGCGGACGACGCACGATCTCTGACGAAGATCCGGTGAGCGTGAGCACTTTGTCCGCAAGCTCCGCCATCGTGTGCTGCTGCGGATAGCCAAGGTTGACCGGACCGTCGCAGCAGTCGAGACGAGACAGCGCCAGGATTCCATCGATCAGGTCACTCACATAGCAAAAGGATCGCGACTGCTGACCGCTTCCGTAGAGCGTCAGCGGCTGTCCTTGCAGTGCTTGCACGATGAAGTTTGACACCACGCGACCATCGCTACAGGCCATGCGTGGTCCGTAGGTGTTGAAGATCCGAATCAAGCGCGCATCGACATTCCACATCCGCTTGGCGTCGGTAAACAGCGTCTCTGCTGCGCGCTTTCCTTCGTCATAACAGGCGCGCTCACCGATCGGATTGACGTGGCCGACATAGCTCTCTGGCTGCGGATGAACCGAAGGATCGCCATACACTTCCGAAGTCGAAGCATGCACGATCTTGCAGCGTCGTCCGCGTGCCATGTCGATGAGTCGCAGCGCCCCCAGCACACTTGTTGTAAACGTCGCGTAAGGATCCCGCTGATAGTGAAGCGGAGACGCTGGACACGCGAAGTTAAAGACAAGCTCTGCGTAGACATGCATCGGCTCGCGCACGTCTCCGGTCTGGAAATGAAAGTGCGGATCGCGCCCAGCTGCTGACAGGTTGGTCAGATCGCCGGTCATCAAGTTATCGATGCCAACGACCTCGAACCCTTCTGCCAGCAGTCGATCCACCAGGTGTGATCCAAGGAATCCCGCAGCCCCGGTCACAAGTGCTGTTCTACGCGATGCGCCAAGTCCCATGACGACTCAAAGCCAACAAGAGAGTGCTCGTTAGTGCGGCGGAAGACGCGTCGCTTTGTAGGTTTCGCGACTGGTTACATCCAAGAACCAGCGCGTGAGGTTCGGATACACGCTGGTGTCAAAGCCGCCCCACTGCGTCAGGAAGACCGACTCTGCAATGGCGATGTCTGCGACGGAATATGCAGAGCCCCCAAAGTACGGTTGACAGGACAGTACGTGGTCCAGAATCTTGAGCGGAACCTGCGCTTCGACATGCGACCTTGCGAGCGCAGTCTGATCGAGCGTCATGCCGATGAGCGGATAGAGCACTTTCAGATACCACGGACGCGACAGTGGACCGTGACCTTCGGAAGAGAGCCACACCAGCCACTGAATCGTCTGCCAGCGCTCTTTTCCGCTCTCTGCAATCAGCTTTCCTTTGCCGTACGTTTCGGCCAGGTACATCAGGATTGCGTTCGATTCAATGACGACCAGATCTCCGTCCACCAGCGTCGGGGTTTTACCGCCCGGATTGAGCTTCACATACTCTGGATTGTGCTGTTCCCCTTTGTTCAGATCAATCACAACCAGTTCATAGGGCAGACCCAGTTCCAACAGTGCTGTCTGAACCTTGCGAGTGTGCGCCGACAGCGTCATTCCATACAGCTTGATCATGATGTGAATCCCCCTTTGGCTGGACAAAACCAGCGAGGGCTAGAGCGTATCACGGAAACAGAATGGCTTGGGATGACGCGATGTTTTCCGACGCTGACGGGCGAGGAAAAGGATCGGCAGACAGAGCATCCCAAGCAGCGCCCACACATGCGTAGATCCGCGCAATGTCTCGCCCTGCGACACAGCGTGACACCCACTCACCACAGTGGGAATCTTGCAGCTCTGGGGATCGGAAGAAGCAGGATGAGAGACGATGACTCCGGCCAAGTCATCGGAAGTAGGAATTCGTCTGGAGTAGTCTCCAGCGACGGATGTTGGATACATCGCGGCTTCAAATGCGGTCTCTGCAGACTGCGAGGTTCGACGCATGGTGTCTAGCTCTGTGCAGGAAGGAACCGGATCTCCTTTGTCATCGGTCATGCATGCGGGCTGCGATCCAAAGTCCAAGTTACAGGTGTGATCCAGTCCCTGCACATGTCCAAGCTCGTGCGTCAGGACGTTCCACAGATCCACCACGGGACGCTTTTCTCCGCTTGGGAGTGTCTGTGTTCCGTCGACAAATCGAAATCCCACTGCATTTAAATCGATGTCCGTATCGACAATCTGTCCGTCCAGATCGGGCTCTGTTGGCTTGTTGAGGAACGTCACGGTCGTGACTGCGGTCGCTGCGGGATCGAAACAGATTGGACTGGAATTGGCATCTTTGGCAGGACGACACCAGCGATCAAAGCGGAACTTGATGGAGCCAAGCCGGTCGGTTTGACTGACCTCGCGCGATTCACTGGGAGCCAGATAGTACAGACGCAGGAAGCTGGATGGATCGAGCCGATCATTCCAGCTCTGGATCGCACCTTGAATCGCAGCAGTCACCGCATCCGCAGCCATGTCATCGCGCGCAAGCTCAGCGTCGGGTTGCAAGAAGATACAAGTCTGCGCCCAGCGAAGCGGCAGACAGCTTGCTTTGGTTCGGGTGCGAACGTAAGACCTTGCGTCCGTAGGAATCGCGATCGCAGCGCACAGCACACACAGAGCAGACAAGATCCGCAGGCCAAAGGATGTAAGTAGCGCACGCATGACAGCTCCTCATGGTAGTATGTCTTGGGTGTGGACGCATCTACTCGGAGTGATTGTTGCGAGCGTGCTCGGGCTCAGTGAACCAGAGCTTACGCAGGCCCTACGGGGAGAAGTTCCCACCCGAACAGAGTCCTTTGTCGCAGCCAGTGGCAAAGCGGCAGGACGCGGTGTCGGTGCGATTGTGATCAACAAGTCACTTGAGCAGACCTGGGCCGTCTTGTGTCGCTTCGACAACAAAGCAGAGTACATGCCGCGACTTGAAAAGGTGTCGGTGCTGTCTGCGGAACCCAGTCGGATTGTCGCGCGCATGCAAGTGGACGCAGCCGTAACCACAGCGCGCTACACCGCGATCTTTGTGATCGACGCAGAGGCGCGCGCGATTCGCTGGACGCTCGACAAGAGCGCAGCGGACAACTCGATCGCCGATACGATCGGAAGCTACGAGCTACATCCGATCAACGAAGACAAGACGCTGGTGGTGTATCGCAGCTTCGTCGATAGCGGTCGCTCTGTTCCGCGCTTTGTGTCCGATTACATGACCCGCCGCGCGATTCCCAACCTGCTGCGCGCGATCAAAAAGCGCATCGAAAGCGGCGGAGTGTGGCGAAAGTAGCTTTCCTGTCTGGCCTTGCTTTGGCACAGTCGCGGCCACCTCATGCAAGACTTCTTTACGCTGACACCGGATGCTGTGTTGGGAGCCGTAGAACAAGCGCTGGATCCAAGTGGTTCGGTGCGCGCCACAGGACGCTGCTTTGTCCATGCAAGCATGGAAAACCGCGTCTACGAGATCGAGCTGGAAGAGCCTCTTTCGGGAATCGGTTCCAAAGTAATTGCCAAGTTCTATCGTCCCGGTCGCTGGTCGGAAGCCGCGCTGCGCGAAGAACATCAGTTTCTGCAAGAGCTGCACGAAGCAGAAGTGCCCGTGGTGCAGCCGATTGCGATGGCAGGATCCAGCCAGCAGACACTTCATCAAACACCGTTCGGCGTCTTCTTTTCGCTGTTTCCCAAAGCCTCTGGTCGCGTCGAAGAAGAGCTGCAAGATGACCAGCTTCTGCAAGTGGGAAGACTGCTCGCGCGGCTTCACAATGTGGGGGAACGCAAGACCGCAGCGCATCGGCCCACGCTGACACCCGCGCAGTACGGACAGCCCGCGCTGCAAGCGCTCAAAGACAGTCAGCTCGTCGACATTCAGCTCTGGAATCGCTATCAGCGCGCAGCAGAGTCCTTGATTGAGCAGTCCACTGTGCTGTGGGAATCGATTCCGCTTCATCGTGTTCATGGCGACTGTCACGGCGGAAACTTGCTGTGGCAAAAGAGCGGTCCGGTGTTTCTCGACTTCGATGACATGATGACCGCGCCTGCGGTGCAAGATCTGTGGATGGTGGTGCGTGGCAGAGACGATGAAGCAAGAGAACAGCGCGCGATCATCTTGGATGGATATCAGCAGCTTCGGTCCTTTGCGCTCAGGCAGCTGCGCATGATCGAAGCGCTGCGCGGACTGCGCATGCTGCACTACGCAGGCTGGGTGGCTCGACGTTATGCCGATCCAATCTTTGAGCGTACGTTCCCCGACTTCGGAACCTATTCCCACTGGGTTGATGAAGTCACCAGCCTCGAAGAACAAGTTGAACTGGTGCACGCAGACAGCGCATCTGGTCGGTTTGTGTAGTGCCCCGCTTCACGCTCGTCACGCACGATTTTCAAAAAAGTTGGCGAGCGAAGCACACGGACAATCTCCTAAAATAGGGCCCCGTTTGGAGCAGACATGACGCGTGTACTCAATGAACTGGTGACACTCCTCGCGCTGGAAAAAATCGAGGAGGATCTCTTCCGTGGTCAAAGTCAGGATCTCGGCTGGGGTCAGGTGTTCGGTGGACAAGTACTTGGACAAGCGCTGAGCGCTGCGGTTCAGACCGTTGCTTCGGATCGGAACGTACATTCCCTTCACGCATACTTTCTGCGACTTGGCGATGCACGAAAGCCGATTGTCTACAGCGTCGATCGAGTCCGCGATGGACAGAGCTTCAGCACACGCAGCATCTTGGCAGTGCAGAGCGGCAAGCCGATTTTTCAGATGCTCGCGTCGTTTCAGGTCGAAGAACAGGGAGTCGATCACGCAGAGCCGATGACCGAAGTGGTCGGCCCGCAAGGACTCCTTTCCGAGCGCGAGCTGTGGACCAAGTACGCAGAGCGACTTCCTGAAAAGATACGGACCCGCGCCACTGCAGAGCGTCCGATCGAGCTTCGCCCCGTCGATCCCGTGCATCCGTTTGCCCCGGAAAAGCGCGCCCCCGATTCCGCCGTGTGGGTTCGTACGGCTGGCGCACTTCCCGATGACCCCGCGCTGCATCGCTATCTGCTCGCCTACTGCTCGGACTTTGCATTCCTTCCCACCGCGCTGCGTCCACATGGGCTCACCTGGGTGAGTCCCGGTATGCAGATCGCGAGCATCGATCACGCGATGTGGTTCCATCGTCCGTTCCGAATGGATGACTGGCTGCTTCATGTGATGCACAGTCCGTCGGCATCCGGTGCGCGCGGAATGGTTCGCGGTAGCGTCTTTTCCAGCGATGGACAGCTTGTGGCATCGACCGCTCAAGAAGGACTGATCCGCTTCCGCTCGGGGCGCGAATAGCCAGCCCGCTGTGCTTGCTCTCGCCGACGCAGCGTGAAGCTGTCCTGAACCCTGCCCGACCATGTACACTACGCTAGATATGAAACAGCTCTCTGCCTTTGGCCTGCTGCTCTGTGGATCTCTGCTCTGTCCGCGCCCTGCCCTGGCGCAGATTGCTCCGCTCGATCCAGGAGCCATTGCACCGCCCCCCGCGACAACAACAAGTCCCGTGCAAGGCCAGCCGCAGCCCGAATCGCCACCCCCTTCTGCGACGATTCCGAGCCCACCACCACAGGCTCCTACAGCGACGCCGGCCCCCACCATGATGCGACATGCACCGCGCGTCATGAGCATCACCGCAGGCTATGCCTACAATCCGCTCAGTTATCTGCCGCTCAGCGCCAGCACCCCGGATGGAAAGTACCGCAATCACGGTCTACGCATCGACTGGAAAGCGGGCTGGCAGGTCGGTGGCTTTCAGTCTGGCTGGGGTTCCTATGTCGGCTTCTTTGCAGGCTTCTTTTACAACTTTGGCCAAGAAGTCGCAGACAACCTCGGGCTGAACTACGGAATCTTTGCCAAGCACAACATCTTTCCTGGCCGTCGCTGGCGTCCGTATTTGGCCTACGGACTGGGTGCGATTCAGGTCTGGGTGCGCGAACGCGAAGGTCGCGGAATTGGTCACGTTACGCGCTTGTCCGTCGGCCTGGATGCAAAGGTCAGCGAGCGCGTCGCCCTCGAGTTCGACGCCTCCTATCAGTTCAACATCCTGCCCAGCTTTGCCGTCGATGGAGTGGCCGCACGCAGCTACGACTTTCACTCCATCAGCTTCACGACCGGAATCTGGTACGGCCGCTAGTCTGCACGCAGGAAAGCACCGTCTGCCAAGTGATCACGTCGCGCTGCGCACTACTTCGCGCGTAGCGCTGCGCACTACTTCGCGAGCTGCTTTTCCAAAAAGTGCAGCCGATCGTTTCCCCAAAACAGCTCTCCGTCCACGATCATCGCCGGAGCACCGAACACTCCCTTGGCAATCGCTTCATCGGTGTACGCACGCAGCTTGTCTTTGACGCCGCTCGTTTCCGTTGCAGCCAGCAGCGCATCGGCAGGCAGACCAACTTCCGTCACCAGCGTCCGTAGCACATCATCGCTGGAGATATCGAGATCGCGCTCCCACATGCCTGAAAACAGCTTCTGCGCCAGCTCTCCGCTGCGTCCGTGCGCTTCCGCCGCAATCACCAGGCGCATGCCGCGAATCGTCGGCAGAGGAAAGCGACTCGACATCTGAAACGGAACACCATACTGCTCGGCCCAGCGCACCAAGTCTTTGATCATGTACTGCGCTTTGGGAATGCAGACCGCAGGCATCACATTGCCTTGCGCCTTGAACACCGCCGCCAAAACCAGCGGCTTCCACGCGATGGTGGCTCCGTACTTGGCAGCGAGCGCACCGATCTGCGTAGCCGCAAAGTACGAATAGGGAGACGACAGGTCGAAGAAGAAGTCGATGTG